>Ga0214473_10005997_pt1 | contig 14537 bp, 10 predicted proteins | sample RVTome_7_FD_203509 | JGI IMG/M metagenome (GOLD analysis project Ga0214473, IMG submission 203509) | Soil microbial communities from uranium-contaminated site in the Upper Colorado River Basin, Wyoming, United States - RVT98D197 | ecosystem: Environmental > Terrestrial > Soil > Contaminated >... | reverse complement strand
CTCAGGTCGAGATGGGTGAGCCGGCCCAACTCACCGTTGGCGTCAGGAAGCGACTGGATTCGGTTGTTCGAGAGCCTGAGCTCCCGCAAACTCCCGAGGTTGCCGATCGATTCCGGGAGCGAGGTCAGCCCGTTGTTCGCGAGATGAATCTCTCTGAGGTCCGACAGACCGCCAAGCGTCTCGGGGAGCGATTCCAGGCGATTGTTGTAGAGCCGCAGCTCGCGCAGTTTCGACAATCGTCCGAGTGTCTCCGGCAACGACGTGAGCTCGTTGTCGGTGATGCCCAGATACCGCAGCTCCCGGAGGCCCCCGAGAGACTCGGGGACCGAGGTCAGTCGGTTGTCGCTGAGGTAGAGGCCGTCCCTGAGCCTCGTCAGCTCGCCGAGCGCCTCGGGGATCGAAGACAGCGCGTTGTGCCCGAGATCCAGCATGCGCAGCTCGGTGAGCCGCCCGATCCTGGAGGACACCGACGAAAGGCGATTCTCGGACAGGTCGAGGGTCTCGAGGCTCACGCGGTCCCATAGCCAATCCGGGATTTCCGTGAGGAGGTTCTTGCCGACCCTCAAGTCCCGGAGCGACGTGAGACGAGAAATGCTCTCCGGAACCGAGTCGAGGCGGTTGCGGCGCAGGTGAAGCACCTCGAGCGCGGAAAGACTCTCGATGGCCGAGGGAAAAGACGTCAGGAGGTTCCCGTCCAGATGAAGCTCGCGAAGACTCCCGAGGCTTCCGATCCAATCCGGGACCGAGGTGAGCTTCCGGTCGTCGAGATCGAGACTCTCTCGATCGAGGGGCTGCCCTCCGTTCATCGAGAGAGTATGACAGCGATGCAGGTGAGCGGCGATCGAGATATCATCGGCAGCGTTGGCCTCGAGGAAAGACGTCGTCACTCTCGGCTTCATCCTGCTCGCCGCCCTGGTCCTGCGTCTCTCCTACTTGATCCCGCTTGCGCTCGACCCCGGATTCGACTGGCCGGACCCCGACCACTACATGGTGGGCGCTACGATCTTCACCCCGGACGGCTGGGACTGGACGTTCCGGGCGGTGCGATACGAGTGGGCCGGCCGCTACTTCTATCTCCCGCCGCTCTATCCCGTCTTCCTGTCTCTCTTCTCGGTTTTTTCGGACATGGTGATCGCGGCACAGCTGGGGCAACTCGTCCTCGGGGTCGCCGCCGTCGGGCTCGTCTACGAGATCGGGAGGCTCGTCCATTCTGTGAAATCCGGCCTCCTCGCGGCTTCGATCTACGCCGTGTGGTTTCCAGGCGTCATCACCGCCTGGTTCTACCAGGAAACCCTCTACGTACCGCTGGTGCTTCTTGCCTTCGTCCTCTATCTTCGAGCCATCAGTTCCACCGCCTTCGGCCTCGCGGGTACGGCTCTTGGTCTCGCCGCGCTCACTCGCTCGATGCCTCTCTACTTCCTCCCTCTGCTTCTCGCCGTGCATTTCATCACCAAACGCGGCAAGGGTCTGCGCGACTCGCTCGCAATCGGCCTCGGCTTCGCGGCAGTGGTCGTCCCCTACAGCGTCGCGCTCTCGATGCATCTGGGCGAGGTCACCGTCATCGAGAACCATGGGGGCATCATTCTCCTCGCCGAGGATCCTCAGGCGGAAGAGAGTGCGAGCGTTCGAGCGACCCTCACCTCTCTTCTCCGTTCGGCGGGAGGAGACTTCTTCGGGTTCCTCTCCGATCGCAACGGCTCTGTCCGATCGGTGCTGCACGTGAACGGGGGGCGTCTCCTTCAGAGCTACATCGTCGCCCGCGACGAGACGTTCGCGGTTCTCTGGAAGCTCGCCGCCCATGTCTTCAGCGACCTCGCGTTCGTGGTCTCGATGCTCCTCGCGCCCGTCGGGCTCGCCCTCGCGAGGCGGAGGGACGCGAGCCTCCTCTCCGCGATCTGGATCGCGCTCAACTTGTCCCTCGTGGCGCTCGGGGGTTTCGCGGGGCCTCGCCTGCGCGCCCCCTTCGAGCCCCACTTGATCGTCTTCGCGAGCGTCGCCGCGGTTTCCGGCTTTCGCGGGCTTCGACCGCGGGGGCTGGTCCTCGCGGGAGCGGTCTCGCTGGCCGCGGCGGCGCTCCTCCTTCCGCAAGTTCCCCGAAGCTTGAGCGCCTGGCCCGACTACGGTATCCGGTGGCAGCATCGGCCCAAAGGGTGGAGGACCCTGGTCCGCGGGAGCGCCGGATTCAACGTCAGAGTGCGTACCGGGCTCGTTCCCCTGGAAGTTCGAGCGCGCCGCAGCGAAGGAGATTCCGCCGACACGGTGGTCGAGGTGCGCCTCGGACGGCGACCGGCGGGAAGAGAGGTACTTGCGCCCGGGGAAACGCGTCAGCTACGCTACCCCTGGCCCGAGAAAACGATGGCCTTCGTGGAGCTTCGAGCCTCGAGCGAGGACACAGGAAAGCCGCGCGAGCTTCTGGTCATCACGCGCCGACCCCGATGAGACGAGGCATTTCGCCACGATGCTGGGGTAGGGGGCTCGACAAGGCACTCGACTTGCGTTATTTTCGCCGGCATTCCGCACGCATTTCAACGCTTCCAGGTATCGAGGAGGAACGAATGAGGTTTGCCCCCAAGATCGGCGTTGGCCTGCTCGTTTTCGCGCTCGCGCTCGCACTCGCGCGATGCAGCGATGAAAACTCTTTGCCGCCGAGCGGTCCCGCGCCGACGCTCACCGCCCCGGTTCACGTCACGCCGGAGAGCGGCAGCTTCGTCGACAACCAGCCCACGTTGACGATCCAAAACGTCTCGCCGAGCGACGGCAGCACGCCGACGTACCATTTTCAGGTCTCGGCCAGCGACACCTATAGCCCCGTCGCCGCCGAACAGACGGGCATCGCACAGGGTGCCGGGGGAGAGACGTCGTGGAGGGTCAACGTCCCCCTGGCGCCGGGAACCTATTTCTGGCATGCAAGGGCGCAAGTGACTTCGACGAGCGGACCGTTCTCGGGGAACGACCGGTTCACCACGACGACCGGTGTCCCCGGTGGGCCGCTTCTGATTCAGGACCCGCTCACCAACGGGACCTCCGTCGGGAGCGTGCGCGGCGGTGAGTTCACGTCCGATGGGTGGCGCATCAACAACCGCGATGAGTACATCCGCTACGAGATCCCCTCGACCTCGAACGGCTTCGTCGAATGGGAGAACCTCGGACTGCGTTCCACGAACGCCGATGCCGAGGCCTACATGCTGTTCGCTATGTGGGATCCCGGGAGCGGCGAGTTCCGAGAGAACCCCTTCCGCGTCAACATCCAGAAGCTCGATACCGAGCACAACCCACCGTACGTGAGGTTCCGCTTCATCTCGGATGGCGACGAGCGCAATACCGGCTACAACGAGCTGGACTGGGAGCCGTCTCAGAGGTACCGGTGGCGTGTCGAGTGGGGACCGGGAACCGATCGAAACGAGGCGCGCGTCTTCGTGAACGGGATCGAGGTGATGCGTGTCGAGTATACGCCGGACTACGAGCCGAGGACGCACTGGGTCGAGGTGGGAGTGAACGAGTCTCGAGACGAGTCGTGCATCGGCGCGATCTTTTCGAACGTGCGTATCGGACGGCGCTGATTCGATCTGGGATTCCTTCAGAGCGCTCGCTTTGCGGCTTCTGCAGAAGAGTCGAAGCGCCTTCGCAGAGCCGTAGCCAGTGTAGCGACCCAGATCGCCAGGAAGGGCTCGATCTCCCAGCGCATCCGGTCGTTCTCGCCGATCTCCACTAAGTTCGAAACCGCCGTCACCCAGAGGACCGTGACCAGCATGTAGGCGTGGAGCGCGCGGTGCTCGGCGGGTCCGCACAGAACGCTCCAAGCCCCGACCCCGAGCAGCGCCGGGAAGATGAGGAGAAGCAGGTTCGGGCTCGGGTCGAGCATGCGAATCGGCCGTTCCACACCGCCTCCGAGAAAGAGGTAGCGCGTGAGAAGGTCCCGGTAGCGATGAACCCGAGCGAAGTCGTAGTCCACGAGGAAGTGCACGGAGTTTGGGCCCGGCTGGAGAAAAAGAAGGAGAGCGGTCGCCGTTCGCTCGACATATCTCCCGGGAAAGCGGCGGATGAGGCGGATGTCTCCCTCGAGGAGGGCGTCCGAGATCGCGACATAGTCGCGGTGATTGAAGTTCGGCTCACCGTTCGTTTTGTAGGCAGCGTCGAGAGCGGGGTGGACCGCGGGCCCATCGTCCTCGAAGAAACCATGGACCGCGAGCTCGTCCGGCTCCTGGAATGGCCGCCGCTGCCAGTAGGGCGGGATCACTCCCGACCCCTTGAGCTTCGTCACTTCCTCCTGGGAGAGAGGCCAGCGCTTCGTGAGGCTCAAGCCGAGCCAGGTGCTTCCGGTGAAGCTCCCTACAAGGAGCTGATTCTTCAGGAAGAGGAGACTTACGACGAGAAGGGGCGCGACGAAGGCGATCGTGAGCCGCCGTCGCTCGCGGCGGGCAAGAAACGGCAGCACCGCCGCCACAACCAGGACGAGCCAGAGCGGATGGAAGAGCGAGCGCGTCATCATGACGGCGCCCGTGGCCGCGGCGACCGATCCGAGAGCCAGCTTGCGGCCGCTCTCCAGATAGAGAAGGAGCGCCATGGCGCCGGCGACCAACATCAGCGCGACCGGTAGGGTGTAGAAGAGCCAGTTGCGATAGACGAGGAAGTTGGGAGAGAGCGCGAAGAGGAGAACCACGACGCCCGCGATCCAGTCGGGAGCTCCCAGCCGTCGCATGAGCCAGGCCATGGCCAGAAGGAGCGCGAGCGCGGAGGCCCCCATGAGCATCGAGAACACCGGAAGGAACGAGTCGGGGAAGAGCTTCAGAACGAGCCCGAGACCCAGGTTGAAGAGCGGGGGCTGCGCGTGAAGATAGTAGAGCCCTCTCGCGAGATCGTCCTCAAGGATGGCGGGGTCGAGGTACTGATAGAGGGTGCCGAGCGTCTCCGAGGCGAAGCGGATGCCGAGCGCTCGCCCGAGGAGCTCGCTGGTCGTGAAGACCACGACAACGAAGCCGTAGATCGCGAAGCGTCCGCACACAGCGAGGGGCATTTTTCCTCACTGTGGCATTATGCGCCATTCGACGAATCGGGGTTCCATTAGTTTTCGTACCTTTGGCTGGCATGGGGCTTGCCTTAGTTCCATTCGGTGACCGCTGCCCCTGTTCGCGCCGTGAGGCGCGACGCGCTTCTTTGCGCGGCCGCGCTCCTGGTGGCCTGCCTCTTCGTCTATGGGCGAGCCCTGGAAGGGTTCCTCCTCGCAGACGACTACACCGTCATCGAATCTTTCTGGGGGAAGGGCCCCTGGTATCTGCTGGGACTTCTGACGTCGGACGAAATCGGTGGAATGTGGCCGGAGCAATTCATCCGGCCGGCCCGTCCCTGGTCGCTGGTGCTCGACGGGGGAATTTGGGGGCTCGAGCCTCTGGGCTTTCACCTGACGAACCTTCTTCTCCACGCCGGCGCCTCGATGCTGATTGCAGCCCTCGTCCTCCAGCTCGGTGGCCGGCTCCTTTCGGCGTGGCTCGCATCGCTTCTCTTCCTCCTCCATCCGGTCAACATGGCGGTGGCAACGTGGGTCTCGGGCCGGGACGAATCGCTCGCCTGCGCTGCGCTCCTCGGCGCCGTCGCGTGTCAATTTGCCGCCGAGGGCGGACGGAAGCGGCTTTGGCTCACTTTGTCCTGCGCTCTTTTCACCCTGAGCCTGTTCGCGAAGGAGTACGCCCTACTCCTTCCCGCGGCAATCTGGGCTTTGGCCTGGCTCTCGCCCCCAGGCGGAGATTCTCGCCTTCGCGCTCTCGGAGACTCGCTTCAGAGCACGATTCCCATGCTCGGGGTCATCGCCGCCTTTCTTGCGCTCCGCTTCCACATGACCGGGCATCCTCTCGGGGGCTACGGAGCCGGGGCCCACGCGACGCTCAGACCGGATCTCATGGTCGACTCGGTTGCGAGCTTCGCAAGAGATCTCTTTTCGCCGCTCACCGCGCGCCCCTACGCCGCCGCGGTGCTCGCTCTCGGACTCCTGGTCCTCGTCGCGATGGCGATGAGACCAAACACGGAACAGAGGCCCGCACTCATCGTATTCTGGGCTCTCTTGTGGCCGACGCTCTTCCTGATGCCCGCGCACAACCTCGTCTATACCCCGCGCCATCTCTATATCTCGTTTGCGGGAATCGCGGTCGCGTTCGGACTCCTACTGGCCCGGGCCCGAGAGAAGTGGCAGACCCGACTCGCTCTCGGAATCGGAGGCGCCCTGGTGGTTCTGCTGGCGCCGCCGACTCTCGCGGCCGTCGAAGACTTCACCCGAATGTCCAATCGATGCCGGGTTGCCCTGTCTTCCATCGAGCTCGCCACGAAAAGCATGACGCGCGGTGACGTACTGGTGCTCGTCGGCATGCCCGCTCACGAAACGCCACCCTGGGGCTTCGGGTGGAGCCTCGCGGACGCTCTTCGACCTCCGTTCGTCGAGGAGCCAATCGATTCACAGCTCGAGGTCGTCTACCGGAGGCAATGGCGACCGGAGGCCTGGGCCGCTTATCGAGGCAAATACCCGGCCCGCGGCATTCACGTCCTCGCGTGGAATCCTGCGTTCAACGGAATCGAATTCCTCCGAAGCGAAGAGCGAGGCGAGCACTCAGTGATGCCGAGGCGGCCTTAGTTCGCGACGCGCCCATCGATCGTATGGATCCCGGCTCCTAGACTCGCGCGAATTACGATCGTTGCGTTGGTGAAGCGAACTTCCACGTCGTAGGTGGATGTGGCATCGACTCCAAAGTGCACGCGAGAAGACTCCTGCGCGCAGTAGCCGTTCGCTCCGCGAACTTCCATGCCCGCTTGAAGCGTGAACCCGCCGGAGCCGTCGTTTAGGAAAATACCCTCCACGAAATCACCTCGCTCGCCCGTGATGTAGAGGTCGAGGTCGGAGTCGTTGTCCACGTCGCCGAAAGCGCCGGTGTAGTGGACTCCTTCGAACTGCTGGATCATGCGGAACCGGCCGTTGTCGTTTCGGTAGAGCGCCGAGCCGTGGTATCCCGCAATGAAACCGTCGAGGTCGCCGTCGTTGTCGATATCCGCGAAGCTGAAGCCATTGGTGCCGCGGTAGTCGCGACTGGTTCGAGGGTAGTAGAACCCAAGATCGTGTGTGGCATCTCTGAACCTCTTGTCGCCCGTGTTCAGGAGCACCGCGATCGGCCCCACGGTCTCCTCCTGGTAGTACTCGAACGACGTGAGCGCCACGTCCTGAAGGCCGTCTCCGTCGATGTCGGCCACGGTGACCCCCTGGTTGGCGGGCCACCTATCATCGATGCCGTGGACCCGCTCCCGTTCGAAATGCATGCCGCCGGCGTTCCAGTAGATCATAGGTTGCGCGTTCTGCCAGGCGGCGACCAGGATGTCGAGGAACCCATTCTTATCGAAACGCCGCCTCGAGACCCCGAAGCAGGCGAGGAACCAATCGGTCGTGGGGCGATTTGCCACGCCTCGTCGTCGGGACGTCGGAACCAGGGGACCCGAGAGGGTTATGCTAAGCTCGGTTTTCGCCGAGAACGCGAGATTCGAAGGGGATAGCCGGAGGGGAGGAGTCGCGAAGATGAGGCTCACGCTCGAAATCTCTCTCGCACTCGGGATCGCCATCCTGGTTGTGCTGACTGGCGCCGCGGCCATCGGGGTGGAGCGGGAACTGCGCTTGATGGAGAGCGACCTGACGCGAGATCACGTTCTTCTCGGCGCCCAGCTCGCCTCCGCGGTTGCACGCCTCTGGAAAGCCGCGGGCCCTGAGGAGGCACTCGCCTTGCTCGACGAATCCAACGCGGGCAACGTATTGGCACGATGGCGTTGGCTCGATGAGGACCATCCCATCGGGCCTCGACTCGCGCCAAGCGAGGCGAAAAGACTGAGACGAGGGGACACCGTGACCCTCTCGCTCAGAGCGGGTGACGGAACCGAAACCCGCCAGACCCTCGTTCCGGTTCGGACTCCCGACGGCCGCTGGGGAGCCGTGGAGCTTCAGGAACGCCTCTTGCATTTGCAGAAAGACCTGTGGGGCCGAGAAATCAAGAAGGCTGCGCTCACCGTCGGCGCCGCAGCCGCTGTCTCGGGCGTGCTCGCGGTCGCGCTCGGTGCCTTTCTCGTGGGCAAGCCCGTCCGGATGCTCGTGGAGAAGGCGCGACGGATTGGAGCCGGCGACCTTACGGGAGACATCGTCCTGGGACAACGAGACGAGCTGGGCGAGCTCGCGCGAGAAATGAACACGATGGGCCAAAAACTCGCCGCCACGCGCGAGCGCGCCGAGCAGGAGGCTTCGGAGCGAATCTCCGCTCTCGAGCAGCTCCGTCACGCCGATAGGCTGACGACCATCGGAAAGCTGGCGTCGGGAATCGGGCACGAGCTCGGGACGCCGCTCGCGATCGTGAACGGCCGCGCCGAACTCATCCTCGACGCTTACCAGGCCGGCACTGCGGCGCACTACAACGCGTCCATCATCCTCGATCAGGCGCGAAAGATGGCGTCCACCATCCGCCAGTTCCTGGACTTCGCGCGCCGAAGGCACGCTCAGCGGGCGCGGCACGACGTCCGCCGGCTCCTCGAGCAGACGCTTGGTCTCCTCAGCACCCTCGCCGACCGACGCGGACTGTCCCTTGCGATCGACGGCTGCGGAACGCCGGAGTGGGACCTCGACCAGTTCCAGATCCAGCAGGCGGTCGCCAACCTCGTGATCAATGGGATCCAGGCGACACCGCCGGGCGGTCGGCTCGCCATCGGCTACGAGGTCCGGCCGGACCCGCGCCTCGATGGGCCCACACGAGCGGAGGGTGATTCGTTTCTCCATCTCTACGTGAGCGACGAGGGCACGGGCATACCCACAGAGCTCTTGGAGCGGGTGTTCGAGCCGTTCTTCACCACCAAGGAAGTCGGGGAAGGAACGGGCCTCGGCCTTTCCATCGCTCAGGGGATCGTCCGCGATCACGGCGGCTGGATCGACGTGGAGAGCGAGCTTGGCAAGGGGAGCTCGTTCTCCATCTGGCTTCCGAAAGGCGAGGCGGTGTGAGGGCTCGCGTGCTGGTGGTCGATGACGATCAGGCGATGTGCTCGCTCGTCGAAGCCGGCCTCGCGCGGTATCAGTTCCAGGTCACCTGGAAGACCCGTGCCGACGAGGCGTTCGAGATCCTGAACGCCTCCGACTTCGACGTGGTGGTCACCGATCTGAACATGCGGGGGATGAGCGGCCTCGAGCTCTGCGAGCGCATCGTCGCCAATCGGCCCGACATCCCGGTCATCGTGATCACCGCGTTCGGAAGCCTCGACACCGCGGTGGCGGCAATACGAGCCGGCGCCTACGATTTTCTCACCAAGCCCTTCGAGATGCAGGCTCTCCGGATCGCTCTGGAGCGAGGCGTTCAGCATCGCACGCTGCGGGACGAGGTCCGCCGCCTGCAGCGGGTGGTGACCGACAGTCGACGGTTCGGCGAGCTCCTGGGCAACAGCCTCGCGATGCGGCAGGTATTCGATCTTCTCGAGCGCATCTCCGATCAGGACGTCTCGGTGCTCATCACGGGAGAGACCGGCACCGGAAAAGAGCGCGTGGCCAAGACGCTCCACCGGCGGGGCGGGCGCCGGGGCGGCCCGTTCGTGGCGATCGACTGCGCCGCGCTTCCGGAGGCGCTCCTCGAGAGCGAGCTCTTCGGTCACGCCAGTGGCGCGTTCACCGACGCGCGAGCGGCCCGTACCGGGCTCTTCGTCCAGGCGAACGACGGAACGTTGTTCCTCGACGAGATCGGGGAGCTGCCTCTCGGGCTTCAGCCGAAGCTCCTACGCGCGCTCCAGGAGCGTCGGGTGAGGCCGGTCGGAAGCAACACCGAGGTCCCGTTCGACGTCCGCATCATCGCGGCGACCAACCGCGACCTGGAAACCGCCGTCGAGGAGGGTCGCTTCCGGCGCGATCTCTATTACCGCATCAACGTCGTGCACCTGAACCTGCCGCCTCTTCGTGCCCGCGGAAGCGACATCCTCCCGCTCGCCCAGTATTTTCTCGAGCGCATCATGGAGAGCTCGCCCAAGCGGGTGACGAGCTTCTCGCCGGCAGTAGCGGAGAGGCTCGTGAGCTACTCATGGCCGGGGAACGTCCGCGAGCTCCAGAACTGCGTTGCCCGGGCGGTCGCGCTCACCTCCTTCTCCGAAATCAGCGTCGAGGACCTGCCATCTCGAATCCGAAACTACGCGCGCGCTCCCATCCTGGTCGACAGCGACAATCCGATGGAGCTCATCACCATGGAGGAAGTCGAGCGATGCTACATCCTGCGGGTTCTACAGGCGACCGCCGGCAACAAAACTCTCGCCGCCCAGATTCTGGGCATGGATCGAAAGACGCTCTATCGAAAGCTCGAGCGCTTCGGGAACATGGAAGAGTTATTGGGCCTCGAGAGCGGTTGAACCTTTCGGGGCATCCTGCCCCGCGTGGCGATTGGCGACATCCACAGTCAGCGCTTAACCCCAAAGCTCGCGGCTTCCTGCTGGCATTCCCTTTGCTTTCCAAGCCCACCAAATGGGGTGGCGTCCACCTCGGTGCGGGTCGGTGCAGACCCGCGCCAGCATGGCGAAAGCCGCGGTACTTCTGTCCGCCGTGGCGATGATGGTCAAGGACCTCGGCGCACCGATCCACGGCAACTTCTACTTTCGTCAGGCCCACGTCGCCGCCAACATCGAGTATTTCGTCCGTAATGGCCTGTCGCTGGTGCCCACGACTTACAACCTGGACGTTCCCTACGCGATCTTCGACTTTCCCGCTATCAGCTTCTCGTCGCCTCGATCTGTCGGGCACTCGGGAGTGACCCGCTCCTCACGTCTCGAGCCGTCAACGTCGCGATCTTCGCGCTCACCTTCTTCCTGATCGATCGACTTCTCCTGACCGCTGGCATGGGACGGATGCATCGCGTCGCTTCCGGCTTCCTGTTTTGTTTCTCGCCGATGAACCTCTTCTACTACCAGACCCCGATCGTCGATCCTCTCGCCATCGGCCTCTCGCTTCTGTCGCTCTATGCCTTCCTCAGGCTCGAGGCGACCGACGGCCCTCGCAGGCTTCTCCTGCTCGCGCTCCTGCTCGCCGCTGCCGTACTGAGCACGCTCATCAAGAGTCCCATCTACCTGCCGGTCTTCGTCGCCGTGGTGGTCGACGCCCTGTGGCGAAGATTCGGGCCGATGGCACTCTGGGAGCTTCTGGTCTACGTGGCCGCAACCTCCGGCACGGTTCTCGGCTTCAAAGCCTTGTCGAACCGAGTGAACGGAGTCACCTGTTTTTTCGACGCGAACGAACCTCGGGATTATTTCGGACCGCTGACCGACAGATTCGATCCCGAGAGCTGGCATCGCATTGGACGTGTCCTCGACCACGACGCCGCGAAACTCCTTAACGGCGGCCCTGGCCCTTTGGGGAGTCGCCCTTTGGATCTTTCGATGGCGAAGCCGCCACAAAGCGCTCTTCCTCGGGCTGGTTCTCGGATGGATTGTGACGCTCGTCGTTTTTTTCAACCGGTTCACCTGGCACAACTACTACCTTCTCGGCTTCGAGTTCCCGCTCGCGTTCTTCGGAGCCTACGCCCTCGACCGCGTGCGCGTACTGAGCCGAGCCTGGCGCCGGAGGGAGCGGGGGCGGATCGGCCTTGCGGTTCCCGCCGGGTTCGCGGTCGTCGCAGGTTACACCGTCGTCGCCTCGACGATAGCGAGGCAGGACCTGGCGGCGACTCCCACGGAGTGGATCCGGGTGAGCGGCGAGTTCATTCGGCGATCGACCGCGTCCGACGATTTCGTCGTGTACCTGGTCGAGTCCCAGGACTTCCGCGACTGGAACCCGGCGTTCCTGTACTTCGCCCAACGCCGCGGATACAACGTCACCACTCGGCGCATCGAAAGGCACCCCTCCATCCTCTCCCGCCTGAAAGCGCGCTGCGGCTCCTCGAGCGGTCATTTCGTGGTGTTCTGTCCGGCGAGGGCGGCGCCTCGACTCGCACCACTCCTCGAATCCCAGGGTGCGCGTCTCGTCGAAGCCGGACCGTCGGGGTGGCTGTACCGGATGAAGGCCGCTTCCAGACGGCGGGATCAGCGCCGGATGGACCGATTGGGATTGAGCCGCCAGATCGAGACCAAGGGACCGGGCCGCTCGACACTTCCAGGCCGCTGATAGGGGACGTAGAACGCGTCGAGCTCATCGTAGAGCCCGGGAGCGAGCCCGTCGCGAAACGGCACGAAACGCGCGAGGAGCACGGCGGAGTCGAGACGCTCCCGCAAGCTCTCGTCGACTCGCGAGTACCGATAGAGGGCGGGATGCTCGTGAGTCACCAGGTGCGCGAACCCCGCCCTTTCCCCTTCGCGGACGGCTCCCAGCCGGAACCCGACTTCTCGCCCGGGGTAGCCCGCGGGAATCCGGGGGGCACCATACCCTTCCGACACCATGACCGGTGTTCCCGGAGGGAGGTTCTTCGCGATCCAGGAGGTTGCAAGAGAGCGCGTGTCTTTTCGTCCCAGCACTCGATCGAAAGCGATCGAATCGAGGAGCGGAGGGAGGATGGCGGTGAGGACCAGCAAGTGCTTCACCCACTTTCGCGCTGGAAGGCTCTCGACGAAAAGAGCCGCCGCAAGGCACAGAGGAGCGACCGCCGGCAGGGAGTAGCGCGCGAACTGCGTGGGCGTGAGCGTCGCCACCACGTAGAACGTTGCGAACCAGAACAGCACGAGGAGCCCGCTCCACTTGCGCAAGCCCGCTGCCAGGCCGATCATGCCCAGGGCCAGGAGCGGAAGTCCCAGACCGTGAGAGAGAGAGAAGGTCAAAGGATAGAAGGCGTCCCACGTGGAAAGCGTGCGATCGCCCCAGGTCTCGCGGAACAGCTCCTCCAGGCTTTGCCGCGCGCCCTCGGCGTCGATCAGGACGAACGGAGAAGTCACCGCGAAAACGGCGACGAACAAAAATGCACCAAGGGCCAACTCTCGCGTCCTCTCCCGGAGGCTCAGGCGGGGGTGGGTCATGAAGAGAAAGAGCACCGGAGCGAGGGCGAGAACGCCTGGATACTTGACGGAGGCCGCGAGACCCGCGAGGAGCGCCGAGAGGCGAAGAAACGAGAGACGGCTCTGGAGTCGGCCCTCTGCGGCGGCAGTAACGCTCGCCGTCACGAAGAACAGGAACGGAACATCGGTCGTCGCGAAGTGGGACTCGCGCACGTGCTGGTATGCCACCGCGAGAAAAAGACCCGCGAGAAGGCCGACAGTGGGCGAGAATAGGCGCGCTCCCAGGACACCGAGGAGCAGAACCGTTCCCACGCCGCAGGTGACGGTGACCAGGCGGCCGAGGAGACGCGGTTGGAGCGAGTCGCCGGCGACGCGAAGAAGAGCGGCGTCCACGTACATGAGAAAGCTTGGGTAGTGGAAAAAGTGGGGGTTGAGATCGCCGGTCGCAAGGATCCGCTGCGCCTTCCCCACGACGAACTCTTCGTCCGGGCGAACGCGCTCGATGTCGAGCCCGAAGTCGATGGACCACAACCTCAGCCCGGCCGCGAGGAGCAGCACAAAACCCCATCTCGAGCGCCCGGTCATGTTTCTCTCGAAACCTAGCTGCCGTGAAGCGTCTTCTTCTGCTCCTGGTGATTGCCGCCGCCCTGGTGCGGAGCCGCGGGATCGATCGTCCCTGGAGCCGCGGCGATCATAACGGCTGGGGCGGCGCTTTCTACAGCAATATCGCGCGCAACTACGTTCGCTACGGCTATCTCGAAACGCGGTTCGCGCCGGTCATCAGCACCGGCAATACACCTCCCGAGGAGCGCCGCTACTACTTGACCCACCCGCCGTTCATTGGGCTCGCGGTCTCGGTCGCCTTCCACCTCTTCGGCGAGCACGAGTGGTCCGCGCGATTGGTTCCTCTGCTCTTCGGTCTTGGCTCGATCGTTCTCGTCTTCCGGATCGGTTCGAAGGTCGCATCCCGGGAGATCGGGCTCGTGGCAGCGGCCCTCTTCTCCCTGGCGCCCCTCGAGACCCTCTACGGCGCGCACGTGGATCCGCAGGGGCTGCCGGTCACGTTCTTCGCGCTGTTGCTCCTTCTCGCCTACGAGGAGGGAAGACCGCTCGTCGGGACGGGGGCGCTTCTTCTAGGAGCCGGTTTCGACTGGCCCATTCACTATCTTTCCGGGCTTCTGGCGTTTCACGCATTGTTCTTCCGACCCGACCGGAGGCGGTGGGCCGTGGGTCTTCTCGCGGGCTCTCTCCTTCTCGTTACGAGCTTTCTCCTCTACGCGCGCTTCGTGGCGCCCCACGCGCGCCAGCAATACCTTCAATCGACCCCTTTCGACTCGTTGCTGTTCTGGTCGGGAGTCCGGGTCCCTCCTGACCGGATCCCCGGGCGCCCCATCGAAACGCCGGCGCCCGTTGAGTGGCTCGTCCGAATGGCGAGCCATCTCGACTCCCTCTACACACTTCCACTCCTCGCTCTCGCCGCCGTCGGCGCCGTCGTCGCCCCGCGGCGCGCTTCGAGCGCGCTCGTGATACTCCTCCTCTGGGGACTTGCGCACATCCTGTTGTTTCCCCTGGGAGCCTTCGTT
>Ga0214473_10005996_pt1 | contig 14537 bp, 9 predicted proteins | sample RVTome_7_FD_203509 | JGI IMG/M metagenome (GOLD analysis project Ga0214473, IMG submission 203509) | Soil microbial communities from uranium-contaminated site in the Upper Colorado River Basin, Wyoming, United States - RVT98D197 | ecosystem: Environmental > Terrestrial > Soil > Contaminated >... | reverse complement strand
TGGAGAATATCCCCCTCTGGCACGAAAGAGACATCAGCCACTCCTCGGTAGAGAGGATCATTGCCCCCGACAGCACGATCCTCGCGGATTATATGCTGGCCCGGCTCACCCAGATCATCAAGGGGCTCGTAGTATACCCCGAGCGCATGAAGAAAAACCTCGATTTAACCAGGGGCCTCATCTCGTCCCAACAGCTCCTGTCGCTCCTCATCAGAAAGGGTATAGCCCGTAAGGACGCCTATCAGTGGGTACAACGCAATGCCATGCAAGCGTGGAAGCAGGGGGAGGACTTTCTTCGCTTGGTCCGTGCGGACGCGGACATCGCTCAGGCGCTGAGCGATAAAGAGATCAAGGAAGCATTCGACCTCAATATCCACCTTAAGTATATTAATGACATATATAAGAGGGTCTTCCCCACTGGAAAAGGGAAGGGAGGTTGATCGCCATGTCCGGCAGCTTGATCACCATCATGATCGTGGTTATTATTATAGGTATCTACGTCGTGAACAATATCCAGCCGGTGGAGGTAAAGTTCCTCTTCTGGGAGACCCAGGTATCCAAGGCGGTGCTCACCCTGCTGCCCCTCCTGGGGGGGATCATTCTGGGGTTCGTTATTGCTCAGATAGATCGATTCAAAAAAGAGAGAAGAAGGGCGCGTCAAAAAAGAAAAAGGGGGGGATGAACGCACTATGGCTGAATTGGCATTGATCATCTCCATCATCGCCTTGTACCTTGCCTTCATGGCCTATCAAAAGGTGGGCGGGCTCGGCGACCGGAAGAAACAAAGCGAGGCCCTCACCCAGATCGGTGATGCCCTCATCAAGGCAACCAACTCCTTCCGGGAAAAGACGGCAGACGTACTGGACAAACTGGAGACGAGTTTGAGAACCAAAGAGACAACCAAAGAGACAAGGACCCCGCCCAGAAAAGAAACACCAGGAGAGGAAGAAGGATAACCCTATCCCGCCGGGGCAAAGGACAATTGAGAGCGAGTCAGCAAGGGCCTGTTCGTGCAAGAAAGAATAGGCCTTTTTCTATCCTGCGTGCAAGGGCACGTCGTAGCTAAGGTGAGGCTTTTGTGTGCTACGGAATAAGAAACCCTTCCATGGGACGGGAAACGGGGGAGAGCGACAGGTGAAGCAACAGGGCAGGGAGATAAAGAAGACAAAAATCGTCTGCACCATCGGCCCAGCCAGCAGCAACCCCACCATCTTGGAGCAGATGATCAGGGAGGGGATGGATGTGGCCAGGCTCAACTTCTCCCATGGGGATCAGCAAGGCCATGCGGAAAAGATTGCCCTGATCAGGCAATTGAGTACCAAGACCGGCATACCTATTGCCATACTCCAAGACCTCGGGGGGGAAAAGATTCGGTTGGGGGAGATCGAGGGAGAAAGCATATCCTTGGCTAGCGGCGCAACCATCACCCTGACCACCAAGCCTATCAAGGGAAATGTGCAGCGCATATCCGTCACCTACTCCGGCTTGACCAACGATGTCAAGGAGGGGGATACTATCCTGCTGGCAGACGGCACCCTGGAGCTCAAGGTGGTTGCCGTGAAACCCCCTGAGGTTATTTGTCAGGTCGTCGTGGGGGGCGAGATCAGCTCCCATAAGGGGGTCACGATACCGAGCGGCGAGTTAGGGGCCCAGGCCCTCACCGATAAGGACAAAAAGGACCTCCTCTTCGGCGTGCAGGCGGAGGTGGATTTCATTGCCCTCTCTTTCGTCAGGGGCAGCGAGGACATTAAGGAGGTCAAGGAGATCTTACGATCGCATCATGCCGATATCCCCGTCATCGCCAAGATCGAGCGGCATGAGGCCTTAGGTCATATCGACGAGATCATGCAAGAGGCCGACGGCATCATGGTGGCCAGAGGTGACCTCGGTGTAGAGATACCCCTGGAGGAGGTCCCTTTGGTGCAAAAAAAACTGATTAAGAAGGCCAACATCCTCGGAAAACCTGTCATCACCGCCACCCAGATGCTGCGGTCGATGGTGGAGAGTCCCCGTCCCACCAGGGCGGAGGCGTCCGATGTAGCCAACGCCATCCTCGACGGCACCGATGCCCTCATGCTGTCGGAAGAGACCGCGATAGGGCACTATCCTGTCGAGGCAGTGCGGTTCATGGCGATGATCGCCCAGGCAACGGAGAAGGGCTTCCCCCATGAGGCCTTTCTCCCCCCTGATCCGTATCAGAAGGGAGAGATCGCCGATTCGATGAGCCATGCCGCCTGCAACTTAGCAGCGGACCTGGAAGTGGCCGCCATCATCACACCGACCCTGAGGGGAAGGACGGCCAGGCTGGTTTCCCGGTACCGCCCCCGACATCCCATCCTTGCCTTTAGCCCCAAATCCGCCACCGTCAGACAACTTATCCTCTCCTGGGGGGTGCATCCTATCCTCGTGCACGAGTTCACCAACGTCGATGAGATCATTGGCAAGGGGATCACCGCCGCACTCAAGGGGGGCTGGGTTACCAAGGGCCAGCGGGTGGTGGTTACTGCCGGGACCCCCGTAGACCTGCCCGGCACCACCAATCTGATCACCGTGAAGGAGCTCTGAAGATCAGGTGGCAGAGGATGTAAGGACATCGGCCTTCCGGACAAAACAAGCGGTGATAGTGGCCTTGTCGGCCAATATCCTTATCGCCCTCATGAAGTTCACCGCTGCTATCTTCATCAACAGCTCCGCCCTCTTGGCCGAGGGCTTTCACTCCCTCGCTGACACGGGCAACCAGGCCTTTCTCCTGCTGGGGATCAGGTTGAGCGCCAAGCCCCCGGACCGGAGACATCCCTTTGGTCACGCCAGGGAGCGGTATCTGTGGGCCTTTGTCGTCTCCCTCTCCATCTTCATCATCGGAGCCTTCCTCTCCGTCCACGAGGGGATAACCAAGATCCTCCATCCCGAGCCCCTGAGACAACCGGGCTGGGGCATTCTGGTCCTGGCCCTCTCCTTCTTCTTTGATGGTTATTCCTGGCGCATCGCCTTCCGGCAGGTCAGGGAGACAATCAAAAGGCTGGGGGTCTTCAGGGCCATCCGTGAGTCCAAGGCGCCGGCCATATTCATCATCTTCCTGGAGGACTCCGCTGCCATCTTCGGGCTCTTCGTCGCCCTGGGAGGAATCCTCCTCACCCTTTTCACCGGACAGTCCGTTTTCGACGGCGCCGCCTCCATCATCATCGGGATCATCCTGGCCCTGGTGGCCCTGGTGCTCTTTTATGAAACCAAGAGCCTCCTGATAGGCGAAGGGGTGTCGGAGGCTGACATGCGGAAGATTAAGGCGGCCATTGCCACCGTGTCTGAGGTCAAGGAGGTCGTAAACATACTGACCATGCACCTGGGGCCCGAGGAGATCCTGGTCAACCTCGACATCAACTTTGCCAACGGCCTCAGCACGGACCAGGTGGAGCAGGCCATCGACAAGGTGGAGCACGCGATCCGGAAAGAAGTACCTACTGTAAAGAAGATCTTCGTGGAGGCCGAATCGCTCAAGGGAGCCACGCCGAGGCGGAAGATGAAGGCAAGACGGTTCCCCCGACGGTCATCTTAGAAAAGATCAGAATAGAGGAGTATAGCGGTTTTCCCCTCGAATCCTGCCGCTCGCGGCATCCCGCTTCCGTAAATCTATAATGTGGCCAAAGGGCCACCTTCGGCTGTGCGGGATTGAATCCTCGACCCCTCGACCCCTTTATTTCGTTATGTACTTAAAACACCGGTTGAGGTGCTCCTTGGGTATCTTCTTCGATTTGCGGCTCACCCATATGCAGAGGATAAAGGAGACAGGCAGCGAGATGACCAGGGGGTCCACATACTGTAACAGCCAGAGCCAGGAGGAGGAATCAGCATACACTACTAAGTTCGCCTGGCCGAAGAAGGCCGTCATTCCCAGATAGTGGAAGAAGATGATCCAGATAAAGTGAACACCGAGCCCACCCACCATGCTCGCTATGGCCCCTTGCCTCGTCACCCCCTGCCAATAGATGCCCAAAAGGTACGCAGGCAAGAAACAGGCAGCACAGAGGCCAAAGAAAAATGTCGTGGCAACCACGATGCTGCTGGGCGGCAACACCAGCCCCCAAAGGATGGTAGCGATGATGGTCAGCGTGATCCCCAGCTTGCTGGTAAAGACCTCTCCCCACCTGTGGAATCGCATACCTTTAGCATAGAAATCCCTTCCGAGGCAGGTTCCCCCTACACGAAACAGTGCGCTTAAGGCGGCGGTAGTAGCTGCCATCATCCCTATCAGAAAGAAGATGCCGAACCACCAGGGCATGATGGTAGTAATATAGATGGGGATGATCTTATCTACATTCCCTCCGGCCATGGCAAGGGAGCTTGCACCGAACCTGTCGACGAAGATAACGTTGGTCAAGGGGCCGACAATGAGCGGGACCCCCATCATGGCCAGCATGAAGACCCCGGCCACCGACACACCCCAATTCAACTCTCTCTCCGACTGTGCCTTCAGGAACCTCACGACGAGGTGCGGTTGGACGAGGCTGCCGATTCCCACTCCGTAGATGATGCTGGAGCAGGCGATCCACCAGACGGGGCTCCCGAATCGCAATCCCGCGGACCATCCCTGAATCCCCCCCTCGAACAATCGCTCCGGGATCAGAGGGGCGATCGTGGTCAAGGCCTGGTGGGCGGGGATCACCCCCCCGAGGAGCTTGTAGGTCCAAAAGCAGAAGATTGCCATGATGACGCACATAAAGATCCCGTGGAAGGCGTCGGTGTACTTTACACCCCTGAACCCTCCGAGGATGAAGTAGACGATCAAGAACAGGGAGAATGCTGCGAGGGCTAAGAGATAGGGTATATGGAGAGAGACCTCGATGAGCCGTGCCATCGCAATGAGGATGGCTGCCGCATAGATAGGGATAAAGGCAAAGACGACGATGCCGGCAAAACCCTGGATGAAGGGGGACTGATACCTCTCACCCAATACCTCGGGGAAGGTATAGGCATTGAGGGCCCTGCCCATCAGGCGTGTCCTCTTGCCGCAGAAGACAAAGGCGATAAATACCCCCACCACGATAGAGAAAAAGCCCACCCACACAAGGGAAAACCCGAACATCGCCGCTGTCCCGCCAAACCCTATGGCCGTAGTGCCGATAAGGGTCGCCCCATGCGAGATGCCCAGCACGCCAGTAGGCCGCTCTTGCCCGGCAATCATATGATCGGGGGCCAGGCGCACTGTCCTGCGTCCCTTGTAGGCGAGGTAGCAAACTCCCGCGAGATACACAATGACGACGATGTTATTGATAATAGTAAAAAGCATCTCCCCTATCCTAATGCCACCGCCTCCAGCGAAGGCCTCTGCCCTTTCTCACGGGCCGCCTCTTTTGCCATCTCTGCACCCGGGTGGCAACCTTCCCCCGTACCCACAGGACCAAACCATAGAAGACGCAGAGCAGGGAGGCGAGGATCGATCCGATATAGGCATAGGCTATGCCGGTGCTGGCAAAACCTAACTGGGTCCCAAATCCGGTAAAGACATCAAGCAATTCTTGCATCAGCTATCTTCTACCTTCCATGAGAACGAACCCCCTCTAAGATTATGCGAGGATCTGCCAGATCAGGCCCAAGAGGCCGGCCAGAAAGAAATTGCCCTCCACCAGGGCCTCAAAACGCCTGCCGGGATGAAGCCACTTCCGCTCATAGGCCCAGAGGCAGAAGGCCGATGAAAGGACGCAGAGCAGCATGAGATAGGCAAATGGGCCAGTTGCGCCCGACAGGGTGGCGGCAATGAGGAATACGACTGCGAAGACGGCGACACCCTTAAGGAGCAGCAGGGTCCTCTCCTCTCCCAGGATAATGGGAAGGGTCTCTACTCCGACGATAAGGTCTCCCTGCGCCTGAAAGATATCGAAGAGGGCCGAGCGGATATAGGTAAGGCAGAAGACAAAGATGAATGCCGTCAAGGCAGCGAGCAACCCTATTGTTTGGCTCTCCAACAACGGAAGCAGGGCGATAACCGCCCCCCAGGCCAAGGCCTCCGAGAGGGTCTTGGAGCCGGGGATATCCTTGATCCGGGAATAGTCCCACAGATGCCTGATCCTCTCAGGCACCAGGGGGATGCTGTATATGATGCCGAGAAGGTTCAGTCCGGCCATGACGAAAAAGACGGCGAGGCCCAGATAATAAGAGAGGGCAAGGGCCGTTATGATGGAGATGATCCCTGACAAGACTAAAAAGGCGCGGTATTTTCTATAAAATGTGGCAACTTCCGGATCGTTGTAGGCGCTGGCGCCTTTGTCGAGAAGCCGATTGAGCACGTGCATGGCGTAGACGTAGCAAAAGGCCAGCGAGGGGTAGATGATATCCGCCCTTCTGCCGGAGAGGATGGCGGCGGCATAGGCCAGGGCAAAGGCCCCGGCTGCTACGACGACGTTGCTCAGCAGCAGGAACCGTCCGACCTTTAAGATCGAACGACCCAGGGCAGTCTCTGTGCGACTCTGTATGCCCTCTATCTCCCTGACGATGCTCTTGATCATCCAATTGGGGGTCGAGGCGCCTGCCGTAACGCCCACTACCTCCATCGCTGCCAGTTTTTCTTTGGCAAGCTCCTTTTCCGTCTCTACATGGAAGGTCGGCAGGCCTGCCTCTCGGGAAATCTGCACCAGCCGCTGAGTATTGCCGCTGTTATAACCGCCGACCACCACTAAGCCATCGACATGGCCCGAGAACGCCCTGACCTCCTCTTGGCGGCGATAGGTAGCATCGCAAATCGTATCAAAGACGAGGGCATCCGGGAAACGTGCCTGTATGGCCTTCACCACCTCCCGAAAGTTCTCTCCTGACTGGGTGGTCTGGGCAACGACGAAGAGCTTCTGCATGCGGGGGAGTCGCGCAACCTCCTCTGCGCTCTTGATCGCGTGGGCCTTGCCATTGGCATAGCCCATCAGGCCCATGACCTCCGGATGATCCCTGTCTCCCACGATAACGGCATGATATCCGCGCTTGGTATGAGAGCTGATAATGGCCTGCACCCAGGCAACCCGAGGGCAGGTCGCATCCCTGATGCGCAGACCAGAAGACTTGATGCGACGGCGCTCCGACGGCGGGATACCGTGCGCCCGGATGACGATAGTCCCGTCATCAAGGCCCTCGATATGATCGATGGCCTTGACCCCTTTGGTCGCGAGCAGCGCCGATACCTGCCGGTTATGGATAAGGGGACCGTAGGTATAGAGCGGGCAAGTACCCTTATTGATCTCCGTCAGCACTATCTCCATGGCGCGGCGCACACCCATGCAGAAACCCGCTGTCTTGGCCAGTTTGACCTTCAAACCTCATCTCCTCTCTGGGTGCTCAAGGACAGTCAGATATTCTATGGGAGAACCGAGCGAATTACAACTGCCCGGACGCACTGGTTTGACAGTATTCTCACGACAAGTAGTATTTTTTTCTTGACAAAACATCTAGAATATCCTATCAATATTGGTGCTTTGCATTCCCACCATCTCCCCGATTGATTGAGAAAGGGTCCTGCTGTAAATCAAGGGGCCGGTTATGGGCGAATCATTGCAGACCATATTGCTCCCCTATCAGGAGAGGATTGAGAAGGAATTGCGCGCATTCGCCCGTTTCCCAGGTCCGGCCGCCCTGCAAGACCCCATCTCCTATTTTTTTACCTTGCCGGGAAAGCGCCTGCGGCCGTTGATCACCTTAATGACCGCTGAACACTTCTGCCATGATTGCGAAGCTGCCGTCCCGGCTGCCGTGGCCATCGAGGTCCTGCACGATTTTACCCTCGTCCACGACGATATCATGGATGACGACCATTTCCGGAGGGGATGCCAAACCGTGCATACCAAATGGGATGTCGGCACCGCCATTTTATCGGGTGACGCCATGGTCGCCCTGGCCTACCGGAAACTGCTGCAGACAAAATCACCCCATCTCATCGCCATGATCGAGGCCTTTACCGATGGCATGTATGTAGTGTGCGAGGGCCAAGCCAGGGATAAAGAATTTGAGACCAGGGGCGACGTATCCCTGGATGATTATCTCCCCATGATCACTCAAAAAACGGCGCGGCTTTTCGCCCTGACCTTTGAATTGGGCTATCTCTCCTGCTCATCCACTACCGACTTAGGAGGCGCCTTAAAAGAGATAGGTGAACACATCGGCGTGGCCTATCAGGTCAGAGATGATCTCTTGGATTTTGTCGCGGATGAAAAGACCCTGGGCAAGGATATCGGAAGCGATTGGCGGAGGAGGAAAAAAACCTACATCACCATCGGGTATCGACAAAAGGCCGAAACGAATACTCAACTCCCGCAAGACCTCTTTGCACTTCCCGCCTTTTCAGCGGCCAGAGACGCCATCGCCCAGGCGGGAATCCTGGCTGAGGCTCAACAATTTATCCAGGAGAGGCTCGATAAGGCAAAGGCCATTGCCGATGCCATCAATTTTACGCATCCTGTCTTCCTGCATCTCTTAACGTTCCTCGCTGAGAGGAGGTATTGATAGAGAGCCTGCCCTAGAGAAGATATACCTTAAAAAAAGCTAAAGGGAAGTGGGTCTCCTTAATTCATATCTGGAACCCGCCTCTTTAAGTTCCCCCCTCTTTATTGATTAAGACCCCCAGGATTTAATCGTCTTCTTTATCTTCTGTGTCCTCGCCCCACCACTTGTCTCTCCAGTTTTGCCAAGGATGCGGCGAGTGGTAGGACCAGAATGCCTTGAACGCCTTAAACGCTATCTTCTCTATCCCTATCAAACTTCCTTTCTGCCCAGCTGGGGCGATGGGTATCTCTAAAGTCACGGTGGCCTCAGCCGGCTTTGTCTCAGCTCCTATATCCTGTGTCGACAACTCGCCCCTCACGTAGAACCAGGCATGGGGATGCTTCTTATCCCATGACGGACCGTGTCCTCTCTCAGGAGACCAGAAGATGACCATCTTCTTGATATCCATCCCTTGGCCAAGGCTGTCATCAACAGTGTTCTTCTTCTGACGGCCCCACTGAGAAGGTTCCTGGTACAGCCATATAAGTCCATTTTCTTTAAGCTCAACCTCGTCTACTGCTGACTTGCCTCCAATCTCTATCCCCATCCTCCCCCGTTTAGCCAAGGTCTCCCGCTGGTAGCCCTCGGGCAACTCTAATCTGCCCATCATCCAGAACCTGTCCTTACACAGCCAGTGGATCTTCATATCTTTAATCATAAAGCCCTTCAACGGGAGGTTAACGAGGAGGAAGGTATTAGCAAGGGGTATGGTCTTGCCATCAAGCTCACCCTGGAGGATGACCATGTAATACTTGGGCGGCAAGCTAATATTCGCCGAAAACTGCTGGGCATGACTGGCGCCTTTCACTATGCTCAATCCTTCTTCTATAAAGGCATAGCCTTGAGGCACCGTCTGCGTATCCGGATCAATAAGAATGACCTTCAGGGCTACATTGGTCAGGTCGACATTCCCGATATTGGTTACCTCGTAGGAGAAGGTCGCAGCCTGCCCGCTGATGACTGACTGCGGCGCCACTGCGATATGGCCGGATAATGCCGTCTGCGTCGCTGCGCTGGAGACAATGGTGAAGGCTGCCTGGCTTTCACTAATCATTGCCCCTTCATAGAAGACCCTCTGCCTCACCGTGTAGTCCCCAGGTTTGTGGACTGCGGTATCCCAATAACTTTTGAACGAATTCGTCGCAAGAGGCAACAGTTCAGCTATGACCCGCGGATTGTTTTCAGGGATGATAGGGATCACCTGCGCATCTGGATCTATGATGGATATGGCTACGGCAAGATTGGAGTAAACAAAGTTAGCGGCGAGGCTCTTGATGCTGGAGGTGAACTCTGCCGCTTGGTGGGAAGAGTACGAGAGTTTATCGGTCACTATCTTTGATTCTATCCCCTCAACTGGCGCAGCAGCTTGAATGGCAAAGGGGGCGCTAGCCTCGCCCACGGGTTTGTTTTCCTCGGTGAGCAATAAGTGGACCTGATAATTGCCGGCTATTAGCTGCTGGGTATTCCAGGTGTACTCGAAGGGATAGGATTGCGAAGGGGCAAGATTAGGGATCATAAAAGGAGCTCCAGCGGTAACCTCTACCCCCTTGGCATCTTCTATCTTTATGACTGCCTCGATGGTCTTGGTAATCTCTCCTTTGTTGGTAATCGTTCCCGCAATGAGGACATCCTCGTTGGCCTGGTACACATCCTTATCGGTATCAATGGTACTGGGGAAGGCCGAAGCGTAGACGTGCACAGAGGACGGGGGAAGGACGATCTTTTGGGTTTTGCCATGGTAATCGAGGTATTCTACCTGCAACTCTCTTTCCACCATCCGGTCCTCACCGGGAATGAGGTTATAGAGCTTGAGATCGAAGGAGAGGGCCTTTACCTCGTCTACCCCCAGACTGCCGTATTCCCATTTCACTACAGTATCAGCTCCTTCCGTCGTTATGCTCGCAGGAGGCTCGGTACAGGAAGCCGGGTCAAAGGCAATATCCGTCGTGGGTATCCTATCGATTATCTTGATCTCCTGGAAGAGTACCGGTAATACCGTGAGGGTCATCTGGTCGTGGGCTACGTGACCAGCATTATCCCGCACCTCCAGACCCACGATGTAGGTGCCTGCTACGCTGTATACACAGGCAGGATTTACCCCTTCGCCATCATCATATTGACCATCACCGTCGAAGTCCCAGGCGTATGAGACGATCTCTCCACCGGTACAATGGGAGCCCGATGCGTCAAAATTTACCGTCTCCCCTGCCCTGACGGTCTGGTCCGGTCCGGCATCAGCCGTCAGACTTGTCGGCTCTCCAAACCAGAAGGTAACGGTGATATCCCACGACTGCCCCGGCGCAAGCCTGCCGATATTCCATTGGAGCCCGATGACTGTATCACCCGCATACGTATTCCGGTTGTTTAAACTCCCATCAATATCGTCATCAAATTCAGTCGGATATGTATCCATGCCGTGTCTGGCGGAAGGCTTGCTCCCGGTAAAGCCGCATTGAAACCAAGCGGGGTCGGCGTCTCTGATCCAGATGAAGTCCGTCTGGGCATCGTACCACCCCATATCGTTCCAGTATCCGCCTCCCGGATAATAGGTCCAGGGGATATCGAAATCCACCTGCTGGAAGAAGCGGGCATCGTTATAGGTCGTTGAGCCGATATTGGTCACGACGTAAGAAATCTTGAAGTAGCGTTCATTGCCAGGAGGGATAGAGACGGTACGCTGAACCCGAATATTTCCTGACCTCACAATAGCGGTTTTGTCCGGATCGTTGTAGGCAGAGCCAAAGTAGTCTTCGACAGTAGCGTAGTACGAATCGTAGAAGGTCCCATCAACCCAGACGCTGTATTCCTCCCACCAGCAGACCGAATTCATTTGACCAGAATAATTATATTGCCAGAGGGTGCTGACCCTTTCTCCGATGTCGAGGTCGAGGACATTGTTCCTACCGTGGTATGAGTAATCTCCTGATTGTCGGATCCGCTCCTTCGGCGGGAATGTAACGTCGTCACCCCATCCAAAGGATGGAAACCACAACAGTGCCAGCACCAGCAGCCCTGCCCATAGATATCTATACATTCTCATGGGTGCCTCCTCCTCATCTCATGGTCCCTGGCTTGCATCTTCGCCCTTGAGCTCAATAGTCGCCTTGGTCTTCCCCTCTTCAGTCGGATAGAGGTTCTGAGGGGACAACCCCTTCTGCACATCGATCCTGACCTCAGGCAAGACCGTCAGGGTGCGTGAGGTCGAGCCCAGGCTTGTGCCGCCATAGAGGGCCTCCACTGCTATCGTGTAGTCGCCTGCCTCGCCAAAGGTATAGTCGAACCGATCCATATCTACGGAGAGATTCATCTGATCGGGTGTTAAGGTGATTTCCTTTGTCCCTTCTCTCAGCACCCCACCCCCTGGTGCAAGGAGCTGGTAGTGCAGGCCGATATCCCCTGAGATATTCGATCCATTTCTCAGGCTTGCGGCGATCGTTACGGTCGCAGCCGTTTTAACAAAGGTAAAGGCAGGATCTGTTTGAAGGCCTATGGCCTTGAGCGCAAAGGTGGGAGCGACGGCAAAGGCTATCTCCTTCCGCTCCACCACCGTCCCCTCATAATGGGGGGTATGGGCCTGGGTGATTATCGCCAGCTTGACCCGATAGTCCCCTGGGGAAACATGAGAGGTGGACCAGAGGATCTTCTCCCCATCCATGTGGGGTATATAGATATTACCGGTGGTGTCTTCAATAGTAACGAGGAGACCGACATTCTCCCACGAGTGCACCACCGCTATCTCCATAAGCTCATATGCCCCATAGGTATACGCCTCTACCCTTTGATCTCCGGTAATCTTGTACAGTTTCATGGTCGTCTCGGGGAAGGTAAAGATCGCTTCCTTTGTAGCTGTATTGTTCTCTTCATGGAGCTCAGGGACAGTATTATCGGGATCGACCTTCACGGTGATCTGGACATCCCCTGCCGGGGGATACCAGGTAATAGTCACGGGCTGGGTCCCCTGTGGCTCGATAGAAGCAATATCCGCCTGCCCGATGAGGTTTGACTCTTGCGGCTCGCCTTCGTAGAAGTTCACCTTGGCAGCAGCCGGTGCAGAGCCGATGTTGTGGACGAGAGCGGTGATGGTCACCTGAAGGCCCTGGGTGAGATCCGTGTGGGAGACGGTGACGTCAGTGCCAGTGATGGCGAAATCAGGGAGGGTCCCCACGTTTAGCTGGGCATACCCAGCATTGTTCCCTTCGTTTCCTTCGACAATAGTATTATCCGGATCAGCCTTCACATAGATCTTGTGCCCCCCGGCAGTTGTAGCCTGCCACACAACCTGGGCTGAGCCGGTTGCACCAGGGGCAAGAGAAGAGATGGTTCCGTCGCCGATGGTTATTGTCCCTGCTCCCCCTGGCTCCCCGTCATAGAAGCGGAGGGTGCTGGTATTAGCAATGGCCAACCCCTTGTTCGTCACCTCGGCGGTGATGGTGATAGTCTCATTTAGGTTGGGCCAGTTGTTCGAGAAGCCCATGGCGGTGATGGCAAGATCGGGGAGAGCGACCTTCTCCGCCACCACGATGGATGCCGAGGCAATATTGTTCCCCTCATTCAGTTCGGGAATGGCATTATTTGGATCGGCGACTAAGTAGATGGTATGCTGCCCGGCCTTGCCTGCAGTTGCCCAGGTGACCTGGACCTGGCCTGAGACGGCCGGAGCAATCGAGGGTATGGTCTGAAGAGCGCCTATCAGGTTTGCCGGACTCACTGCATCCTCATACAAGGCGACACCTACATTGGTTACAGCGGTGGCCCCCTGATTACCAACAAGCCCTATGATGGTTACTATATCACCCACTGTCGGCGCTTGCGGGCTAAAGTAGATATGCTCGGCCAAGGTAATGAGATCTGCCTGGCTAGTTACGACGGTTATTGCGGCAGAGGCCTGGTTATCGGTCTCGACCAGCTCAGCGATGGTATTCTCTGGATCGACTACGACCGTAACGGTATTGGCCCCTGCGTATCCGGTCGTGGGCCAGCTAATCTGGGCCAGGGCTATGCCGCCGCTGGCAATCTCAGTGATAGTTTGCTCTCCGACCTTGTTCGCCCCTGCAAAAAATCGAATCAGGACATCCTTGGCCGATACTGGTCCTGTGTTGCGGATCGTGGCGGAGATGTTCACGGAATCACCCTCATACGGCGCAGACGGGTTAAAGACGATATCACCCGTACCCAGGGTCAGGTTGGGCTGGGCATCCATCAAGGCCCGCAAAGCAAGGGCGGTCTCAAAGGCATTCGCATTCCAGGAGCCATCGGCCCGCTGGGCTGACCTGATATACCCCGAGGCGGCATCCGTCGCCTGCGGATTGCGGGTAGCGCGGATGAGGGCTGAGTAGGCCAGGGCCGTCTCAAAGAGAGATCCCCCGAAACTCCCGTCTGCGTTTTGATGCGTAAGGACCCAATGCACGGCACCATCCACGTTCGTAGCGACATTATAAGTAGTTTGATAAAAAGCAAGGCTGATTAAGACAAGGGAGGTCATGTAAATGTTGCTTTCCATCCCCTTCAGGAAGCTGAAGCCGCCGTCAGCGTTCTGATTGGCGACCACAAAGCCCAGGATTTTCGGGATCTGGGTGTTGTCTAAGGCGCTTGCGACCCGCAGAGCCCTCTCCGCCAAGAGCGTATCCAGGACATCACTCGCACCATCCGCATCGATCCCCCATCCTCCATCTAAACTCCTCATAGTGAGCAACATAGATAGGTCAGAAGAAACATCAATGCCAGCAAGAGAAAGACTTATCACCTTTCTTGAGATAAAATCTGTGGACAAAGGAGACTGTGAGCTCAGCCAGCCAACTCCATTTGAATAAGCAGGGCTGCCTATATTCAAAGACTTAAAAGTATCAAGCACTGTGGAGGTATCTAACAGTGCAAGGTCGGCATTATTACCCCAGCTTCCGTCAGAATTTTGGTTCGCGGAAAGCCATGTAATGCCGTTTTCTATACTTGGAGAAAAGGCATAAGCCGACATCGGAATAAGAAATAAGATCAATAGGCCTATCCCTGCCCTGAGGAGTTTT
>Ga0214473_10005995_pt1:2500-14538 | contig 14538 bp, 15 predicted proteins | sample RVTome_7_FD_203509 | JGI IMG/M metagenome (GOLD analysis project Ga0214473, IMG submission 203509) | Soil microbial communities from uranium-contaminated site in the Upper Colorado River Basin, Wyoming, United States - RVT98D197 | ecosystem: Environmental > Terrestrial > Soil >... | reverse complement strand
GAGAGAAATAATTCAACAATATAAACATTATCAGTATTTATTGCAATATTAAGGGGAGTATCACCATCATTATTAATTTTATTGGGATTAGCACCAATTTCAAGTAATTTAGTAGCAATAACAAGGTTATCGCATAAATGTAATGGGGTATTTCCATCTTTATTTTGAATATCAGGATTAACATCACATGCTAATAATAGATCAACAATATCATAATTTTTATTTAGTACGGAGATATGTAATGGTGTATTAAGATATTCAAATTCCTGTGCATTAATATTACAATTCATATTATTATGAATATGTTTAATCATGGAAATGTTCATTTTTTTACAAGCGATATGGTATGCATTATTACCATAAATATCAGATTCATTGAATTCAGGAGATAGATTACATATGGTTTGAATTAAAAAAGGCATTATTTTATCTTCTTTAGAAGAAGATAACAATGTAATAAAAGATTGCCCTCCAAAATCCTCCTCTTCGTCTTTAATTTCAGCTAATCGGCGTAAAAGAAATTTAATAACATTATCATAAATATCAGCTTTTGTAATTTTTTTATTATTATCTAGAACAATCGTGTTAATATCGGGTAAACCATTCTGTATACTATCACCATCAGTTGGATATATTACGGTACTAGCTTTTAATAATTTTAATATAACATAAGAAGTATTTCTGAGTTTTTTCTTAGAAGAAACCAGCATATTATTTAATACTAGAATAATTCTATTTTTAATGGTAGGCTGATCAATATTATAAAATTGCAATAATAGTTTAATACCTTCTTCTTGTACATGTGTATCAGTCGATTTCATTGTTGTATACTCCAGAATAGTAATGATACCATATAATAATTTGGATGATGGAGATTCCCTTTTTATTTTTTGAAATGTAGTTGTCATTTTCTTAAAAGTATTAATATCATAAATAGCATATCGACATATTTTTTTAAGAACTAATATTTCTTCAAACCATCGATGATGACGTTCAATATGATTAAATGCCTCTTTAAGATCGGTATATATACCTTCTAATAAACTGGAAATTTCTTCAGGTTTATAGGCAATAACAACTGCTTGTATGCCGGCTCGTGTTATTCTAGCTAATCGAACTAACCATTTTTGGAATTGGCCAACATTAGTTTTAATATGTTGGGCTCCTTGTAAAGCATATTCTGACCAAAATTTAATTTCTTCATCATTTATAATGTTAAATTTTTTAAGATCTTCTGCACCACTCCAAATTTGTTGTTTAGTATCTTCCATAAGAGCATTCAGATGTTGTGATGCACCATGCAATAAGATACATTCAAGTGCAATAGCATATGCTTTAATTAGCAAACGTTGTAATTTAGTATTAAGATTTTGTGAATTAGCAGCTTTAACTTCTTCATATAATGATTTTTGTAAATCAACAAGATTATAAGCTGATTCCATTTCTAATGGATCAGTTTCTAAAATTTCAATTAAATAAATAAGTGCAGTTTCTTTAATAATAGTATCATGGCATCCGTACAGCTGTAGGAAAGCTTTGCGTGAATTAGTTATTTCAGTTACTTTAGGGATGCTTTGAAAATTATTTTCATAAATCCATACATCTCGTTTAAATTGATGTAGTAATTCTAATGCATAATCACGATATTGTGGTCTGTTTTTATAATCTTTATTAAAAGTTTTAACAAATTTTGGTATTGTTAATGAAGCTAAAAAATCAGGTAATAATTCAGTAGTAAAATTAGAACTATTACCAGATCCTACTTGAATTAAAGAAGGAATATGTGGTACATCATTAGATATTAAATATTTATTCCATTGTTTTTCATATTTACACCGAAATTTATCGCCATAATCCATAATAAGATCAAGTTCTTGATGAATAATAGGTAATGCATTCAATTTAACTAATTCATCACATAATGTATCTTTTTTAATATTAAGAATTTTTAGATGTCCCATGATAAAATTTTTAATTTTAGTAATTAAAATTCTGATTTCATTATCTATTTCATTAAGCATGGAATCATTAATAAAATTATTTTTAGCATATTGTTCTATATCATCTGTATCATTCCAAGCTAATAAATAAGGAAGAGTATCTTCATAAACTTTAATATATAATTTATTTAAGCTAACTAGGAAAAAAATATCATAATCCGAATCAGTTACTAATTCTGCTTCTAATTCATGAACTATTTTTTCATATTCTATTGTTTGTACACCAATATCATAACTGGTATCATAAGAAATTGGTTGGGGTATTATTTTATTTTCAGTTAATGATTCTGTAAGACTATTATCAAGATTAGTTTCATTATTATTATTAGATTGTTCTTCATTAATAGACGTATGTTGTATTTGTCCTAAATATTGATCTAGATGACTATATGATATAAATTTATTTAGTTTATCACGATAATTTTTAACACTAATTTTTAGTTTCTTTTTTTCTTTTACAGAATCATCAATTGATAATTTTGATTCATTATCAGTTTCATATTCAGTTTGTTTATTATCATTATTTACATCTAGATTCCTAAGATGAAGATTATCCATAGTAATTTTATTATCATCATTATTACCATCATTATTATCATCATTATTATCATTTTTATTACTATCATTATTACTAATTATTGGGGATTTTGTAGTACTTGTTTCATTACTATCAGCTGATATGGATAAATTATATGATTCTTCATTTTTAGTGATTGAATCAGATGTATCATAGGTAGATCCAACAAAGGCTGTTTTTTTCATCTACCTTATATATTATATTATTATAAAATATCCGCACATCTTATAAATTTTATAATTAATATATACACATAATATCATAAATTATATGGCAAAAATATTATATTTAACTCATTCATCAAGGTTTTTAAGTTATTTTTAAACAGATTGTTTTTATTAACTATTCTGAAATTATTATTTTCTAACTTCTGTAATAGCTTTTTCAAGATCATATTTAATTCGAGCAATCATTTCATCATCTGGTGAATAAACCGGTAAACCAGCTTTCGGATCAATATTTAGGGCTTTTCCCCATTGTGGATCTGAAAAATTATGATTTAAAATATTGATAATTTTTCCTTCTTTATATCGTGGAATAAAATGAAAATGTACATGGAAATACTCATCTATGGCTGTTTTATTTCCATTTTCATCTTCAGTTAAATTTCCTAATTGAGCGATATTAGACATATCCATATCGTATGCTTTAGCAAATGCTTTATTTAAAAGAGCGATAATTTTACCTATATGTAATAACAAATCTGTTCTACTAGTATACATTTCTTTTGGTGAAACATGTTCCCAAGGAACAATAATACATCTTCCTAACCAAATTTGGTTATCAGCCCTTAAAACTACTTTACAAATTTCATCTTGATATATAGTTCGTTTGTCCTCATTAAGATCATTTTTAGTTTTACAAGACATACAGTTTATGGTGTATTTTGAATAAGACATTTTTTGAAACAAATCGTAAAAAAATAGGGATATTTTATTTTCAAATTTTGTTATTTGATATTTTCAATTTTTTAGATTTATAGAAAAATATAATATGTTTATCTTATAAAAATGAATTTAATCAAAATTATTATTTCCTATAATGGATGGCTCCATTGATGTCCATCCGAGAGAATAGGGATGTTAATAATATTCTTGCGAAATTAAGAGAGCAAGTAAATAATTATGTGCCAGGTGAAACTGAAATTATTATCCTGGAACAATATGATAATTTAGGAAAATATTTCTATGATGAAGTTGAATCGCATCAAATTATCACACCGAAACAAGAATTAGAAACTCTTGTTTCTGAAAAGATTTTAGGGCGTAATAGTCATAATCCAATAAGTAAATATAATTGTTATCATATATTTTGTAAGAGTATTACTCTATATCGTAACAATAAATATCCTACTATTGTTCTACCTAGTTCAATGCTTAGAATAATTTGGAAAGAAATAATTGCGGAAGGATACAAGAATAAGTTTCAAGAAGCAGCTAAACTGTTCAATTCAGGAAAAAGAAACATCTATCCTGAAATAGATTATTCAATATATTTTCATAAGTTTAAACTTATCGAATAAAATATATATACCATAAAATAAATAATATTACTTTGCATCATCACATTATCATATTATCATATTTATATAAAAAATTGATTAATTTAAATATTTAATGAGGCAAATCATAATAATCGTATAAAATGGTAGATGATAATTCATCTATATCTTTAGTGGATATAGATGAAAATAAGCTATTTGAACAACAAGAAAAACGAATTTTAGTTAATCATAAAATATTATTAATTTTTATTTTAGTTATAGGTATTATCAACATGATAATGTTAATTACTATTATATCAATAGGAACATGGTTTTATTATAATAATAATGTAGATGAAATTATGAAATATGTGAATGAATGGCCAGATAAAATTGAATATCTTGTAAATTATGCTTGTTCTTATTTAAATAACTGTCAAGAATAATAATAATTCTCCCAATTCTATTTCATATATGGATTAATTATAACAATCAAAAAATTTGAACTTAATAATGAATCTCATATATGATCTATAAGATACAATGAATAACCAACAAATCCCAGATAATATCCCAATATCAGTATATATTCCTGGAATAGTTCCAATATTATTGAGCAATTCATGGACAAGAAAAATGTTGATTGATGCAAATATTGAGTTTCAAAAAAATAGAAGCATTCCATCAATCATTATAAATGATAATGATGAGCCTGAATTATCATTTATTAACAATCAATTAATGTTTTTGTGCTATACAAATAGATACCCAATGGCGGCCAATCTAGATATTGGATCAAGAAACATTAATATTAAATCACAAGATCTAGTTAATTATTGTAAAATTATAGATGAATTGATAGAAATATGTGATATGGTGCTTGCAAAAATAAAAGTGGATTCTTTCCCAACAAACAAACATGATAGATCACTAATATAATAGATTAAACATAATATCTATGTTATCTAATATTTCCCAGACCGAAATTTTTATTTTTGTGGATGAGTATGATAAAAAATATAATCTTTTTATATTTTTTAATGAACAAAATATAAAATAATTATAAAATGTTTAAAATATTGATATAAAATAATTATAAAATATCGCATTTATACCCAACCTCTCTTCGAGCAACAGGAATAAAAATAAGAAATATAAACAAGCATCAAAGTATGATAAAATGTAAAGTATCTTGATGTACATAATTATCAAATTATATTTTGTGCATACAATCTAGAATAAAGAAGAATGACTTAAATATATAAATGAATCAATCACTTATTACTTTGAGGTAGTTGTGGTGATCGAGGAATTCGGCCAGCAGATTGATAAATATTACAAAACTTATAAACAGGTATTACAGGAGGAAGTCGTGGATAGGAAGCGGGAATACTATCTTCTGGTTGTAATTGAAATAATTCTTCAAATGGAACAGGAACGAGACCAACTGATCCCACTGAAGTAGTTGCGATAAGAAAACGATGTTCAGACATATGTACTTAAACTTAAATAGATTTAAATTAATTTCATCATTTTTTTAAAGATAATCATACATCGCAAAAAAAAGAGTACTAAAGCCTAACCTTATAGAATAAACAAATATACTAATATACTATAAAAAGATTAATTTATTTTTTTATTTTAAACATATACAAACAAAGGTAATATAGTAGTAAACTGTGGGGAATATTGTGAAATAATTGCTTATTGACTGAAAAAAGATATTCTTAATTTAAAATATACAAATTTATTATATTTTAAGTTTTTCTCCATTATTCATGGCGATATATTCTTCTTTGGTCTTAATTAGATGTGGATATGATTCATGTAAATAATCAGCCATTTGTCCTGCTAATTCTTGTATTAAGTATTCATTACCATTTGGACCACATCTCCCAATAAATAATTTATGATAATCTTTGAGGGTCATAGTAATTTCGGCAACAGCTACTTTGCATGGTAAATTTAGTGAATTTGATAATTCAAGTCCTAGTAGAGAATAATTTGCTTGATTTTGCCAATTTTTTTTCATAATAAGAAATTCATTAATAAATCCCATTTGAACTTGCTGTTGTTCAGGAGTGCCCCAAATTCTATAATATGTATTTATTTGTGCTTTTGTTTTAGAGCTTGTTAGCCGAGAAATATGACCTTCGCGATGTGCAATCAATTCTTTCAGAACTTCATCGGTAATACCAACTACTAAAAAAGTTACAGACCAATCACCATAAACGGATAAATGTTGATGTTGTTCAACTATTTCTTTATTAAGCTGAGAACCATTTTTGGAAGAAGATCCAAACATCATGTAAGTTAATTTAGCATTAAATTCCCCAGATTGTTCAAATGGTGTTTCTGAAGTGATGTTCATTTCTGAAAATAATTTATTGGCTTCAGGTGATAAGCGAGTTTCTTTAATCTTAATTAAACCAGTTTGATTAATAAATCTATCATCAATTATGGGAATATCCAGTAATTTAAATAATTTTTCAAAATTAGGATTCATTTGTGTATAAATATATTTATAAAAACAAAAACAATTTAATTAATTAAATAAATAAATAAATAAATAATTATAATAATTATAATTAAAATAAATTAACAAATTTTTGGAACATCTAAAAAAATTTGAAATAAATATGATATTTATTTAATATGATTTATTATTGATAACAAATGGAATTTTTGGTATTTGGTGTTAGCACTATCCCTTTAGTACTTAGAAGAAAATTAGCAAATACTATTTTATCACAACAAGTGAATAAGAGCAATGGTATTCTAAAACAACAATTATTTTCAATATCTGATTTATATATTTATAGAGCATCTGTATCTCATATGAAAACCCAAATGTCCCCACAATATTATGCAAATGTGGGAAATGTTTCCATTCCAATGGGAGGAGATTTATATGAAGAGAAAAAAACACTATATGAAAATGATTTTTCAAATATAAGAAGTCTTGTTCCTGATAAGAATTTATCTTGGCAATTTTATCCATCAGGTGATTATATGGGAAAAAAAGAATTAATATCATTAAAGAAATGTTCTGAAAAATTGGGAGTAAACCTACCTCTTATACAAGCACATTATGTGGAATTATGGTTAGGCAATCACTGCAATAATTTACTTTTATATCAACATGATCGGACAATTCATGCAAGTGAATCCTTAGAAGTATTAGCAAAAAATACAGCTAAAGAAGAAATTCCTTTCGCTTATCCCTGTTTGCTTGCAGGAATTGCATTTGCGTTAGCGTTAGCATTAGCAGAATATTAATATTATTATCATATTATTTATCAATAAAATATAAATAATTAACCAAAAAAAAGATTAGGATTTAATGAATAATATATATATTTTATATTTTTAGTTTTATTTTTTTATTTTATAAAATAAAAAAAAAATAAAATAAAATAAAAAAAATAAAATAAATAATAAAATAATATAAAAAATAAAATTATATTTTTTCAATTCTAATCAAAGAATCCATTGGTATTTTAGACAGTTCCTAGGAATCAACGGAAAATATTATCGTTCCGAAGTTCCATATAATCTAATTAAACCAAGATCTATTGAATAATAAGCCACCAAACCAAGATCTATTGAATAATAAGCCACCAAACCAAGATACTATTGAATAATATTATCCAACCAAGACTAGATACTATTGAATAATATAATTGAACCCAAGACTAGATACTATTAAATAATATAATCTAACCAAGATACTATTGAACAATATATCCACAAAGCTGAATGAACATATTCGATCATATCCTAGAATAGATCGAACATATTTATAATTTATAAGAATTAATGATAATTTATTAATAAAATTATAAGAATGAATTTAATTATCAATTTTTTATGTAATTAATATGGTTAATGTAGAAACAAACTGAATAATTCTTACATTTATTCTCAAAGTGTTAATAATTCATTATATAATACAAATGAAATAGGATTCTTCTGATACAAATGTATCAGAAGAATTTTTATTCCCATAAAATTTGATAAATTTCAATGGCATATATCGATTGAGTTGGTTGTAATGATGTATTGTTTCTGCTTTGGGATATCCAAAATTATAAACCCATAAGTAATCTGCGCAATAATAATCATAATATTGTTTGTTGATCATAGTTAAATTTATAAAATCATGTATTTCTAAGTGAGATAGCACTAATTTATTTATATGTATCCCGAGATCATTGTTAAACCATAATAATTTGCACATTATTATAGATAAAATAATTATGAATATTTATGTGAAAACATTAATTCATTTTTTTTTTAAATTATAATAAATTTAATTAGTAATAAAAGAGAATTTATTTTGGTTCTTTATGATCATATATGATAGTATTGTAGAGCGTAATCGGGTATGGGATTGGATTCCAAAGGCTACCGCCTTGGAATCCAATCCCTATACCCTCACGCCATTATAATAATTCACTTGGATATTAGATCATATACTTTTAAAAATCCATTAGGATTTTTGAAGGTTCTATTATTTCCAATCATATCTTGAAAACGAGATTATAATAAGCTTAATGGTTTATGATCCCCAACCCATATTCAAGGAGGCTTCGAAAACAAGTTACAAATTTAGCTACTTTGATATCTTCATTATCATATACAAATTTAGCTACTTTTTTAGTATCTTCGAAATATTTAAACATAAGGGTATTATAATTTTAAACAAATTCATAAATTTTTACTATTTCATTTTTTTTTATTCTAAAAATAATAATTAATATGAGATATTATATATAATAATTTTTTAGGTATATTGCTATTAGACATACTTTTATATAATCAAAAAAAATGATTTAAATTTCTAAATCATTTATTAGAGAGATTAATAACAACAATGTCGGACTTAGACTATCCAGTAATTCAACAAATATTAGATCATGGTTATATTATAAAAGGTGGTGGAAATATAAGCAAAGAATCAGGAGCAAAACTCTTAATATGTAATGTATGGCAAGGGCTATTTAATGATTATATTGTTAAGTTTCAATGCCAAGTTAAAATGAATAAATCTAAATCATATTGGAAAAAAACTTGGAAGCCTAAAAATTTCATATCTCGAGATGATTTCTGCCAAGAATTAGAAGATAAATTAGAATTAGAAGATATTAATTTTCAAATAATAACTGATGCTGATTTGGAAGAAGCTATTTATGAATTTGCAGATTAAATCAATTGTGATTAATAATATAATCAACCATAAATTCTAATTCATAATGAACTGATAATATTTTCAAGTTGTTTAATTTGCATAATACATTCAATTGTTCTGGATAAATAATACCAGTTCCTTTTATACATAATTCTTTTAATTTTTGAAGATCAGATAGAGCATCAATAGTATCTATGTTTTCATTATCATATAAATTTAGATATTCAAGATTCTTTAACTTTGCTAGACAATGTATGCTTATGATAGAACATCTCTCCATCCTAAGTTCTTTAAGATTTATTAAATTCTTAAGTGGCCAGAGATATTTTATTGGAGCATCATGTGCAATTAAGACTTCAAGTTTAGATAAATTTTCTAGAACAGATATATCTTTTATCATAGTTCCACTAATATCGAGTGTTTTTAGATTTATCATCTGTTCCAAAAAGTCCAAATCAGTAATATTTGTATCAGAAATATCTAAATCTTCAATAAAATCTAGATCATATAATGATATAATTTTATCAATATCATCGATCACACGATTACTTAGGTCAATAATTGGAGCTATTATTTTCATTTATCATAACTTAGAAAATATAATTAAATATATCAATTTTTTAAAGAATATCAAAACATAATTTGAATATGAAGGTATAATATTAGGGATGGGTGTTGGAGGGGAAACCGTTGGTCTCCCCTCAAAAATGGCATAGGTTCCCTATAATATATAAATATTAAAAAATTGCCAAATGCGCGCCCAGACTACTAAGGCATAAAATAATTAGTTATACCAAAATTATATGTTCTTAATATTTTAATCTGGTTTTGATAGAAGATATATTTAATTCGGTAGTATTCTTTGGGCAGCATTTTATATGTTTTCCCTACAAATTACCCAATATTACCTATAAACAAATGATTTCTTAACCATTCTTATTCATAAATTTATGATTTCTTAATATTCTTCTATAATATGAAAATTCTTAGGTTATGCTATTAGGAACCAAAATTAAAAAGGCATAGGTTCCGCTGCTGGAATGATTCTTTATCAATTAATTCAATGTACATATGAGAATTACAGCACATGAAATATATTCAAGATCATATTATAGGGATCAAAAAAATGCAGCATTTTTGCCTCCAGCAAATATTGAAATTTTGGCTAATATAAATAAATATTTTAATAAAACTATTTCAAAAATAGTAATATTAGATCAGATAATTAAAACTATTCATAATGTTCCTGATCAAATACCAACAAAAATATCTAAAACTAAACTATGTCAAATAGCAGATGCTATGTGGAAATCAAGACCAAGTGCAGAAACTATCCTAAATCAATTAAATAAAATTAAATAAAATTAAATAAAATATAAAAAATAAAATGTATAGATATTCAGTTAGCTTCACAAACAAAGTAATTTTTATATTTTAAGATATTTTAAGATATTTTAAGATATATAATGATATTAATATACATAGATTATTTGGAAAACTCGGATAATATTGTTTTAATTTCATTAAGTTTGATGAGTTTTTCATTAATTTTATTTTGTTCACGAATAGCATTTTCCTTATTAAATAAATCCATAGTCATTTCTAATAGTTTTTCAACCATTCGATCCAATAGATTAACAGCAACATTTCTATAACAATTTTCACTAAGTTTATCTCCAACAACATGTAAATAAGCTTCATTCCAAATATCACCATAAACTTCAATTTCTAATTTTTTATTTTCGCGTGAAAGTCCTTCAAAAAAGCCACCATTGAAGGTAAAATATTCTGGATACATCTGGGCAATGTATCGAGTTAATTCGAATAATGAAACCTGTGGTCTTCTTTCAAGATTAATAAGGGCAGTAACAGCATATTTAATATTAGATTCATATGCTTCATTACCAATTACGCCGATCATATATTCAGCGAACTTCCTAGTAAGTTCATTATTAGCATCTTGTGCTGAATCATCAAGATCCCTATAAATATACTCCATCAAAAGCCGCTGGGTTACATCATGAACAATCTTATGAATATTATCATCTGCTAATAATCGTGAAAAATAGGAATTAAGATATCTATTCCAATTTAGGCGTTTTTTGCCAAGAGGATCATCAATATGAATTGAAATCATGGGAACAGTAGTAGCTAAACTAATTTCATTGGATACATTTTCTCGTAGAATATGGTTATCAATAAATACAGTAGAAACAAATCCATAACTAAATAATTCTTTTACACCATCAATGCGATATATTTTCGGAGTCACTCTATTGTGTGAATTAAAAGCACTAATATAAGCATCAATGCTTTCAGATTTAGATAGTTTAATGTTCTTGTGATCATCAGTAGGTGGAGTCATATATTTACCGATTTCTGTTTTAAATGCTGATTTAAGATTTTCTTCGAATTCAGAACGATCAAGCGAACTACTTACTAATTTTTCAATCATGATACGTAATCTGGTTACCATTTGTTTTTGATTATCATTCATTAGATTGCTAATGAATGATTGTGAAGTTTCAAGGCTTTTAATTTGTTGGTCTATATCATTTAATAAAGTAGGAATTTGTGTTTGAATTCTATTCAATTGAATATCGGAAATAATTTTCCTCATGGTAGGAACACCTGCTGGTTTAAGATTAGGTAATTTAGAAAAATAGGTAGTTTCTTCTTGAATTTTATCATCAATTGTTTTCCCAGCATCGGTATCTTTATCATTTCTTAAAATAACTGCGCAATATCCATGACCCATAGGACAGGACTCGCCACGCAACATTTCAC
>Ga0214473_10005994_pt1 | contig 14540 bp, 17 predicted proteins | sample RVTome_7_FD_203509 | JGI IMG/M metagenome (GOLD analysis project Ga0214473, IMG submission 203509) | Soil microbial communities from uranium-contaminated site in the Upper Colorado River Basin, Wyoming, United States - RVT98D197 | ecosystem: Environmental > Terrestrial > Soil > Contaminated >... | reverse complement strand
CGGGGTGGTCGGGGTGGGTGTTGCCGCGGTGGGCATCACCGCAGCAGGCGTACTCGCCGCGGGCGCACATGCCGCAAGACCCAGCGCGATCGAAACGACCACCAATCCGTTGAACGGCGTCATCTGTTGGCACCCATGTTGATCCCCCCAACAGTGAGACGGTCCGGCGGGTGCCGTCGTTACAATCGCAGACCGATGCACGACGCTCCCCCCGCGACCCAGCTACCGGCGCTCCGACCGGCCGAGCAGCCCGCCTTGCCGGCCGCGACCCAACCCGAGCTGGCGGAGCTGTTCGCGTTCATGACAGAGGCTGAGCTGCGCTTCGACTCGCTGCGCATGCGCATCGTCGATCGCCGCGTCACCGCCGCGGGCGATGAGATCGAGACGCACGACGTCTGGCTGCGCCACCCGGGCCGCGCGAAGGTGGTCAGCGGTCGCGGCACCACCACGGATCGCGACTTCGACGTGTGGGTAGCCGACGGCGAGAAGGTCCACACGTACGACGCCAAGGGCAACACCGCCACAGAGCGGCGCATTCCCACGCGCCCTGTAGGCGCGGAGTCGCCTGATCTGCCGCCGTGGTCGCGCATCTACCTGCCGGTGACGACGCTCCCCGCAGAATCGCTCGCTGACACGTTTGTCCATCCGCGTGGCTTCTGCCACAACGTGCTCATGACCGGAACGGTCTACAAGCGCGGAACAGCGGCCATGCCCAACGGCCGCGAGGCAATCCTGCTGCGCTGCGACCATCCGCGCACAAGCCACGTCCTGACCGACCGGCCAGACCACTGGCTCGAGGTGGGCGTCGACGTCCAGACGGGCATGATCGTGCTGCTGGCCGAGCACGTCGGCGAGACAATGACGCGCCACGCTGAAGCGGTCAGCGTCAGTCTCGACGAGCGCATCCCGGACGAGGCGTTCACGCTGCACGTGTCCGCCGACACGCGGCGCATCTATTGAGGGCCGGGCTTATGGCCGTCGCCACGACACCGCGCCAGGTCAAGATGGTCATCGGCGGCGAGCAGGTCGATGCGCTCGATGGCCAGACGTTCGAGGTCGGCAACCCGGCCACCGGCGAAGTCATCGCCAGCGTCCCGCTGGGCGGCAAGCAGGACGTCGACCGCGCCGTCGCGGCGGCCCAGAAGGCGTTCGAGGGGCCGTACTCGAAGTGGTCGGCGGCCAAGCGCGGGCGTACGCTCCAGAAGTTCGCCGACCTGGTCAAGAAGGCGAATGAGGAGCTGGCCCAGATCGACCGCGAGAACGTCGGCAAGCCGATCGTCGCCTCGCGCGGCGAGTCCTTCGCGGTCAGCCTCGTGCTCGAGTACTACGCCGGTGCTGCGACCAAGCACTTCGGCGAGACGATCCCGACCTCCATCCCGGGCTTCGACTTCACGCTGCGCGAGCCAATCGGGGTGGTCGGCCTGATCGTGCCCTGGAACTTCCCCCAGAACATGGCCGCCTGGAAGCTGGGCCCGGCGCTGGCCACAGGCAACACGTGCATCCTGAAGCCCGCTTCATGGACGCCGCTGTCGGGAATCCGCCTGGCCGAGCTGGCGCTCGAGGCCGGCTTCCCTCCGGGCGTCGTCAACGTCGTCACCGGCCCGGGCGGCACGACCGGCGCGGCGCTGGCTGCTCACCCCGGGGTGGGCAAGATCGCCTTCACCGGCGAGACCACGACCGGCCAGGAGATCATGCGGCTCGCGGCCGGCAACGTGAAGCGGATCTCGCTCGAGCTGGGCGGCAAGTCGGCCAACGTCGTCTTCGCCGACTCCGACCTAGAGAAGTTCGCCGCGGCGGCGCCGATGTCCGTCTTCGACAATGCAGGCCAGAACTGCACGGCGCGCAGCCGGATCCTGGTCGAGCGCTCCGTCCACGAGCGCGTGGTCGAGCTCGTCGCACAGCAGACCGCCGGGTTGGTGGTCGGTGACCCGGCCGATGAGAAGACCCAGATCGGCAGCCTGGTCCATGCGCGCCAGCGCGAGCGCGTGCGGGAGTTCATCGCGTCGGCACAGGAGGAGGGCGCGCGGCTCGTCACCGGCGGCACGCCACCGGAGGACGCGGCGCTGGCCAACGGCGCGTTCCTGATGCCGACCGTGTTCGACGGCGCGAACGTCGAGATGCGCTTCATCCGCGAGGAGATCTTCGGCCCTGTCGTCGGCATCATCCCGTTCGACTCTGAAGAGGAAGCGGTAAGGCTCGCGAACGCTACGCCCTACGGGCTGGCGGGGAGCGTCTGGACGCGCGACATCGGTCGGGCGATCCGCGTCGCCAAGGGAATTCGCTCCGGCACGATCTCGATCAACAGCAACGAGACGATCCACACGGAGGCGCCCTTCGGCGGCTACAAGATGTCCGGCCTGGGGCGCGAGCTGGGCATGCATGCCCTCGACGAGTACACGCAGGTCAAGAACGTCTTTGTCGACCTGAGCTGAGCCGATCTGATCTGTAGGGGCCGTTGCGTCAGGTCAACGAACGGGCCATGACCCCCTCGACAGTACTAGTACCCGACTAGGACAATCGTCCTATGCCGCTGCCCGCTGCGCTTGGGGTCCTGGCCCTGGCGCACCTCTTCGACTGGGCGTCGTTCCTGGTCATGATCACCCGCCATGGCCTGGGGGCCGAGGCGAACCCGATCGTGGTCACCCTGGTCGAGGAGACGGGCGTTCCCGGGGTCACCCTGGCCAAGTTGGCGACCGTCGTGTTTGCCGCCGGGCTGGCCGTGGTCATCGCGCCCAAGCGGCGACGCATGGCCATGGTCCTGCTGACCTTCGGCGTCGTCGCGGGCATGGTCGGCGGCCTGTCCAACATCGCCACGCTCTGAGCGCGGCGCCTCCGGGCTAAGAGGCTAAGCGGAGTCGCTGGGCCAGCGCCCGTGGTCGTCCGCCGCCGGTGGGTGGCCAATCGTCGGATGTCGTAACGCGACCCAGTCGCGCAGCGCGCAAGTGGTCGTCTGGAAGGCGAGCTTCTGCCACGGAATCTCGTGCGCGGCGAAGGACCTCACCTCGAGACTCTCTTCCGAGATGCGCGCTTCACCACCGACCACCCGCGCTTCCCAGGCAACGACCACGATCGCCGCCTGCGGCCGGGTGTAGACGCCGACCAACTCCCCGGGCTCGACCACGTAGCCGGTCTCCTCGAGTGTCTCGCGGACGGCACCCTCGTGCGCCGTCTCGTCGATCTCGAGAAAGCCGCCCGGCTGTGCCCACCAGCCGTAGCCGGGCTCGATGCCGCGGCGAATCAGCACCAGCCGGCCGTCGGCGGTCACGGGCAGCGTGCTCACCACGAGGCGCGGGTTGACGTAGGCGATGAAGCCGCAGTTGGCGCACGCCAGCCGCTCGCGCGCCTCCGAGGGAAGCGGCCCAAAGGCAAGCGGCGAGCCGCAGCGGGAGCAGTAGTTGAGGTTCGCGGCGAGCCAGTCGGGAACGCCGGGCTGAGTCATCGTGGCGCCCGGATCACCGACCGACCACCCAGACGATCAGCGCCACGCTGGCCACCAGCACGCCGACCAGCACCGCAGACCAGACGAAGCGGAACAGGCCGCGGCCGCGATCGATCGGCAGCCACGCCCAGGCTGAACGCCAGGTCCGCAGCGCGGCATCCGCCGCGACCACGACCAGCAGGGCTGCGGCGATGATCGCCGGGAGGCGGACCCAGACCGACTCGAGCGGGCTGCCCAGCTCGAGTGCCGTGATCGCGACGACGCCGCAGATGAGCACGACCACAGATAGGTAGATGAACCAGTCGCCGAGCAGCGGCGGGCGCAACTCCGGGACGCGCTGCGGCGGCTCGCCGGGCCGCCTCGAAGGAACTTCCTGGCGATCGAGGTCCATCGAAGCAGTCTAGGATCGCCGGCCGTGTTCCAGGCATGGGCGATCCACCTGGTGGTTCAAACGATGAACGACGCCTGCCGAAATACCCAAGATGCGGTCTACAGGAGCTTCGGCACTGCGGTCCCGTCGCGTTTTGACTCATCCTGAGGTTCATTTCCGGACCGGAGGGGCGTAAGCGCCTCCTCGGTCATCATTTGAACCGCTGGCTGACTCAGGCGGGCCTGTTGGTCGGGTCATCCTCGATCTGCTTGCGGGCGGCGGCGCGGTGATCCGCGACAGCCCGGGCGATCGCGTCGTCTGACAGGCCGAGCATCTGCGCCGCCAGAAGCGCGGCGTTCTCGGCCTGGCCCACGCCGACCGTCGCCACCGGCACAGCCTTGGGCATCTGGACGATCGACAGCAGCGCGTCGAGCCCGCCGGCAAGGTTGCCCGGCATGGGCAGGCCGATCACCGGCAGCGTCGTCTTGGACGCGACGACGCCGGGTAGGTGCGCGGCCAGGCCGGCGGCGCAGATGAACACCTTCGCGCCCCGCTGGATCGCGTCGCTGACGTACGCGTCGAGCAGATCCGGCGCGCGGTGAGCGGAGATGACGCGCAGCTCGTTGGCGACGTCGAGCGTCGTCAGCAGGTCTGCTGCCTTCTGTACTACTTCCAGGTCGGAGCGACTCCCGACGATGATCGCGACGAACGCGAGACCGGTCATCGCGTCAGAGCTGCCAGTACGGGCCGGTCAGGCCGAGCGCGGCGAAGTGGGCGTTGAGCTCATCGCGGCCGGGTCGGACGTAGTCGATCTTCAGTCGGTCGGCGTAGAGCGGCACCCCAAGATGATGGGCCTGGTCGGGCGTGAGCGAAGCGCCGGCCTCCGGGGTCGGAGCCAGCCCGGAGGCGTCGCGATGCTGCGCCGAGCAGAAGAAGACCATCGTGTTCGAGCAGGTCAGGATGATGTCCTCCCACCATTGAGTCGGCTTGAGTGCGAGGTAGACGATGCTGTTGGGCGGATCGACCGTCGTCGCTGCGCCGTCGTCGAAGGCGATCGCGATCGGTCGGGCGCAGTGGTGACAGAACGACTCAATGCGAGCAGGATCGCCGCCGAGCATCGCGTGGAATGCGATCGCGTCCCACGAGCAGTTGGCGTAGTAGCGACGGCCGCGGGCGCGGACGATGAACGGGGTTGCTATGGCGGAAAACGGCCACGCCATCAGGATGCGCGATGTGCCTTTGACGACGGCGATGCCGCGCGTCTCAGCCAGGTCGCGCAGCACGGCGACTGTCTCCGCGCGAGTCATCTCGAAGTCGCGCATCAGTTGCTCGACGAGCGGCGGCTCAGCTTGCGCGAGGAAGTGCTCGTAGATCGCCAAGCGAACGCGCTGGGCGAGCGTGGGCTGTGTCTCAACCGCCATTGGCGCTAGCGTAGCGTGGTGAAGCTGATCGTCGACGTTGACACGGGCATCGACGACGCGCTGGCGCTGCTGTACCTGCTCGCTTCGCCGGAGGCCGAGCTGCTCGCGGTGACGTGCACCTCAGGCAACGTCGAGGCCGGCCAGGTCGCCGCGAACACCCTGGCCCTGCTGGACCTGGCCGGCCGGAGCGACGTGGAAGTCGCGCTGGGACGAACCGTGCCGCTCGTCCGGCCGCTCATGACCGCGCCGGAGACGCACGGCCCGCAGGGCATCGGCTACGCCACGCTGCCAGAGCCGACGCGCGGCGTCAGTCCGCGCCACTCGGCCGACCTGATCGTGGCGGAAGCCCACCGCGCGCCGGGTGAGGTGACGCTGATCACCCTCGCGCCGCTGACCAACATCGCGGTCGCCCTCGAGCGCGAGCCGAACCTGCCGCACCTCCTGCGCGGCCTGGTGATGATGGCGGGTTCCTACCGCTCCCCGGGCAACACCGCGCCCACGAGCGAGTGGAACGTGGCCGTGGACCCTGACGCGATGCAGGCGGTCCTGTCCGCGTGGGAATCGGCAGAAGGGGTCGGTCGGCCGGTGGCCCTTGGGCTTGACGTCACCGAGCGGGCCAAGCTGACGCCCGACCACCTCGGCCTCCTACATGCTGCCGCCGGCCCTGAACCAAACGGACAGTTGCTGAGCTTCATCGACGAAGCGCTGCGCTTCTACATGGAATTCCACAGCCGCTACGACGGCTTCTATGGCGCGTTCATCCACGACGCGCTCGCGGTCGCTGCCGTGCTCGATCCGGCGCTTGTCACAACCCAGGCGCTGGCCGTCCAGGTCGAGATCGCCGGAACGCTGACCAGCGGCGAGACTGTGACCGACTGGCGGCGCGCGTGGGGCCGACCCCCGACCCTCGACATTGCGGTTACGGCGGACATCGAGACGTTCTTCGGCCGATTCAACGAGCGCGTCGGTGGGCTCGTTGCGCGTAAAGTTGCAATCTGACGCCGGAGCGGCGAGAAGGAGGAGGAGGATCCAGTGTCGTCGAGCGTTCTTCGACTAATCGGTGCCGCCGTTGGCTTCGGCGTAGTGGCCATCGGAGGCATCGTCACGCTCAACTTTGGAGCGGACACGGCGGTCGCCTCGTGGGTATACCTGACGCTCGCAGCGCTGGGTATCGCCTTCCTCGTATATGCCGCGATCGAGTACGCGCAGACACGACGATTCGATTCGATCACTCGTCAGTTCGACACGCGCACCCTGGTGCTGATGCCGATCGCGATCGCCTTCAACATCATCCTGGGCCAGGCGGTCGGAGCGGCGCTGAAGATCCCGATCTACCTCGACTCGATCGGCACCATTCTGGTTGGCGCACTCGCCGGGCCGATCCCGGGGGCGATAACGGGGCTTCTCTCCAACGTCCTCTGGAGCTACGCTGTCCCGCCGCCGTTCCACAGTGATATCAGCGGCGCGTTCGCCATCGTCGCGGTTGTCATCGGCCTGCTTGCCGGCGTCTTCGGCCGGATGGGCTGGTTGCGGCCGCGGCCGACCTCAAATTGGACGACGTTGGCTGTCGGTGGTGCGGTCGCGGTCGTGGTCGTCGGAACGATGGCTTGGTACGCCTACACGCGGTTCTACGGCGATCAGGGTCTGACGATCTTCAACCCCGACAACACCGACGTCCTGTTCGTGGTCCTGGGCTGGGCCATCGTCGCGATCGCCGTTGCCGCCGTAGTTGGATTCTTCTACCTGCTATTTCGGAGGCGCGACCTGACGGTTGCGTACGTGGTCGTGGCCGGCGTGATCACCGGCGTCATCGCCGCGATCATCAGCGCCCCCATTTCAGCCAACCTGTTCAGCGGCGTGACGGGAGCCGGCACCGACTTCCTGGTGGCCGCGTTCCGCCAGGCCGGATCGGACATCCAAGCGGCAACCTTCCAGCAGGGCCTGCTGTCCGACCCTGTAGATAAGCTGGTGACGTTCCTGACCGTCTACGTGATCCTGAGCGCGATGGCGATCCGCACCAAGGCGCGCTTCCCCCAGGGTGAGCGGCTCGTCGACGCGGAGGCGAACGTCTGACAGAGGCGACGCTGAGCGCGAACGAGGTCGCGCTACCCGACTACCTGGGTCGGCCGGGACCGAGCGCCTATCACCGGCTGAACCCGCTCACCAAGCTCGTCCTCGCCCTGGTGACGGCGGCGGCTGCCGTGATCCTGGGTGGGGTGTTCTGGCCCCTGGTGATCGTCGGCCTGCTGGTCCTCCTCCCAGCGGCGGCCTCGCGCGTTCTGCCACAGTTGCTGCGCTTCGCCGTCCTGTTCAGCCTGCCGATCGCGATCTCGGCGCTGCTGGTCAACCTGTTCTTCTATCCCGGCGCGCAGACGGTCATCTTCAGGCTAGGCCCGATCACCGCAACCGCTGAGGGGCTGTCATTTGCGATCGAGATCCTGTGCCGCATCGCCGCGATCTCCGGCGCGGTGACGCTCTTCTACCTGACGACCAAACCGTCGGAGCTGGTGCTCGATCTCGAGCGCCGCGGGGTGCCGGCGCGCCTCGCCTTTGTCGCCAACGCGTCAGTCCAGACGGTCCCGGCAATGGCCGAAAGGGCGCAGGTAATCGTCGCCGCCCAGCGCGCACGCGGCCTGAACACTGAAGGGAGCGTTTGGCGGCGGATCCGCGGCATCGTGCCCATCGTCGGCCCGGTCATGCTCGGCTCGATCGCCGAGGTCGAGGAGCGCAGCATGACCCTCGAGTCGCGCGGGTTCACCCACCCCGGCCGCAGGGACCTTCTCTGGTCGCCACCTGACGCTCTCTGGCAGCGGCTGCTGCGCTGGCTGCTCGTGGTCGGCCTGGTCGGTGTGACCATCGCCCATTTCGTCGGCTGGCTGTAGATGCTCAAGCTCAGCCTGGTGTCGTATCGCTACGCCGGCACGAACCGGCTGGCGCTGCGCGACATCAACCTGGAGCTTGCCGACGGCGAAGTCGTGGGCGTGGTCGGCGCCAACGAGGCGGGCAAGACGACGCTGTGCCTCGTCGCGAGTGGCCTGGCCCCGCGCTCGATCGGCGGCACTCTCGGCGGCAGCGTCCTGATTGACGGCCACGCGACGGCCGACCTACAGATGCACGAGCTGGCGGCGCTGGTCGGCATCTGCTTCCAGAACCCGTACACGCAGCTCTCGCAGGTCGCCGACACGGTCTTCGAGGAAGTCGCTTTCGGCGCTATGAACCTGGGGCTGGATCGTGCTGAAGTGATCCGGCGGGTGAATGAAGCGCTCGCCGCGATCGGCATCGCGGAGTTGGGCGAGCGCGACCCGCGCCGGCTGTCGGGCGGCCAGATGCAGCTCGTCGCCGTGGCCGGGCTTCTGGCGATGCGGCCGCGCCACCTGGTGCTCGACGAACCGGTGGCGCAGCTCGACCCGGAGGGCCGCGCGCTCGTGGCCGACGCGCTGCGTCGCCTGGCGGCGGCCGGCACGGGGCTGCTGATCGCCGAGCACGACACTGACCTGTTGGTCGGCCTGTGCAGCCGGGTAGTGGTCATCGACAACGGCTCGATCGCGGAGGTGGGCTCCGCGGACGAGGTGCTGGTCGATCCGCGCCTCGAGAAGTGGGGAGTGGAGCCTCCCGCACGCGTGCGCTTGGCGCGTGCGGTGGCGGCGGCAGGCATGACCGCCGAGCTGCCATGAGCGACATCGTCTGCACCGACCTGCGCTACGACTACCCCGGCGGCGTGCGTGCTCTCGACAGGATCAGCCTGACCATCGGCCAGGGTGAGCGAGTGGCCATCGTCGGCCAGAACGGCTCAGGCAAGACGACGCTCATCCGCCACTTCAACGGGCTGCTGCGGCCGACCGAGGGCGCGGTCACGGTCGACCGCTGGGATACCCGATTCAAACCGGTGGCTGCGCTCGCTGCGCTGGTCGGGCTGGCCTTCCAGGATCCCGACAAGCAGATCTTCGCCGGCTCGGTCGAGGCGGAGGTCTCGTTCGGGCCGCGCAACCTGGGGCGGCGTGGGTCGGAGCTCGAGTCAGCGGTCGCTTCGGCACTGGCGGCAGTCGGCCTGAGTGGGGAGCGGCGCACCAACCCGTATGACCTGGGCTATTCGCGCCGCAAGCTGCTGAGCATCGCTTCGGTGCTGGCGATGAACACGCCGGTCGTCGTGCTCGACGAGCCGACCACCGGCCAGGACGCGCGCGGCGTGCGCACGATCGAGAAGATCGTCGCCCGCATCGCCGCCGAGGGCCGAACCGTGGTCTGCGTCAGTCACGACATGCGCTTCGTCGCCGAGTCCTTCGAGCGTGTCGTTGTCATGGGCGGGGCGCGCGTCATCCTCGACGCCGCACCGCAGGAAGTGTTCGCACAGCGCAACTGGGATCTGCTGGGCTCGACCAACCTCGGGCCGCCTTACTCCGCCAGGGCAGGCCACGAGCTTGGTCTCGGCGCCACGCCCACCGAGGCGTCGCTGATCAGGGCCTTACGATCTGGCACCAGCGCCTAGCTCGCCTACCCGTACCAGAATCGCTCACGGTCTTAGGAACCGCGCTAAGCGCGGCTCAACCGCGCCGAGCGTCGGCCTGCCGCCGCTTGAGCCGGACGTTTGACAGCGACTCGCCGCTGCGGTCCGCCTCCAACGGGCAGAGTCGGGGCCCCGTCTGCTCCTTAGTGGGCTGGCTAGGACCACGAGCGATATTCGGGCCCGCGAAGCTAGCGTGAGATCTCGAGCAACACCTCGGTGGCCGCTCCGTCGCGAATCGACCAGGCGCGGACGACTGGGCGCGAAGGGTCGGCGAGCGAGCAGATCAGGTACAGCGACTCGGGGAAGTAGGCCAGTTCGACGTCGGTCCTCGACGGCGAGGCGGCCGACGCGACGTGCGAGTGGACGATCCCCCATACCGACTCACCCGCATCCTCGAGCGCCGTCCAAACCCGCAGTTGCTCCGCGGGATCGATCGCGTAGCGATACGGCGAGGCAGCGGCATTGACCAGAGCGACATAGCGCTCCGGCGCCCCGTCGCGGCCGACCAGCAGACCGACGCTCTCGTCTGGAAGCGCCGCGCGGGCCGCGGCGACGATCTCCTGGGCCAGCACGACCGGGAGCCGCGCGCTAGTTGGGACTGGCAACGCCGATGCCGGCGGCCTCGCCGCACGCCGGACAGGCGGGGTCGCGGCGCAGCGAGACCTCGTCGAACGTGCCGTCGAGCGCGTCCCACAGGAGCAGCCGCCCGACGAGCGGCTCGCCGATGCCCAGCAGCAGCTTGAGCGCCTCTGTCGCCTGGAGCAGGCCCATCACGCCGGGCACGACGCCCAGCACGCCCGCGACCGAGCAGCCCGGCGCAAGCTCAGGTGGCGGCGGCGTGGGGTAGAGGCAGCGGTAGCACGGCCCCTCGAAGGGCAGGAAGACCGTCAGCTGGCCCTCGAAGCGAAAGACCGAGGCGTGGACGACCGGGATCTCGGCGCGTACCGCCGCGTCGTTGAGCGTGTAGCGCGTCTCGAACGTGTCCGTGCCGTCGATCACCAGCTCGTAGCCGGCGATCAGCGCATCGACGTTGGCGTCGGTCAGCGCCTCGCGATGCTGCTCCACCCGCACGTCGGGGTTCAAGGCGCGCAACGTCCGCGCCGCGGACTCGGTCTTGGGCATGCCCACGCGATCGTCAGCGTGGACCACCTGGCGCTGCAGGTTCGACACGTCGACCGTGTCGAAGTCGACAATGCCCAGCGTCCCCACCCCGGCCGCGGCGAGATACAGCAAAGCCGGTGAGCCAAGCCCACCGGCACCGACCACCAGCACCTTCGACTGCGCCAGCCGAGCCTGGCCGGCAGGCCCGATCTCGGGCATCACCAGGTGGCGGGCGTAGCGATCTGCTGAGCGGGTAGTCGGTTGTGGCTGTGAAGGGACCTCGATCGGTCGGCCCTCCTGGTGCCAGCGGATGATCCCACCGGCCATTGACACCACGTCGCGGTAGCCCAGCGCCGCCATCTGGAACGCGGCACGCAGGGAGCGCGCCCCGCTGCGGCAGTACAGGACGACGGTCTTCTCGGGGTTCGGGGCGAGCGCCGCGACACGGGCAACCACCTCGGCCGGCGGCACCAGCGTCGCTCCAGCGAGATGACCCGCGTTCCACTCGTGCGGCTCGCGCGTGTCGAGCAGCACGGCCCCGGCCTCTATCAGCTGCGCGGCCTCTGCCGGCAGGACCTCTCTGACCGGGTTATTCCTCATCCGTCTTGCCCTGCCACGCGACGCGGTCGGACACGGCCGACCTCAGCGTCTCGAGCGAGAGCATGGCGCACTTCATCCGCGCCGGGCTGATCTCGATGCCCAGGTTGTCGAGCACGTCCTGCCGGCCGAGTGTTGCGATCTCCGACAGCGGCTTGCCCTTGATCTCGTCGGTCAGCATGCTCGCCGACGCCTGGCTGATGGCGCAGCCGCGCCCGGTGAACGCCACGTCCTCGACCGTCCCGTCATCGTTGATGGCGAGCATCAGCGTGATCCGGTCGCCGCACAGCGGGTTGGCACCTTCCTTGGCGGTGGTTGGCGTCTCGAGCGTGCCGAAGTTGTGCGGGTTGCGGTAGTGCTCGAGGATCTCGTCGCGGTATAGGTCGTCCATCGTCTGCTAGTTCCTGGCGAAGAGCCGCTCGACCTTGTTGAGCGCCTCAGCCAGGCGGTCGATGTCGTCGCGGTCGGTGTAGACATAGAAGCTCGCGCGGGCGCTGGCCTCTTCGCCCAGCCGCTGGTGGAGCGGCATCGTGCAGTGGTGGCCGGCGCGGACCGCGATCGCCTCGCGGTCGAGCAGCGTGGCCACGTCATGCGGGTGGGCGTCGGCCAGGTTAAACGTGATCACTCCGGCGCGGTCGCTCGCGCTCAAGGGGCCGTGGATGCGGATGCTCTTGACCCGCTCGGGCAGCACCTCCAGCGCGTACGCGACCAGCTCGCGCTCGTGCGCCCGGACGTGCTCCATGCCCAGACCGGAGAGGTAATCAAGCGCGGCTCCCAGCCCGATCGCGGCGCTCACGTCCGGCGTCCCCGCCTCGAACTTGTACGGCACCTCGTTGAACGTCGTGTGGCGCAGATGGACCTCGCGGATCATCTCGCCGCCGCCCATGAATGGTGGCATCGCGTCCAGGATCTCGCGTCGTGCCCAGAGCGCGCCAGAGCCCGGCGGCCCCAGAGCCTTGTGGCCGGAGAAGACGTAGAAGTCGCAGTCCAGCTCCTGGACGTTGACCGGCTGATGGGGCACGGCCTGCGCACCATCGACCAGAACCAGCGCACCGACCTCATGCGCCTTGGCGACCATCTCCTTCACGGGGTTGATCGTGCCGATGCCGTTGCTGACGGCCGTGAACGAGACCAGCTTGGGCTTGGTGCGCAGCAGGACCTCGTACGAGTCCTGGTTGATGTAGCCGTGCTCGTCGAAGGACACGAACTCGAGATCAGCGTCCTTCTCCTGGGTCAGCAGCTGCCACGGAATGATGTTTGAGTGGTGCTCCATCTCCGTGGTCACGATGGTGTCGGCCTGCTTGATGTTGTGCCGGCCCCACGCGTAGGCGACGAGGTTGATCGCCTCTGTCGCGTTGCGGACCATGATGATCTCGCGCGGATCCGCGGCGCCGATGAAGGCCGCGATCTTGGACCGCGCGCCTTCGTACGCCGCAGTCGCCTCCTCGCCGATCTCGTAGATGCCGCGGTGGACGTTGGCGCTGTAGTTGTTCAGGTAACCGGTGACAGCTTCCGTCACGACGCGCGGCTTGAGGCTGGTCGCGGCGCTGTCGAGGTAGGCCAGCCTGCGACCGCGGAACTCGCGCTCGAAGATGGCAAAGTCGGCCCGCAGCGCTACCGGGTCGAGCGAGCGGACGATGGCCATCAGTCGGGGTGCTCCTCTTTGCTAGTGGGCGGCCGCTTCGGCTGGCTCAGGTGCCTCGACTTCGTCCTCGAAATCTGGCTCGAGACCTGCCTCGCGCAGGACCGGAGCGTATCCCTCTTCCTCCAGCCGCAGCGCCAGCTCGCGCCCGCCGGAGGCGACGATCTGCCCCTTGGCCAGGACGTGCACCTGGTCGGGCGTGATGTAGTTCAGGATGCGCTGGTAGTGGGTGATCAGCAAGACCCCCAGATCGGGGTTCAGCTGGGCGTTGACTCCCTCGGCGACGATGCGCAGGGCGTCGATGTCAAGGCCCGAGTCGGTCTCGTCGAGGATCGCCATGTGCGGCGCGAGGACGGCCATCTGGAGCATCTCGAGGCGCTTCTTCTCACCGCCTGAGAAACCCTCGTTGACGTAGCGCGCGGCGAAGGTGTCGTCGAGCTTGAGCAGCGCCATCTTCTCGCGCAGCAGCTTGCGGTAGTCGGCGAGCTTGATGCCGCCGCGGGTGGCGTCCGAGGGGTCGATCTCGGACGGGCCTTGATCGAGCGGGCGACTCTTGGCGTTGAGCGCGGTGCGCAGGAAGCTGGCCACGCTGAGGCCGGGGATGGCGGTCGGGTACTGGAAGGCCAGGAACATGCCCAGCCGGCTGCGCTTGTCGGGGCTGAGCTTCAGCAGATCGTGACCCTTCCAGAGCACCTCGCCGGCGGTCACGTGGTACGCCGGGTGGCCCATCAACGCGTAGGCGAGAGTCGTCTTGCCCGAGCCGTTGCGGCCCATGATGGCGTGCACCTCGCCCTGGCGGACGGTCAGGTTGATGCCGCGCAGGATCTCGCGGCTGGGGTCGGCGATGGGGACGACGTGCAGGTCGTGGATGACCAGGGCGCGATCGTCCTGCGCAGCCGCGCGCGCGGCTGGCTTGTTGAGCGTCTGGGTCATGACTCCGTCAGTTGGGCCGCCGCTGCGGGGGCGACGTGGATGGGCTGCGAGTGATACGGGTGACGCGCGCGCGGCACGGCAAGGTCGGCCAGGGTGATCGAGTCGAGCGCCGTGCTGATCGCTGAGCGAACGGTAAGCCAAAGGTGGTTGACGTTGCAGAAACCGGTCCGCTCGCAGATCGCGGCGTGCGTCGGGTCCTCACTGGCGCAGACCATTGGCGCCAACGGGCCCTCGAGTGCCCGCAGCACCTCGCCCATCCTGATCTCCGCCGGCGGCCGACCCAGCTGATAGCCACCGTGCGCGCCGCGCGTGCTGGTCACAAGACCCGCCTCACGCAGGCTGACGACGAGCTGCTCGAGATAGGGGCGCGGCAGGGATTCGTGGTCGGCCATCTCCGCCAGGCTGATCGGGCCGTCGCCGTGATGGCGGGCCAACTCCACCATGAGCCGCGTCCCGTATTCGCCGCGCGTCGAAAAATGGACCGCGCCCGTGCCGGGGAAGATGCTCCGCGGCCGCTTGCCGCTCTCGACCGA
>Ga0214473_10005993_pt1 | contig 14540 bp, 9 predicted proteins | sample RVTome_7_FD_203509 | JGI IMG/M metagenome (GOLD analysis project Ga0214473, IMG submission 203509) | Soil microbial communities from uranium-contaminated site in the Upper Colorado River Basin, Wyoming, United States - RVT98D197 | ecosystem: Environmental > Terrestrial > Soil > Contaminated >... | reverse complement strand
CATCACGTACACGCCGGCAAACCCGGCGAGGATCGCGAACCACAGGTGCCGGTCCACCTTCTCGCCCAGCATCACAGATGCCGCCAGCACGACGAGGAGCGGCGCGCACATGAATACCGCGTAGGTATCGGCCATGCTGGCGCGCGCGAGCGCCCACACGAATCCCCACATCATCACGATGGCAAGCGCCGCGCGCACGAGGTGCAGGCCGATGCGCACCGGCCGCAACAACCTGAGCTGACCCATCGCTACGTACGGCAAGGCGACGAACGGCAGTGAACTGAGACCGCGCAGGCTGGCGACCTGCATGGCCGGATAGTGGGCGGTAAGTTGCTTCATGACGGCGTCCATGATCGAGAAGACGCCGACCGCGGCCAGCATCAGCAGCACGCCACGCAGCCGCCTGGCGGCCTCGGTCGTTGTTTGCCGCCACACGGCTTGTCTCCCGGTACAATCCGCAATCACAGTAGCGTCCCGCGCGTGGAGCCACAACCATGATGGTGTACGGGAATGTCCTCGACCTGGTCGGCAGGACGCCGATGCTGAAGCTCGGCCGGTTCGACACGGGCCCCTGCGAACTGTACCTGAAGCTCGAACTGATGAATCCCGCCGGCTCCATCAAGGATCGCATCGGCATCACGATGATCGCGGAGGCGGAACGGCGCGGCGACCTGAAGCCCGGTGGCACAATCGTCGAGGCGACGGCCGGCAATACTGGTCTCGGGCTGGCGCTGGTGGCCGCGCAGAAGGGCTATCGGGTGATCCTGGTGCTGCCCGACAAGATGAGCCAGGAGAAGATTTTCAACCTGCGCGCGATGGGCGCGGAAGTCGTGCTGACGCGCTCGGACGTCGAAAAGGGGCATCCCGAGTATTACCAGGACGTGGGCGCGAGGATTGCGCGCGAGCAGGGCGCCTATTACATCAACCAGTTCGCCAATCCCGACAACCCGCTGGCCCATGCCACGACGACCGGGCCGGAAATCCTCGAACAGATGCAAGGCCGCGTGGATGCGGTCGTCGTCGGAGTCGGCTCGAGCGGTACGATCGCCGGCCTGACGCAATGCTTTCGCGAGCAGGCGCCCGGCATCGAGATCGTGCTGGCTGACCCCGAGGGGTCGGTACTGGCCGGGTACATAAACGATGGCCGTCTCGGCAAGCCCGGGTCCTGGCTGGTCGAGGGTATCGGCGAGGATTTCATCCCGTCAATCTGCGATTTCTCGATGTGCCGCAAGGCCTACAGCATTCCCGACGGCGAGTCCTTCGCGACTGCGCGCGAGATCCTGCGCAGGGAAGGGCTGCTGGTCGGCTCGTCCACCGGGACGCTGGTGTCGGCCGCGCTGCGCTGGTGCCGCGAGCAGAAAAATCCGAAGCGGGTCGTCACCTTCGCCTGCGACACCGGCAACAAGTACCTCTCGAAGCTCTTCAACGACTTCTGGATGGAGGACCAGGGATTCACCCATCGGCCGCAGTACGGTGACCTGCGCGACCTGATCGGCCGCCTGCACGGCGAGCGCGCGACCATCACGGTCGGGCCGGATGACGTCCTGACGACGGCGCACAACCGGCTGCGGAATGCCGGTTTTAGCCAGCTTCCGGTCATGGAGGGCGACAGGCTGGTAGGCTTCATCGACGAGGACGACATCATGCGGCACGCGTTCGGCGATCCCGAGCGCTTCAACGATCCGGTGCGCAAGGCGATGCACACGAATTTCCTGGTCGTCGAGCCTTCGCTGTCGCTGCGGAACCTGGTTGCGATGCTGGACGTGCAGCCTTACGCCGCGGTCATGGACAGTAAACAATTCTACGGCCTGATCACGCGCGCCGACGTGCTCAACTACCTGCGCCGCCAGATGAGTGCGGCCCCGACCCACTGAGGCAGGACATGACCGACGACAAGCGACACCAGGGCTTTGCGACCCGCGCCATTCACGCGGGCCAGTCGCCCGATCCGAGCACCGGCGCGGTGATGCCGCCGATCTATGCGGTTTCCACCTACGCGCAGGAGAGCCCCGGCGTGCACAAGGGCTTTGAATACTCACGCACGCAAAATCCGACGCGCATGGCCTGGGAGCGGTGCATCGCGGACCTCGAAAGCGGCACGCATGGTTTCGCATTCGCATCCGGCATGGCGGCGACGGCGACGCTGCTGGACCTCCTCGACAGCGGCAGCCACGTACTCGCGATGGACGACCTCTACGGCGGCACGTTCCGCCTGTTCGAGCGCGTGCGCCGGCGCTCGGCCGGCCTCGATTTCACCTTTGCGGACCTCACGGAGCCGAAGGTGGCCCTCGCGGCGATCCGGCCGGAGACCCGCATGATCTGGATCGAGTCGCCGACCAATCCGATGCTGCGCCTGGTCGACATCGCCGCGGTCGCCGGAATCGCGCGCCAGCAGGGCATCCTGACGGTGGTCGACAACACCTTTGCCACGCCGTGGATCCAGCGGCCGCTGGAACTTGGGGCCGACATCGTCATGCATTCGGCGACCAAGTTCCTGAACGGCCATTCGGATATGGTGGGCGGCGTCGCAGTGGTCGACGACCCCGCGCTCGCCGAGCGCATCGGCTTCCTGCAGAACGCCGTCGGTGCGATCGGCGGCCCCTTCGACAGCTTCCTGGCGTTGCGCGGCCTGAAGACGCTGCCGCTCCGGATGCGGCAATCCAGCGAGAGCGCACTTGCGATCGCCCGCTGGCTGGAGCAGCACAATCGGGTGGATCGCGTGCTGTACCCGGGCTTGTCTTCGCATCCGCAGCACGCGCTGGCCGCGCGCCAGATGCAGAACGGCTACAGCGGCATCGTCACGTTCTTCACGAAGGGCGGACTGCCAGGAGCGCGCCGTTTCCTGGAGCGCCTGGAACTTTTCACGCTGGCGGAGAGCCTGGGGGGCGTCGAAAGCCTGGTCGATCACCCGGCGATCATGACGCACGCCTCGGTCCCGCCGGAGGCGCGCGCGAGGCTCGGGATCAGCGATTCACTCGTGAGGCTGTCCATCGGGATCGAGGATACCGACGACCTGGTCGAGGATCTTGAGCAAGCGCTGCGCTGAATCGCTCCGGTGACGCCCAAATATGTTCTATTAAACGAACATTAGTACTTGTAACACACAAGTATGTTCGTTATAAAGAACATATGAAACCGATTCTCAATCCAAAAGCCTTCGGCACCAAAATCCGCGCCGAGCGCAAGGCCCGCGGGCGCACACAATCGTGGGTCGCGGAACGTGTGGGTTGCCGACGCCAGACAATCGCGGACCTTGAGGCCGGCAAGAACGTCGAGCTTGGCATTCTCCTTGGCGCCGTCAGCGCGCTCGGCAAGGCTCTCGCCATCGTCGACGCGCATGTCGAGCTCGAGCAGCTCGACGAGATTTTCCATGACCAGGATTAGTCATCTGCGGGTGTCGACCCCGCAGGGTGATTCCGGCGACCTGCTGAAGGAATCACGATACGTCTTCAACTACACGGCGCAAGAGCCCGACAAGGCTACGTCGCTCACCATGCCGATCCGGGCGGAGAGTTATTCAAGCGGCGGCCTGCTGCCAATCTTCGAGATGAACAAGCCGGAAGGATATCTGCTGTCGAAGATTGAAGAGACGTTCGCCAAGGCCGGACCGCTGGACGACATGGCGATGCTCAACCTGGTCGGGGGCAAACAGATCGGCCGCCTGAGCTACGCGCAACCGGGAAGCACGAGGGAGCGCGTGCGCGCGCAGATCGGCCGGAAGGCATTACTGGCGCGCAGTCCGACAGCCGATCTGTTCGATGAACTGGTCGCCATCTACTTCGATTCGGGAATTTCCGGCGTGCAGCCCAAGGTGCTGCTGCCGGATGCCGACAAGGCTGCGCCACTTGCCGAGCGGACGACACTGGCGTACTCGGACCTGATCGTCAAAGCGAGCGGCGACGAGTTTCCCCATCTGACGCAGAACGAGTACCTTTGCATGAGCGCCGCGCGCCGCGCCGGCGTGCTCGTACCCGATTTCTGGCTGTCAGACGATGGCGGACTGTTCGTCGTCGAGCGCTTCGACCTTCAGGGCGGCACGGCGCTCGGTTTCGAGGACATGACCGTGTTGATGAACCGGCCGAACCGCGAGAAGTACCAGGGTAGTTATGAGGGTATTTCAAAGGCGATCCGGCTCTATTGCACCGAGAGCGACCCACTGCCACAGCTTCAGCGTTTCTACGAGTACGTCTGTCTTGTCGTCATGGTGCGAAACGGAGACGGGCACCTGAAGAATTTCGGCCTGGTGTACTCACATCCGGGCGACCGAACGTCCATCCGATTGGCACCGCTTTACGACGTCGTGACGACGAGCATCTATGCGCTTTCGCCGAGTGCGGCCGGGATCACCAAGTACGATCGCACCCTCGCATTGAATCTTGCGAAGTCCAAGCAGTATCCGGACCGCGCCACCTTGCTCGAGTTCGGGCGGGCCATCTGCCAGGTCGCGCGGCCAGAGCGTGTGCTGGAGCGGATTGCGGATGCGATGACACTGACCCTGCGCGAGGAGCGTGAACGGGTGCCCGGCGAGCTGCACGGGCTGATGTCCAGCGAGTGGGATGCGGGGCGAGCAGTGGCCATTCCGCGCTGATCTCGGACAGGCGCCGGGCTGAATCGCCCCGGCGACGACCTCAGTTCAGCCTGCGCACACGCAAGCCATGGGGATCGGCGCGCTCGATGCCGTCCGCCCCGACGTTGCTGAACCTGACAATGCCGACCAGCTTGCCGCCGCGACCCTTGTCGGAGACCTGCACGATGCCAAGCCCCGGCGTAGACCCGCGGGCATTGTGCGGGTCGCCGCTCAAGGGCGTCGGGCCGCGCAAAGCGACGAATACCAGATCGCCTGACGGCGCGATGTCGCTGAGGTCCGGCGCCGCATTGTCGGTCAGCGGTCCATTCAGCGCGAATGTCCCCACGTGCGAATCGTCGGCTGTCGCAAGCACCTCGACGGTGTCGGCGTGGCGGTCGAAGGCCCAGAGATATCTGCCCCCCGACCCCGCGAGCACCATGCCGTGCGAATCATGCTGGCCGTCCACGCTGTAGACGGTCGTCGCGGCCGGCGTGTTGGGCTTCAGCGGGCCGCCCCCGCGAAAATCGTCGAGCCCGAAGCGATAGACGTCGAAGCCGTAGACGTGCAAGTGCTCCATTGGGCCGGGCCGGCCGCCCGAGTTCACATACATCTGGCCGCGGATCTGCATGCCGCCGCAACCGTTGCCGTGGACAGCGCCCATGTCGTACTCGGCGACGATGCGCATCGGCGTTGGGCGCGGGTCGACGACCAGCATGCCGCCACCGCGCAACGTCACGAATGCGAGGTCGCCCGCCTGGCTGATGACCGGGCAGATCGGAGCATTGTCCGGGCGCAGCCCCGGAGCCTGGCAGGGCTTGCCCGATGGCGTTGTGCAGCTCGCAAGATCGAGGGTGGCCTGTGCATTGTGCACATAGCGATTGCGCGCGAAGTCCGAATCGATGCGCTCGAGGCGCTTGCCATTCTGGTTCGCGACGAGGATGTAAGAGTCGTCCGGCGCCGGAAACGCCGCATGCGCCTGGCGTCCGGTCGGTGACTGGGTGCTGCGGATGCACTCGAGCGGAGCATGTGTCGCCGCATCAAGAACCAGTACATGGCCGCTCGCGACGAAGGCGACGACCGCATGCGTGTGCTCGGCATTGAACAGCACCATATGCGGCCGCACCGGATCGGCGCCGGTCCGCTCGCGGCACAGCGCAGCCGCGGCGCCGCCTAGATCAACGGTGACGGCCGAGCCGGGCGACGGCACCCGCCCGCCCACAAAATCCTTGCCCGCGAAGACATGAAGCGTGCCGCCGTGATCCAGTCCGGGGGAATCTGACTGGTCGATGATCCAGACTTCGTAGGCGGCCCGGTCCGGCGTTGCAGCGGATGCTGCCACGACGATCAAGGCCAGGCTGATCGCCCACAGGGTGCGGGGCGTGGCGCAGGATTTCGTAATCATTGCCGCCTCCCTGACGTCCTGGGATTCAAGGGCGGTAGATTACTCCCGAAGCCGCGGATGGCAAATTGGCGGCAAGCCGGCGGCTACTGCAGCCCGGTGACGACCCGGCCGTCCTCGTAGATCGTCAGCGAGCCGCCGGGCACGGCGGTCGCCGTGACCACGCCGGCGGCGAAGCGCACCGAGATGTCGTAGGTGCCCGTCCATGGGGCGCCGACCAGCAGGTCGTACTGATTCTGCGACTGCAGGCCCGAGCCGGACTCGATCACGCGCGTCATGATCCGGCTTGGTGCCGAGCGCGGCACGATCCGGAGGACGCGGCCCTGCTGGTTGCGCTCGCCACCGGTGCCGAGCACGCGGATCCGCAGCCACGTTGAGAGCGGTGACGCGGCGCGGAGCAGGCGGTAAGTCTGGCCCCAGCGCGCAATGATGTCGGTGACTCCGTTGTTGTCCGTATCCCCGCAGGCAATCAGGTCGTTGCGCGCCACGAGGTCGTTCGTGCCAGTCGCAATTTCCTTGGGGATCGCCGATGGCGTCAGTTGGCCGTTGACGTTGATCAGGAGCTTCGGCACGCCGGTGCCGGTGGCCGTGACGTTGCTGGCGATCAGCACGTCCTCGAAGCCGTCGCTGTTGGCGTCGCAGACATTGAGCCCATAGCCGAATGTCGCAACAGTCGTGTCCTCATAGACGATCGTACCGCCGTCGAATACGCCCGCCGCGTTGCGGTACAGGCGCGAGACGGCGCCATCGTGATGGATCAGGTCGAGATCGCCATCAAGATCGATGTCGATCAGCTTGAGCCCCTGGTCCGCGCGAACCGGCATTCCGGCGGCTGCGCTGCCATCGCTGAAGGTTCCATTGGCATTGTTGATCAGCAGGCGCGACCCGAACATCAGGTCGACGCGGCCGTCCTCGTTGAAGTCGACTGCCTGGCCGCCGCGCGGAATATATTCAGCGCCGGCCGGATTGGTGTCGACGCCGCCCGCCGCGGCGACATCGGTGAACACGCTACCGCCGTCATTGTTGAGCAGCCAATTGCGTGCGCCGTCGCCGCGGGTGTGATCGTGTGGCGCGAACAGGTCAATATCGCGGTCGTTGTCGAAATCCGCGGCGAGCAGCGTGCCGCCGAAGCCGCCGATGCCGAGCGCCGTGACGCCGGCATTCGTCTGGAAGACTCCGGTGCCCTGGTTGACGTGCAGCAGGGCGCGCGAAGCGGTGTCGGCGGCGGCCGAGAGCGTATTGCTGAACAGGTCGTCGCGGCGGTCGCCGCTGAAATCCGCGAAGCGCGAGTCCCCGCTGGTGCGGCCCGCCGCCAGCAGGTCGGCAAGGCCCGCATCCGTCAGATTGCGGGCGGTCAAGGTGCCCTGGCACTGGGTGCCCGTGATGTTGCCATTCGCGCTGACGAGGTCGAGGCAGCTATCCGCATTCGGGTCGCCCAATGCCGCCCCAACGCTTGGCAAGTCGTAGGTCGTGACCTGATACGTGGACGAGACGACGACCGGGCCGCCAAAGCCGATGCGGCTTCCATTCATGGCGATGACCCGGTAGTACAGCGGTGTGCTGACCTGGATCAGCGGCCGCTGGTGCGGCGAGCTCGCAGCCTCTTCAAACAGGGCCGGTGGGCGTCGGCCAGCCAGCTGGCCCGCGGAAGATGCGGTGTAGACCCGATAACCGGTCGCCGCCGTGGCGGTGGCGAAATGAACCGAGTGGCCAGGATCGTTGCTGGTGACCGCCGCCCACTCCACCTCACCGGGCACCGGCCCCGGTTCGGCGCTGACCAGGTTGCTCTCCGGTCCGCGCCCGCCGCTGGTCTCGGCCACGATGCGGTAGCGGTAGGTGGTCAGATTGGTCAGGCCGGTATGTACGTAGCTTGTTGTAGTTATGTCATTGATTACATTGGTTAAATCGCTGCCTGGTTCATTGGACCACTTGATCACGTACTTCGTCGCGCCGGTGACTGCGCCCCAGCTCAGTGCAACCTCGCCATCGCCGGCCTCCGCGAAGGGAAACGATGGAGCCGCATGGGGCGGGCTGCCGCCGCAACCGGCGACGATCAGGGCGCCGAGGACCGCACAAATTGCGGGGGCCGCCGGGCCAGCGGTGCTTTGTCCGAATGCCATTGAGCTGAGATCCCGTGGTCCGGAAACTGGTCTGCGACCGATAGACGACCGCGACCACCGACAGTTCCGCCGGCAACAGCCGGCGGCCGATATTCATGCTGTGCAGTATAGCCGGATCGGGGTGTCTTTCAGGCTGCGGCCCCGGACGCGCTAAGCTATCCGGACCGGAGCCGGGCAAGGCTCGCCCGCCTTCGAATGTAACCTGACAACAAGGGGGGATCGTCATGGTCAAGAAAGCAGTGTCGTGGGTGCTGGTCGGCGTGTTCACTTACCTCTGGACGTGGGCGGGCCATCACTGGTCGTACCTGAACACGCCCGGCAACGAATGGGGCGCGGCATTCAATCTCTTCACGCTGGTCAGCTTGGTGGTATTGCTCCGCAGCGCCAGAGCCACAGGCGCCGGAATGTTCGACCGATTCGTCGGCACCGTCCGGAACTTCATTCCGGTACTGCCCTGGCTGGCGCTCGCAATAGTCATTTCCCTTTCGGTGAGGTGGCTGAATATAGGCATGTATGCCAATCCGCTGGATCACTATATCCATGGCGTCGTCGCGGTTCTGGTCGCCGGGATTGCCACCGCACTCTGGTACGGCGCGATCGAGAACGCGACGGATTGAAAATCGGCGACCTGCAGCAAGGCTGCAGGCAGGCGCAGAGGGATTATCAGCGCGGTGACACCGCGGGCACGTCCTGTGGTTCCGCACGGGCATGGCCGATGCGGGCCAGGATGCGACTGAAGCGCTGCGCGTCGTAGCGCTCGTCGTCCCGGAGATCTGCGAACAGCGCGTCGACCTGCGGGCCAAACTCGCCGGCCCGCCCAGTCTCGGCCAGCAGCATGGTGACGGCCATGACCGCCTGCTCGGCGGCGGCATAGTCGGGATACTCGCCACGCTCCGCGGCGGCGAGCACCGAGCGCAGCAATTCCTTCCGCACCGTGGGGCCGAAACTGCGCGCAGTTAGTTCGCGTTGCAGTCCCGGCAACTCGCTAAACAGCAGGCCCGCAGCCGCGCGCAATGCCGGCATGCCATGCGCAACCGCGCGGTGCAGGCCGGCCGTGGCCTCGCGCAGCCGGGCCGCGCGTGCGACATCGATCGCATCAAGGGCGGCGGCGAGCATCACGAGTGCACTGTCGTTCACCCGGAGGCTGCCCGGAGCGACGCCGGGCAGCTCGCGCCAGCGGCGCAACTTCATCGAGCGGTGACAGGAATAGCAGTTGAACAGCGAGAACTCCGGCAGCACCCCCTGCGACAGCTCATCGCTCTGCGTCATTTCGAGCGTGCGTCGCGCGTCCTCGACGAGTCCCGTGAGCCAGATCGCGATGCTGCCGGACTCGTCCTTGCGTCGCCGGTAGTCATCGTCGCGCCGGAAATGCTCGCGCCCGCCGCTGGTGCGCCAGAGCTCCGAATAGGTGTCCAGTTCGAACACGAGTCGCGGGTGGCCGGCCGCCATCAGCGGGTGGCTGGCGTGCCGGTCCGCGGAATTCACATGACAGGCGGCACAGGTGGCGGCGCGCGACGCGGCGCGCTCGAGGCCCGTGAGACCGGCGGCAATGTTGTCGTCATGCGAGATCGCGGGCGCATCGTCGTGACTCGCGATCCAGGCGCCGGCAGTGCCGTGGCAGGCCTCGCAGCCGACGCCGTCATCGAGCTGGAAACGCGGCCCGCGCGCTGCCGGCTCCACGTTTTCGGCATGACAACTGAGGCACATCGGGTCCCGTTCCGGCGCATCGATGCCGAGTCGCCTCGCCATTTCGGTCGAGGCATCGGTGCGCAGCGTACGGTAGCCGCGGGAGTGCGGATCGAAATGCGACCAGGTCACGTACTCGTTCTGCAGGACCGATGTTGTCTCCAGCGGCTTCGCGACGCCGTGGCAGACCCCGGAAGCGCAGGAGGCAACGCCCAGGTGATCCGCGGCCTTCTGCGCGGCGGCCGGCCCGGTCACTGCGACCAGCGCCAGCGCCAGGATCCAGCTGCGGGCTTGCATCGAGTCAGTCCTGCACATGCCAGGGTTCGCCATTCTCATCCAGGTACATGCGGCGCAGTTCCGTGCCGTTGAAGGGACGCGATCCGCGCCGTCCGAAAACTGCCACTTGCCCGCCCGTCTCGTCCACGGCGCGATCCCGTTCCAGCGGGCGCGACAGGCCGAGCGCGGGATACCGCGTCGCGTGAGTCGCGATGAGCTGCGGCCGCGGCTCCGGGCTGAAGCCGTAGAAATTCGGTTGTGTATCGGGCGCGGTCAACTGCAGCACCTTCAGTCCGCCGCCGCCGTCCGCGACGTAGGCGAACAGCGATGCATTCGTGGATGCCACGACGACGTCGTGGGCGTCCACGATTCCGCCGTCGGCATTGAAGTGCCGCAACAGCCGCGGGCGCTCGGGCCGCTCGATGTCCACGATCGCAAGGCCCTGCGGGCCATTCGCGACGTAGGCATAGGTCCGCGCCAGAAACAGCCCTTGCGCGGAATCCAGCTTGACCGCAGCCTGCGGCACGAGCCGCGCCTTCTCCGGATGCGTCACGTCGACGACCTTCAATCCCTCCGCGTCGGTCACGAAAAGGTAGCGGAACTGCAGCGCCGATGCGCGGCCATTGTTCAATGGCACGCTCGCCGCCACGGCGGGCTCAAGCGGCCGCCGCAGGTCCACGACGACGAGCCCGCTGTCCACAACGATGTAGGCATAGTCGCCCCCGATCGTCACGTGGCGCGCGCCGCGCAGGCGGCCGCCGGGATTCCAGGTCAGCGCGCGGCGCAGGCGGTTGTTGCGGAAATTCCCGTCCGCGAGCGTGTTGATGTCGACGAGGATCAGCCCTTCCTCGGCATCGGTCACGACCGCGTAGTTGTAGATCGCTGCGAATGGCTGTTCCAGATTGTCCGCTCGCATCAAGTCGCCCGCATTGCGTGCCGGATGCACCGGCTGCGTGGTCGGCAATGCGACGCAGCTTGCGCTGCGCGATCGGACCCGGGTGTCATGGCCAAGCGGCGAGAACGGCGCTGTGACCAGGCGCTGGCTCATGCCCTTGTTGGCGATGCTGGCCGCGTCGTAGACGACGAGGCCGCGCTCGCCTTCGGCGACGTACAGATACTCTCCCCGCAACTGCAGGCAGCGCGCTGCCCCGGAGCCATGCGTGTGTGCAATCGGCAGGGCGAGGCCCCGGTCGCGGTGCCGCGCGCTCCAGTCGGGGTAGGCGTAACGGTGCAGGTAGCTTCCGATCACTGCCTGCGGCTCGTCCCATTCCGTAACCTGTACCGCAACGACCTCGGCGGCGGTCCCGACCCAGGCGTGGAAGCCCAGCAGATTCATGAACTGGGTGCCGTGCCCCAGCGTCTGTGCGAGGACGGCATTGTTGTCGCCGGCTGCGGACAGATGGCAGTCGGAGCAGACGCGGGTTTCCGTCTTGCGCTCGGTGTGCGGGTAATGCGGGTTCATCGCCTGGGAACTGTAGCCGGAGGCCGAAATGGGAGGCTGCTGCGCGTAGATGCGTTCGCGGTTCGCGTTCGTCGAGGACAGCACCAGCGCGGAGGAGGAGCGCACCGGCGCGACCTTGCCTCCCTCGGTCGGGCCGCGCAGCCCCAGCATGAAGAAATCGTCACGCGCGACCTGCGGGTTATAGCTCGACCAGTTGCGTGCGACGCCGCCTTCGTAACGGTGTGACTCGGTTTTCCAGTTGGCCTCGACCGGCAGGTGGCAACCGCCGCATGCCGTCGTCCAGGAGGTATGGCAGGCATAGCATTCCATTTGCTCGTCGGAGTGCGCCAGCTTCGTTGCGGGCACCTCCACACCCCAGGCCTGGCCCCGCGGGTCGCGCGCCATCAGTTTTGCGCGTGCGGCCTTGGCGTTGTAGCGCGGATGACCCGGCGTCACGCTGTCCTTGATGAGCGACACTTCCCACTCGAGTTTCGGGTCGAGCAGGGAACGCTGGTACAGCCGCCCGTTCAGCCATTCGAAGCGGCGCCGCCCATCGGGGTTGCGCAGCACCGAGAGGTCGCTGCCATTCGGGCCTGCCGCCGGACCGGAGCTGCGCAAGGTCGGGTAGGCCGTCGCGGTGCCGTGGCAATCCTTGCAGTCGATTTCGACGGCCTGCGCGACTTCGCCATAGAGGTGTCCGTTACCGTGTGCATCCTGTGCGAAATGGCAGTCCACGCAATGCATGCCGGCGTCCACGTGTATTGACGACAGATGCACGGCTTTCGAGAATTTCGCCGGGTCGTCGTTCGGAACGATCTGGCCTTCCGCATCGAGCAGGTTGCCCTTGCGGTCGCGCTTGAAAACGCCGCGGAGATTCCAGCCGTGGCCATGATAATCGGCGAACTGGGTGTCCTTCAGGGTCGGGTTCAGCTCCCAGACGCGCTCGAGGAATCCGGGATCGGCCCAGAGACCGCGCGGCGCGGCGCCTTCCGGGTTGCGGTCCAGCACTTCCCGCATCCGTGCGGCGTCCGGGTACTGCTGCACCGAAGGCCACATCGCAGGGGCGTCGGACTCGTAGTCCCACATCGTGTAGCCGAGGAAGGTGTTCATGAACATATTGGGCTGGTGCATGTGGCAGACCATGCACTGGCTGGTCGGTATCGCACGCGAAAAAGCGTGCGCGAGCGGATGGCCCGCCCGGTCGCGTGGAATCGTCGGGTCCCCGGTCTGCGTCGTACCGCCGTGACCGAATGACGCATACGGCCCGGAGTGGCGCGGATCGCGGTCGTTCGCGTAAACCACGTGGCAGGCGCTGCAACCGGACGAGCGATAATCCCCGGGCTGGTCGTTGGTGCCGAGAAACCAGGTCAGCGGATCGTTCAGTCGGGTCTTGTGGATGTTGAGGACCGGCACCGCAATGCGTGCGCCGGTTCCGCGTCCGCGGTTTGACTGGCGGATGTCAGGCCGGCCGGGCTCCTCCAGGCGCTGGATCTGGCCGGCCACGTTTGGCAATCCGGTTTCCGCGAACACGTTGGAGAGATTGCGGCCGCCGTCCTCGAAGACGCGAAAGATGTCCGCAGGCTCCAGATTCTGCCAGCGCGGGAGCGGGTAGAGTCGCGACAGGATGCCGTGCGCCGCCCGGTCCCCGGCGTTCGCCGGCGCGCCTTCCAGGATTGCAGCCTCGCCCTCGCGCGTGTAGGCCTCGCCCAGGATGTAGTTCTTGAACGGCAGCAGGCCGTTGTTGTACGCGGCGCCGCCCCAGAACATCGCGATCGTGGACATCAGGCTGCGCTCGGCCGCGAGGATGGTCTTCAGATGGCAGGCGCCGCAAGCCTCGCGTACGACCCGGTAGTCCGAGGGATTCACGAAGCGGATGAATTCCGGGGCCTCCCGGTTCAGCAAGGTGTAGCTGCGCTCGGGATTCGCGCTCGCCGGGTACTTCCATTCATGTGGGTAGCGCGGCAGCACGTGGGCGCGATCGCGCACGGCCGCGTGCTCTGGTGATGGCGCAACCGCGGCGCCATCCCAGCGAATGGCCGCATTGCCGCCATGGCAATCCGTGCAGCCGAGCACGACGGCGGGGCTCGCGTGCATCGTCGGCAGGTCCGTCTTGCGGTGGCAGTCGTTGCAGCCGACGCTCTTGGCGAGCGCCTCGGCCTGTGTTTGCATCAGCGGTGCCACGGGCGCCGTGACATGGCTGCGCTCAACGGGCGCGCCGTGATCCTCGCTGGCGCTCGCGATCGAGCCGCAGGCGACGACCAGGACCAGAATGGTGCGGCCGGGATGCATGTTCAGTAGGCCAGCACGATGTTGCCGAGAATGGAGTAGGGAACCTCACTGCCGTACAGCGCCTTGAAGCCGCTGCCCGGCACGAGTGCCGCGGCCGAGAGACGCAGGATGACATTCTGGCTGGCCAGCGGCCGCCAGGTCAGGGCCAGCGACAGGTCGAGGCCGATTTCGCGGCCAATGCCGGCCTGGCTGCGGGCAACTTCGATCGATGCCGTATCGGCAAACCAGAGGCCGTTGGCGTTGACGCTCGCGCGCAGTGTTGGAAGCAGGTCCAGGTCGGCGCCGATCCCGGCCAGCACGAGCCCCGGATTGGTGAAATTCGACTGGCCAAACTCCTTCGAGGAGCGCAGCGAGCTGAGCAATCCGTTGCGCCCCGAGAGCGACACGCGCCCGCCGCCGATCAGCGGGACGGGCTGGCGGATCCAGAAGCTGGTGTCGGCGCCCGCCACCAGCGGGTTCTCGAAGATCGCGTCATAACCACCGGCGACATCGTCGAAAGGATCGTCGTCGCCGGATGCATAGACCAGCGTCGCGCGGGCGCGGATCCAGTCGAAGTCGCGCGATCCCTCCGCCGCCGCGAACCACGCGCGGATGTCGCCCGGTTGTTCCGTGAATGTTCCGCGGTCTTCCTCGCCGAGCGCGGCGTAGCTGGACAGCGTGAGGTTCCACCGGCCGAGGTGGCCGTCGCCGTTGTAACCGAGGTAGGTCACCTCATAGTCGCGGGCGCGCTCGAGACCGAGCGAGGCAGGGCGCTGGATGAAG
>Ga0214473_10005992_pt1 | contig 14542 bp, 15 predicted proteins | sample RVTome_7_FD_203509 | JGI IMG/M metagenome (GOLD analysis project Ga0214473, IMG submission 203509) | Soil microbial communities from uranium-contaminated site in the Upper Colorado River Basin, Wyoming, United States - RVT98D197 | ecosystem: Environmental > Terrestrial > Soil > Contaminated >... | reverse complement strand
CTACCCGAGGTGACTCGGGTAGGGGACTGTCCCTCTTACCCAGAGTGGCAATACCGAGGCCCCTCCGCAATTGCAATTTGAGGACGGACGTGCTAGAGTTTCCTTTACTTTTCCGCCTGGGAAAGTTGCCTGATGCTGTCTATTAATGTTACGGCCATAGTCGTCTTCCTTATTGTCTGGATCCTCGTCCTCGTCCTGACGCGTGTCTTCTTCAAGCCGGTTCTGCGCATCCTCGACGAGCGCTCCGGACGGATCGCTAGGGACAAGGCGGCGGCGGCCGAGGCCTTGGGTTCCTACGAGAGCGACCTGCGCCGGGTCGAGGACGGCCTGAAAGAGGCCCGGGCGGCCGCCGACGCCATCCGAAGCGCGGCGGAAACCGAAGCCCTCAAGGAAAAGAGCCGGCTCGTCCGCGAGATCCAGACGGAAGGCCGGGCCGAGGTCGAGAAGGCCAAGGAAGAGCTTCTCCGCGAGATGGAGACGCTCAAGAAAGAGCTCGACGCGCGTGTCGCGGAGATCGCCGAAACCATCGAAAAGAGGATACTCGACCGATGAAAGCGCTCCGGCCCTGCCCTCTTGTCCTCTTCGCCGTGCCGTTCCTCCTCTTCATGAGCGCGGAGGAAGGCGGCCACGTCTCGGCGACCATGGACTTCCTCGGCAAGCTCGTCAATTTCCTGATCCTCTTCGGGGGCCTGGCCTTCGTCATGCGCAAGCCGGTCAAGGCCATGCTCGCCAAAAGGTCGGCCGACGTCGCTGGGACCATCCGCCAGACTGAGGAGGACAGGGTCGGGGCCGAGACCAAGGCCGGAGAATCCCGGGCCAAGATGTCGGACCTCGAAGAGGAGGTCCGGCGGCTCAAGATCGCCGCGGAGGAGGAAGGACGGCGGGAAACCGAGCGCATCGCACGGGCGGCGGGGGAGGAGGCCGAGAGGCTCAAGAAGCTCGCCCGCCAGGAAGTCGAGGAGCAAGTCAGACGGGGGGTCCGCGAGCTCAAAACCTACGCCGCGGCCCGCGCGACCGACCTCGCCCGGGAGAGGATCCGGAAACGCCTGACGCCCGAGGCCCAGGCCGTCCTCATCGACAAATCCATCGACAGGCTGTCCGATTTTCATGAAAAATCAGGCCCTCGTTAGAAAATACGCCGAAGGCCTCGCCCAGACCCTCAAGAACGAGCGGGAATTCGAGTCCGTCGGGGCCGAGGTCCGAGCCTTTCTCGACCTCTTCGTTTCGCGCGAGGACCTGCGCAAGGCCTTGGTCAGCCCGTTCGTCAACGCCCGGAAAAAGGCGGCGGTCCTCGACGGGGTCCTGGCCGGCTCCGGGACCGGGCCGAAGGCGTCCCGTTTCCTTTCCCTCCTCCTCAGGCACAAGCGCCTGGACCTCCTGCCGGCCATGGTGGACCTTCTCTCCGAGGCCTGGAGCGACCTGCGCGGCGTCGTGACCCTTGAGGTCACTTCGGCCGCCCCGCTGACAGCCGTGCAGAAAGAGAGGCTCGAGAAGGGCCTCGAGGCCTCGGAGAAAAAACCCGTCCGCCTCGTCTTCAAAACGGATCCCGCGATCGTCGGGGGCCTGGCCGTGAAGAAGGGCAATATCGTCTACGACGCGTCCGTCGAAGGACAGCTCGCCGCGCTCAAAGAGCGACTCGGACAAGGATAGAGGTTGTCATGAGCATCAAAGCCGATGAAATCACGAAGATCATCCAGCAGCAGATCGAAGGCTACGACACGGGCGTCGATGTCCGCGAGGTCGGGACCGTCATCTCGGTCGGGGACGGCATCGCCCGCGTCTACGGCCTCGACCGGGTCATGTCCAACGAGCTCCTGGAGTTCCCCCGGGGCGTCTTCGGCCTGGCCCTGAACCTCGAGGAGGAGAACGTCGGGGCCGTCCTTCTCGGCGAGAGCCACCTCGTCCGCGAAGGGGACGTCGTCAAACGGACCCGCCGGATCATGCAGGTCCCGGCCGGACCGGCCATGATCGGCCGCGTCGTCAACCCCCTGGGCCAGCCCCTCGACGGCAAGGGTCCAGTGACGACGGACACCTACATGTTCGTCGAGCGCCTGGCCCCCGGCGTCATCGACCGCCAGCCCGTCCGCGAGCCCCTGCAGACGGGGATCAAAGCCATCGACACCATGATCCCCATTGGCCGCGGCCAGCGCGAGCTCATCATTGGCGATCGCCAGACCGGTAAGACCGTCATCGTCATCGACACCATCCTCAACCTGAAGAATTCCGACGTCGTCTGCATCTACGTCGCCATCGGCCAGAAGAACTCGACGGTCGCCCAGATCGTCAAGACGCTCGAGGACTTCGGGGGCATGGACTACACCATCGTCGTCGTCTCGTCGGCCAGCGACCCGTCGCCTCTCCAATTTCTGGCGCCCTATTCCGGCTGCGCCATCGGAGAGTATTTCCGGGACAGCGGGCGCCACGCCCTGATCATCTACGACGACCTGTCCAAGCACGCCGCGGCCTACCGCGAGATCTCGCTCCTCCTGCGCCGGCCGCCGGGACGCGAAGCCTACCCGGGCGACGTCTTCTACCTCCACTCGAGGCTCCTCGAGCGGGCGGCCAAGCTCAACGACGAACTCGGCGGCGGATCCCTCACGGCCCTGCCCATCATCGAGACCCAGGCGGGGGACGTTTCGGGGTACATCCCGACCAACGTCATCTCCATCACCGACGGCCAGATCTACCTCCAGCCCGAGCTCTTCAACGCCGGCGTCCGTCCGGCCATCAACGTCGGGATCTCCGTGTCACGGGTCGGCGGAAACGCCCAGATCAAGGCCATGAAGCAGGTCGCCGGAAAGCTCAAACTCGACCTGGCCCAGTACCGCGAGCTCGTCACCTTCGCCCAGTTCGGGACCGAGCTCGACAAGACGAGCCAGGCCCAGATCGACCGCGGTGAGCGGCTGACCGAGATCCTCAAGCAGGGTCAGTACTCGCCGGTCCCCGTCGAGAAGCAGGTCCTCATCATCTACGCGGGCAACCGCGGCTACCTCGACGAGATCCCGGTCGCCGAGATCCGGAACTACGAGAAAAAACTTTACGAGTACTTCGACAAGGACCACACCGACATCCTGACAAAGATCCGCGAGAAGAAGCACATCGACACGGCCCTCGACGACGAGATCAGCGCCGCCATCAAGTCCTTCAACGCCGTCTTCCGGGAGGGGCTGAAGTAGCATGCCGACCCTCATCGACCTCCGCCGGCGGATCCGCAGCGTCCAGAATAGCGAACAGATCACGCAGGCGATGAAGACCGTCTCGACGGCCAAGTTCCGCAAAGCCCAGCGGACGGTCCAGGAGGCGCGCCCGTTCTGGCACCTCTTCCCCGAGCTCATGAACCGGCTGGCCTACTGGGCCGCGGCCGGCTCGCACCCCCTGCTCCTCCGCAGGGACGAAAAGAAGGTCGAGGTCATCGTCGTTACCTCGGACAAGGGCCTGGCTGGGGCCTACAACTCCAACCTCTTGGCGGCGGCTGAGGCGTTCATCCGGGAAAAAGAAAAGAAGGCCGGGGTCCGGCTCGTCCTCATCGGCAAGAAGGCCGCCAACTTCTTCCGCAAGCACCCCCACCCGATCGACCGGACGTTCGGCGACCGGACCGATCGTTTGGGCCGGGAGGAGCTCCGAGACCTTTCGGAATTCCTCATGAGGCAATACGCCTTCCAGAAAATCGACGCCGTCTACATCGTCACCAACGAGTTCAAGTCCATCCTGGCGCCCCGGATCATGACCCATAAAGTGCTTCCCCTTGAGCCGGACGCGGGGAAGGAAGCCTCGGCGGCCCTGCCCCCCGATTGGGAGCCGGGGGAGCGGCGGCTGGCCGGTTTCCTCCTGCCGCTCTACGTCGAGAGCCAGATCCATCACGCCTTCCACGAGTCGCAGGCTGCCGAGCAGGCGGCCCGGATGATGGCCATGGACAACGCGACCCAGAACGCCAAGGAGCTCATCGACGACCTCGTCCTCCAGCTCAACAAGATCCGCCAGGCGGGGATCACCAAGGAGCTCCTGGAGATCATGACCGCCGTCGAAGCGCTCAGACAGAAAGATTAGGGAGAATAGACATGGATCAGAAAGACGCGAAAGTCGGAACCGTGGTCCAGGTCATCGGACCCGTCGTCGACGTCAAGTTCGAGGAGGGAGCCCTCCCCGAGATCTACACCGCCCTCCGGGTCACGAGCGAGGGCTTCGACAGCGCCGAGCCCCTTTGCATAATCGTCGAAGTCGAACAGCACATCGGCGAGGACCGGGTCCGCTGCGTTTCCATGCACCCGACCGAGGGCTTGTCCCGGGGCATGAAGGCGGAGAGCCTCGGCGGCCCGATCGAGGTCCCCGTGGGCGAGGGGACGCTCGGTCGGATCATGAACGTCATCGGCGAGCCCGTCGACAAGCTGGGGCCGATCGTCACCGATAAAAAATACCCCATCCACCGCGTCTCGCCGTCGCTCGACCAGCAGAGCACCAAGCTCGAGATGTTCGAGACGGGCATCAAGGTCATCGACCTCATCCAGCCGTTCCTCAAGGGCGGCAAGATCGGCCTGTTCGGTGGGGCGGGTGTCGGCAAGACGGTCATCATCCAGGAGCTCATCCACAACGTCGCTCTGAAGCACGGCGGCTACTCGGTCTTCGCCGGCGTGGGCGAGCGGACGCGCGAGGGCAACGACCTCTGGCTCGAGATGAAGGGGTCGGGGGTCATCGGCAAGACGGCCCTGATCTACGGCCAGATGACCGAGCCGCCGGGCGCGCGCCTGCGGGTCGGCCTTTCGGCGCTTTCCGTCGCCGAGTACTTCCGCGACGAGATGGGCCAGGACATCCTCCTCTTCATCGACAACATCTTCCGCTTCACCCAGGCGGGGTCGGAGGTCTCGGCCCTGCTCGGCCGGATGCCTTCGGCCGTCGGCTACCAGCCGAACCTGGCCTCGGAGCTCGGCGAGCTCGAGGAGCGCATCACATCGACGAAGAAAGGGTCGATCACATCGGTGCAGGCGATCTACGTCCCGGCCGACGACTTCACCGACCCGGCCCCGGCGACGACATTCTCCCATTTGGACGCGACGACCAACCTGTCCCGGGCCCTGACCGACATCGGCATCTACCCGGCCGTCGACCCGCTGGCTTCGTTCTCGCGCATCCTCGACCCGCGGATCGTCGGCGAGGAGCATTACCGGGTCGCCCGCAGGGTCAAGGAGATCCTCCAGAGATACCGCGACCTCCAGGACATCATCGCCATCCTAGGCATCGAGGAGCTGTCGGACGAGGACAAGGTCATCGTCGCCCGGGCCCGGAAGATCCAGCGATTCTTGTCCCAGCCGTTCCACGTCGCCGAGGAGTTCACGGGCCGCCCCGGCAAGTACGTCACCATCGAGGAGACCGTGCGCGGTTTCAAGGAGATCGCCGAGGGGCTCCACGACGACAAGCCGGAGCAGGCTTTCTACATGATGGGGGCGATCGAGGACGTCGCCCAGCGGACCGAGGAGTTGAGGGCGGCATGAGCGACGGCATCCCGGCTACGATCCACCTGAAGGTGGTGACGCCGCGGCGGCTCCTCGTCGAGGCGGACGTTGACGCCGTGTCCCTGCCGAGCCTCGAGGGCGAGGTCGGCGTTCTCCCCGGCCATCGGCCCCTTTTCGTAGGGATCGGCAAAGGGAAGCTGACCTACCGCGCGGGCCGCGACGAGGAATCGTTCGCGGTCCAGGGGGGCTACGCCCAGGTCCAGCCGGAGAAGGTCGTGGTCATGACGGAGGTCGGCGAGGATGATGACTCCGGAAACGCTCCGGCGTGACGACGAGACCCTGGACACGTTTTACCGCGGACGCATCCGCGTCCTCCAGAAAAAGAAGGGCTACCGGTTTTCCGTCGACGCGCCCCTGCTGGCGGATTTCATCAGGACGCGGACCGGGGACGAAGCGCTCGACCTTGGAATGGGAAGCGGCATCATCCCTCTCCTCCTGAGCGTCAAGCCCTTCGGCCGCATCGTTGGGCTCGAGATCCAGGAGGGGCTGGCCGACCTGGCCCGGCGCAACGTCGAACTCAACGGATTGGGGGATAGGGTCGAGGTCGTTCGCGCGGACCTGCGAACATACGATCCGGGACGCCGTTTCGACCTCATCTTTTCCAACCCGCCCTACATCCGGAAAGCGACGGGATTCCTGAGCCGGTCGGAAGAGAAGTCGACGGCCAAGCACGAGCTTCACGGCGATATCCGGGACATCCTGAAGAAAACGGCGGAGTGGCTCGAGCCGGATGGCCGGGCCTGCTTCATTTATCCCGAGAAAAGGCGGGCGGATTTTATGGCGGCGGCGGGGGAGAGCGGCTTGAGCCTCCGGCGGACGAGGTTCGTCCACCCGCGCGACGGCGAGCCGGCCAACCTCTTCCTGGCCGAACTGGGCCGCGCCGCGGCAGATGGAGCTGCGGCGGCCGAACCGGAGGCCATGCCCCGCCTCATCCTCTTCGCCCCGGACGGAAAATACACCGACGAGGCCGAAGCGGTTTTTTCTGGATAGTAAGGCCCGGCGGGTTATTCCAATAGCGCCCGGAGCTTCCCCAGGGCCTCTTCGACGACCGCGGAGGGCAACGAACAGATCAGCTCGGCGCGGTGCGCGCGCCAATCGAGGTTCTCGGCCTGGTCGGCCAGAACTGCGCCCTTGATAGGCAGGTCTGGTGGGATCAGCACCTCGAAGGGGTATCCCTTGATGTGCGCGGTGATGGGGCAGACGACGGCCAGGCCGACCCTGGCGTTGTAAGCTTGGGGCGACAGGATGACCGCGGGGCAGCGTGCCGTCTGCCTATGGCCCGGTTGAGGGGCGAGCGAGATCCAGACGACGTCGCCGCGCTGAGGGGTGTAAAAGATCTGCTTTACCAACTCTCTTCTCCGGCAGGCCCCTCCGATTCCCATTCAGCGTGGATGTTCTCGTCGGTCACTTCGGCCAGGAGGGCGTCGAGGCTCCACATCCGCTCCCGGTCGGGCTTGATGACCAAGGCGCCTTCTTCGAGCATCATCTCGACAGAGGCGTTGTTCCCCACGCCCATCTCTTCGGCGAACGATTTCGGGATGCGTACGGCCAGGCTGTTTCCCCATTTTTGAACGCGCGTTTTCATGATTTTTCAGAAATGTATCTACAATGAAGATACATTGAAGACACGTAGATGTCAAGTCCGCTTTGACCTGAATTCGGAAATGGGTATTGTGTCCCCGATTTATTTACGATCCGGTTGTGATTTTTCGCGGAAAATGTCAACATAATGGCTGAGGAGGGGGGACGATGCCGGAATTCCGACAAAACATGCTGACCCACGAGTGGGTGGTCATCGCTACGGAGCGGGCGAAGCGGCCGGAAGATTTCATCAAGCAGGCGACGGAAAAGCCGCCGCTGCCGGAGTTCAGCCCCAAGTGCCCTTTTTGTCCCGGAAACGAAAGCCAAACGCCGCCGTCCCTGCATACGATCGAACGGAACGGACGGTGGCAGGTCCGCGTCGTGCCCAACAAATTCGCCGCCCTGCAGCCGGATGTCCCTTTCCAAACTGAGCCGGCCGGCCGGTTCCTGAAGGCCAGCGGCTACGGGATCGCGGAGGTCATCATTGAAACCCCGCGGCACGATTTGACCCTGGCCACAATGGATGAAGGAGCCGTCGAGGACGTCGTCGCGGCTTATAATCTGCGTTACCTGAGCGCGGCCAGGCAAAGCCGGATTTGTTTTATCACCCTGTTCCGCAACCACGGCCTCCGGGCGGGGACGTCATTGGAGCATCCTCATTCCCAGCTGATCGCGACACCCATCGTGCCGCCCCATGTCCGCAATCCCATCGAACAGGCGGTCCGCTATTTCGATTCCCATGGGCAGTGCATTTACTGCGACATGCTTGCGGAAGAAATGCGGGTGGGCGAACGGATCATCGCCGAAACGGACTTTTTTGTCGCCTACGCCCCCTACGCCTCCCGGACGCCGTTCGAGATCCGCATCATGCCCAAAAAGCACCAGGCCTCGTTCGGGGATATCGGCGGCCGGGAAGCGGCCGATTTCGCCGCTTCCTTGAAACGCATCCTTGCCAGGGTCTACAAGGGCCTGGCCAATCCGGATTACAACTTCATCATCCGGTCGGCGACGGTAGGCGACGAGAATGATAAGTACTTCCACTGGTACATGGTGATCATTCCGAAACTGACGACGCCGGCGGGATTCGAGATCGGCACGGGCATCTATATCAACGTCACTTATCCGGAAAAGTGCGCCGAGTTTCTCAGGAACGTCGAGATATGACCGGCCGGATCAGCTCTTGTTGAACGCCTTCTCGATCGCCTCGAGGCCGACGCCGAGGACCTTCCGGGCGATTGCGTCGAGCGCCTTCTCCCGCCCCTGGAAGTGCATCGTCGTGTGGACGTGGGTCAGCGATTCGCCGGGTCCCAGGGCCGCGGCCGGCGACGACGACTCGAGCTCATAGAACGGACCGAGCGGCTTCGCTCCCGGCGCCGACGGACCGTCGTTGTAGCTGTTGACGACGTCCCCGGCGAACGGCTTCTCCTGGATCTCCCACATGGAGTTGACGTAGTCCGTCGCTCCCTCCGGTATCGTCAGGTGGACGAGGGTCAGGACCCCGTTCGCGGCGTCGTAGCTTCCGGCGAATGGAGCGGCCCGCCGCGGCGAAATCCCGATCTTGCTCCGATACTTGCCGTCGCCGCTGAAGAAGAGCACTCCGTCCTTGACGACGAGACGGTCGGCCGGGACCTTGCCGAAATAAGCGTCGTTGACGGCCGGCCCGAGCTCTGCCTCCGGGCCGCTCTTGAAGGGGACGACGATGGTCGTCGCCGGCGAAGGGTTGAACATGCCCAGGATCCAGACCGAAAGCAGGCCCGTGTCCTTCGTCCAAACGGCCGCGCCGGCGTTGGTGATCCTGTTGTCGGAGGCGTAGGCGACCACCTTGACGCCCGCGGGGACGGGGACGCCGAGCGCCGCGACATCGGCCGCGCCGAGGACACGGACCTCCCGGTTGACCTCGAGGTCGAACTCGGTCCCCGAATAATTCACCAGTCGCATGGCCTTGCGGAAGTGGATCCGGCCCGCCTCCTGGCTGGCGATATCGTAGGCCCCCTCGTTGATGGGAGACGGCGTGAACCAGTGGTCGAGGTCGAAGGGGTCGCCCTTCTTGAAGAAGATCGAGAACTGGCCGCCCTCGGGACCGAGCCAGAAACGGTCCTCGCCGCCAAAGGCGTTGATGTGCGGGTCGTTCTGCCCGGATGCCAGGAGCTCCCGGTTGATCCAGCCGAAGCTCAGTCCGTCAGGCCCCCCGGCCGTGCTGGTCATCACCCGGCCCTGGAGGTCGGGGTTGACGGCCACCTGGGCCAACCCGTCCGCGCCGCTGAGGATGAGGACTTTCGTGTGGGTCTTGAGGAAGGCCAGGTCGTCCTTGAACAGGATCCCTTCGGGCGCCTTGGCCGATTTCACGCAACCCGCCGCGATGGCGATGATCACGAACGCCGCGCCGATGCCGTATTTCATAGGACCTCCTCCGGTCTTTCGATCTCTTCGATTTTTCTATTATTCAGCAAAGTCATGTCGGACTCAAGGCGGAAACACAAAGGCCCGTCGGCCTATCTCCGGAGGAAACAGAGTGACGGGCCTCGAGCTACCCAGCGAGCAGTTTAACCTCATACTCGGGGCAGTCCCCTTGGGGGCAGTCCCGGAGCAGTTTCACCTCATGCTCGGGAGGAGCGTTGGCAGCCGCCTTTGCAGTGCGACACTCGCGGGATCATGAAACGCGTCATGGCGAGCTCCTTTCTTTGAGTTCTGGTTAAATACTACAATTATGGTAGGGAATTGTCAACCCCGCCGCTCGCTCCCTGCCGAACGCGCGTCCGCCGGCCTCACCGGCCGTGGCTCTCGACGAGTTTGCCGGCGAACCAGCTCCAGATCTTCTTGTTGAACTCGAGGCTCGGGGGAGTCCCTTCGAGAATCGCATGGAAGCTCGTCGGCGAGTCGCCAGGCTTCTGCCTCTGGCGGGGCTCGGCGTCGAAGAGCAGGGGATGCTCCGGGTGGAACTGGACGCCGAGGACGTTGGGATACTTCTTGTGCTCGACGGCCTCGACCACCCGGCCGTCGCGCGAACTGGCCACGGCGACGAGACCTTTACCTATCTTCTCGACGGACTGGTGATGCGAGCTGAGGATGCGCGGGTGGTCGGACGGCTGGAAACCCATCGCCTTCACGAAGAGGCTCCCGTTCCCGAGCTGGAGCGAGTGGAAGTTATAACCGATGAGTTTGTCCAGGGGAAACAGGAGCCGGTAAGGGTTGTTGTGCCACTGCTCGGGGCCGAGGGCGATCACCTCCTCGACGGTCGTCTTGGCGTAGAGCTCCGACCAGATGTCCTGGACGAGCGTCCCTCCCGTCCCTACGTTCAGCGTCTGGTGGCCCAGGCAGATGCCGAGGACGGGGAAGGCCGGGCGGGCGTCGAGAAGGGGGACGAATTTGTCGTCCTGGAACCCGCCGAGCAGGTGGAAGACGGCCGAAACCTCGAACCAGTGGCGATAGGGGTCCGCGATCCCGGTCAGAAGGTTCGTTTTCTCCCCGAAGACCGCCGGAGGGATGTCGGGCCCGCCGAAAAAGATGACGCCGTCGGCCTTTTTCATGATGAGCTCGAACTCGGGCGAGCAGGCGTTTTTCCGGAAGAGGACGGGCTCGCTGATCTCGGCCGAGACTTCGTGGAACTTGAACCAGTCGAGGCCGTTCTCCTGGACGTATTTCCGGCTGTCGGGGAAGTTGGCGCTCTGCTTGACGTGGTAGACGCCGACGACGATCAGTCCGGGGATGTCGAGCGTGCCGTTTTTCCGCAGGGTGGCCAGGGCCCGGATGATGGAGGTCTCGGGGTTGAAGATCGCCAGGCGGACGGAGCCGTCCCGCGTGGGCGCCGTGTCGAGATAGCGGTCGGGTGCTTGGGCGGCCAGGGGGAAGGCGGCGGTGACCACCAAGACGAGGGCAAGGAGGAGGGCAGAAAAATGCCGTGCTAGGGATTTCGGGGCCGGGTTTATTCTCAAGGGCGCACCTCCGCGGGATTCGAATGTTATCCAGGCTATTATAAGCGCTTCCGCCGCGCCCCCGCAACCGCCGGACCGGCACCCCGACTCCCGGATGGTATAATAGATGCAGGAAATCGCCTTGAATCCGGTTTTTGAAAAGGTAAAAGTCGAGAGCTACGCGGGATATAAAGGCGAAGAAACGCCTCGCGCCGTCATCCTGGACGAGACGAGGTTCGATGTCGCGAGCGTCCTCTCCCGCAAAAGGATCCTTGATTCGGACGGCGGGAGGATTCGCGAAGTCTGGCACTGCCGCCTGGTTGACGGCCGGGTAATGATTATCGAGCGGCTCGAAAGCGGTAGTTGGCGGGTTTGCGCCGCGATTTAAACTCTTTTTCGGTCATTTTCCCCTGGAGGAAACCTTTTCCCCGGTTTTTTCGTCAACCAGTGAGGAGGGACGGAGGTGGCGTCGGGGCCATTTTTTGGACGTGAGGAAGTGTGAAATGAAGGATTTGGGAAGTATCGCCGGAAGTCATCGTGAAAAGATACTGGCCCTCATCCTGCCGGCCTTTTTCATATGGACCGTCGCCTCGTCGGCCGCCGCCGCCGTCCAGTCACCCGCCGCCAAGGAGCCTCTCCAAATCCCCCGGCTCACGACCGCCCCCAAGATCGACGGCGTCCTGGACAATTCCCTCTGGGAGACCCAAGCCCTCAGGATCGATGGCTTCGTCCAGCTCACGCCCAAGGAAAACGGCGTTCCGACCGAAAAGACCGTGGCCTACCTGGGCTACGACGAAAAGAACCTTTATGTCGCGTTCCGGGCGTACGACTCCCAGGTCTCGAAGGTCCGCTGCTCCGTCACCGGCCGCGACGGCTGCATAGAGGACGACTGGGTCATCGTCATGCTCGATACCTTCAACGAGAAGCGCCGGGCCTTCTCCTTCATCCTCAATCCTATCGGCGTCCAGATGGACATGATGCGCATCGAGGAGGGCGGGAACGACAACATGGACGCCAGCTGGGACACCGTCTTTCTCTCCGAAGGCAAGGTGGACGCCGAAGGCTACACGGTCGAGGCGGCCATCCCCTTCAAGAGCCTGCGCTTCCCCAACGACGAGGTCAAGACCTGGAACATCGTCCTCGGCCGGAACCTGCCCCGCACCGGGGAGATCATCGTCCACCCCCAGTACTCGCGCGACATCCCCGGGCTCCTCTCCAACGGCCGCACCTTTACCATCCGGGGCGCCGTCGAAAGGAGCCGGAACCTCGAAGTCATGCCTTTCCTGACCTCCCTCAAGCGTGAGGGCGAAAAGGTCAGCCTCGGCCCCGGCGCCAACCTCAAGTACGGCGTCTCATCCAACATGACCCTCGACCTCACGGCCAATCCCGACTTCAGCCAGATCGAGGCCGACGAGCCCAAGATCGACTACAACCTCCGCTACGCCCTGCGCTACGCCGAGAAACGGCCGTTCTTTCTCGAGGGCATGGAGATCTTCAGCTCGCCGGAGATCGAAACCGTCTACACGCGTCAGATCACCGACCCGATCTGGGGTGGCAAGGTCTCGGGCAAGAGCGGGCGCTTCACGTACGGTCTGCTCTCGGCCTACGACATGCATCCCGCCGAGAGCCTCTGGGCAATTCCCGACGGGACGGGGATGGCCGACGCCAAGGCCTTCTCCAACATCTTCCGGACGAAGGCGGACGTCGGGTCGGGCTCCTACATCGGCTTCACCATGACCGACAAGGAGCTCGGGGGCGGCACCTGGAGCCGGCTCGGCGGGCTCGACGGCCAGCTCCGCTTCAAGGACAAGGTCTTTTTAAACTTCCAAGCCCTGGCGACCAAGTCGAGCGCGGAAGGCGACCAGACCGCCCTCGCGCCGGGCCTCTACGGAGAGCTCTATTACACGAACAAGAACTGGTCGTTCGGCGGATTCTACAAGGCCATGCACCCCGATTTCCAGGCCTCCCTGGGCTTCGTCAACCGGACCGACTACCGCAGCGCCGGTGGATTCGCCTCGTTCCGCCTCTACCCCGACAAGAAATACCTAAACCAGGTCCAGTTCCGGCTTCAGGCCGGCAAGCGCGACGGCTATGCCGACAGCACGACCCAGGACACCTGGATCCGCGGCAACGTTCAGTTCCGGTTGACCGAGTTCAACCAGGTCTTCGTCACCTACGAGAACGAGATGGAACGCTTCGCCGACGTCGAATTCAAGAAACAAAGCGTGTCGGTCGAGTCCCAGTTCAGTTTCATCAGCTGGATGCCCTTCGGCTTCTTCTTCGAGACCGGCGACAGCATCAACTACGACCCCGACGACGCCTTCCTCGGTTACAGCAATACCTACGGCATCTTCGTCAAGTTCAAGCCGAGCTCGCGGCTTCAGCTGGGGGTCGATTTCAGCAAGCAGACCTTCTGGCGCTCGGCCGGCGGGGAGCAGCTCTGGGACTACAATGTCGTCCGCCAGCGGACGACCTACCAGCTCTCCAAGACGATCTCGTTCCGGGGCATCGTCGATTACAACTTCTTCTATAAAGAAGCATTCGGAAGTCTTCTCGCCAGCTGGGTCCTCCACCCGGGGACGGTCTTCTTCCTCGGCTTCGACAACAACTACCTCCGGGACGAGTTCGGCCACCTCGTCCAGGACAACTACAACGTCTTCATCAAGTTCTCGTACTGGTGGCGGCTCTAGGCGGACGCGTCCCTCCGGCGACCGTTTTGACACCTCCTGGGCGTTGCGCTAAGATAGCCGCGCCCGAGACGACCATGGCCCGGTATCGCTGCCTCATCTGCCAGTACGTTTACAACGAAAAAACGGAAGGGATTCCCTTCGACGACCTGGCCCCGGACTGGACCTGCCCCGTTTGCGGGGCCGCCAAGTCCGAGTTCGAAGAGATCGAGGAGGAGCCCCAACCGGCGGCCGCCCCGCCCGAGATCATCAGGGAAGGGAAGACCCTCGAAGATTTCCGCCGCGCCTCCGACGACGTCGAAACCCTCATGGCCGACATCCACCGGATGGCCGCGACCGGCGAGTCGGTCATCGAGCCCATGCGCTCCCGGAAGCCCTCCGTTTCCTGGGGCGACATCCTGATCAAGGGGGCCCAGCTCGCCCGGCTCCCCCTCAACCGCGACGAGCACGTCGACACGAGAACGGTCATCGGGCCCAAGGCCAAAAAACCCCTGGTCATCGGCACGCCCATCATCATCAGCCACATGTCGTTCGGGGCGTTGTCGAAAGAGGCCCAGATCGCCCTGGCCCTGGGCAGCGGGGCGGTGGGCACGGCCATGGGCTCGGGGGAGGGGGGCATCCTGGCCGAGGCCCTCGGGATGGCCCACAGCTACATCCTCGAATACGTCCCCAACCGATACAGCATCACCGAGGAGAACCTCGGGCGCGTCGACGCCGTCGAGATCAAGTTCGGCCAGTCGGCGAAACCGGGGATGGGCGGGCACCTACCGGGCGGCAAGGTGACGGCCGAGATCGCCGCCATCCGCGGTTTCCCGGAGGGCGCGGACATTATCAGCCCGTCGCGGTTTCCCGACAT
>Ga0214473_10005991_pt1 | contig 14542 bp, 13 predicted proteins | sample RVTome_7_FD_203509 | JGI IMG/M metagenome (GOLD analysis project Ga0214473, IMG submission 203509) | Soil microbial communities from uranium-contaminated site in the Upper Colorado River Basin, Wyoming, United States - RVT98D197 | ecosystem: Environmental > Terrestrial > Soil > Contaminated >... | reverse complement strand
ATCGACGTAAAGAAGCGGATCGAATCCATCGAAGGAGGTGAATGGTGAAGTTGATCGTGCAGGTCGCGGTTGCTCGCGGTCAAATACTCGTAGACGAAATGCGGATATGAGCCCATTTGAGAATGGAAGCCGGACGAGGGAGATAGGAATCTGGAAGGTTCCGGCAAAACTTTATGCGGGCAGGGAAAATTTATGTCATGGAGATTTGGAAGACCAAACCGAGCAGGATAGGCGGTGCCTTATGAGTGCCTGAAGGAGACAAGGGACCCGGCGTTGACGTCTCGATCCGATATCGAGATGGAATCGACGACGTGCTGCCGGAAGAGCTTCGGCTGATTGAGGCGCATCTCCCGGATCTGATTCGATCCATGCTGCAAGATTTGGGAATCGAAGAGGAGAGAAGAAAATGATCGTCGCACTGTATGCGCGGGTTTCCACGGCAAAGCAGGCGGAGATGGATCTATCCATCCCGGATCAAGTCCGCCAGGTCAAGGAGTGGTGCGCCCGGGAGGGGCACTCCGTAGCCGTGGATTACATCGAGCCGGGGGCATCGGCAACCGATGATCGGCGCCCGGTATTCCAGCAGATGATCGCGGAGGCATGCGGAGATCCGCCTCCCTTCGATGCCGTGGTGGTGCATTCCCTCTCCCGGTTCTTCCGGGATTCCTACGAGTTTGCCTTCTACGAGCGCCAGCTGCACAAGGCGGGGGTAAAGCTCATCTCCACCACACAGCAGACCGGGGAAGACCTCTCCGGCATGATCGCCCGGAAATTCTTCAACATCATGGATGAGTACAGCAGTCTGGAAAATGCCAAGCATACCCTGCGCGCCATGAACGAAAACGCACGGCAGGGCTTCTACAACGGGTCAAGAGCACCCTTCGGGTTCAACGCCATCGATACGGAGGTTACTGCCAATCGAGGGGGGAAAAGGAAAAAGCTGGTGGTCGATCCTGCGGAGGCTGAAATCGTCCGCAAGGTTCATGATCTTTACCTGAACGGCTACCTTGGGAAACCGCTGGGGATCAAGGGAATCATGCTCCTGCTCAATAGGCAGGGGGTCTTTTCGCGTGGGAGCCGGTGGAGCTGCTCCAAGGTCGATGGAATCCTCGGGAATGAGCTTTACGCGGGACGGTACTACTTCAACAAGAAATCGGCCAAGGGCGGCAAGTTGAAACCCCGGAGCGAATGGGCATTAACGCCTGTAGAACCCATCCTTGCGGAAGAAACGTTCAACCTCGTTATGGAACGGAGGCAGTCGCGGAATCCGGACCGGGTACCGCCGCGTGTGGTGTCCTCCCCTACCTTATTGGCGGGGCTGGTCCGCTGCGGGGTGTGTGGGGCATCCATGACCATTGCCACGGGCAAGGGGGGACACTACCGGTACTATAAATGCTCTGCGCGTCTTCGGAGGGGCACCGCATGTCCCAACGGCAATGCTCCAATGCCGACCATCGACCGCATGGTGCTGACCACCCTTACCGACAAGGTGTTCACCGACGACCGCGTGCGGAAAATGCTTCTCCTGCTGCAAGAGGAACGATGGCAAACGGGACAGGAACAGCAGGTGTTCCTGAAACAGTTGCGCGGGGAACTGGAAAAGAACCGGCAAGCCACCGGGAAATTGTACGAGGCCGTGGAAAAAGGTCTGCTCCCGCTGAACGAGATGCTGACGGAGCGGGCGCACAAACTCGAAGCACGGCGGAAGGAGATTCTTACCGAGATGGCGGGAATCCGGCGTGAGTCTGAGATGCCGAAAGACCTGCTGTCGGAGAAGAACGTGCGCGTCTTCTGTAACGCGCTCAAGAAGCGGCTGCACGATCCGGGATCGGGCTTCGGGAAGCAGTATCTGCGGCTGCTGGTCAAGGATGTGCGGATTACGGGGAAAAAGGTCCAGCTGCGCGGCAGCTATGAAGCGCTGGCCCACACGATGGCTTCAGGAAATGTGGACACCCCCGAGGGGGTGCCCACATTAGGGCAGACATGGCGCGCCCTAGAGGATTCGAACCTCTGGCCACTTGATTCGTAGTCAAGTGCTCTATCCAGCTGAGCTAAGGGCGCGTCAGTGAGGAAAGTTACTATACTGTAAAGGAAATCCCGCGTCAACAGCGTTCAGGAAGAACCCCCTTTTCACCCCGAAAAAGGCAGTTGTTTGCACGGGGTATACGTTCTATTCGATTTCCTCTCTAACTTAGTGCCATCATCGTCCGCTATCGCGCGCCATACCAGACGAAACTGGGCACTACTTAGGAGGAAACTATCCCATTGCCATAACAACCTTCCTATTCCTTCGTTCGCGGTTAACGCCGATGCTGGCGAAGAATATCGTCGATCTCCTCCATCGAGAATTTGTTCAGGCTCACGATCTTGGCCTGGGAGCGGAACCCGGGAGGTAGGATCCGACGGGCCTCATCCTTATTCTCCGCTTCAATGATGATCCATGCCTTGTGCTCCCCGTCCCGGCACCCCCAATCCGCATGCGTCACGAAATGGGAGCCGGTCTTCAGGAAGATCTCGACGACACGGGCGCATGCAAGTACTTCCTCCTCATGAGGAACTTCGATCAGGAATTTCCCCATATCGCGCGTACTCCTTTCCCCGAACAAATGCCGGGTAACCATATAAAAGATTAATTTTTAAACCGTCGGATTCGTGAACGAGGAATTCCCTGGCCCTTTCGGTTGGGGCAGACGACTTCGACTTGAAGGGTGTGGCAAAACGGTAACGAAAACAGGATTCCGTTGAAGTTGAATCACTCTAAGCTGTTGATTTGAAATGGCTCCCTGGGCAGGACTCGAACCCGCACGGGTTTCCCCACCACCCCCTCAGATGGCGATGTTTGCACGGGGTTTGCAGTCCGTGCGGTTTCTCCGTCAGAAATCTCCTCACCAGTTGAGTTAACGTAGGGGGGGGCTGGGCACTTCTTCACCAGCCCACTCCCGGCAAGGGTTCAGGGGCTTAGGTGCCGAAGAGAATCATTTCCTTGACATGGATACGGAATGGGCATACCCATTGAAATAGGCGTTTCGTTCCCCCGGTAAACAAACCAAATTAACCGACAGACATCCCGCAACCCTAACGCAACCGTTAACCTCTCTTGAGACGGTGAGCTGGGATGGTTTCCCCTTTTCCCAGAACGGTACCTCTTTCCCTCCATTCCTCCGACTTGTGTCAATTCCGGCCACCCTGACGGTCTACACCACCTGTTCGATCACTGCGGGGGTGAAAATACAGAAGCGGACGAGTGAGAAAGGAGGGATGAGGGATGCCGACCTACATCGGCTTGATGAAACTCACGCACCAAGGAAGCAAGGACATCATGAACGCACCCGCTCGAATCGAAGAGGCCGTCAAGTTGTACCAGAAGATGGGCGGCAAGGTAATCGGCGTGTACCTTGTCATGGGGGAATATGACTACATCACTATCGGCGAGTGCCCAAGCGATGAAACACAGACCGCATTTGCGTTGGCACTAAGCTCGCAGGGAAATGTGAAAACGACCACACTGAAGGCCTTCACCGCGAAAGAAATCCCCGCCATACTCAACATATTGAAAAAATCGTAAAAGGATGACGTCGTGAAAAAGGACGGGACCATCGGGCTCCGTCCTTTTTTTGCATCTGTTGGGGCGTGACCCGCCTCGAGTATTCGGTTCCCCCCAATCTTAGTGTAAGAATCCTTCAGGCATGATTGCCATTTGCTCCTGAGGGGGAACTCCAGTACCTCCAACTCATCCAATTCGCAAGGACAATAGGATTTGTCATAAGAAACCTAACGGTTAGTTGATTAACTTTCCTCAAAGAGGGGGGGCAATTATGCGGCAGCGTACGACCAGAGTCAGGACGGATCCGGGGCAAACAGCATCCGGCTTCAGGAAAAGGATATAAAAGGATCCCGTCATCCCCGCGTGCGTTTCCGCACGGGGATCTGCGTGCTGTCCCGTCAAACGCTCAGGACGAGGGGGAGGAGGAGCCCGATGGGGCCGGTTCGACACCCGGGTCGCCGGCGCCGATGTTGAACCCCGCGTCGACGTAGTGCACTTCGCCGGTCACGCCGGAAGCCCAGTCCGAAAGGAGGTACGCGGCGGCGTTCCCCACCTCGTCCTGCGTCACGTTCCGTCGGAGCAAGGCGCCACGGGCGCTCTTCTCCATCAGCTTGCGGAAATCGCTCACGCCGGAGGCGGCCAGCGTACGGATCGGCCCGGCCGAGACGGCGTTGACACGGATCCCTTCCGGCCCGAGGTCGTGGGCCAGGTAACGGGTCGCCGCTTCGAGGGCGGCCTTCGCCACACCCATCACGTTGTAGTTTGGCACGGCGCGCACCGCCCCGAGGAAACTCAACGTCACCATGGCCCCCCCCGGTCCCATCAACCGGGCCGCCCGCCGGGCGCAGGCAATGAAGGAGTAGGCGGAAATATCCAGCGCGAGATGAAAGTCGGCGCGCGAGGTATCCCGGAAATTGCCAATCAGCGATTCCCTGTTGGCAAAGGCGATGGAGTGCACGATGAAGTCGAGCCGCCCCCACCGGGCCTCGGCCTTAGCGAAGAAATCGTCGATCTGGGCGTCGTCGCCGACGTCGAGCGGTTCGACGAAGCTCGACTGGATCGACTCCGCCAGGGGATGAACCCGTTTCTTCAGCGCCTCGCCGAGATAGTTGAACCCGAGCTCGGCCCCCTCGCGGTGACAGGCCCTGGCCACGCCCCATGCGATGGATTTCTCGTTGGCGACGCCGAGGATCATCCCTTTCCTGCCTTGCAGAATGCCCACGAGACACCCCCCGGGTTCGATTACCCCCAATCTTAACAGGGAGCACCGGATAGAGCACGTGGATCGGAGGATGGCGGAGGGGGTGGGATTCGACCCCACGTGGCGGCTCGCACCGCCAAGTCGATTTCGAGTCGACCCCGTTACGGCCACTTCGGTACCCCTCCGCGGGGGAAGGGAGGTATTATAGCGGGCGGAGGTGACCCAAACCCCGATTCTTGGACATTCCTGAAGTTATAATTCTCGATGAATTTGCGGTCCTCATATTGGGGGGCAGCTCAACAGCACCCCCACAGTGACGGCCAGCAGGCAGATACCCACGAATACGATTGCACCGGCATTAGGGAATATCCGATAATTGCGTTAAAATCATGCAAGACAAACGACTGCCTCGTGCGATTCGGGGGAGCCCGAAATCGAAACCGGACGGTATCGGTGCCCTCCTCCAACGGTGAAAGGAGGTGGTGGGAGCAAGAAGGCCGGCGCGGAGGTTCTTCGGGACTTTAACCCATTCCATTTCGGGAGGTCGTCTCATGAAAAAGGTAGCGCTTGTCATCTCGTCGATCGCCTTTCTGTTCGCGTCAGGTTGCGCAACGAAGGAGTTTGTCAAGACGCAGGTTGACCCGCTCTCGGATCGCATCGGCCGTGTCGAGGCCAGACTGAATGCCATCGATGGCAAGCTCGACCAGGCCTTGAAGGAGGCCGAGTTGTCGAAAGCTGCGTCGAAAGCTGATCGGGCGGCGATCGAGGAAGCGAAGGGCATGGCGAAAGAGGCCATGGACATGGCGAAAAAGGCGGAAGCGGAAGCGGTGCGCGCCGGCGGCGACGCAAGCAAAGCCGAGGCTGCGGCAAAGAAGGCCGAGGAAGCGGCCAGAGAAGCCGAGAAAGCCGCCGCGAAGACCGAGAAAATGTTTCGGCTGCAACAAAAAAAGTAGGGGGCACGACGCAGGGAGAGGAGGGGCCAGGGCGAACCCGGCCCCTCCTTATTCATGAGATATGGAGCGCTTGATAAAATCTGCTCCTTGGGTTGCGATGGCATCGCTGGCGGTCCTGATATCATGTCCTATACCGACTTCTTCTTTCGCGGCCAGGTATCAACGAGAAGGAGCGGTCATCGGCAGGCAGACGACCTACCTGGTCAATACCGACGAATCGCTCCCGGAGATCGCCAGGCGATACGACATCGGCTTCGGGGCGATTACTGCGGCAAATCCCGGTGTCGATCCTTTTATCCCCGATCCGGGACGCCGGATCGTCCTCCCCACCAAGTGGATTCTTCCGGACGCGCCGATCGGGAAAGGAATCGTCGTCAACATTGCGGAAATGCGTCTTTTCGTTTTTTCGCACGATCGTTCACAAACCGTCACGACCTTCCCGATCGGAATAGGCGACCAGGGGATGGAGACCCCGGTCGGGACGTTTACCGTCATCGAAAAAATCAGGAACCCCGCATGGAATGTCCCGGAGTCGATCCGGAGGGAACAGCCCGATCTCCCGGCCGTGGTACCTCCCGGCCCGGACAACCCGATGGGGAGCCACGCGCTCCGCCTCTCGGACCGGACCTTGCTGATTCATGGCACGGATCGTCCTTGGGGTATCGGGACGCGCAGCAGTCACGGATGCATCAGGTTGTACCAGGAGGATATCGCCCGGCTGTTCGGAATGGTCAGGCGTGGGACGCCGGTTGCCATCGTCAACCAGCCCGTGAAGGCGACAGCCAGAGGAGATCGTGTCTACCTGCAGGTTCACGACTATGAGGACGGGGGGGATCTGTACAGCGAGGCCCTGAAGGTGCTGGAAATGAAAAACCTGACGAGCCGGGTCGATCTCAAAAAAACCCGGAAGGCAATCCGGGAGCGAAAAGGTCTCCTGGTGGACGTCTCGAAATAGCAAACTCGGGGCTGTAGCCAACGGCATGTTCAAATCATCGAGAACCTGTGTTATCCCTGATGGATGGACGACCTGATCCGCTCCCACCGGCGATGGCTCAAGGACTCGATCCGCAAGACCGTCGACTGGAGCACCACGGGCCAATCGCTCGGCCTCCCGCCACCCCCAGCTCAGAAACCCGTTCCCCCGAACGCGCGGTCGATCGCTCTCCCGGAGCCGGACCGGTTCGACTCGGTCTGTACCGCCAGCCTCCTTCGGGTTCTCCGAAGCCGCCGAAGCATCCGGCGTTACGCCGACACGCCTCTCTCCCTCGAAGAACTGGCGTTCCTCCTCTGGGCCACCCAGGGTGTCACCAAGCAGCACGGTGACGTATCGACCTTCCGCCCGGTCCCGTCCGCCGGAGCGCGGCACGCCTTCGAGACATACCTCTATTGCAGGAAGGTCGAGACGCTCGAGGAAGGGATCTACCGCTACCTGCCGCTGGAGCACAGACTTCTATTCGAGTTCACGGAACAGGGGCTGGCCACTCAAATCTCCGAGGCCTGTTTCGGTCAGCGATTCGTCGGGCAGGGGGCCGTCACGTTCTTCTGGAGCGTCATCCCATGCCGGATGGAGTGGCGGTACGGGCCCGCCGCGCACCGCGTCCTCCCGATGGATGTCGGCCACGTCTGCCAGAACCTGTACCTTTCCGCCGAAGCAATCAGGGCGGGGGCGTGCGCGGTTGCGGCGTACGATCAAGAGGCCCTCGATGCCCTTCTACGCCTCGACGGGGATGAGGAGTTCGTCATCTATCTGGCACCGGTCGGCAAACGCACTGCTCCCGCGTAACCCGAGGTCTCCCGGTTATCCGGCGCATCCCGGCAAAACCATCCCGATGCTTCGCCTCTGCTGACCTGTCTTCCGCTTCTTGAATCGGCTTGGGAAATCGGCCCTAAGAGCGGATTTCCCGGCCGACCCGTGGAAAAAGCAGTCCCGCCATGACGTAGAGGACCGCGCCGATCACAACCGTCCAGCGGAAACCGAGCCACAGGGCTCCGATCGACGCGAGCGACGCCCCGGCCACGGAAAAGAAGCCGTTCACGGCCCAGGCGAAGGGGATCGCCGAACCTCCCACCGCAGCGAGGCGTGAGAGTGCAGCCGGGAACGGAATCCCCATCAGGAACGCCGCCGGCGCGAGCGCAGCGACGAACGCGGCCGTCCGCACCGCCAACCCGCGCGCAAGCAGAGGGCCGGCTGCGGCCGAGAGTATGACGAACCCGGCCACGACGCACACCGCAATGCCCGCGAATACCCGCTTCATCGTCCGCTCCGACTCCCATCGTCCGGACACGGCGCTCCCGATCCCGGAGAAAAAGGAAAAGCCCCCGATCGCCAGGCCGGCGGCACGGATGGTATCGCCGAGGACGAGGATGCCGACCTTGAGGAAGGTGAGCTCCACCAGCATGTAGGACAGCCCGAGCGCGGTGAAGTAGCCGGCCACGGAGATCGTAGCCGCCTCGCCGGTTCCGTCCCGTGCGAAGGCGGCGGGGAGAAGCAGGAGCATCGCCGCCAGGACGAGCGACACGCCCAGCGAGAGGACCAGGAACACGATACCCCACTCTACGAAGGGTATCCACTGGCTCCCGAGGAGCCGCTTGAACTCCGGCAAGGTCCGCAGGCGCAGGAAGCGATGGAAGTAAGGCGAGTCGTCGGTGACGGGCGAGAGGTCGAACAGTTCGGTCTCGCGTTCCCCGGGCGGTCCCGTCATGGCATCGGAAACAGCTTCGCGCAGCGCCCGTTCCTCCGCGCCGCCTCCGGCCTCGGCACCCGCAACGGGCCAGACCATCGAATACCCGTAGTCGGAGCAGAACCGCCTCACCCGGTCTATCTCTTCCGGATGAAACGGGGTCCGCCGCGCAACCACGGAAAAAGTCCCCCAGCCGCGGATCGCGGCGACCCGATCGGCGGCGGGCACAAGGCGCGCGGCCGAGAGCTCGGCCCGGATCGTGCGGAGGATCTTTACGTTCTCCCTCGGGGGCGCCTTGAGCCACCCCGAAAACGCGAGGAGTCCGCCCTCCCCGAGGCGGGCGAGCGCCGCCCGGATTCCCTCGCGCGTGAGGAGGAACGTCTCGCCGGTCGCGTGGACCCCGAGCGAGGAAAAGGTCGCCGAGGAAATGTCCGCCGCCTCGATGACGTCGAACATCCGCCTGTCCCGGGCGAGGAAGTTGCGCGCCCCTTCTTCCCGGATCTCGACGGGGAGAGACCCCGGCCATCCCCCCGAGAAGCCGGAGATGTCCTCGCGGACCAGGCGCACGAGTTCTTGCGCGGGCTCCACGACCGTCACGGACGAAGCAAAGTTCGCCGCGGCCGTCAACACCCCTTCCGTCCCCCTGAGGCCGAGTTGGAGGACCCGCGGATGCTCAAAAAGCCGGTACGGGAGAACGGCGGGGAAATAACCGAGATACGCGGGGGGCTTCCTTCCGCCGTCCTTCGGGACGATTCCCCGCTGCTCGCCGTCCGCGAACAGCGTTGCCTGCGGCGGTATCTCTCCCGCGAACCGGACGCTCAGCCCCGGCGCGCTGTGGACCCCCGGGGCAAAGACCGCCCGATAATCACCCGATATTCCGAAGCGGGATGCGATCTCCCGCGCCCCCGGCAGGTTCCGGACGGCAGCCAGATCCTTGTAGGGCGAGAGCTTGAGATCCGCGGGAGGGATGACCAGGAGAAAGAGGACGGCGCACAGCGCGGCCGCGCGGCCCTTTCGAAATGCCGCGCCCTTGTCCGACAGGACGAAGGCGCACGCCACCGCCCCGAGCGCGAGGGGAAGGCGCAGGAGCCACCCGGTCGGGGCGAGCATGAGGAACGGGAGCGCGACGAGAGCGCCGGCCGCCGATCCCGCGAAGGACGCCGCGTAGACCGGGCCGGGCTTAAGCCCGAGGAACGCGAACGGGATCGCCGCCGCGCAGCCTGAAAGGAAGAAGGGCACGGCGAGAAGGAAGAAGAAGACCCCGAATCGCAGCCAGGCCACGGGATCCCACAGGAGCAGGAACGGGTCGAACGAGACGAACTGCGAGGCGCGGAACGCGAGGTCGAACGCCGGCGCGGCGAGAAGGACCATCCATGCGAAGAGCCGGCCCGGAGACCTTTCAACCCTCCGCCGGACGATCTGGAGCGCGACCCCGGCGCCGCCGAAGCCGAGCATCGCCTGCGAGACGATCAGCGGGACGAAGTGCGGCCAGAACCGGAACGACAGGAGGCGGATGAGGACGATCTCGTTCGCCAGCGTGGCCGCCGAAAGGAAGAAGACGGCCAGAACGACTCTTTTCGTCTTCGCGTTCGCGGAAACCAGATCCCCGCGGTCCCTCGGCGCTGCGGTGGACAAGAGGGGGCCCCGTCAGTGGCCAAGGAGTCGGACGAAGGCGACGGGAAGAACATTTCTATGCGTAATGGAGCCTCGGGCGTCCTTCTCGATGAAGACGAGGTTCTGGGTCATGAAGGGCCCGCCTACGGGCATGATCATCCGACCCCCGTTCCTGAGCTGGCGCAGAAGAGGCGGGGGAACGTGGCCCCCCGCGCAGGTTACGATGATGGCGTCGAACGGCGCCTTCTCCTCCCAGCCGTAATAACCGTCCCCCTGGCGGACGACGACGTTGCGGAACCCGAGGTCAGAGAGCGTCCGTCGGCTGCGGGAGGCCAGGGATTCGAGGATCTCCACGGAGTAGACCTCCGCAGCGACCTTCGCCGCGACCGCCGCCTGGTAGCCGGAACCGGTTCCCACCTCGAGAACGCGGTCGGTTTCCTTGAGACGCAGGATCTGCGTCATGAAGCCGACGATGTAGGGTTGCGAGATCGTCTGCCCTTCCCCGATGGGCAGAGGATAAGGTTCATACGCCTTCGCGCGGAACGAAGGCGAAACAAAGAGGTGCCGTGGGACGTCCCGCATCGCGGCCAGGACGCGCGGATCGGTGACCCCTTCGCGCTCGATCTGTTCGCGCACCATCGCCGCCCGCTTCTGCAGGTACGGCTCGTCCGTCGCCAACGCCGGATGGAGCGCTGCCGACAGGACGGCCGCGGCGATCGTGACAAGACCCAGGAAGTTCATCTCCCCTTTGTACACAATATCAAATTGTATCAGGTCACGCTGTGGGTGGAGGGTCTGCAAGGGGGAAAGGGAGATCGATGGGTCTTAATTCGTGCTGTTACGGTCAGCCTCTTCTGGCGGCAACGCCGCATCCTCCGCCTCCCATCTCTCGAGGAGCAGTCGCGGGTCCACTGGCTGTTCGAGCGCCCAGCCGTGAAATTGGGCGACCCACCGTGCCAGGTGCGCGAATACCCGCTGGTAGAACGCATCCGTGGGGCGAGAGGATTGGCTGGAGTACCGATAACCTTCGGCCAAGGCCCATCCGAGATCGGCGCAGGAACCACAGCCGAACAGGTAAAGAGAGCCTTCCTCGAAACCGCCGCCCGTCACAAGAACGCTTTTCAGGTGACGGCGGTTTCCGGCATCGTCCCGCACGATGATTTCTTTCCGGTCGCCATCTATCTCAACCGTGATGGTCAGTCTTTTCCTCATGGCTTTTCCTTCTTCTGCAAAGCCCTTTCTTTTTACCCTCCGGAAAGATCCGTCCGCTCAATCTCCGTATAATTTATCGGCATGAAGATCAAGGAAGTTCAGTTCTCGATATCTTGCATGGAAAGGAATCCCTTCCAGAGGCTTGATAATCAAAGGAAAAGGTCCATTTAACGTTGGAACGAATCAAGTGGAGGTCGAACGATGTGCGGCCGGTTCACCCTGTTCGAAGGGGGCTCATCCCCTCAAACCCGTTCGAATCAGGGTTTCTCCGTGGCCGCTACAGGGCCTTTCGTCCCTGAATGACATTGATCAGTATCACCACGATCGCGATGACCAGGAGAACGTGAATGAATCCGCCCATTGTGTACGAGCTGACCAAACCAAGGAGCCAGAGGACAACCAAAATGACCGCTACGGTCCGGAGCATTTTTCGTCACCTCCTGCCGTGATCCAGCGACGTTCATTCACCGCGGGAACCGCAGCTATTTCACAATCAGGTCGTTTTTCACCTCTTTGACACCCTCAACGCGGCCGGCAACCGCTCCTGCCTTTGTAACGCTCTGCGGCGAATCGACAAAACCGCTTAACTGAACTACCCCTTTGAACGTCTTGACATTGATCTGGAACACTTTCAGCGATGGTTCATCGAAGATCGCGGCTTTTACCTTGGTTGTGATGGCGGAGTCATCGACATACTGGCCGGTACTTTCGTGTTTTTGCGTGGCTGCGCACCCCAGGAATGCGGTGACCAACGGGATGCAGACCAGGAAACTCAATATACGATGCCTTTTTACCATGATGATCTCTCCTCTCGTCCGGTTCGTGCATGAACGGCATGTCTCCAAAGCGCCGATCCCCGACATTACAGGGAATACCACATGCTGATCCTGTCCGCCAGCCTTCGGTATCGGCTTCTGTCCGAAACGCGAGTCGCTGTTTGTCCTGTTCTCGGACAGGTGCTTGTCCTATGGTTTAGAGCATCCGGAGGATGTGGATGATGGCCGGCGGTTGTTCTTTCTTCATTTCGGCGGCGCCACCGAGCCGGCGTAGAACACTTCGCACTGCCCCCCGAGGAGTTTTTCCGCCTGCTTGAACAGCGTGAGCACCGGCCCCGCGGCGGTTTGGAGGACGCTCGCCTTCTCCACCTCCGGTTTCCGGAAAGGGCCGCGGATCTTCTGGCGCACCTTGGCGCATCCCTTCCCGTCGACCACCGCCACCGTGACATCATTGAACCGTTCGTTGACGAAATCGAGACTTCCCATGAGCGCGATCCGGTTCTCGTTCGTCGCCATCGCCACGTCCTTCGCCCGCGCAATACCGCGTTCCACCTTCCAGTCGGAGACGAGCACCCGGATCGTGCTGCTACCGCCAGATCCCAAGAAGAGGCTCCCGAAGTTATATCCCTTCGTGATCAGCGGGGCGAAGGGGCCAGCGAAGAAGAAGGCACCCACGTCGACGAGGTTGAAGTTCTGGCTGGCCTTATATCGGGAGAACGTGCGGTCGAGGTCGACGCCGTCGAGCGTCAGGTTCTCGCCCCGAAGGGAGACCTCGCCATTCGCGTTCTGCTTTATCTCGTTCATGGTCTTTCCCTGCGTCGACAGGCTCGAGGAGAAGTCCATCGACCCTTCCGCGACCTTCTTCGGCGACAGGGCCTTGAGGAACTCCTCGATGCGGAACCTCGATAGGGAATACCGGACGTGGTAATGGGGGACGAAGCCCGAAAGGTCCGCCCGGAGGCTCCCCGACCCCTGCCCTCCGAAGAGGCGCATCGTAACCGGATTGAGATCGAGGATGCCGTCCTTCCCCTCGATGTGGAGTGTCAGGTTCGAGACCGCCAGGCTCCCCTTGCGGAACTCCTTGCAGGCGAACTCCGCCGAAAAGGAAAGGTTCTTCAGGAGGTCCGAGTTCTTCCCTCCGCTGAGCCGCAGGCGGCTCACGTCCAGGTTGAAGTCCCCGGCCTCGAGTACTTCCCCGGTTTTTTTGTCCGCGTAGAAGAGGGCGCCGTCCGAGAGGGAAATTTTCGTCACGTCCAGTGAGAATCGCCTCCCTTTCGCCTCCTCGGCCGTCTTCTTCCCGGCTTCCTCCTCCGGTGTTTCGAAGTTGAATTTTCCGTCGCTGTCCTGCTCGATGGAGATCCGGGGGCGCTTCATCCCGATCTTTACGATCCGGACTTCCTTGTGGAGGAGGGGGAGAAGTTCGATCCCGAGGATGGTCTCCTTCGCGGAGGCGACGTCTGACTCCCGGTTCCGTATGTGCACATCCTTTAGCGTGACATGGAAGCCGGGGAAGAGGCCGATCCCCAGCTTGCCGCCGATGCGGACTTCCATCCCCAGGGCGTCGGAGGCGGCCGCCTCCAGCCGGGGCTTGTGCGTGTTCACATCCACGAAGAGAACAAGCGCGACCACCGCCAGGATGAGAAGCGCAAAGATCCCCCCGGCCGCGAAAAGGGCGATTTTCCGTTTTTTTGCCATCCGTTTCCCCCGGCCGATGCCAGTGACCTGCCCCCCGGAAACCTCTCGCACTGCACAAGGGATTTCCTCCGTCAACACCCTCTATTAGAAACCCTTTTTTCACCCCGAAAAAGGCCGTTGTTTGCGCGGGGTTTGCGTTTCATTCGGTTCCTACTACCATTCAGGATCCGTTTCACGGCTACGTTACACTGTGAGCAACGGGGGGCGGACTCCTCGCACTGACCAGGATGGTCGCCGGTCCTGTCGGTTCGATTCGGGATGCCGACTGCATCGGCATGAGTATAATGGCCGAGTCGCTCGGGGCGGGAGCCGTTATGGTGACGCCGTCGCGGGAGCCGGTGCCCGGCGAAGAGGAGGCATGCATGAGCGGGCCGCTGAGCGGGATTCGTGTGGTCGACCTTTCGAGGGTTCTCGCAGGGCCTTTCTGCACGATGATCCTGGGCGATCTCGGGGCCGATGTGATCAAGGTGGAGAGGCCGGAGGCGGGGGACGACACGCGGGAATGGGGCCCCCCATTCGCCGCCGGCGGATCGGCCTACTACCTCTGCGTCAACCGGAACAAGAGAAGCGTCGCGTTGGACCTGAAGACAAAGGCCGGCGCGGAGATCGCGCGGGATCTCGCCTCAAAGAGCGACGTCTTCATCGAGAACTTCCGCGTCGGCGCCGCCGCGAAGATGGGGCTGGGGTATGAGGAGCTGAAGAAGACGAATCCGCGGATCGTCTACTGCAGCATCTCGGGGTACGGACAGACGGGGCCCTATCGCGAAGTCCCGGGGTACGACTTCATCATCCAGGCGATGAGCGGGCTGATGAGCATCACGGGGGAGAGCGGCGGGGAGCCGATGAAGCTCGGCGTGGCGACCGTG
>Ga0214473_10005990_pt1 | contig 14544 bp, 13 predicted proteins | sample RVTome_7_FD_203509 | JGI IMG/M metagenome (GOLD analysis project Ga0214473, IMG submission 203509) | Soil microbial communities from uranium-contaminated site in the Upper Colorado River Basin, Wyoming, United States - RVT98D197 | ecosystem: Environmental > Terrestrial > Soil > Contaminated >... | reverse complement strand
TCGATGGGAAAATTGATCCCGACAAGGTCTATTGGGCGGAGACTGACCCTGCCCAGGCTGAGGAAGCCAAGAAGCCTTATAAGGACGTGAGGGTAGATGGACTTGTCGAAGGCAGATTCATCTACTCGTCCGCCCTTGCTCGACACTTGCTGCCGTTCGTCGTACTTGAACCCGCAACCGTCGTCTTGCCCTATGAACTAAAGAACCACTTGCTGTATGTGCGCAACCCTGAAGCACTTAGGAATCTCGGTTATCGGGAATTCGCAAAGTGGATGGTCAAAGCCGAGACCATCTGGCACGAAAAGCGCGGCGGCAAGGCGGCAAAGCAAGCACTTTATCAAAGGCTCGATTACCAACGTGAATTGACCCGGCAGGATCTGTCGCAACGCCATCTAGTGATCTATAACGCTGCCGGCACAAACGTTTCGGCGTCACGGTTCGACAGGCAGGCTTATCCGCTACGTCTGATCGTTGAATATAAACTGTATTGGATTGCAGTCGCCGACGAAGACGAGGTATCGTGAATTCGCCAGGCTTTCCGGCCGCGGCTTCGCTTGCGCGCCAGCGCGCCTTCGTACGCCAGAACCTGAAAGAACCATTGTCCGAGATTGACCGGTTGGTCCGTCGAATTCTGTAGGAGCTGTAGGAGTTGGATCGGCCGGGCGGTTTTTTCCCGCATACCAGCCGGTCTCCTTTGACAGCCATGGTAAAATAGAACATGACGCTCGGAACTTTTGACTCCAGCCATGCCTTGTCTCGGCGACCGACGTCTGCTTGCCTTGAATCCATATCTATACCAACCGGCAACGTGGAATTCTGCGACCGATCCCCTCTTGACTTTGACCTATCGGCCATAAACTTTGCGATTCCGGCACAACTGCCATGTTTTGATAACCTTCCGCATTCTTCCACTACAACGCCAAAATCGCCCCTTTGTTTTCACATACTTACAAACGCCCTTTCCCATAGCCCCTTTGTTTTTATATTCATACAAAAACACCGGGGTGGGGTGCCCCCGTTTGCTAACTTCAATCGTCTCAACGAACTCTCTAACCACTTGCGCTTGAGCCTACCCAATGTTCATATTGCCCTTCCCGTCAGCTTCCACCAAACCACGATTGACAGCCATTCAGACCCTCACGTATCGTCAGTTTCCCTGATGAAAACTCACTCGGGCATCCGCCACTCATGAGCAGCCCTCGCAAGCGCGTGCGCAAGGCCGTGCTTCCGGCCGCCGGACTGGGCACCCGTTTTTTGCCCGCCACCAAGGCCCAGCCCAAAGAGATGCTGCCGGTCGTTGATAAGCCGCTCATTCAGTATGTGGTCGAGGAGTGCGTGGCCTCCGGCATCGAGAACATCATTATCGTCACCGGGCGCGGCAAGAACGCCATCGAAGACCATTTTGATTCCTCTCCCGAGCTGGAAAGATTTCTCGAGAGCAAGGGCAAGTCCGATCAGGCCGAGATGGTCCGTTCGATCAGCAACATGGTGCACTTCAGCTACACGCGGCAGAAAGAGCCGCTGGGACTGGGCCACGCAGTGCTCGCGGCGCGAGAACTCGTCGGCGACGAGCCCTTCGCCGTGCTTCTGGGCGACGTCATTATCCCGGGTCCCAACCCTGCCACGCGCCAATTGATGGACGTTTACGAGCAGACCGGCATCGGAACCATTGCCGTGGAAGAGGTGCCCCGCGAGAAGACCTCTCTTTACGGCATCGTAGCTTGCGCGCCGGAAAACAGGGGTTCCTGGGGCGGCCGTCTGCTGCGCGTGCAAGGCCTGGTCGAGAAACCGTCGCCGGCAGAGGCGCCCTCGAATCTGGCCGTCACCGGGCGCTACGTTCTGCCGCCGGAGACTTTCGACTGCCTGGCGCGCACGCCTCCGGGACGCGGCGGGGAAATCCAGCTCACGGACGGGCTGCGCCTCCTGGCGAGTGAAATGGGACTGTACGCTTTGGTTTACGAGGGGCAGTCGTACGATGCCGGAGACAAGCTGGGATTCCTGAAAGCCACTGTGCAGATCGCGCTGAGCAATCCCGAGTTCGGTGAGGAGTTCCGCGCCTATCTGCGAGCACTCAAACCGTGAGGCCGCAAGCGGGCGGCGCGCAGGCTACTTCTCTGCCCCGCCGGACTTTTTGCCTTTGGTTGCGGGCGCGGGCTTGGTTTTTGGTTTCGCATCCGGTCCCGCAGCAGGCTTGTCCGCGGTCTGCGCTGCGGCCGGCGCCGTCTCCTGCTTGCCCGCATCGCCCGCCGAGGAAGGCCGCGCGTAGTCGGTGACGTACCAGCCGCTGCCTTTGAACGCTATCGACGACCGGGAGACGATGCGGTCCACGCGGCCCTTACACTTCGGGCAGGTCTTCAGAAACGGCCCGTTGAGTTTCTCGATTCGTTCGATGCGCGCCTGGCAGTCCCGGCAAACGTATTCGTACATTGGCAAAGTCTTAATCCTCGGCGACCAGTGTCAAGAGCCATGAATGTTATCACGACGGGCGGCGGATGCGTTCGCAGGAGTGTATGCCGTTGCTCATGTGGCACCAGAGCTTCCGAGCCACATTCCGGAACGTGGTAGACTCGCTCCGAAATGAGCGCGGAAACCAAGCCTGGTAAGGGCGGGCCGGCGGACCCGCTGGGCTGCCTGTATCTGGTGGCCACGCCAATCGGCAATCTCGAGGACATTACCGTGCGCGCCCTGCGCATGCTGGGAGAGGCCGACCTGATTGCCTGCGAGGACACTCGGCGCACCGCCAAGCTCCTGCAGCACTACAGCCTGCGCAAAGAAATGATCAGCTACCACGAACACAACGAGATGACCCGCGCGGCCGAACTGGTGATTCGAATGGAACAAGGGGCGCGCGTGGCCTTGGTGAGCGACGCCGGCACGCCAGTGATCTCCGATCCGGGGCACCGCCTGGTGGCTCTCTGCCTGCGGCATCGCATACCGATCATCCCGATTCCGGGGCCTTCCGCCTTGATCGCCGCGCTGGCGGTTTCGGGCTTGCCCACGGAGGAATTCGTCTTCGTGGGATTTTTGCCGCCGCGCGCCGGAGAACGCCGCAAGGCGCTGGAGCGGCTGGCCAAAGAGACCCGAACCATCGTTCTCTACGAGGCGCCACACCGCCTGGTGGAACTGCTGGCCGCGGCGCTCGATCGTTTTGGCCGCCGACCGACGGTGATCGCTCGGGAGCTTACCAAAATACATGAGGAGTTTTTGCGAGGCGATCTGGCGGAACTACTGGTGCGCGCCCGGCGGACACCGCTGCGAGGGGAAATGACGGTGCTCATCGGGGGCGCCCAATCCGGCGAGGCCCATCCCGTCGAATTGCCGTCGGCGCCGATTCGCGAACGAGTGGAGCAAATCATGCGGGAGCAAAACCTGGACCGCAAAGCTGCGCTGAAGCAAGCGGCACGCGAGCGCGGTCTGACGCGCCGCGAAGCCTACGAACAACTGCTGACCAGCCGTTGACGCGGTCTTGCCCGGACGTCAGGCGTCGGCCGCACTTTCGGACAGAAACATGCGGTGAAAGCGCGGCCCGGTGAAGGCCACGCCAAACACAAGGCCGTTGGCGCTGACGTACACGTGACGCACCTGGCCACGCGTGGCAAAATCGGTTTCGCCTTGCTGGCCGGCACGAGGCAAGGGGATATTGATTTCCAGGTCCGCGCCCAGATCCAGTTCGCGCGAAAGCGTGAACGCCACGCCGCCGCGGCACAGATTTTCACTGGTAGTCCGCTCGTCAAAACGCTTGCCGCTCCGATCCGTTCCCCGAATTTCGACCGGCAAGCGAACCCGAACACGCTTTTCCCTGCGGCGCTCCACGGAAGCTGATTGCACCGACGTCTGGCTCATGTTCGACCCCCCGAAGAGACATTTTCCCCGAAGAAGGCCTCGACGCGCTCCAGAACTTCCTGCGGGGCGCGAGACAAAACCACCTGGCGCCGGAGCACGGCGCCGTTCCGCACGCTGTGCGTGAACGAGCAGGCAAATTGCTTCATCTTTCCGATGGCATCCGGCTGGCCGCCGGCCGCCAGGTGCGTGAAATAACTGGAGAGCAGATGGTGACGATCCGCCTCGGAGGGTTCGTCGTAGCAACCCGTGGCGGCGAACTGCTCGATCTGGCGGAAAATCCAGGGATTGCTGGCCGCGGCCCGGCCGATCATCACGGCGTCGCAGCCGGTCTGTTGCACCATGCGCACGGCGTCTGCGGGCTCGCGGATGTCGCCGTTGCCGATCACCGGTATGCGCACGGCTTCGCGGACGGCGCGGATCACCTTCCAGTCGGCGGCGCCGTGGTAGCCTTGCGCGCGCGTGCGCGGATGCACCGCCACCGCCTGCACGCCCAGCGCCTCCGCCAAGCGCGCCACCTCCACGGCCACAATGCTCTTCTCGTCCCAGCCGGCGCGCATCTTGATGGTCAGGGGAATGCGCACGGCCGCGCGCACGGCCCGCAAGATCACTTCCAGCTCGCGAAGGTCCCGCAGCAGGCCGGAGCCTCCGCATTTCACCACTTTCTTCGCCGGGCACCCCAGGTTGAGGTCCACCAGGTCGAATCCCAGGCTCTCGACCGTGGCTGCGGCCGCGGCCAGAGAGTGCGCATTGGCGCCGAAAAGTTGCGCGGTGATGGGGCGTTCGCCGGGTTCGAAATATAAGTACTGCAGGGTGCGCGAGGAGTTGCGGGTGACGCCTTCGGCGCTGGTGAACTCGGTCATGATCAGGCCACACCCGCCCAGGCCACGTATCATGCGGCGAAAAATGGTGTCGGTCACGCCCGCCATGGGCGCCAGGATGGTGGCCGGTGTTATACGCACCGGGCCGATATTTAGTGTCGCGGGAATCAAGCCGTTGTCCTCACTCAAGTTCTCGCCGTCACATTCGCTCGATCTCAGTCTCAATCACAGAAGCGTCGTATCGAGGCCGGCCGACGGCGCTGCCCCTTCCGATTCAGGCGCGGGACGTTTTGCCGGAACGCGCGGTCGTGGCCGGCGCCCTCCGGCCCAGGACGAAGCGGTTCGAAGTCCTCGATCCCCAGCAGCCGCTCCATCCGCTGGCTCGGCGGGGAGGCCGGCTGCGCTGCCGGCCAGATGGCTGGCCAGAGCCACGGCGGATCCGCCGAAAAATCCATCAACCACCTGCGAGACCGCCTGGGTGCGCGCCTGGTGGGCCGAGAGGTTGGCCCGGTACACCCAGGCGCGGCCCGCCTTGCGCCGCTGGACGACACCCTTCTGCGCCAAGCGGTCGAGAATGGTCATGATCGTGGTGTAGGCACGGGGACGGGCGGGGCGCAGCGCCTCCTGAATTTCGCGGACCGTGGCCTCGCCTGATGGCCACAATGCGTTCATGCAATCCAGTTCCAGGGGCGCCAAGTCCAGAATGGCATGCCGGCTTCCGCCCAGAGTGACCGTTTCCGCCATCTACTCTTCCCCGTCTGCGGAACCGGCTTGGGCGTCCAGGGCGCGTTCTCCCGGCGCCTGGACCGAGGAGGATGCCTGCTCGCCCTTGCGGTACGCTTCCACCCGCAGAAAACGGCGGCCCAGCGCCTGCACATAGCCGCTCCACATTTCGTCAGCACTCTCGGCGGCCAGCGCCGCGCGCGCCGCGCCCATCTTCGAGTCCAGATCGTCCAAAAATGAAAGCGCCAAAGCTTCTCGCGTCATGGGCAGCTTGGGGGAACCGAATTCATACTGGCCATGATGGCTGATCAGCAAGTGCTTCACGAGCGTTTTCAGTTCCGCCGGAAATCCGGCAATGGCGTCCATGGTCCGACTGACCTGTTCCACTTCCAAGATGATATGTCCCAGCAACTGGCCTTCGGTCGAGTAGTAGATGGCGCGCTCGTAGCAGAACTCCTCGAGCTTGCCGATGTCGTGCAGGACGGCGCCGGCGATCAGCAGATCGGCGTCCAGCTCACGGTAGTGCCCGGCCACCAAGCGGCACAGATCACAGAGGCTGACCACGTGTTCCAGCAATCCGCCCAGATAGGCGTGATGCATGACCTTGGCCGCGGGCGCCCGTTTCAATCGCGGAGCGATGAGAGGGTCCTGGAGAATAGATGCCAGGAGGCGGTTGAGCCAGGGATTGCTCACCGCCGCGGCGTGCGCGTTCAGCCGCCGGTACAGGTCCTCCACGTCTTCGCTGGTATGCGGGAAATAGTCCGCCAGGTCCACCTCGCCGGGTTCGGCCCGGCGCACCTTGTCCACAGCGAGCTGCAACTTGTTGCGATAGTTTTCAACCCGCGCTTGAACCTTGACGATGTCGTCCCGGTTGAAGGTGGCGGCCAGATCCTCGGCGTTTTCCCACAAGCGCGCTTCAACCGTGCCGCTGCGATCGCCCAGCTCCAGCCGCAGAAAGGGCTTGCCGTCGCGCGTGCTGCGCAACTCTTTGTCGGAAACCAGGAAGAAAGAGGTGATGACCGTATCGGGCTTGAGATCAGCGACGTAGGCAGACTTCATGCGTTGCTCTTTCACCTGCCAAACAGCAAGAGTCTCCGGCCGTCACCGCCAGACGCATTCGACTGGGGAGCCGCCGGAATTTCCTCGATGGGGCGCGAGGGCACGCCGGCAGTGTCCACGTAACCGGGTTTGACATCGATGTAGCTTTCGTCGCGCATCATGTCCAGATAGACGCGCAGGGCGGGCCGCATCTTCTCCGAGTAAAGACGATTGGTGATTTCGTTTTCGACCTTTTCGAGCGGCTGCTGGCCGGCCACGTAGTGCTCCATCACCTGAAGAATCAGGAATCCCGTCTGGATTGGAATGACCGCAGTGACTTCGTTGCGGTTCAACTGGAAAACGGCCAGTTCCAGGACCGGCGCAAGCTGGCCGCGCTGGAACATACCCAGTTCGCCGCCGGCCTTGGCGGTGCTGCCGTCGGAAAAGCGCTTGGCCAACTCGCCAAAATCCTCGCCGGACTTGACTCGGGCCAGCAGCTCCTCGGCCCGGCGCTGCAGAGGGGGCTTTTCCGCATCGGACTTACCTTCAGTGTTCACCAGAATTTCCCGCACGTACACCTGTTCGGGGCGGTCGAATTGCTGCAAGTGTTCGTCGTAGTACTTCTGGATTTCGGACTTGTCCGGAATGATCCGGGAGCCCACTTCGCGGCGCATGACTTCCTGCCGGTACAGCTCGTTTCGAATGTTGGACCGGAAATCCTCATAGTCCATGCCCGAGGCTCGCACCTGCTGTTCCAAATCCTCCATGGAGGCGATGTTGTTCTGCAGGCGGATCTCGTCCATTCGCCTGACGATCTCGGTATCCACGTTGACTCCCAGGTCTTTGGCGCGCTGGATGAGCAGCAGGTTGTCAATCAAATCGCGCAAAAGGTTCTTCTCCAGGGGCGCCAACCTCTCTTCAAGCTCGGCCGGGGTGCAGCGCGGGCAGTCCTGCTGGACTTCGTTTCTCAGGGTGGCCCGGGAGCGCTCCAGTTCGCTGCGGGAGATGATCTCGTTGTTCACCCGCGCGACGATCTCTTCAAGCACGCGGCGATTCCCCTGGGCGGCGGCCCCGGCGGAGCCCAGACACAGGCAGGCGCAGCAGAGTCCGATACTCTTCGCGACACTTCTCCCCATGAGCGCTCCCGAGTCGCATTTTATCCCGCTGCTTCCAGGTGAAGCAATACGTTTCGGACCGTCTCGGCGACGCCTTCTCTTCCACCCTCGGCCGGCGCCACCAGAACGCCGCTGGGCTCCAGCCGCGCCCCTTCCCGCCGGCTGACCAGGCGCACCACGGATTCGGGTTGCACGGGCGTGGTGGGATGGAACTTGAATGTGATTTCCGAGCCGCGACGCTCGACCGAGGAGATCTGCAGCCTTTCGCACGCCGATTTGAGGACTGCATACTCCAGCAGATTTTCGACGGATGGCGGCAGGGGTCCGAAGCGGTCGGTCAGCTCGCTCTGCACAGCGCTGCGTTCTTGCTCCGTGGCCACGCCGGCGATTCGCTTGTAGGTGCGCAAACGCAGGGCCTCGCCGGCGATGTACTGCGGAGGAATACGGATATCCAGGCCCAAGTTGAGCGTGGCTCGCAGCTCCGGCGCCGCGGCTTCTCCTTTCCTGGCGGCCACCGCGCGTTCCATCATTTGGCAGTAGAGGTCGAATCCCACGGCGCCAATGTGCCCATGCTGCTCGCGGCCCAGAAGATTGCCGGCGCCCCGCAGCTCCAGATCCAGCGCCGCGATGCGGAATCCCGCGCCCAGCTCGCTGAATTCGCGCAATGCAGAAAGCCGCCGCTGCGCCAGCGGTGTAATCTTTCCGCCGGGTGGCACCAATAAGTAGGCATAGGCGCGGCGGTCGGAGCGGCCCACCCGGCCCCTAAGCTGATATAGCTCGGAAAGGCCGAAGCGATCGGCGCGATTGATGAGGATGGTGTTGGCCCGCGGGATATCCAATCCATTCTCGACGATGGTGGTCGAAACCAGCACATCCGCCTCATCCCGCACGAATGCCAGCATCACTCGTTCGAGCTCTCGCTCGTTCATCTGGCCGTGACCCACCACCACGCGCGCCTTGGGCGCCAGCTTCTTCACCAAGGCGGCCATGGAATAGATGGACTCGACGCGGTTGTGGACGAAAAACACCTGCCCGCCCCGCTCCAACTCCTCGGAAATGGCCCGAGCCACCAAGGCCTCGGAAAACGGCGCGACCACGGTCTGAATCGCCAGACGATCCTTGGGCGGCGTCTCAATCACGCTCATGTCGCGCAGTCCCACCAGCGACATATTCAGCGTCCGCGGAATGGGCGTGGCGGTCAGGGTCAGCACGTCCACGTTGCGGGTGAGTTCCTTCAGCCGTTCCTTGTGCGCCACGCCGAAGCGCTGCTCCTCATCCACGATGAGCAAGCCCAAATCATGAAAGCGCAGGTCGCGCGAAAGCAGCCGATGAGTGCCGACAAGAATGTCCACCTTTCCGGCCTCGGCGTCGGCCAGCACCCGCTTCTGCTCAGCCGGGCTGCGAAACCGGCTTAGCATCTCGATCTTCACCGGAAAGGCCGCCATCCGGCGGCGAAACGTCTCGTAATGCTGGAAGACGAGCACGGTAGTCGGCGCCAGGAGGGCCACTTGCCTGCCATCGCACACCGCCTTGAACGCCGCCCGCATGGCCACTTCAGTTTTGCCGTAGCCCACATCGCCGCACAGCAGACGGTCCATCGGTTCGGGCCGTTCCATGTCGCGCTTGATGTCAGCGATGGCTGTGGCCTGGTCAGGAGTTTCTGTAAACTCGAAGGCTTCCTCGAATTCGCCTTGCCAGGGCGTGTCCGGCGAAAACGCCACGCCCGGCGCGGCTTTGCGCTCGGCGTAGAGCGCCAGCAGCTTGTCGGCCATGTCGGTGACCGACTTGCGCACACGCGCCTTGCGCGTGCCCCAGGCCGTGCCTCCCAGACGGTCAAGCTGCGGCTTGGCCTCTTCCAGCGCGTGATAGGCATGCACCAGGTCCATTCGTTCGAGGGGAACATACAGACGAGCCTCGTCGGCATATCGCAGGTGCATGAACTCGTTGCGCCGCCCGTCGCTTTCCAGCACCTGCAAACCCTGGTACTGCCCGATGCCATGGTCCACGTGCACCACGTAGTGGCCCGGCTTCAGCTCAGAGAGATCGCTGTAAAAACTGGCGCTCTTGACTCGCGGGCGGGGCCGCGCCGGCCGCGGCAGCGTCTCAAACAGATCGCTGTTGCCGTGGAAAACCAGATGCAAATCCGGGATGACAAACCCTTCCGCGAGGGGCGCGCGGAGAAGTATGGCGGCGCGCGAGCTCATGGCCGCGGAATCCTCTGCCAATCTCACTCCGGTGGGACTTTGCTCCATCTCACCCAGCGCGTACGGAACCTCATACTCCCGGCAAAGATCGGCCAGGCGTTCCAGTTCCCCGGCGCTGGCAGCGGCGATCAGAACGTGCTGGCCGGCGGCGATTTTTCCGCGCACCTCGGCCATGAACGCCGCCACCTGTCCGTGATAACGCGTGGCCGGTTGCACACCGACGGTGCGCGGTTCCGCGCCGTCGCGCAGCAGGGCCAATTGTTCGAGCGCCAGTTGCGGGCGGCGGTCCAGCGCTTTCTGCCAAACATTTTGGTCGAGGACCGCCGGCGCTTGGAATCCGCCCGAAGCAAAATCCTGCGCCGAGGCCAGCCGCCCGCGGCTTTCCGCCACGGCGCGTGCAATCCGGTCCGGTTCATCCAGGATCACCAGCAAGTCGGCTCGCAAATCGAAGAGGGTGGTAACACTGCGGGGCGAAGTGATTCTTGCAGGCAGGCTTTCGCTTTCCAGACCGGGCTCGGAGGCCGCGAACTCCGTGAGTGAAGAAAGGGCCACCCGGCTGAGCGGACCCGTCGAGCGCTGGGATTGCGGATCGAACTCGCGCAAGGATTCGACCGTATCGCCCAGGAGCTCGACGCGAACCGGGCGCGCCGACTCGGGTGGAAATACGTCGAGAATGCCGCCGCGCAACGCATACTGGCCGGGCATTTCCACCAGGTCCGTGCGCGTGTAACCCGCGCGGCGCAGATAACGGAGCGCATCGTCAAGCGAAATTTCCTGATCGCGCTCGAGGGAAAGCGCCAGTTGCCCGTAGTCGTCCGGATCGGCGAAGCTCAGAACACTGGCCGTCGCCGGAGCGATCAGCAGGGAGACCTGTCCGCCGGTGAATCGCCACAGCGCTGCGGCGCGCGTCTCCAAAATGTCAGGGTGGGGGCCGGCTCCCTGTCCCGGAAGGGCGTCCAGCGCCGGCAACAGCGCCACCGGCGCCGCCGGTCCGCTAAGGGCGCGGGCGAAAAATCGCAGCGGCTCCAGCAACTGCTCGGCGCGCTGCCCCGTCTCTGTTAAGAGCAAGACTGGCCTGCGCAACTCCGCGGCTGCCAATGCCGCGACCAAGACCTTCACCGGGTCGGTCAAGCCCGCCAGCAGCTCCCGCATCGAGCCGCGACGCAAAGCGTCCAGCGCGTCGTCCATCGCCGGATGGCGCGCCACGCGCGACAGATTCTCTATAACGGCTGGAAAAATCATCAGCGGTGCGCCGAACCAGGAGGCGCCTCAACGCTTCGGCGAATTTTTTCAAGGATGGCGCTGGTGGAGTAGCCCGGTTCGAGCGGCAGAGACACCACGCGGCCGCCGGCAGCTTCGACCTCTTCGCGGCCGACGATTTCTTCCGCGCCCCAGTCGGCGCCTTTGACCAGCACGTCGGGGTGCAGGCGGGCGATCAGCTCTCGCGGCGTGTCCTGGTCGAACAACACCACGAAATCCACCGCCTCCAGCGCAGCCAGGATTTCCGCGCGCTCCGAACCCGCAACCAGCGGCCGGCACGGGCCTTTGAGCGCGCGCACGCTGCGGTCGCTGTTCACGCCGACCACCAGCAGGTCGCCGAGCGAGCGCGCCTTTTCCAGCGTTTGAATGTGACCGGGATGCAGAAGGTCAAAACAGCCGTTGGTAAACACAACCCGGCGCGGGCCGCGCCCTTCGCGGCCGGCCACTTGCATCAACTCATCCTGAGCGAGGACCCGTCCCATCTTTGGGCCAGCGGCGCAGCGCCTGTATGGCCCATGAAAATTGTAACACGCGGCCGGGCCGCGCGGCTGTGGCCGTGTCTGGGACGTTCGGTGCCGGGATTTGCTGAGCCAGACGCGACCCTGCCGGCGGAATAAGACATCGCGCAGCAGCCCGGCGATCGGCAGCTCCGCAGCATCCAAATGGAATCGTTGGCTAGAATACGCTGCGGCGAGGAGCGATCTTGCGTTGCGGCAGCGGCGGAGGAATCAGGCTGGCCATCTTGCGGACCATGGCCAGCACCAGTTGCTTGTCGCCATCGGAAAGGGTCGAGCTATGCCGCTTAATCTCGCCCAGAAAGCGCAATTCGTCGTCCGACAATTCCCCCAGCATTTTCTGAGTATCGCGGTCACGCGGGGTCTCGGTGCCGGGAAAAAAATCGGCCAAGCTGATATCCATGGCCTCGGCGATCTTGGCCAGGGTCTCGAGGGAAGGCACCGTGTGGCCGTTTTCCACGCGCGAGAGATAGCAGCGAAGCAGGCCGGTGCGCCGTTCGATGTCGCCCTGGGACAGCCCTCGCTGGCCCCGGTAGCTGCGGATGACCTGACCGATGTTGACCTTGGGTTTTTCTTTTGGCATGCGCTGAACCTTTTTTGCGGCGGGCTGCAAGTACAGCCCGCACCCCGAACGCGGCTTATCTTACGTAGCACTCCCGGCAGGCGCAAGCAAATTGTGCCGCATATATTACCTGGAAGGAAACCCACGTTTAGCTCCCGACATATGCAAGCGCCGCGCTGGAGACAGCCGTTTTCATTGCCAGCGCGGCGATCGTGATATTGAGTGATAGCCGTCACGTCGTCTGCTGTCCATCCTCACAGATTCCCTTTTCCCATCGCGGGAAGCTTTGGTTGTGGGAGGTTTCCATGGTTACCAACCAGCACAATCTGCTAGACATATTGCGCAAGGAGCTGGAATTCCTGGAGAAAGGCGGATATCGCAAGCCCTCGTGGCGTCCGCAGTTTATCTTCGAGGACTCTCCAACCTGCCCGAATTTCGGCGACCCTCACCGTTCGACTCCGTGTTCTGAATGTGTCCTGATGCAATTTGTGCCAGCGGATCGCCGCAATGAGAAAGTGCCGTGCCGGCACATCCAGGTGAACGGATCGGGCAGGACTATCGACACGCTGTATCGAACTGGAACACAGACAGAGATAGAAGAAGCCGTCAAGGGCTGGCTGAAAGAAACGATTCGAAGGCTGGAGAACGAGGCGGCCTCGCCGCAAGCGGCTCGTCAGTAGAGCGGATTATCCAGTCCGATCGGCAGAAGTTTCCTGTGAGGCGGGAAAGCCCGCGGGCTCATCGGCGGCCGGCTCGCTCACAAAATAGGCGTTGCGGGCGTACTGTGACACCATCCGCTGGGCGCTGAAGAACGATCCATTCAAGGCCATAGCGGCACGCATGATGCCGAGGTAAAGTTGCCGCCGGTCGTAAAACGTCGGCAGGATCACCTTTTCGAGTTTCTCGTACAAGGAAACCGTCTCCAGTCCGGGATCGGCGGGGTTCTTCTCCACTCCGATGGCCCAGCCTGTGACTCCTTCATAATGCCCCTCGACCCACCAGCCGTCCAAGACACTCAGGCTCGGGACTCCATTGAGGGCGGCTTTCATGCCGCTGGTACCGGATGCTTCGTAAGGCTGGCGAGGGTTATTCAGCCACAGGTCCACGCCACTTAGGAGCAGGCGCGCCCAGCGCATGTCGTAATTCCCGATGTAGACCACGGGAATGGTGTCGCGCAAGGCTTTGGCAGCTTCAAACACTCGCCGGATGACGGCCTTTCCCTCCTCGTCACTGGGGTGGGCCTTGCCTCCAAAGATAATCTGGAATGGACCACCGTGATGCCGGATCGCGCGGAGTCTCTGCAAATCGCCAAACAATAGATCGGCTCGCTTGTAGGTAGCTGCCCGGCGCGCAAAGCCCAGGGTGAAGACGCTGTCGGAAAGCCGCACTCCGGTTTCCTGGGCGATGGCCTTGATCATGGCGCGCTTGGCGGCTTGGTGAGCGTGCCGGATTTCCGTCAGCGGGATGCCGATGGCGTTATGGAGGTAGAGATTGTCATGACGCCATTCAGGGATGTGCCGGTCATAAAGGTCCTGAAAAGCGGGGGCCGCCCAAGTGGCTGCATGTACGCCATTGGTGATGGCATGCACGACGTCATTGGGAAACATTCGTTGTGAGACCTCCCCGTGCCGCATGGCCACGCCGTTCACGTAATGCGAACAGCGCAATCCCAGGAAGGTCATGTTCAGCTTCCCGGCCGGGCAGCACTGCACCGTGCCGAGCGCCGCCATCCTCTCCGGGCCCAAAACCTCCGTGGCCAGCTCCAGTGGAAACTGGTCGAAAGCCGCCACCACCGGCGTGTGCGTCGTGAACACGCACTGCTGGCGCACGGCCTCGATGTCCTCCGGACCGGCGCTGGCCAGATTCCGCCGGCTCAGGCGCTCCTCCAGCAGGGCCAGCGCCAGCAAGGCTGAGTGGCCTTCATTCATGTGAAATTGGACGCCCTTCCGAAGGCCCTGGGATCGCAGCAGACGGACGCCGCCCATGCCCAGGACGGCTTCCTGGTACATCCGGCAGCGCTGATCCCCGCCATACAGTGAATTCGTAATCGTTCGCTCCCAGGCCCCGTTTTCCGGCAGGTCCGTATCGAGGAAATAAACGGGCACTCGATGGCCGGTGACGCCGAGAATCCAGTGGCGCCAAGCGCGAATGTGCAGCCGGCGATTATTCAGCGAGAGGGTCACCACCGGCTCCACCGGCTCCAGCACAGCTTCCGGCTGCCAGGCCTCCGGGCGCTCGGATTGTCGCCCGGCTTCGTCCAGGTCCTGATGGAAATATCCCTGCCGATGAACCAGCGTGATTCCCACCATCGGCAACTCGAGATCGGCCGACGCGCGCAACAGGTCGCCCGCTAGAACGCCCAGGCCGCCCGAGTAGGTGGGAAATCGCTCGTCCACGGCGATCTCCATCGAAAAATAAGCGATCTTTCTTGCTGGCTCGTGGATCATCCGAGTAGGATTGTGAGGC
>Ga0214473_10005989_pt1 | contig 14544 bp, 13 predicted proteins | sample RVTome_7_FD_203509 | JGI IMG/M metagenome (GOLD analysis project Ga0214473, IMG submission 203509) | Soil microbial communities from uranium-contaminated site in the Upper Colorado River Basin, Wyoming, United States - RVT98D197 | ecosystem: Environmental > Terrestrial > Soil > Contaminated >... | reverse complement strand
AGGAAAGCACTCCTGATCAACTCCAGTGGTATTATCGCCAGCCCAGGGCCAAATAAGGAATCCGGGAGAATCGAAATTTAGGATTTTGGAAATTTTTTTAAGTCAATTGAGAAACAACGTCCCCTCCGAGAAACACGACGGAAAAGGAGATCACAGCATAGCTATAAATTTATCAGTCTTTAAACACACTTCAAGCTGAGCATCCAAAGCTGCAAGGTAATGCTCTGCTTTGATCATCGCGTTGGGATTAGATTTGTCAACAAGTGCTACAACTTGTTCCTTACAATTTTGAAGCATGATCCGCACATTATGATTAGACCGCCTCTCCTTTTCAGGATCAAAGGGAGGTAACCCAAAACCACCAATTACAAAGGAGTGCGACAAACGTTGGAACGGAAACAGTGCTGTGACTTCACCATCAGTTTTTACATATCGTGAAAACATTTTTTTAACGCACGAATCAGTGTAAGTTGCTATATAGTCGCAAATCACTTGATCGACTTCGACGAACGGAGTTCCTCTCTCATCAGCACTTCGTTTAAACGCAGTTACGTGAGATTCTTTACCATATGCTTTCTGGTATCCAGAGCCAATGACCTGATCTTCAGTGTGATAAATGAGGCCACGGGTAATGTAACCTCGGCACATAAATCCCTTAGTTAACAGCATAATCACTGCTCCCCAGCAATGTTGCACTAAATTAATCACTCCTGCTGGTGAGACTTCACTAGATACGATTACGCAGTCAGAAATTTGCTTTAACTGGAAGTCGAGGTCTCTTTGTAGATATTGGCTCTGCGGGCAGGTGGTTGGTCCATACTTTTTGAATTTTTCCTTATCTTCAGGTTCTCCCAGATGTTTAAGAGCTTCAAGAAGTTCCTTTAAGGCCATACCAGTCCCAGCCTCGGCAACTTCTACCATGTTCTTGAAGCCGAGAATATCGATAAAGCCAATGAATTTATCTTTGAATTCCATATGATGTTCTTTCTGGTAACGATTGGGCTTTGCGGCAAGGGCCGCTTTTTGGCCCGAGTCCGCCAACAGCTCATGGTTATGTGGCTTTTTGATACTCACCTTGAAAAGCAACGTTCATACCAAAAATACCCACCCAATTCTTTTCAGTAATGATGAGCTTCCCATTTTTAAATTTTAATAATACTTTATAAGGCTCTCGTCCGGGAGCCCTCCAAGTGAAATTTATCTGATTATCGTGAAGTTCAGCAACGAAGTTCAAATCACCGATATTAGGTCCATGCTCTCTATCCGTTCCCCAAAGTGCTATGCCTTCTATATGATATTTATCATCAGGCAAACGCTTAACTTTGATTTCAGCACTTTCATATTTTCCATCTCGGATATAGTGCCCGGTTATAGAATCTGCTCCTAAATCGGTCGCCTCACCAAAAAATACAGGCCCGGAAAAAGCCATATTAATAGATTTAATCAGTTCTTCTTTAAATTGAAGGACCTCTATTTTCGTGAAATTTTTACTTTGGCGGGTTGTACTGTCATATTGGTCATGATGATCGAAGCAAAGGAACGCTAAATTAGTCTCAGCATTATTAGATGGGTCGCCATCAAGATGTGCAATTTGGCCCTGCTTGATCGAAGTGTCTCTGTTCAAACCGAAGCAAATACAACATCTTCTACGAGCTTTAAGAAGTATATATGCTTGTATTTCTGGCGTTACGATTTTTCTATTCATGTGTGATTCCCACATAACGCCCCTGTTCACCGGGCGACAGTTGTAAACGGGGACGCTGTTAACTTATTAACTTGCCAATAAAGTAAACTCATTCTCCTCTGCGATCCTTTGACCACGTCTTACCGACACACTGACCGATGGAATCGATAGGCCAAGTTTGATCGACAAATTGGACATAGGCATTCCCAACTCCCTAACGGCCCAATAACATAAAAGACTACGAGCCTCTACAATCCTTTGATATTTTCCCTTTGCCCAAATATCTTCAGTTTTCATCTTAAGCACTTCCGATACCTTGGCAGCTACTGAGTCCAGGTCAATGCCGCGCGCCCTAATTGCATAACGCCTTTCCATATCTTCTTTTGCTGATGCTAGCACACGACCGACAAAATCTCCATCCCCCAATATCCTTTCATCGTTCCTCTGATACACCTTCTCTTCTCTGAGGGCCTTGACTCCTTCCCATCCGCCTGCGCTTCTTAAGAGCCCACCTCCTGTCAGATCATGCCGTTTGCCCTCGGCAACCCCTTTTTTAACAAAATTCCTGTATGAACGCCTCGCCGAACCAGGACTGCCGCCGAACATACCCAGCACTTCCTGCGTATTCTGCCATCCGTGCTTTACTTTGCCCATTACCACACTGTGTCCAGAGTATGGATATGCGTCAAGTTCATTAAGATCTCTTACAATACCTGCTCGAATCGGGTTCAAATGTATATATCTCACAAGTTCAAGAAGATAGCTGTCCTCCTGACACAAGATCGATTTAAATCGGTTTTGAAAAACATGGCCATATCTACGGTGCTTGCGATTGTACCATAGCGCATAACCTGTCAGAAGACGCCTCATGACCGTTGAAATCTGCACAGGCCCAGTTCGGAGAAGAAGATGAAAATGATTGGGAATCAAAGCCCATGCATAACATATTGTATTGGTCTCCTGAAGGATTCCATTCAACCGTTTAAGAAAATTTTCCCTGTCAACATCGCTCCGGAACACCTTGGAACATTCAATGCCCCTGACCATGAGATGATGCACTGCTCCGGCTGTGTCTATTCTTGATTGTCTTGGCATGCTCCAGTATTTATGCTTCTTAACCCTTAATGTCAAGTTAATAAGTTAACAGCGTCCCCATTTACTTCACACTTATCCACCAAGATGGTTCAGAAATGGTTCTCAGTATTTGTGTCACCGATTCCCTCCCAGGTTATAGAATCCTCTTCCTTGTCTAACGCCGCTGCTGTGGGGCGCGCGGTCTTTTTGCGCCTCCCCATCAGCAGCATGTTATGCACCTAATATTGCATGATATAATTCACGTATCTTTGGATCTTTGGAAAGGGAAATTGCTCCAATCATAAATGGTAAGAGCGCTCCGATCCAATTTCCATAAATAAAAATGATAAGTCCAAATCCAAACATTATTCCGGCAAGTAACTTCCAACCAATAAGAGACATCAAACTCGCATTCAATTGTTCTTTATTAGATTTCAGTAAATTTATTGCAATTATTGAAAAGAAAACCGCGAAAGAAGCCGGATAACTTAATATTGTGATTCCTTTTTTCATATGTATCTGGCTTGACCAATCACCTTTAGTTATAATTGTTATGCAAAGAACAATTAGGGATATTGATACGAAAGCAAAAAAAATTCCAATGAATATCTCAGCATTTCGACTAAGCTGTATTTTCCGATCATCGTTATTCATATTCTATATTATAAGTGCATAATCGCGGCGCTGGACGAAGTCAGCGCCGCGATTCTCGGCGACGCAGTCGCCGAGAACAATGAAATCAGCCGCGACTGAAAGACGTCGGCTGGATTTAATCGTTATGCGCCTTCATTCTTGTTCATGTTCTATAGAACGAAACAGCTCTCCATAGTCGCCATGGGTTGAGATATCGATCCACTGAAGGCTCCGAATTGCATCAGGTACTTCACAGGGCTCTAACCGAACAGGAACAAAATATATCCGTCCGGGAGGAATTTCTCCGAGGACATCAAGTGCAAAGCGGATTTCCTTCTGAACGAAGCCTCGCTTGTTTACAGATTGGCTAGAAAGCAAGGCTATGAAATACTCTGCACTCTCTATTGCCCGGCGGATTTCTGACTGCCAATCCTGACCGCCCACAAGTTCCTTTTTGTCCATCCACGGCTTGTGCCCTCTACTCTTGAGTGCCTCATAAATATCGACCGCCTTCTGTGCATCCTCGCGAGCGTATGAGAGGAATACTGTCTTGGTCCCTCGAGTCGGACTTGGCGAAGATTCCTTCAACATATTCTCTGACTCTCGACGGCTGAGATGGGGGCCACACTCGAAATCGGTCAAATACCAGAGCGCTATATTGCGAACAGCGTCCAAATCAGCTAGGTAATCGCGCGCCTCGGATTCATAGGTTGTTACACGTGCGTGGGCTACGATATTTCGATGGTTGATTAACACGTCAAGAGAATGGCACAGAATAGAAGGCATAATCTTTCTACTGCCAATTTCTGATCTTATGTGCCCCAACGTCCAACGATCACCTATGTCTACTTTTGAATCCGCAGCTATCCGGCGTAACAAGAGTTCCAGTGCCCAGACCAGTTCCATATATACTGACTGCCAGCGCTCAGAACGAACGCCTGATGCTCTCAATTCAGATGCAGCTCTTCTATAATGAGGAAGAAACTCTATTGCTGCGATAGACTCATCCATTTATCATCCCTTCTTGGCATAACAAGTTATTCTATAGTTTTTCTGTATAACTCCACAACCCAGCTGATTTAACCAAGTTTCTCAAAAAAGTTATTTCTTTTATCCGCCCTGTTCGATGTACTATTGTTTTTTCATATACAACTTAACACATTAAAAATACTTATTATTCTTGTGGTGTATTTTTTAAGACCATAGGGTTAACCCTTCTGTATATCATGTCATTATTAGGGATATGCCGAAATAGGATGATCCTTCATCCTTAGATATTTGTTCCTTACAAAGGGGGCAATTGGAAAGGTAGTTAGGAAATACAGCGATCCGAGACTGCAAATGGTTTTGAGCTTGGTTGCCAACCAAAGACGCAGGCCCTAAAGCATGGAATTTTTTATTGAGCGGATCTTTTGAGATATGGTTCAGAGCCATTAATCTTCTTAAGATCTTAAGGAAGGGTATTTGAAAGAATAAGTCTGAAGGGAATTATAGAAGATAACCGGCTAATTTGTAAAGGATATTTTTTGTTCTCGACCGATGTTAGCAAAATTGCTAACATTCTTTTTTAAGGTTTGGGTCACGCCAACTTGTTGATTATTAATAATTAGCGTATCAGGAATATATGTTTTTGGCCACAATATCGCATTCTTCAGACCCCAAATGAGCCTTATAGGAAGCGGCCCCTTCCCGGATTTGCCCTCCGTCTTTATTCCAACCTTTTCTTCCTTAAATACCGGCCTTTTTAGATCAACTGGTTTCAGTGGCCTGACCCCATTTGGACACGAAAAAAAATGAAGAAGAAGGCCGGAAATATTATCCAACTTTAGCTTGATTATCATACCCGAGAGAATCGAAGGATGGGAATGAGAAGATTAGGTTGAAAAAGAACTATGTTATATATAATATAGGCTCGGTTTAACTTAACGGAAAAAAGCAGAAAACCGAGGCAGGGATGATAACCTTCCAAGGGGTTCATAAATGGTTCAAGAAACTTCATGTTCTCAACGGGGTCGATCTTCATGTTGAGCAGGGGGAGGTGCTGGTGGTCTGCGGCCCTTCGGGTTCCGGAAAGTCGACCTTAATCAGGACGATCAACCGGATTGAACCGATTGATCGGGGGACCCTTATTGTAGACGGAATGGATCTTTCCGATCCCAAGACGGATATTAATAAACTCCGGGCCGAAATCGGTTTTGTGTTTCAGCAGTTCAACCTTTACCCGCATCTGTCGGTTTTAAAGAATATCACTCTGGCACCGATCAAGATCCGCAAAACCCTGAAAAAGGAGGCCGAAGAGCAGGCCATGGCCCTTCTGGAACGAGTCGGCCTGACGGATAAGGTTCAAGCCTATCCGACCCAGCTCTCCGGCGGACAGCAGCAAAGGGTGGCCATAGCCAGGGCGCTGGCCATGAAGCCTAAAATAATGCTTTTCGATGAACCAACTTCCGCCCTCGATCCCGAGATGATCGGGGAGGTTCTGGCCGTGATGAAGGATCTGGCGAAATCGGGAATGACCATGATCGTTGTGACTCACGAAATGGGGTTTGCCAGCGAAGTGGCCCACAAGGTCGCTTTCATGGATTTCGGCGCAATTCTTGAAGAGTCCAACCCAGTGGAATTTTTTAAAAATCCAAAACACGAAAGGGCCAAGCAGTTCCTGAAGGAAGTGCTTTCCCCTATGCATTAATATTGAGATAACTTAAATTATCAGGAGGAGATCACATGAAAAAAGTTATGGTAATGGTTTGGACGCTTTTTTTAATTGCAGGCCTGTTTGGAACTTTAATGGCAGCCGATACCTTGGATATGGTAAAAAAGAAAGGGATTCTGGTGGCTGGGGTGAAGGATTCTACCCCGGGGTTCGGTTTTGTGGATGAGAAAACCCGTGAAATTGTCGGATACGACGTCGATTTCGTAAAGGCCATTGCCAAAAAACTGGGTGTTAAGCTTGAACTTAAACCCGTGACATCCGCCAGCCGTATGCCGCAACTGACCGAGGGCAATATCGACATTATTGCCGCAACCATGACGGCCACCCCGGAAAGGGCCAAGCAGATTGATTTCAGTCTGACCTACTTTTTCACTGGTCAAAAATTTTTGGTTAAAAAGGGAACCGTTAAGGGGCTTGCGGATCTTGACGGGAAAAAGATTGGAACGGCCAAAGGATCGACCTCGGAACAGAACGCGGCCAAGGCTTTACCAAGGGCAACGATCCTCTCCTTTGATGATTATCCCCAGGCCTTCCTGGCCTTACAGCAGGGTAAGGTTTTTGCGGTAACCACTGATGAGTCGATTCTGGCCAACCTGCTTGGAAGGGCACCCAATAAAGAACAATTCGAGATACCCGAAATTCAAATTTCCGATGAGCCGTATGGCCTGGGTATGCGCAAAGGCGATAAAAATTTTGCCGACTTTGTCAATAAAACCCTGCTGGAGATGGAAAAGAGCGGCGAGGCCAAGAAAATTTTTGACCATTGGTTCGGCCCCACCTCGGCCGGACCCCTGATCAGAGGAAAATTCAAGATAACCGAAGGCCAAAGAGTAACCGAAGGGAAATAAACCGATTTATTCCTCTTAAGCCCCCAGGCCGCTCGCGGGTACTGGGAAACATGAAAATGTTAGTTAGGATTCAAGGGGTCCAGGGGGCAAGGACCGTGGGGCGGAGTGAAAGGCGTGGAGGTTTTTCCACTGGAACCCTCGAATCCTTGAACAGGAATAGCGAGCGCATTCCCCGCAGCTTGCTGCGTGGGTTAGCGAGCGAACTACAACAAATAAACCCTTTCCTTGCCTGGAAGATTCCCTGCACCTTGGTGCAGGGAGCTTCAATCCTCGACCCCTATTGTTGAATTAAAGAGGTAGACCAAGATTGTTCAAATACCAATTTGATTGGTCGGTCGTCACTTCAGGAAAATATTTCGAGTGGCTGGTTTCCGGCCTCAATATAACCATTCAACTCTCTTTGGTGTCCATCGCCCTGGCCTTTTTTCTGGGTCTGCTCATTGCCGTGATGAGGATGAGTCAGGTCCGGCCCATTCGCTGGTTTGCCCACGGCTACCTGGAATTTTTTCGGAATACACCGCTTCTGGTCCAGATCTTCTTCTGGTATTTCGGGTCCTATAAAATATTGCCGGCCCTAATAAACAACTGGCTGAACAATCTGAACTTTGAATTTGCCGCGGCGGCAATCGCCCTGACCATCTATACCTCGGCCTTTATTGCCGAGGATATCCGTTCCGGCATCCGCTCTATTCCCAAGGAACAAATGGAGGCGGCCCAGAGTTCCGGTTTTTCTTTTCTGCGGTCCATGCAGTATATTATTCTTCCCCAGGCAGTCCGCTTAACCATCCCCCCGCTGATCAACCAGTTTCTGAATCTGACCAAGAACTCTTCCCTGGCCATGACCATCGGGGTCATGGAATTGACCTATCAGGCGCGTCAGGTGGAAAGCTATACCTTCAGGGGGTTTGAGGCCTTTACGGCGGCCACGCTGGTCTATGTGGTGATTTCTTTGGTCATCACAGGAATGGTGACCCTCTACAGCAAGAAGATACTTACCCCCATGAAGGCCCATTAACATGCAGACCGGGTTTGATTTCACCGTCATCTGGACCAATCTGACCTACTTTTTTATAGGACGTTTTCCTCATGGTCCCCTGGGCGGGATAGCCCTAACCCTGTATCTGGCCGTTGTGGCCTGCACCCTTTCCTTTATGGGGGGGCTGGTGCTTGGCCTCATGAATTTGTCGCCGAATAGAATTGTGAAATACGCCTCTCTGGCGATCGTCAACGGTATCCGAGGAATGCCGCTCTTAATGCTGATCTTTTGGATGTATTTTCTGCTTCCGGCATTTCTGGGACACACCGTGACCGAGAGTTGGACGGTCATTATGGCCCTGACGTTGTTTACCGCGGCCTATATGTCGCAGATCGTCAAGGCCGGTGTGGAAAGCATACCCCGGGGGCAAACCGAAGCCGCCATTTCAACGGGGCTCCGCCCCTGGCAGGCGATGATCTACATTGTTTTACCGCAGGGGCTCCGTAACATGATCCCATCCTTTGTCAATCAATTCGTCTCTTTGATCAAGGATACCTCCCTGGCCTTTATCGTCGGCGTTTCGGAATTGACTCACGTGGCCACCCAGATCAACAATCGAACCATCGTCTATCCGACCGAGATTTTTTTCTTTATTGCCGTCATCTATTTTATCATCTGCTATACTTTTACCAGCCTGTCCCGCTGGCTTGAAAAGCGTTTGGCCTGGAAACGGTGAGCGGTACTCCTTAGTTCTGGTTTATCGTCACTCCATTACTTTTTTTTTCAACCAGGAACGCAGAGGCTCACGAATCTGAATATCACTCACTGTCTTGGGATGAATAGTGCGGCCCTCGAAGGTGAAACAGACCAGATCGTTGAGAGCCGCGGCACGCCGTTCTTCAGGCACCTGTTTGTGCAGGTTATAGGGATAGTTGTAGGTCGGGGGCAAAATACGAATCCGCTGAGCGTCCAGCGATGAAGCCGCCAGTGCGCTGAAAATGGCCTGAAACAGGAATATTCGGTGGGGAATATCCCGGCAGGCGGTGGATTGGAATGCCTGATTGGAGACGAGTTGTTCGAAGTGATCATACCACTTTTGAAACAAACCTCGTGCCGGGTTGACGGCCAGTCCGTGCGAATTGAAATAGGCGCGGAGGACCTGGCGATCGACAAAGGAGTCGACCGTGCTGGAAATATCGTCCACTCCGATGGCGGCATAGACCCCTTTCCAGAATACGTCCAGCGGCTCGGAGGGAGGCAGGCCGATGTTGCGGATGTGTACCGGACGCAAAGCGGCATCGAAATCGTCTCCCAGATCGAAGAACACCGGCGGTTGGACAACCAGGCAATTCAAGTCGAGCCAGATTAATGACCGGGTTTCCGCTGGAGCCAGGGCCTCCGCCCGGGCGCAGGCAAACACCTTGTCGCCAAAAAAATATTGTTTGACCGCTTCCGGAACAGAAAGGGGAAATACCTGTACCTGCGGGCCGGCCAGGTCGCTGCAGGATTCGTTCAGCGGGTCGGTGGCAAAGATCCAGACGGCGCAATCGCTCATCTCCCCGCCGAAGGTCTGGATACTTTCGATAAGCAGGCGCGCTGCGGCTTTTTCGGCCGTTGTGCAGACTTTGGTGATAAAAATGGAGTGGTTGGACATCCCGTAGCTCACTTTGGCTTTTCCGCATAGATCTTCATAAGGACCTTACCCCAACCTCTCTTGTTCAGGCCAATATCTGTGCCTAAATTGGGGACGGTCGGACCTGCCCAGCCTGTTTCAGACCTTTTGTGGAACAAAATAACGATTGGCTCGCGGCATTGAGGTTTTCTTAGAACCTTCATTTCGGAGGTAAAATGGGCACTTCAAGGCCGTTTTTAACACTCATTTTATAAACATTTCGTTGTAAATTCAAACCACTCACGTGGTCTGACCTCTATTTTAATTGACTCTATTTTATATTTCTTTAGAATCCTTTACTGCCTTCTATAACATCTTTCCCTTTGGACCTGTAAACCAAGAGTGCGAAAAATAATCTTTTTGCCTGCAGAATTGGCAGCATCCCATACCAGATCAAATCTTTCTCGTGGCCCGATCCCGTAAATATATTAACAGATTTGGCCTTGATCCTTTGGCCTTAGTTTGAAAATGCTTCTTCGATAATTATCGGCTTTCCGACATCGCCGGGGAGGTAATCAGCGCCATACACTTCCTTAAATACAGACTCTGCATATTCACCCGTGCAGTGACTGGCAGCGATTTTTCGAACATTTTCTTTTTTCAGGTCACCGACAATCTTTCTCACGCTCGATCTGCTGTTCATAAATAAATGGAAGCCGCCCATTACCAGATAGACGGCATCTTTTGGAAACATCAGCTTTGCTCTTTGCACCATCTCCACAACCCCTGGATGAGCGCAGCCGGTAACCACCACCAGACCTCTGGCCGTTTTGATGATCAGGGCATTTTCTCTGATCATGGTGCCCATTTCTCCCGTTGTATAAACATGTTCGCAGATTTTTACGGAATCATGCGGCACAAAGAAGGTTACGGCATGGTTGTTTCTTTTTGAAAAGGCGGGAATGCCGTTCGTGTGGTCGAAATGGTCATGAGAGATAACCAGCACATCGATTGCTGCCGGATCGATTTTAAGCTTATCCATATTCTTGACCGCGTCACTGCTGCCGACATCGAATAAAATGGTTTTTTCAGTTCCCTGAATCAGACAGGAATATCCCCAACCTGTTTTCAACTCTTTATTGGAAGAGCTGTTATCATACAGAGTCGTAATAATCAGATCGTGTTTATTTTCCTGCGGCCAGGCCGGGGTAGTGGTCATGATGATTGGAAGGATGATGAAAGCGAATAGAATTTTTACAAGCGACCGGATAAAGCCGCTTGGCCTTTGTTCATTTTTTTCCATGACACCCTCCTGATCATAACCGCATCTGCGCGATTCTTGTTATTCAAATCAGTAAACCCGGATTCTCCAATGCTATTGGCATGGACGATGTATCTTGTCTATCTTGCCCGTGTGATATTGGAATCAAATCTTTAACCTTACCTTTGGGTTGTGGTTTGGGGTCGGGCCACGACAACTTATGGATTATTCATTATTTACGTCCAAGAAATAGGTATTTTCATGGCCTATATCGCATTTTTTAACCCCAAAAAAAGCAATATTAAGTAAGGTCGTTTCGTTCTTGTCATTTTTCTGAATATACAGAAACAGGAGAATCCTTCATGGAGGCCATCCCTCCGGCGGTACAGGCAAAATTTGAAATATATTTTCGGAATAAGGCAGCTCCAAACTGGAGAAGGTTTTGAACTTGGTTGTCAATAAAGGCCCATAGGCAACGGCAACGGCTGTTTGACAGGATGGATCTTTTGAGATATGGGTCCGGGCCATGAATCTCCTCAAGATCTAAAAGAAAGGGTGGAAAGAATATCTGATAATGGGATTATCAGCATAACTGGCTAATTTGTCAATAAAATTGTTTTTACCAACGGTAAAAAAGCTCAAAGTGTAAGGATGATAAGAAAATCCAGTGATGGTGCCTGTGGTTGTCTTTGTCGGTCCAAGGGTAATAATGAATGGTTTCTTCGTTTGTTGCAGATAAGTCCCGTTATGTTTCAGACAATCATAATGAGGGGTTGCCGATCAAACCCAAGACGGCTTGTTCCAATCGATCCTGAAAATTATTAAAAGGCATCTCGATGACGAACCGGGCAAAAGTCCTTAAGTCCGTTATTTCCTGATCGGTGAGCCAGGAATAGGCAGACTCCCATTTTTGTTTTAATAAATTGGCCTCCGGAACACCCGATTCGACCATGGTCTCAATCGGCAGGCGGGTTTTTAAAAAGGCGGCCATCCCGAGCAGGCGCAAGGCGGAATCGTTCCGGAGCATCTCCCAGGTTTTTTGTTCCTCCTCAGTATCCTCCAATAAATATTCCAGTAGACGACTTTGGTAAATGCCGGCCCCCCGTCCGATCAGCAGCCGGATCACTTCTTCATCTTTAATGGCTACGGAGAGCAAATAAACCAGTTGTTGAAGCATGGGCAGATCCAGGCCTGCACGCCTTCCGGTTTCCTGCAGCTGTGTGGAGAATCGGAACTGATAAAATTCAGGGTTCCCGTGGAGTAAGGCGTGTCCGACCTCATGTTGGACTATACCCTGGACTACTTCTTCAGGAATTGCCTTGATCTTTTCAATGGGGACGTGAATCCTGGGAAAACCCCTCCAGGCTTCATGGGTGGCCAAGAAGTCTGATTCCCCGCCGGTAGCAACCCCCAACTCGGCTTTTTCTCTGATGTCGAATTCCTCAAAATCTCTGGTCCTCGCCCATAAAAATATGGAAATCCGGGACGGTATTTTATTCCGATCTATGGGGTCGATTAATTCCCTGGTCCATAAATCGACTTTTGCTAAAATCGTTTCATCCACATTACCACAGGGAATAACTTTTAATAATGTCTTCATTTAGCTACTTATCTTAAATGATAAATATTTTATTGACAAATTATTTTAAGCTGTAAAATATAAAACGATGTTGCAAAAACCGAGGATTATATTGAAAATTTTTTTTCTTAAGTATAGTATTGTCCAAAAATAATCGAATCTGAAAGAAAGGATAAAAGATGGATCAGCGATTGGAAGGAAAGGTGGCTATTGTCACCGGGGCCGGGCAAACGCCGGGGGATACGATCGGGAACGGAAGGGCCATGGCTGTTCTTTTTGCCCGGGCCGGGGCCAAGGTCTTACTGGTGGACCGGCGTCTGGACTCCGCGGAGGATACCAAGGCCATGATCGAAAAGGAAGGCGGGACGGCCTCGACCTTTGCCGCCGATGTCACTAAAATCGATGACTGTCGCTCAATTGCCGAGAAGTGTGTGGAAGTTTTCGGGCGAATCGATATCCTGGTGAATAACGTAGGCATCGGAGGAGAGGATTTCGGCCCGGTGAAGTTAAAAGAAGAGGTCTGGGACCGGATCTATCATACCAATGTGAAAAGTGCCTTTATGACCTGCAAATACGTCCTGCCCATCATGGAACAGCAGGGCAGCGGCTCCATCCTGAATATCTCCTCGGTGGCGGCGGTAGCCAATACCTCCATGCTGGCCTATAAGACCTCCAAGGCCGCACTCAATGCCCTGACTCATTCCATAGCCATGAAATATGCCAAGAAAGGGATCCGGGTTAATGCCATCATGCCCGGCCTGATGAAAACCCCCATGGCCATTGAAGGGATTTCGACCAGCCGTGGAATCAGTAAGGAGCAATTGATTCAGCAACGAGACAGCATGGTTCCTTTAAAAGGAGGGATGGGTTCCGGCTGGGACATCGCTTATGCCGCCCTTTTTCTGGTTTCAGATGAGGCCAAGTTCATTACCTCGGTGGTCCTGCCGGTGGACGGCGGTCAGTGCGGCAAGGTGGGATGAAAGGAGTTACTTGAATATGAAAAAAGTCCGATTAGGAAGAACCAACCTGAAGGTAACCAAACCGGCCTTTGGCGTTCTGCCGCTCCAGCGTGTGGAAATGAACGAAGCCGTGCGAATCCTACGAAAAGCCTATGATAACGGGATAAACTTTTATGATACCGCCAGGGCTTATACCGACAGCGAAGAAAAAATAGGTCGAGCCTTCTCCGATGTCAGAAAAAATATCGTCATTACCACCAAAACCCAGGCGCGCAAAAAAGAGACTTTGGAAAAACACCTCGAAACGAGCCTGAAAACATTAAAAACGGATTACATTGATATTTATCAGCTTCATAATTCCGAGAAGCTGCCGGACCGGGAGGACCCCGAATCGCTTTACGACGCCCTGCTGAAAGCGAAAGAAAAGGGGCTGATCCGTTTTATCGGCATCACCAATCACCGGCGGCCAATCGCCTTAGAGGCCGTACAATCTTCCATGTTCGACACGATTCAGTTTCCCCTGAGTCTGTTAGCGACCGAAGAGGATTTAAAGCTGGTTGAAGCCTGTAAAAAATCAGATCTGGGTTTTATCGCCATGAAAGCGCTTAGCGGCGGTTTGATTACCAACATTCCGGCCGCCGTCGCCTTCCTGGATCAGTACGAAAACGTGGTGCCCATCTGGGGTATCCAGAGAGAAAGGGAACTGGATCAGTTTATTGAACTGGAGAAAAATCCTCCCCGGCTTGACGAGGAAATGCGGAAAGCGATCGAAAAGGACCGCATCGAACTGGGGGGGGATTTTTGCCGTGGATGCGGATATTGTATGCCCTGTCCGGCTGAAATTCCCATTAATATGGCGGCCCGTCTATCCCTTTTACTGATGCGGTCTCCCTATCAACGTTTTCTGGAAGACGACTGGAAGGCCCAGATGATGAAGATTGAAGATTGCACCGAATGTGGAAATTGCCTGGACCAATGCCCTTACAGCCTGAATACCCCGGAATTGTTGAAAAAGAATTTGGCCTTTTATCTGGAATTTTATGCCAAACATAAGAAATAACCGGACTCATTCCTGACAGCTTTGTAAAAATTCACTGAAAGCCCATTTATGTCATTCCTATGAAAACGGGAATCCAGTGTTTTTAATTGGTTACGAAGGTCTGGATTTCCGCCTATGCGGGAATGACGACTTTTTACGAAGCCAT
>Ga0214473_10005988_pt1 | contig 14546 bp, 13 predicted proteins | sample RVTome_7_FD_203509 | JGI IMG/M metagenome (GOLD analysis project Ga0214473, IMG submission 203509) | Soil microbial communities from uranium-contaminated site in the Upper Colorado River Basin, Wyoming, United States - RVT98D197 | ecosystem: Environmental > Terrestrial > Soil > Contaminated >... | reverse complement strand
TCCTGATCACCCTGGCCATGGTCCAGTATGGCCCGCAGGCCAGCAACCTCCTCTCCTTCATGCGTCCCGACCAGATCATCGTGTACGCCCTGGTCAACACCATCTACATCCCCTGCGTCGCCACCATTGCCATCCTCGCGAGGGAACTGGGATGGCGGCGGGCCCTCTTGATCTCCGCCTTCACAGTAGCCCTCGCCCTGCTCGTCGGCGGGGCGGCCCGGGGACTCTTCGCCCTTCTGGCTATTTGAGGGAAAGGTTTACGGGGCCCTTGAGCCCCGCGGGTGAGAACGCTTCGAAACAATCGGGAGGAAGCCGGTCTCAGCGCTCATGATTCGGAGAGGGAGGTTCCCATGATCCGCCACACGTTGCATCGGAGACAGATCTGGCGATGGGGTCTTGCCGCCTTGGTCATCCTTGTTGCCTGCCCCGTCGGGGTCATGGCGGCGAGCGACCTGGTCGTCTATTCCGCCCGCAAGGAAGAGCTGATCCGGCCCGCCGTCCAGGCGGCCGAGAAGGCCCTGGGGCTCAAGGTGACGCTCTTCACCGCCGGGGCGGGAGAACTGGCCCGACGCATCGAGCTGGAGAAGGGCAGCCCCAGGGGGGATGTGTTCATCGGGACGACCGCCGGGTTTGCCGAGCTCATGCGGGAGAGGGGACTGCTGGAGGGCTTCACCTCGCCCCTCCTCAAGCAGATCCCGGCCGAGTTCCGCTCCCCGGACGACACCTGGGTCCCCATCACCGCGCGGGTTCGTGTCCTGGTGTACAACACGAACCTCGTCAAGCCGCAGGAGGTCCCCCGCTCGTACTTCGATCTCGCCAGCCCGAAGTGGAAGGGGAAGGTCGTCGTGGCCTCCATGGGCGAACGGACCACGGTAGGCTGGCTGGCGGCCATCCTGGCGGTGAAGGGTGAGGCCTTCACCGGGAAGTACGTCGGCGACCTCAAGGCCAACGGCCTGACGGTCCTCAAGAACAACACCGAAGTTCGCAAGGCGGTGGCGAACGGGGAGTACGCTATCGGCATCACTAACCACTACTACTATCTGCTCCAGCTCCAGGAGGATCCCCAGAGCCCCATCCGCATCGTGTATCCGGACCAGGGCCCCGCGGACATGGGCACCCCTGTCTTCTCCATCACGGCCGCCTTGATCAGAGGGGCGAAGCATGCCGACGCCGGCCGGTCGTTCCTGGAATTCCTTCTCAAGCTGGAAGGTAACCGGCACCTGGTCGAGGGCGAGTTCGAGATTCCCCTGGTGCCCGGCCTGCACCTCCCGGGCGCAGACAAAGGGATCAAGGGGCTCGCACAGATCAAGAGTCCTCCCCTGACCCAGGTACAGATCGCCGAGCTGGAACCCAAGGCGGAACGGCTGTTCGGCAGCGTGTTCACTCCGTAGTGCTTGATTTCGTAAATCCGTATCGGGTTTCCCCCGATACGGATCGCCCTTTGCCAAGGGCGTTTCGTGTGGGGTTGGTGGCCCACACCCACACGAACTGATGAAATCAAGTACGTAGTCGAGGGAGATGGATGGCTTCTCCCATAGCCCACGCGCTGCGTCTCCGATCCTATCGGGACCTGGGCCTCGTCCTGCCAGTGGGGGCGCTCGTCTTGGGGCCGATCGGTTTCCTCGCGTGGATGGGGACGAGGCAGGGGCTGGGGCTGAGCGATATCCTCACCCGAGCTGGTGAGCTGGACATCCTGGCCACGGTGGCCCGGGTCTTCGTCCTGGCGACCACCACGACCATTCTGGCGGCGATCATGGGGGTTCCGCTGGCGTGGCTGACCGTGCGGTCGGATCTCCCGGGTCGCCATTTCGTTCGCTGGCTGGCCCCCCTGCCCCTGGCGATCCCGCCCTACATCGGGGCCATCGTGTACCAGATTCTGTTCGCGCCCAGAGGACCCGTGAATGCGGCGATCACCCGGACCCTCGGTCTTTCCGTCAATGGGCAGCTTATCAACATCTACGGCGTTGCCGGCGCGGCGTGGGTGCTGAGCCTCTTCGTCTTCCCCTACATCTTCCTGCTGGTGGCCGCGGGCCTCGAGCGCATGAACCCGACCCTGGAAGAGGTGGCGCGGGCCACGGGCATGTCGCGCTGGGCCGTCTTCTTCAAGGTCACCCTGCCGATGCTGCGCCCCGCCCTCGTGGGCGGTGGTCTGATGGTCTTCTTGTACGCGTGGGCGGACTTCGGCGTCGTCTCACTCCTGCGGGTCAGGACTTTGACGACGATCGTCTACGATTACATCCAGGGGACGATGGACTGGACGATCCCCGCGAGCCTCTCGGTCTTCCTCACCCTCATCACGCTGGGGGTGCTGGTGATCCAGCTTCGGATCATGGGGCGTGGGGCCTACGCCCAGGTCATGGGGGCCGCCCGTCCGGCCCCACCCGTGCCGGTGGGCCGCTGGCGCATCCCCGCCCTGGTCTTCGGGTTCGCCGTGCTCTGCTGCGCCCTGGGTGTGCCGGTGGGTGTGCTGGCCCACCAGGTGTCTCGCCTCACCCGCGGCGCCGCCTGGGCGTTCCTTGCCCAGCAGGTCCCGTACGTGGCCAACAGCTTGCTGACGGCCGCGTCGGGGGCCAGCATCGCGGTGGCCCTGGCGCTGGTGATCGGATGGTTCCAGGCACGACGCCGCCTGGGTCGGGGGGTCTCGGTCCTGTTCCAGATCGGGTATGCGATCCCGGGCACCGTCCTGGGGCTCGGGATGGTTGGCTTCTTCCAGATGGCCGTCCCCTGGTTGTACGGCAATCCCATCGTCCTGGTCCTGGGTTATCTGGTCCTGTTCGTCACGCCGGCACTCCAAGGCGTGAGCGCCGCGCTTGCGCAGATCTCGTCATCGCTGGAGGATGCCGCCCGGGGCCTGGGCCGGGGACCGCTGGCAACGTTCTGGGAGGTGACCTTCCCGCTGGCACGGCCGGGTCTCGTGGGGGCCTGGGTGTTGGTCTTCATCCTCTGCATGCGCGAGCTGGCGGCGACCCTGATCCTCCGTCCGCCGGGTTTCGATACCCTCCCCGTGCGGATTTGGATCCACACGATGGACGTGGGGCCGGTTCCTAGCGCGGCGCTCCTGGCCCTGGTTCTGGTGGCAATCGTGGCCCTGCCCTGGCTGGGGCTGGTTCTCCTGGGACGGCGGGGGATTCCGCTGGGTTGGTAGCCAACCACCCAGCGGCAATTGAAAATGGAAAACTGACAACCGACACCATCAATTGAAAACTGACAACCGACAACGGACAACCGGGCAATTGATCGGTTGTCAGTTGTCAGTTTGAAATTTTTCATTGGCTGTAGGCATAGGATGGCACCGCTGATTGTCCTCGACAAGGTGTCCAAGGCGTATCAGCCCGGCGGACCCCCGGCCGTGGATCTCCTGAGCCTCCACGTCGAGGAGGGGGAGATCTTCGCCCTCCTGGGCCCGAGCGGCTGTGGCAAGACGACGACCCTCCGCCTGATCATCGGCTTCGAGTCGCCCGATGCCGGCCGCATCCAGATCGCGGGCCGGGTGGTGGCGGATGCCCGGCAGTTCGTGCCGCCCGAGAACCGCGGAATCGGCATGGTCTTCCAGGACTATGCCCTGTTCCCCCATCTCACCGTCGCACAGAACATCGCCTTCGGGATCAGGAAACTTCCCGGCGAGGAGCGGACCCGGCGAACGCAGCGGGCCCTGCAGATCACCGAGATGGAGGATCTGGCGGACCGATACCCCCACGAGCTCTCGGGGGGACAACAACAGCGCGTGGCCCTGGCCCGGGCCATGGCCCCCGGGTACGAGACCGTGCTCCTGGACGAGCCACTCAGTAACCTGGACGCCGACCTCCGGGCGCAACTGCGGGGGCAGCTTCGGCGCGTCCTGAAGAAGACGCAGAAGACGGCGATCCTGGTCACTCATGACCAGGACGAGGCCTTTCAGGTCGCCGACCGGGTGGGTGTTCTGAATCAGGGGCGGCTGGAACAGGTGGGTACGCCTGAGGAGATCTATCAAGCCCCCGCATCCCGCTTCGTGGCGGACTTCGTGGGGGCGGCCGACTTCATTCCGGGGACCGTCCTCCGCGAGGGGATTCGCACCGAACTCGGCCTGTTCGCCAACCCCACCCGGCTCCCGATCGGGAGCCGGGTGGACGTCATGATCCGCCCGGACGAGGTAACGATCGTGGCCGATCCTGACGGCCCCGCCGTGGTGACCGAGCGGCTCTACCTGGGCGCGGACAAGGTGTACACCCTCCGCCTGCCCTCCGAGGCCCAGATCCGCAGCAACCAGCACTCCACCCCGAACTTTCCCATTGGCGCCCGCGTGGCGGTCACGATTTCCCCCAGCCACGTAGTTACCTTTGCCTCCGAGAAGTCCGTGCCCCAATAAGCTCGCCGCTCCGCCTCCCAGCGCCACGTCGAAAAGACGAACGGCTGGGAGGACATTTCCCCCAGCCGTTCGCCAGAGTGAGGGCGGAAGAAGCGATCACGCGGCTTTCCGAAGGATCGCTTTCTCGACCTGTGTTGGCACCCCACCCATGGCCAGAGGTTCCTCCAGCCAGTCGATCCGCCTGCCCTTGGCCTCCTCATCAGCAATGTAGCTGAAAAGGATGCCGCCCAGGGCAACCGCCAGCAGGACCGCGAGGCCCGCCACAGCGATGGTGGAATTGAGGAACCCTGCCTCAAGAAACATGCCTTCCATGGCCTTCACCCCCTTCCATTCGCCACGATGTGTCCTTCGGGTTCATGACCACCAAGAAGGCTCAGGCAGCCTTCTTCAGTGGCTCCCGCTCTGCCGCCACCCGCTGCTGCGTGTCCTGACGCCACACATACAGGACGCCGGCGGCCAGGACTGCGAGCAACAGGATCGCCGCGGCCACCAGACCCATCCCCGGTACGAACTCCAGATACAGGCCTTCCATGTGTCTCACCTCCTCCAGCGAGCCGGGAGACCCGTCCCTCGTCCCGACGGGCACCGGCTCCTCGTGCTCTCACCAACAAGGTAGGGCTTAGACGTCCTGCCCGCAGTGACAGGTGTCACACCGATCTTGGGGAGTCCGCGAAAGGAAGATTGAACCTGGAGAGGCCCCTAGTCGGGCAGCAGGGCTTTCAGGCGGGCTTCCTGGATCAGGAGGGTGTGGCCGTGTTGAGTCACGACCCCGAGGTGCCTCAAACGTCCGAGGTGGCGGGTGACGGTTTCCCGGCTGGTTCCGATCAGATCGGCGAGGATCTGATGAGTCAAGGGGAGGGCGATGCTCGTGCTGCCTGCCTCCTCCTCCCCGTGGGCCTTGCCCAGCTTCAAGAGGGTGAGGATGAGCCGATCAAAGGACCACTTGTGGCTGGCCTGGCCGCGGTCCAGCGCCATCTCCGCCAAGTGCCGGGACAGCACCCCGATGAAATTGAAGCCGATCTTTGGGATCGTGCTGAGAAGCTGGAGGAATGTCTTCCCCGGGACCACGGTTACCGTGCAGGCTGTAAGCGCCGTGGCGAGGAAGGGCCGGGCACGGACTGTCAGTAGAAGCTCCCCGAAAACGTCCCCTGGGCCGAAGACCCGGAGGATGGACTCCTGGCCGTCCTCGGAGACATGACTGAGCTTGACCAAGCCCGAGCGGAGGACGTAGAGGGCCTCGGGGGCATCCCCCGGCGCGAAGATGGTACTGCCCTTCTGGAAGCTCCGGTCGGGACAGTATCTCGCAACCTGTTCGCGCTCCTCGGAGGAGAGGCCCTCCCACAACTCGCCCGCCAGTGTCATGCCGATCCTCCCACGTGGCGGGCCCCCCCATCAGACCCGGCCCCATTCCGAGGCCGCGCATCATCCATGGCCGCTACCAGACAGCTCGCGCTTGAGCGCCTCCCGGTGGATGACCAGCAGGCGGCCCTGTTTGGTCAAGAGGCCATCCCGCTGGAGGTCGTTCAGCGTGGACGTGACTCGGACACGGCTGGCACCGATCATGCTCGCCAACACCTCGTGGGTCATCGGGACCGGGATGAGCGCGCCCTGAGGAGTCACCTCTCCCAGGTTGTCGGCCAACTTGAGGAGCAGGTGCACGAGGCGGGGCCGGGTCCAGGTGCGCGACAGGGCGACGAGATCCCGCTGGACGCTGACCAGCCGGTCGGAGATGAGGCGGATGTAGTTCATGCCCCATTGTGCCGAAGTGCTCAGGAATTGCAGTAACGTGGCCCTGGACATGATGGCAACCCGGACGTCGTCCACCGCGACGGCCTGGAAGGGCCGGCGTGTGACGGAGAACAGGCTTTCCCCGAAGACATCTCCCGGCTTGAAGATGTTCAGGATGCGCTCCGAGCCGCCCTCCCCCAGGGACGCCAGCCCGACATGGCCCTCTTCCAAGATGTAGATGAACTCCGAGCTGTCGCCGATCGAAAACACCGGCTCGCCCCGCCGAAACCATTTCTGGATGCAGGAGGTGACAGCACGCCGGCGCTCCTGGGCGGACATGCCCTCGAAGAGCCGGCTCTTGGTCAGGTGAGCCTCCTTGCCTCCTCCTTTCTCTCCTACTCTTTGCCTCATCGCGCCCAGTCTTTCCCCGACCGTTCCTCCCCAGCCTGCCCGCCAAACCGAAGGAGGGGAAACGATCTAGTCCGTCGCCGTCATCTTGACGGTTTCCTCAAGGCCCCGGTTCGGACGACCAGCAGACGGCCCTGCTTGGAAATAAGTCCCTCGCGCGCCAGTTGGCTCAGGGTAGATGTCACCCGGACACGGCTGGCGCCGATCATATTGGCGAGGGTCTCATGGGTCACCGGCACCGTGATGAGCGTCCCCTGGGGAGTTTCCCTCCCCAGGGTGCCCGCCAGCTTCAAGAGGAGGTGAACGAGGCGCGGGCGCGTCCACGTGTGCGTCAAACCCGCCAGATCGTGTTCCGCGACGATCAGCCGGTCAGAGAGCACCCGGATGAAGTTCATGGCCCATGTCGAATAGGTGCGTTGGAATTCCAGGAAGGTGGCCCTGGACATGATGCCGATCCGGGCCTCGTCCACCGCGATGGCGTCGAACGGGCGGCGCTCAACAGAGAACAGGATTTCCCCGAAGATATCCCCGGGGCTGAAGATATGCAGAATGCGCTCCGACCCGTTCTCTTCCAGCTCCAGGAGCTCCACATGGCCCGCCTCCAGGAGGTAGAGGAACTCGGGGGGATCCCCCGTGGAGAATACCCGCTCGCCGCGCCGATACTGCTTTCGGATGCACGCGGCGACGGCACGCTCGCGCTCCTGGGGAGAGAGCCCTTCGAACAGCCGATGGGCCGTCAGCGGAATCTCTCGGTTCGGTATCTTCCCAGCCGCCTTCCGTGCCACGGCGTTGATCCTTTTGCCGCCAGGACTTTCCCCCGTGCTTAAAGCATACCTATAAATTGTAGCAGTTCTGTCGCAGCTTTTACACAAAATCCATGGATTCTCGTGTCATCTGTTATGGAATCCCCCAGGGAAAGCGGTAGTTTAACTAGTGTCATTCCACCCACTCTTCCAACCTTTTCCGGACGGACCTTGTTGATGGCCACCATGGGCCGTATGGGTCGATCGCGACGGAGATGGGGATGCCCCGCCACCGGGTGAGCGTCACCTTCTCCCTGTCGGCCAGACAGGTGGAGTTGCTTGACCGGCTGGCTCAACGCACCAATGTCCCCAAGAGCGTCTACGTGCGCAAGGGCGTGGACGTCATCCTGAGGAAATACCGTGAGTTCCTGCAGGGCACCGGGCCGCTTCGAGCGCGAGAAGACGAGGAGCAGTGAGGAAGTCGCACGACCGCTGGGAGGCCACGAGCGCTGCACGGACCTGAGGCGAAGGCATACCATCCGATAACAGTCTCCCGCACTCTAGGAAGCGGCTGACGGTGGTCCAGACACGTGCGGGGGCGGTGGCGCGGGCAGCCCGCGCAGGAGGGGGGTTATGAGCGCAGAAGGGTATATCAATCGGTGGTGGCGGGTGGTGGGCGCGTTATTGATGAACCTCTCGCTGGGATCGCTGTACGCCTGGAGTATCTTCATCGCGCCTCTGGAAAAGGAGTTCGGCTGGACCCGGGCCGACACCTCGTGGATCTTCACCATCGCGGTGTTCGTATTCGGGATGTCCTTCGTGATCGCGGGGCGCCTCCAGGACAAACTGGGCCCCTTCAAGATCTCGGTCATCGGGTCCATCGGGCTGAGCCTGGGATTCATCCTGGCCAGCTTTACGAACAGTCTGCCCTGGATCTTCTTCACGTTTGGCGGCGTCATGGGGTTCGGGAACGGCTTCGGCTATGCCACCCCCATCCCCGTGCTATCCAAGTGGTTCCCGGATCGGCGCGGCCTGGCCGTCGGCTTGGCCGTGGCCGGGTACGGTGGTGGGTCGGCCATCCTGGCCTTCATCGGCCCGCCGATGCTCACCGGGCTGGGGTGGCGAGGCACCTTCCTCTGGCTGGGGATCGGGTTCTTCGTGGCCACCATGATCGGGGCCTCCATGCTGAAGAACCCGCCGGCCGGGTACAAGCCGGAGGGCTGGGTTCCGCCTCCGCCGACAGCCAAGGTGGCGGCCACGACCTACGACTATCCTCCGTCTCAGATGGTCAAGACCCCCCAGTTCCCCCTGATGTGGATCGGCTACTGCCTGGGGACGTCGGCGGGTCTGATGACCATCAGCCAGCTCATCCCCTTCGCCCGGAGCGTCGGGCTGCCGGCGACCGCGGCCACGCTCACCCTGCTGATCGGGGCCCTCGGAAACGCTTCTGGCCGGATCTTCTCAGGGTGGCTGTCCGATGCCATCGGCCGTTTGCAGACGCTCCGCCTGATGATCCTGGTGTCGGCACTCGGCATGTTCGTCCTGGCGAACAGCTCCAGCATCGGGGTCATCTACGTCCTGCTGTTCGTGGTGTACTACTGCTACGGGACCCAGCTCTCGGTGTTCCCGTCCACCACGGCGGACTTCTTCGGGACGAAGAACCTGGGCGTGAATTACGGCTGGGTCTTCACGGCCTGGGGCGTGGCCGGGATCGTGGGCCCCATTATTGCCGGCTACATGTTCCGGACCTACAAGGTGTACACCGGCGCATTCTATGTGGCCGGCGTCCTGGCGGCCATCTCCTTGGTCGCCATGATGATCGCCAAGCGGCCCGAGCCGGTCACCGCCAAGGCCACGGCGTAGAGGGTTGCGGGCTCGGAGTCCCGCGAGGTGCACCGGCAGGAATCAATGAGGACTCCTGGGGAAGAGCGGGGGTGTCAGCCACCCCCGCTCTTCCCATTTCCGGGGCGAAACACGTCAGCACGAGGGCCAAAGGCAAGGGACTGAGTCGTGAACCCGGTCAGCTCGGAACCTGGATTGATCCCTCGGATCTTCATTGCGGCTCAGGCGTTCGAGCGACTGAAGCTCTACATTGACCTCTGTCCCTTTGAGGTGGGCGGGCTGGGGATGATCGACCGACTGTCCCGCCGATTCGGATTCCCTGCGGCAGGAGCTTTTGGCAGAACTGCGGGAGAAAATGCGCCTCGTCCGCCGCGAGGTTTCCCTCGTGCCGGAATTGATCCTTGGTGCCACCGAGGCCCTGGAGATCCCGATCCCCTTCGAGGAACCGGAAGCGCCTCGAGACGGCTGATCCTGGTTTCGGGGTGTCAGGAACGGCTGGGACTGACCTGGAAAGGTGGCTGTGCTGGAAGCCGAGGACAGTGATTCAGGATCCTGGCAGGGGTACCCTCGGGCTGATGGCTTTGATGCAGGGCGGGGGCCAGCCTCTATAATCCGTAGTTGCTCGCACTCCTGGCCATGCCTGGAGCGGGCACCGCAGGCGTTGCGGCCCACGAGAGGATACGGGAGATTGCGCGGTCAAGCCGATCGTCCTTGACCGGGTGGCCCCGGGAGTCCGGCGGAGATTCCTCCCACCATTCTGGCCACATCTTCTCCACCTCCGGGTCCTGATCCCGCCGCGCCAGGTGTCGGATGGCCAGCCACCCCACCAAACCCGCCACCAATAGGAAGCCACCGAAGACTGCCCAGTCCGCCATGGCCATGACCCTTCCTCCTCGGGGCGAACACACCCTGATCTAAGCATGGCCTCGGCAGCAGAATCCGTCAGTCTCGCCCTCGACAGCAGCGCTGAGAATTATTGCTATAAGTGTGACAACCGAAGGTGCGGGGATTCAGACCCGGCGTTTGCCTCAGGGCAAGTTGGAACCCTTCTGGCTCCAGAGCCGCATTCGCCCCTGAGACCGAGCCGGCAATCTCCCTCCGGCCGCTCGAGACCGTAACCTCGGCCTCCCTCCCGAGGCATGATCGGCCCTGGCGTCTGGTAGTTTCCAAAAACACATTCCTTTTTCTCCAAGAGGGTTCCGTGAGAAACCTCATGTTTTCCTTGACATCCCGCACGGCCGTTGCTAGATTTCGGGCTCTCAAAGGCTCTTTTTCCGCCCATACATGCCTGAGAGAGTTGGATAGTGCAGGAGAGCGGAATGAGCGAGTCCGACGCCACCACCCAGGGTCAAGACCTTCCGCAGACTGAGGGTCAGTTGCAGGATCGGATCATCGGGGACGCGATCGGCTACACCCGGGGTCTCGTCGCCGTCCTCGACTCCCTCACGGAGGGGTTCCGCCGGCGCGGGCGGGAGCTGGAAGAGCACAAGCAGCGCCTGGCAATCCTCCAGAGCGAGCGGCGCGCCGTTCTCGAGGAGCGGGCTGGCCTCGAGGCGCAGCTTCGCTCCCTCACCTCCGAACGCGACGGACTTCGGACCACCCTCGAGGAACGCACCCGCGACGTCGCGAGGCTCCGCCAGGAGCTCGCGACAACCCGCGAGACGCTGGAGGCCAACGCCCGGGAGCTGCAGCAGCTCCAGGCCGCGCTGGCGACGGCCACGCAGCAGGCGGAGGAGCTGCGCGTCCTCCAGGCCGAGCGACGTGCCACGCAAGACGAGCTGGCACGGCTTGAGACGGACTTTCAATCCATGACGGTCGAGCGGGAGTTGCTGCGGAGTATCCTGGATGACATGGAACGGGAGCGGGATCGAGTCCGCCAGGATCACGCAGCCGCCCGGACGACGCTGGAGGCCAACGCCCGGGAGCTGCAGCAGCTCCAGGCCGCGCTGGCGACGGCCACGCGGCAGGCGGAGGAGCTGCGCGAGATCGTCCGACGGCTCGAGCGCGACAACGAGAGCAAGGCGCAGCAGATCCAGCGCCTGGGAGAGAGGCAGCGGGAACTCCTCCAGGCTCGAGAATCGGCCGGCGTGGCCCAGGATGCGCAGGTCATGATACGCGAGCGCCTGACCAATACAGAGCAGCTCCTGGACACGGCCCAGAAACAGCTTTTCACATCCCAGCAGGGGATGGAGCGCCTCAAGACCTCTCTCGACGAGGAACGAACCCTGACTGCTGCTCTGCAGGAGCAGCTCCAGTCCCACCGCCAAGACCTCTCGCGCCTGGCCACGCTGGCGCAAGTCTTCTCGATGACCCTTACCGAAATCGCCGGTATCGTGGGAACCCCCCTGGAGATAGCCGGTGGCGTGCTGCCGCCCGATGGCGGGGCAGACCAGCTGCAGGGACTGCTGCAGGCCATCAGGGGGCAGGCAGAGGCAGTCACAGCCTCACACAAGCAGATCGCAGATCTCAACGCACTGGTCGAGTCGAGTCAGGAGGTTCTGGGAACCAGGGATGCCCTGCCCGATCGCCTGGGCGAGATCATGGCTGAGCGCCAAGCCCTCGAGCGCCAGGCTCAGGAGAGTGGCATCGAGCGGCAGCGGCTCCAGGAAGAGCTGGCAGGATCGGTGGCCCGTGCAGAGCAGGCACAAGAGGAGGCGCACCGCCTCTCGGAACGCGTCAATTGGCTGATGGCGGAGCTGGAGGCACAGCGCCCTGCTGCCGACCATCTCCGCGTTGCGCCGGCGGCCGTTCCCGAATACCGGTCGGATCCGGCACCCCCCCCGACCTCCCCGCCGGTCCAGACGGTCGAGGCGGCCCCAGAGGGCCAGCCAACGCTGGAAGAGGCTCCGGAGATCTTCACAGCTCCAACGGAGCAGCCGGTGGCCCCCCCGCCGGAAACGGCCGCGGCAACCCTCGAGGGGCCTCTGCAGCCCGCCCCCTCAGGATTGAGCGAACCCCAGGGCCTCTCGGCCCCTTTCTGGGTCGAGTGCAGGATCGAAGGGGCCGGCGAGGACCCATCCGGCCTCTTGCGGGGCCAGCCGTCTCGGATCAACGAGGTGGGATTGGTGGTGCCCTTCGACACGTCCCTGTCGGCCGGACGGATACTGATTGTCCGGGTCATCCGCGGCCGCGAGGAATTCTCGGTCCGCGGAAGCGTGGTGCGGGCGCAACCGTCCAAAGGCACAGCCGGCCGGAAACCCGCCGGCTTCGACCACCTGATCCGGTTCCACCATTCAAACTTGGAGTCGTCCCGGCGCCTCAAAGCTTTCCTCGCGTAGGTCTCCGCTTCGCAGTATCCCACGAGATCTCCCGGGTTGTGGTGTTCCTGGCGCAGGAGGACTCCGCCTACATCACCGGGCAGATCTACGGGATCAATGGCGGATTGTACATGTGAAGGATCCGACCGGAACCCTCCCCGAATCGACGGCCGACCTGCTGGATCTCCTCAGCAGCGTCAAGGCCCGCTTTGAGCCTGCGGATCGCCAGATCAAGGCCGCCAGCCTGCAGATCCTTGCCGGGCGGGAGATCCGCGAGGTGAGGTCGCTGATCCTCTTCCACGAGATCCTGTGCTTCCTCCGAGCCTACCCGGACAGCCCCGAGATCCTGCGCTGGGTCGAGAACTCCCTCAAGGAATTCCCCGCCCGCGTGGATCGCGTCAAGGCCGGTGGTCCTGCAGCGGACCTGAAGCAATTGCAGGACACCGGAATCGCCCACACGACGGTCTACTATGCCTACCCCTACCCCATGGCGACATGGCTCGTCGAGAAGTTTCCCGATGCGGTCGAGATCGATTGGGAGGATGCTGACGGGATCGACAAGATCCGGTCCATGCTTCCCCTGCTCGCGGTCTACGCCGAGAACGATGCCTTGGACGACGAGAGTCTTTCGCTGCGGGAGTGGATCCGGACGGCGAAGGCCGGGAGGGTTGTGAGCGACCTGCAATGGCTCCTCGAGACGCTGGACGCCTCCCCCCTGCCCCCGGCGATCCTCCGGCACCTGTACGACAGCGCCGAATTGCTCCTCGGATGGGAGTTGCGGGATGCGGCGGCCTCCAGGACGCTGGCCAGGCATCCTACCGACCGCATCTTCTCCCACCACGGTCCGTTGATGCGGGGACCCATCGACTTCCGCGCCGAGATCCAAAAGCCGCTGCCGGCTGTGAAGCCCCTGTCGCGCAAGACCGCCGAATCCCTGCTTCACCTTTTCAAATCCGCCTTGTCCGCCAGGAATCGCGAACTGTACCCGCTCCTGCACGCCAACCCGCTGGACGTATTCCTGGCCGATGCGGAACGGGGAATTCAAATCGCCCTGGTGGGCGTTCTCCCCGAGTTCCGGCTCCCCCTGGAGGCGTACTACAGCTTCCTGGTGCTGAAGAACGGGGTGCCGGTCAGCTACGGCGGCGGGGGGCCGCTTCTCGATCGCCTGGAGATCGCGGGGAATATCTTTGAAACGTTCCGGCAGGGAGAATCGGTGCACACCTTCGTCCAGGTCTTCCGGGCCTACCGGGAGCTCTGCGGTTCGCGCTATTTCCTCATCCCCCGATACCAGGTGGGCTACGAGAACGAGGAGGCGCTCCAGTCCGGCGCCTTCTGGTTCTACCGCAAGCTGGGGTTTCGGCCGGTGCAGCCCAAGGTCCTGGCGCTCTCGGAGGGCGAGCAGCGGAAGATCAAGGCGGACTCCGCCTACCGCTCCCCCAGAAAGACCCTGGTGCGGCTGGCGCAGAGCGACATGGTCCTGACCCTGGAGGGTGATGGGCGCGATCCCCCCCGCGATCTCCCGCAGGGGAACATCGGCCTGCTGGTGACCCGCCAGGTCGCCGACAGGTTTAACGGCAACCGCACGGTTGCCATCCGGGAGGCCACGCGCCATGTGGCCCGCGTGCTCAGGATCCCCGGGTGGCGGGCGTGGCCCGCGCCCCAGCAGTTTGCGATGGAGCGGCTGGCACCCATCCTGGCGTTGATCCCGGACCTCGACCACTGGACCGCCGCGGAGAAACGGGCCCTGGTCCGGGTCATCCGGGCCAAAGGTGCGCAGCGGCAGGCTGCATACATCCGCCTCCTCACAGGGCACACGCGACTGGCGCGCTCCCTCTACGACCTCGCCGATTCGGTCAAGCCGCGGACGGCACACTCCCGCCGGTCGAGCTGAATCTTCCCTAATCCGAAACACCCGTGAACCGCCATGATCACCCAGCGCTGGCGCTGGGTGTCCTTGGCGGTTAATATTTCAAGAGCCTTGACACCGGCTGCCAGGCCGCGTATTTTAATAACTGACTAGTCAGATACTTGGAGGCCGTGTGCCCATCGCGAAGAATCCAGCCCGCCCGCCTCGCTGGCGCCGCCAGCCAGAGGTACGACCCCAGCAGATCCTGGAGGCCGCCTTCCGCGTGTTCGGCACCCGGGGGCTGCACCAGGCGACCCTGGACGACGTGGCCCGGGCCGCCGGCATCACCAAGGGCACAATCTATCTGTATTTCCCCG
>Ga0214473_10005987_pt1 | contig 14548 bp, 12 predicted proteins | sample RVTome_7_FD_203509 | JGI IMG/M metagenome (GOLD analysis project Ga0214473, IMG submission 203509) | Soil microbial communities from uranium-contaminated site in the Upper Colorado River Basin, Wyoming, United States - RVT98D197 | ecosystem: Environmental > Terrestrial > Soil > Contaminated >... | reverse complement strand
TCCAGCGCACACGCGATGACGTAAGCGTCGTAGGCATAGATATCGAGGTCCTTCGAGATTTGCAGCGCCTGCGGTAGCCGGACATCGGAAAAGCGGATAGGGATCTGACGATACGCGTCAAGAGCACGGTGGGCTTGGCGGAGAGTGAGACGTTGGCGCTTGAACATGGCTGAAAAGGCGTTGCCAACCTCCCAATGAACCGACGACGGTGCGATCAGGTCAGCTCCCCTGGCTATGTTGATCAAGGCCGCGCGGTGAGGTTCAAGGGTGAGATCACCGCGCTACGCGCGGAGATGCGGGGTGAGTGGAGAGCCCTGCGCGGCGAGATGGGCGGCCTGCGCAGCTAGATGACCGGCCTGCGCGCGGACGTGACGGCTAACTTCGCCCGCCTGGACGAGCGGCTGACGAAGGCGCTCGATCTCCGCGAGCGCATCGTGGTGCCCGAAGCCAGGCTCGCCCGCTGAGCCGTCTCGCTTGGTTCCTCCGGGGAGAGGCGGCTGCGTGCGCCGCTTGTCGCTTCGCGTGCGACCTCGCCGCGCGCTGGCAGCGGAGCGGGCACCCCCTGCCTCGACCGTGGGTATGAGCAGCCGCGCTACGAGCGCCGAGTCAGGCTGCCTTCTCGACCAACCGCCCGGACACGTACTTGTGGAGTAGGCTCGATATGAGTGTCTGGTACGGGATGCCCTCCTCGACCGCGCGCTTCTTGAGGGCTTCGAGGTCCGTTCCCGAAATCCGGATATTGACCCGGCGGTCCTTCTTGAATGTGGCTTGCGCGTAGCGCTGGTAGCGCCGTGATTCGGACTTCACGCTCGCTACTGACTTCCACTCGCCCCGCTCGACCGCAGCCCTGAGTTCTCTCTCCTCTCGATTCAACTTCGCCATGGTCCGTCTCACTCCTTGGCCTTGAGATACTTACGCGTGGCCTTGCGGCTCGGGATGATCGTCTTTAGGGCGATTTCGCCCTCGGTCTCGACGGTCGGCACCAGGTAGGCATAGTGGCCGATCTTGACCACGAAGACACGTTGACCCCGGTACTTTTCCTGGTTCGGATGTTCAAGGATGTCGAGCACGTCAGCACGGCCGATGTGGTAGATGACCTCTTCGAAGGAAATACCCCGCTCGGCCTTCAGCTTCTCGTTCTTCGCCGGATCCCACGAGAAGCGCCTCACGAAACATCCGGTAGCACGACGTGTGCCTATTGGCAACGCCATCGGCGGTGCGGCAATGGCCTGCCGCTCACGCTTCCTGGCGCTCGAAGCCAAGCTCGCCCGCTAAGCCGTCTCGCTTCGTCGCCTGGGACGAGAACACGCAGGACACGACGTCGGGCTATCGTGGCTGGGGGCGTCCTCCCGCTACCAGGGCCCCGGCCTCAACTACCGCGAATACAACGGCGACATCTTCAATCGGCCGGAGCTGTTCAACGAGACCGGCGGGACGGAGATCCTCGATCAACTTGCCAGCGCCCTGCTTCTGCGTGAAGTCTTGCCCGCGCTCGCTCTCGCTTCCACCGATGATCGGGTGCGCGAGAACGCCGCCCTGCTCGGCTGAGCGGCACATCTGTCTTCGCGGGCACGCGGGTCCCGGTGCAAACACTGATCGACTACCTCGAGGCCGGCGATCCCCTGGAGGCCCTCCTCAACGACTTCCCTAGCGTATCCCGGGAGCACGCGGTCGCGGTACTCGAGGTGGCGAAGTCCGCGCTGTTGGCCAAGGCGGTGGCCGCGTAGCGTAACGTCGTGTGCTTGAGCCGCGGGGCGGCCGGCGGTTACTCGGTTCTCGAAGCGCGGGCTTGGATTGCGTCACAACAGGCGCTCGAATTCTTCGACGGTGAGACGAGCCTGTTTCAAGATGTGCGAGAGCGTCGATCGCTTGATGGGCTGGTGCGCGGGCACGATGAGCTTCAATGTTTCGCCGGGCGCATGTTTCTGGAGCCGAATGTGACTGCCACGTTGTCGCACGACGACCCAGCCGTCCCGACGCAACGCCCGAACCACCCGGTCGTAGTTCAGGCTGGGGACCTTGGTCATACGGCGATCTCAATGACCTCGGCGTCCGGCGAAAGGGTTGCGTCATCGTCAACAGGTTCGAGATACAGCTGGATGGCTTCCTGGATGTTGGCAAGGGCCTCATCACGTGTGCCACCCTCGCTGATACATCCCGGCAGGACGGGCACAAGAGCCGTGAATCCACCTTCATCGCTTGGCTCCAATACGACGTGCAATCTCATCACGCTCTCCTTCGAACTGAGCGTACAACGGGGGCGGCCCGCACAGCAATCTAACGTTAGGCGATGGCATCGCGCGAAGCGTTGACAGCTTGATCGACATGCTCGCGCGCCCCGGCATTCAGGTCAGGATCGTCGACGTCGCTGTCTTCATCGGCCTCTCCTCGTGCGTGGGAGCCAAAGAGCCAAATCTGCTTCGCGCCCGTCGCGACCAACCGACGGCAGAGTTAGGGAAGGAAGGCCGCCGAAACCGAGACACCGAACGACGTTCTGGCGACTCATTCATTGCGCATTCTAGTCTATGAAGAACGAGGGTCAGGGCGCAATCGAGAACTGCGGAGTGTCGGCCCGCAACGGTCAAGTTGGCTACGATTGCGGTGAGCGCTGTGACCACTGACGCGCTCCGCGAGGTCGGCCCGGCGGGCTCAGCCGCACCCGGTTGCTACCGCGAGCGCACGACAAATCGCGCCGAGCTTGTCGCGGCCTAGCTACTCGGGCCATACACCTTCGTCCGCCCATCCCTCCAGATCGTGCTCGGTTCCTTTCGCATACGCGCGGCGGTACGCCTCGGCAACGGATGCTCGTCGCTTGCGCCGGAGGTACTCGAATACTGCCCGGCGAATCACCGCCGAACGTCCGTCTCGCCGCGCCTCCTCGTCGGCATCCAGCCGTTCGAGAAGCCTCTCGTCGAAGGTGATCTGAATGGCTTTCATGTGGATATTCTATTTGGATCAACTGTCGTCATTACAAGCCGCTTCGTAGCGGCCGCGGCCGATCCTGCTTGCGGTAGCGAACGCTCAGCCGCGGTGCCGAAGGCTCACTTGAGGTAGCCGAGCGCGCGCAGGCGGGCCCTCATCTCGGGTGTGAAAGAGATGGTCGTGGGCGGCGCCTCGGCGGAAGCCTGCTGCGCCGCGACATCGCGGACGCGCAGCAGCATGCGCAGGAAGCCGGCTCGACTCTGCTCGCTGCGCTGTAGGTCGTCGCGCTCGGCGGGATCCGAGTCCAGATTGAAGAGGCTGACGCGCCGGTCGGGGGCCACCGTGAGCTTCCATGCGCCGTCGATGATCGCGCGCCGGTGAACGTGGCGGTCGCGGGCGAAGCGGGGTTCGAGGTCGGCGAAGATCCGGCGCGGGGCAGGGTCGGGCTCGCCCCGCATGAGGTTGGCGAAGGACGGCGCCGCCGAGGTAGCGGGATCGGCGAGGCCGGCCAGGTCGGCGAGCGTCGCCCACAGACTCACGAGCGACACTGGCTCGTCGACGACGCGCCCCCGCAGAATCCCCGGTCCGGCCACGATCAGCGGCACGTGGAGCAGCTCCTGCCAGAGCGCGCGCCCGTGCTGCAGCTCGCCGTGCTCGCCGAACTCCTCGCCGTGGTCGGAAGTGACCAGGACCAGCGTCGGCCGGCCCGCGCGGGCGCGCAGGCCGTCGAGCAGTCGCGCGATGGCGGCGTCGGTGGATGCGATCTCGGCGTCGTAGAGCGCGGTGAGCGTAGCCAGGTCGTCCGCGCTCTCCGGCGCCTGTGGTGCCAGCAGGAGCGGCCATTGCTCCGCGCCGGTGAGCGGCGCGTCGGGCACGACCCCGAAGCGGCGGGCGTACTCGGGCGGCGGAAAGTAGGGGGCGTGGGGATCGAAGTAGTGCACGTATAGCATAAACGGCGCGCCGGTGCGCTCCGGCTCAGAGAGCCAGGCGAGCGCCGTCTCGCTCATTTCGCCGGCCGGCGCCACGGTGACCGAGGACTGCAACCAGGGGTCGGCGGGGACGATGTTGGCCCTGGCGCGCCGGTTAGCGACCGGACCGTGCAGGACGGTGAAGCGGTCGAAGCCTCGCGCCAGGCCCTGAAGCGGCGTCACCAGGGCCGGATGGGCCGAGAGGGCCATGGTCTCGTACCCGGCGGCGCGGAAGGCCTCGGCCATCGTGGGGCGGCCTTCGGCTAGGACCGAGGTATTGCGCTCGACGCCGTGCGCGGCCGGGTCGAGGCCGGTCATGATGGAAACGACGCTTGGCAGGGTCCATGAGCTGGGCGCATGGGCGCGCGCGAAGCGCACACCGCGGGCGGCGAGGGCGTCCAGCGCCGGCGACGTCGCGCGCGGATAGCCGTAGCAGCCGAGATGATCGGCGCGCAGGGTGTCGATCACCACGATGACGACGTTTGGACGCCGCCCTGGGCCGAGCCTTGTGAGAGCTGCAAACGTGGCCAGGGCGGCCAGCGCGATCGCGGCGGCGCCTGCCGCCCGTCGGAATGCTACCTGCGTTCTCTGCGTCAACCTTCGTTCTTCTCGCCCGGATTTTGGCTGCTTCGCCGGGCTTTCTCCTGGTGCTCGCCAGGCTCGAGTATGGTGACGGTGGCAGCGTGAGCCAATCTGCCGGTGAGTCGTTTACGCGCAGCTCTGGCCCTTCTCATGCACGGGCTCTCATTATTGAAGATAGCCGAGGCTTCGCAGCTTCGCCTTCTGCTCGTCGGTTAGCTCGAAGTCCTCGCTAACGCCGCCGGTCACGAACGTGCCGTCGACGAGGGTCCGCAGCTGCTCGATGAGGTCGTGATGCTCGACCGCGAGGTCATCACGTTCCGTTGAGAGCGCCGCGCTACCGGTGTCGACGTCGTACAGCTGCTCTACGCTGTATCGTCCGCACTCGTCGTCAGGGAGCGCGGTGCCGCCCACCGTCGCTTCCGGATTCAAGCCGACGATTCCCATGGTGTACTCGGTGGCGCGAACGCATGGCGCAGCCAGCGTTGTCCTGATGTATTTCCACTGTCCGATCCTGGCGCCTTCTACGCGGGTGGGGGCGAAGAACTCGCCCTCGCCCGGTACGACGACCGGGACGGGCGGGCTGTGCGTGAGTCCCATGAGGGCGATCGCAGGCTTCGCGGTGCGTCCTTTGAGCGCGGGAACCAGGGAGTGACCGGCGAGTCCGGCGGTTGGATCGAGGCCGAGAGCGTCGAGAACAGTCGGCATGATGTCGACGTTGCGCGCTAGCGTCGCGATGCGCGTACCCGCTACGATCATTGGCGGGTAGCGCAAGATCAGCGGTATTCGCACGCTGGTCTCGGACAGGTCATAGCCGTGGCCCACCATGATGTGCTCGCCGAGGCTCTGTCCGTGGTCGGCGTGTAAGACCACGAGGGTGCTCGCCGTCAGATTGAGCGCATCGATTGCCCCGAGCAGCCGCCCTACGGCTTCATCGGTGTTCGCGAGATCCCGGTCGTAGTCATCGAGCACGCGTTGACGCTGATGGCCGCCTGCGAGCAAGCGTTCATGGGGCCCGAAGTAGTGCACCCACAGGAAGAACCGCTCGCTGTGGTGCTGTTCCAGCCACTCGACGGCGACCCGTGTAACTTCTTCGTCCGGCCGGTACGCGTCGTTACGCAGTTTCTCCCTGAAGTTGCGATCCGTCTCCTCGCGATCTTCCGACAAGACCACCTCGACCTTGCCAACTGGCTCGCTCCCGCCCATCACTACAACCGGTTCGCTGAACTCGTCGTTGTACGAGTCGAAGCCTTGATCGAGGTTGTAGACCGTGGCGAGCGGGAAAGAGCCGACGACGGCGCCGGTTACGAGCCCGTGTTCCTTCAGCACCTCGGCCAGGGTGCGGTGCTCGTCGCGAAGCCGCTGCCATCCGAACCGGACGCCGTGCGAAGAACCGTAGGTGCCCGTCATCACCGAGGCCATCGAGCCTGTCGTCCACGGAGTGTCACAATACGCGGTCGAGAACCGCGCGCCCTCGGCCGCAAGGCGGTCGATCGCTGGCGTGCGCGCCTCGGCGTAACCATAGGCGCCTAGGCGGTCGGGCCGCAACGCGTCTATGGTGATGAGGATCGCCGCGTGCGGTTGGGGCGCGAACACGAGCGGCCAGAGGTACACGGCCGCCAGAGCGAGCGACGCGACCAGTGCAGCGAGGGCAAATGGGACGGCGAGCCGGCGCATGTCAACCGGTGTCCGTGTGGAGCGCTTGGCGGTGACACTTCTCCAGGAGGCGCGCGGGTTCGAGCTCGGGGGGAACGTCCTCGATAGTGCGGCGGCGCTCGATCCCCGCGGCGTGCTCGACGCCGGGTCCGGTCTCCACCGCGTACTCGCGCCGCAGCTCCGGGTGCGGGGCGAGCGCGTCGGCGATCGTGCGCTCGCCGGCGGCGCAGTCGCCGCTCAAGGCCTGCGTGACGCCCAGCATCGCGGAGGCGCGCAGAAAGGCGGGGTCGAGATCCAGCGCGTGGGAGAATTCGCTCATCGCTTGCCGGAGCTGTACGCGGTCGCGGGTCGAGGAGGGGGAACCGTGGGCGACCGCTCCGACCAGTTTCAAAATGGCCAGGTTATAGTGCGCTTCCGGGATCGAAGCGTCAAGGCGAGTGGCCTGCTCGGCTGCCCGCAGCGCCTGCTCGCGCCAGCCGAGGCGGTGATAGAAGACGGCGAGCGTGTTCAGGTACTCGGCCTGCGTGGAGGCGCTGAAGCGGCTGCGCTCGGCGGGCCTTCCGATCGCCTGCTCGGGCTGCAGACGGGCGGCGCGCTTCAGGAGATGAACGGCCTCGAGCGGCCGTCCGGCGTCGAAGGCGAGGGCGGCCAGGTTCTCGTAGCCTAGGTGCCAGCCGGCGTCCGCCGACGAGCGGAACAACTCCGCCGCGCGCTCGCGCTCGCCGGCCGCGAAGTAGACCACGCCGTGGATGTTCTCGAGCGAGGGGGCGTCGAGAGAGCGCGAGCGCCGGATCGCCGCGGGATCGAAGAGGAGGCCGTGGGTGAAGACCACGGACGCGGCGAGCGCGAGAGCGGCGCAGGCGGCCGTCACGGGGCGGAGCCACTTAGGATGGCGCTCGCGCAGGCGGCTCAGACCGAGCGCGAACCAGAAGCTGAAGGCGACGCTCACCGGCATGAAGTAGGTCGCCTTCACGATCGCCGGTATCGGGATGGCGCGCGTGGTGAGTATGAAGCTCGCCGTCATCGTCGCGAAAACGAGCAGCATGGCGACGATCGTGTCGTCCCAGCCCTGGCGCCAGAGCCGGCCCAGGGCTGCGCACATGCCAAGCAGGGTGATCGCGGTCGGGACGACCCCCAAGCAGAGAAGAGCTTGTCCGGCACGGCGTGCCACCTCGCTCTCGGTCACCGGCGGCACCACCCAACCCCCAAAGCCGTCGAACCAGGCGTTGGCGTAGACGCCGGTCCATATCGACTCTCTGAGCCAGCGCTGCCCGCCGCCGGGGTAGAGATCGCCGCTCGGCGAGAAGCCGCGCGGCCAGCTCGGGCGGCGGAAGATGAGTGGGTCGAAGGTCACATACTCAAGGAGCGTTCGCTCGGCCTGAGGCTGCTCGCTCTCGACGTGGCGCACCATGAACTCGTCGCGGCTGAGCTTGAATGGGGTGCCGTAGAGGCTCAGGTTGCGCGCGTAGTACCAGCCGCAGACCGCCAGCATGACCGCCACCACGATGGCGAGCGTGCGGGCGCCGGTGCGAAGCCGGCCGCGAACGAGCGCTTGGAGCCCGATCGCGCCCAGGGCGCCGAGCAGGACGGCGAAGCTCGAGAACTTGGCGAGCATCGCCAGCCCGAGCGCGAGGCCGAGACCGAGGCTGCGCGCGAGCGAGGGCCGCGCCAGGACGGCGAGCAGCGCCAGCAGCGACACGCTGCACAGCACCGCGCCCAGGCCTTCGTTGCCGAGAAAGGGTGCGCTGTAGATGTGTACCGGAATGAAGAGCATGAGTCCCGGGGCGAGCAGGTGGATCAAGCGATCTCCGGGGAAGCGGCGCCGCACGATCACGTAGCTCGCGGCCGCGTGCGTGAGGCCGAGGAGCCCCATCAGGACCGACCCTGCTTGCAGGCGCGCCAGGGGATCGATGCCGGCGAGCGTTTTCCACGGCACCACCATGAGCGCGTAGTAGAGCGGGGGGTGGAAGAACGACCAGCCCGAGGTGGCGAGCGGGACGCGCCAGGTTTCGCTCAGGTACCAGATGTATGTGAAGTGGCCGAAGCCGTCGTAGCCGCGCAGCGAGGGAAACGTGAGCGCGTTGTGGATGCGTACCGCCGCCGCCACGGCGACCATCACGCCCGCGACCGCGGCAAAGGTTCGCCTGCTCACGCGCTCAGTGCCGCGCCAACTGCCCGTCGGCGCTGCACGCCGCTAGCCAGCGGCGTGGCTCCAGCTCCTCGGGCAGGCGCTCGATGTATTTCCGTCTCCCGATCGATGCCGAGTGCCAGATGCCTCTCCCGGTCTCGGCCGGGAACTCCCGCCGCAGCCCCGGCGGGGGATCGACTGCCTGGGCGAGCGTGGCCTCCGCCTGCTCGCAATTGCCGAGCAGGGCTTCCGTGACGCCGAGCATGGCCGCTGCCGGCAGGAATCCCGGATCAAGCATGACTGCCCCGCTGAGATTGGTACGTGCCTGGCGAACGCCTATCGCGTCCGGTCGCGAACGCGGCTCGCCTTGCGCGCTCTCGGCGCCGCTCGCGCGCAGCAGCTGCAGCACCCCGAGGTTGTAGTACGCCTCGGGAAGGGTCGCGTCCTTTGCTAGCGCCTCCGCCGCCGCACGCAGGGCGTCGTCGCGCCAGCCGAGGTCGTGGTAGATCACCGCCATCGAGTTCGAGTACTCTGCCTGTGTGATCATGTCGAAGTACCGGCGGTCGGCCGGTATGCCAAAGGATTGCAAGGGCTCGATGCGGGCGGCGTTCCTCAGGTGATGTAGGGCCTCGAGCGGCCGGCCGTCATCGAGGACGATCGAGGCCAGGTTTTCGTACCCGAGGTACCATTCCCGCGAGGCCGCGAGCGTGAAGGCGGCCCTCGCCCGCTCGCGCTCGCCGCCGGCGTAGTACACGACCCCCTTCAAGTTGTCCCACTGCGGGCGCGAGATGGAGTTCTCCTCGGGAAGCTGGGGCTGGAAGAGCAGACCCTGCGTGAAGACGGCGCAGCTCACCGCCGCCAGCACCGCCGACTCGGCGGCCACGTAGCGCGCCCAGCGGCGGTCCAATTCGGCTAGCTTGCGCAGGCCGAGCGCGAACCAGAAGCTGAACACGACGGTGATGGGCATGAAATAGGTTGCCTTGATGGCCGCGTGCAGGGGGACCACGCGCGTGCCGTGGATGAAGATCGCGACCATGACCGTAAAGGTGAGGAGCATCGCGGCAAGCGTATCGTCCCAGCCACGACGGCGCAGGGTCATGATCGCGGTTGCGATCCCGAGCACGGTGACCAGCGTCGGTACCAGGCCAAGGCACAAGAGCACCTGACCCGCGCGCCGTGAAAGCTCACTCTCGATGACCGCCGGCAGGATGAGTTTACCGGAGCCGTCGAACCAGGTGTTGGCGTAGATGCCGGTCCACACCGACTCGCGCATCGCGCTTCTGACCACCGTCGGGGGCACCTCGCCCGCGATCGGAATCCCGCGTGGCCACGCCGGCCGGCGAAAGATGATCGGGTCGAAGAGGACGTACTCGAGCAGCCCGCGCTCGCCCTTGGTCTGGATGTTCTCGACGTGGCGGACCATGAACTCGTTGCGGCTGAGCTTGAACAGCTCGCCGTAGAGGCTCAGGTTGCGCGCGTAGTACCAGCCGCACACCGCGAGCATCACCGTGGCGACCGCCGTGACGGTCAGCAGCCCCGCCTTGACCTGCCGCCTGACCAGCGCCTGCAGCGCGATCGCGCCAAACGCTCCCAGCACCACCGCCAAGGCCGAGAACTTGGTGAGCATGGCGAGGCCGAGGCAGAGTCCCAGCGTTAGCCTGCGCCCCAGCGACGGCCGCGCCAGCACCGCGAGCAGCGCCAGGAGCGAGACGCTGCACAGCACCGCCCCCAGGCCCTCGTTGCCGAGAAACGGCGCGCTGTAGATGTGCACCGGGAGAAAGAGCATGAGGCCCGGCGCCAGCAGGTGGATCAGGCGCTCGCCCGGGAAATAGCGCCTCACGATCACGTAGCTCACCGCGGCGTGGGTGAGGCTCAAAAAGCCCATGAGCAGCGAGCCGATGCTCAGGCGCAGGAGCGAATCGACGCCGTCGAGCGCCGTCCACAGCGCGGCCATCAGCACGTAGTAGAGCGGGGGGTGGAAGAACGACCACCCGGAGGTCGAGCGCGGCACGCTCCAGGTCTCGCTCATGTACCAGATGTAGGTGAAGTGTCCGAAGCCGTCGTAACCGCGCAGCGCGGGGTAGGTGAAGGCATTCTGGACGCGGACCGCTGCGGCGACGACCACCATAACGCAGGCGATGACCACGAACGCGCGGCGGCTCATCAAGCCCGCCCCTGCTTACGTGCGATGACGCGCAGCACGCCGCCGCGGCCGGCGAGCGCGGCCGCGAGCGAGATCGCGCCGGCGAGCAGACCCACAGGCGCGAGCAGCGCGAAGCTCAGCAGCGTGTCGCGCGCGCTGCGGGCGGTCGGTTTTCCGGTTAGGAGCTGGAAGAGGTGATTCGGGTTCTTGCAGAGCCGGTTGAGCATGCTCTGTGCGAGGCCGAAGGTGTCGTACTCGAGGGAGAAGGTGTGCCAGCGCTCGGGCGCAAAGCCGGTTCGCGCGAGCAGGGCTGCGAGGGAGGGGCGGTCGAAGTGGAGGAGGTGGCGCGGCACGTCCATGTGGTACCAGTAGGCGCGGCCGAGGCGGGCCTGCCAACTCCCGAAGTTCGGCACCTCGACGAGCAGACGGCCGCCGGGTCCGAGCAGCCGCGCCACCTCGCCGAGGCTCTCGCGTGGCTCCGGCAGGTGCTCGAGCACGTGCCAGAGGGTTACGAAGTCGAACGCGCCGCCCGGTAGCTTCGCGATCTCATCGGGCGTCACTACCTCGATGCCGAGCGTCTCGCGCAGCCGCATGACCGGCGAGCCGGCCTGCTCGACGCCGCCCACCGCGAAGCCCCTACGCCGGCAGGCGAGGATGAAATCGCCGCGCCCGCAGCCGATGTCGAGGATGCGCGCGCCGGCAGGCGCCGGGCCGAGGGCGCTGACGCGCAGATCGGCCAGGAAGTCCCTGAAGAACGGATGGCGTGCGCCGTAGTAGTCGTCCGGATAGTAGCGTTGGAGGTGCTCGGGCGTCGGACGGGGGTTGACGTAGGCGAGCCGGCATTCCCGGCAGCGCACCACCTCGAAGGCGTCGCGCGAGTAGGGGTCCTCGGCGCGAAGCTCCGCTGCGTGGAGCGCGGAGCCGCACGCCGGGCAGCCCGTCGCTACTGTGGCCGCGCGTTCCTTAGGCTCAGAGGCGTTGCTGGGCAGCATGGGTAAGGCGTCCCGTCGGCTTCATTGCAGATAGCCGAGGCTTCTGAGCTTGCGTTCCTGCTCGGGCGTGAGCGCGAACTCGTGCTGTAGGGAGCGGCCGCTCTCGGCGACCGCGGCGACGATCGCCTCGAGCCTGGCGGCGACCTCGGTCTCGTTTGCAGCCAGATTGAAGGGCAGTTCCTCGGGGTCCCCGACGGCGTAGAGTTCGGTGCGCTTGATCTCGCGACACTTTGCCTCGTCCATGGCGACGGGGTCGACGAGGTGGAACCTTCCGAATCCGTCGCGATTGTACTCTTCACCTCGCGAGCAGGGCCCCACCACCCGCCGGCCGATGAACTTCCACTCCGCCGTCCTCATCCCCCGCATGGCGACAGGAGCGAGGACGTTGCCGAGAGAATCGACTTGCGTGACAAGCGACACGAACGTCGAGACGTAGGTCTCGAAGTAGGCGCTGGGCGCCTCTCCGCCGTTCGTGGGATGATCCGCTGCCAACAGCGAGCGGCCCACCCACCGCCCCGGGACGTCGATGCCGGTGACCCGCAGGATGGTGGGCAGCAGGTCGACGTTTGCCGCCATGTCGGTTCGGCGTGCGTGCGGCGGGAACGCACGGGGGTAGCGGATGATGAGCGGGATCCTGACCGAGACGTCGTAGATGTCCACGCCGTGTCCCACGTAATCGTGCTCGCCGAGGCTTTGTCCGTGGTCGGCGTGGAGGATGACCAGCGACCTGTCCAGGAGTCCGAGCGAGCGCATGCGGTCGAGCAAACGCCCCACCGCGCGGTCGTTGATCTCCACATCGGGATCGTAGTCGGCGATGATGCGTGGCTCCTGCTGCGGTATCCCTCCAGCGGCGATCAGCTTTTCGTGCGGCCCGAAATAGTGCACCCAGAGAAAGAAACGACGGCGGTTGCGCACCTTCTCGAACCATCGCAGCGCCGCGTCCGTTACCTCGTCGTCGGGCCTGTAGGCGTCGTTCTTGAGCTTGCTTTCGACGAAGGCCGCCTGCTCTCGGGCGTCCTCGGGCAGCTGGCTCTCGACGTGCTCGACCCGCTTGTCGGGAACCGCGAAGATCGGCAGCGTGAACTCGTCGTCGTAGGTCTGGAAGCCGCGGTCGAGCCCGTAGACCGAGTCGAGCGGGAAGGAGCCGATGACTGCCCCCGTCTGGTAGCCATGGGCGGCGAGGATCTCGGCGAGCGTGGTTGCCTCGGGGCCGAGACGGTGGATCGGAAGCTGGACGCCGTGTGTCGGGCTGTAGGTACCGGTCATGACCGAGGACATTGATCCGGTCGTCCACGGCATGTCGCAGTAGGCGGTCTCGAAGAGCGTGCCCTCACGCGCCAGCCGGTCGATGGCGGGCGTGTGATTGTTCGGGTGCCCGTAGGAGCCGAGGCGGTCGGGGCGCAGCGTGTCGACGGTGATCAGCACCACCGACGGCCGGAAGCGGGCGCGCTGCGCGAGCGTCCACAAGCCTGCAAGGACGATAGCGAGGGTGAGTACGTGCAGTAACCTCAAAGCCGGACGTTTTCCTTTACTTGTACTTGACGCTCCAGTCGTAGATCACGGTTGGTACTCTTCCATTCTCCGTCGCACCACGGCGAGCCCCTCGCGCGCGCCGACCAGCCGTGTCTTCAAGAGGGCTTGGGTGGACCGGTTGTCGACTCCGCCACGCAGCGGCCGGCGCGCGGCCTGACCTAGCTCGGCGGTCGAGACCGGTTGCAGGAAGTCCGGCGCCAACCCCAGGATCTCGGCGGCGAGTCGCGCGAACTCGATGCGGGAGAGGTAATCGGGACCGACCGGATGAACGACGCCGACGTGCTGCGAGAGCGCCAGTTCCCTGACCGCCTCGGCGAGGTTCTCGGCCAGGGTCGGCGTGCCCCACTGGTCGGCGGGGATGAGCATACGCTCGCCGCGCCGTCCCTTGGCGATCAGGCCCATGATGAAGTTCTTGCCGGCTGGGTGGTAGCCGTACGCGCCGCACAGGCGGGCGATCAGATGATCGGCGACCAGCTCGCGCACGGCCCCCTCGGCCTCGAGCTTGTGGCGCCCGTAAACGCTTAGCGGCGCCGGCTCGGCGTCGGGCGTATAGGGCCCCGACGTTCCGTCGAAGAGGTAATCGGTCGAGAAGTACACGAAGCGGGCGCCGATCCGGGCGGCCGCGGCCGCCACGTTGCGGGTGCCGGCGACGTTCACCTGGTAGGACTCCTCGACCTCGGACTCGCAACGGTCGACGTTTGGCTGGGCGGCCGGGTGTACGATCAGCTTGGGCCGCAGGCGGTCGACGAGATCGGACACCTGACGCGCATCGGTGATGTCGAGCGGCACCAGGCCGTCGCGCCGCGAGCGGCGGTAAGTGCCGGCCGCCTCGCCTCCGAACACCTTCATGAGCTCGCCACCGACGAACCCGGAGGCGCCCACTACGAGAACGCTCATGCTCCGGCCTCTCTTCCATACGACCAGCGCAGCTCGGGGGTGAGCCGGGCGGTGTCGAGCAGATATTTGAGCTGAGCGAGACGCACCAGGTGGCGGCCCTCGAAGAGCGGCCGATCGAGCTTGGAGCGCACGAACGCCTCGTAGATCTCGCGCGCGCCCTTCTCCAGGTTCCACTCTGGCCGGAACTCGGGCAGCTCGCGCTTGATCTTGCCGAAGTCGACGCGGTAGCTGCGCTTGTCGGGCTCGCCGCTGCCGGCGTACACGACCTCGGAGCCGGGAACAACGCGGGCGACCACCTCGGCGATGTCGCGTACCTGGTAGTTGTCCTCGTCGCGGCCGACGTTGAAGGCCGCCTTGTGGACGCGCTCGCGCGCCACCTCGAGCACGGCGACCATCGCGGCGGCGATGTCGCGCACGTGCACGACCGGCCGCCAGGGGGTTCCATCGCTCATGATCCGGATCTGCCCGGTCGTCACCGCCCAACCGACGAAGTTGTTGACCACCAGGTCGGCGCGCATGCGCGGCGAGATGCCGTATGCCGTCGCGTTGCGCATGAAAGTCGGTGAGAAGTCGTCGGCGGCCAGCGAGGCGATGTCGCGTTCAGCCTCGACCTTGGAGATGGCGTAGGCCGACACCGGGTTGAAGGCGGCGGTCTCGTCGAGCGCGCCGTCTCCGGCAGCGCCGTACGTGCTGCACGACGAGGAGAAGACGAAGCGCTTGACACCGGCCC
>Ga0214473_10005986_pt1 | contig 14549 bp, 8 predicted proteins | sample RVTome_7_FD_203509 | JGI IMG/M metagenome (GOLD analysis project Ga0214473, IMG submission 203509) | Soil microbial communities from uranium-contaminated site in the Upper Colorado River Basin, Wyoming, United States - RVT98D197 | ecosystem: Environmental > Terrestrial > Soil > Contaminated >... | reverse complement strand
CGCCGCGCCGTTCCTTCACGGTGATCAGGTACGCCCCGCCTTCCGTGAAGAAGGGATAGGAGGTCTCTCCGGTACGCAGCTTCCGGATCTCCTTCTGGATCTCCGGCAGCAGATCGGCCTTCTTGACGAAACCGGAGGACATCACGGAGGCCCCGCGGAGAGACGTCGAGAGAAGATCCGCCGCCTCGGACAACGTTCTTCCGGAACGGACGTACTCGCCCGCCTGCTGCGCGGCGATCCGCAGCCGGACCTCCCGTTCGGCGCCCGCTTCCTCGGGAGGAGACGGGAGGTGAAGGGTTTCCAGAAGAACCTCGCCCCCCTCCCGGAAGCGGTCGGCGTTTTCCCGGAAGTAGGCCTTGACCTCCTCTTCCGTGACGGTCACGTCCTTGAGCTTTTTCGCCCGGACGATCGCCCCCCGCTCCATCTGCCAGCGCAGCCGGGCGCGATACCTCTGAAGGGTGATCCCGTCCCGCGCGAGGGCCTCCGAGAACTCGGCCTCCGACAGGTTGTTGTTCTTCCGGATCGACTCCAAGGCGCGGGCGATCTCCGGATCGGAGACCGGCTGCCCGATCTTCGCCAGCTCCCGACGGACCAGGACCGAATCGACCAGCGTCTCGACCCAAAAGAGGATCCGGCGGCTGTCCTTTTCCTCGCGGAGGTAGAGGTCGGCGTCCCCCGCCGGGATGCCAAGCCCATCGGCCACGGCGTCGCGCACCTCGGAGAAGGTGACCGGATCCTCGCTGACGACGGCCACGACGCCGTCGATGACCCGCGCGTGGAGGACGGGGACCGGCACCACCGCGACACCCAACGCCATCAGGCCGACGAACAGAAATTTTCCCCTCATTATTTCCTGCTTCCCGCCAGCTGGTCGAGAATCGTCTCCCGGACCCGGATGTCCGCGTTCCCCACCTTCGCCGTCAGCCACGAGCGGAACGCTTCCTCCCGGCGGGCGCGCAGCAGCTCCTCGCGGATCTCCGGCGCCGCCGCGGCCAGCGTGAGCGTCCCGGCCGGTTCTTTCCGGACCACCTGGAAAAGGCTGTAACTTTCCTCCCGCGGGACGATCCGACTGACGCCGCTTTCCTTCAGAGTGAAGAGCTCTGCGGCGATTTCGGGCGGAAGGTCCTCGCGTGTGACCTCTCCCAGTTCCGCCACCGTGGGCCGCACGGCGGCGGCGGAATTCCGGCGAAGGATTTCCTCCGGCGTCTCCCCTTCCCGGATCCTCTTGCGCGCATCGCGGGCACTCTCCTCGGAAGGGAACAGGAACTGGCGCACCCGGATCCGCTCCGGCCGGGAGAGCTGCCTGGCCCTCTGACGATAGACCGCCTCCACCTCCTCCCTGGACACCGTGACGCGCGAATCGGCGATCGCTCCGGCCGCCTTCCGGTGCAGGAGGGAACGCGCAAGCTCCGCCCGCCAGCCGTCCATGTCCATCCCGGCCTGGAGGAGCGCTTTTTCCAGGCCGCCGGGCGGGAAATCGGAGCGGAACCGTTCGATCTCCTTTTCCACCTCGGAGCCGGTGACGGCCACCCCCAGGCGCTCCCCTTCTTTCACGACGACCGCGCGGTCGATCAGGATCCGCAGCGCCTCCTGAACTTCTCCGCGACTCGCGCTCCTGGCCGAAAGGGAGGGCGTCAACCCGCGTCGGGCGGAGATCTCGTTCTTCAGGTCTTTCAGGGTGATGCGGGCGCCGTCGACCTCGGCGACGGCGACATCGGCGTCCGACCGGCGAGCAGGTTCCTGCGAGCAGGAAAGAACGAGTGCCGCCAGGGCGGCGGCGGACATCCTCCGGAAAAGGATGCCAAGGGGAGGAGTGTCCCCTTTCACCATCAGCGCACCCCGCCCGGGAGGGTTCCGGCGGGCTTTGCCGCCGGGACTCCGGGAACCCGCGGAGACCCTGCCGTGGGCGAGGGCGACTCCGTTTCCGGCGTCACCAGCAGCTGGATCTTCGCCTGTTTCTTCATCTGCGCCAGGAGCGTCTCGAACGCTTCCCGCTGCGCCTGCTCCCGGAGATCGGCCGCGATCTGTTCCTTCACCTCTTCGAACGGCTGCACTCCTGCGGGTCGTTTCTCTCTCACCAGAATCAGGTGGTAACCGTAGGCGGTATTGACCGGTCCCGTCACCTTCCCGGTCGGGGCGGTGAACGCCGCTTCCTCGAAAACCTTGTCGAATTTCCCTTGCTCAATGAATCCGAGATCGGCTGCGATGCCTCCCTCCTTCGATACGGTCTTTACTATCTCTTCGAACGGCATCCCGTTTTTTGCCTTTCGAGCCATCTCCTCGGCCTTCGCCCGATTCTTGAACAGCACGTGGCTTACCTTGACCCGCTCACCCACCTGGAAGCTCTCCTGGTTGGTGTCGTAGAACTTCTTCAGCGACTCGTCGGAGAGCCCTGGCGCCTTCTCCGTCACGTCGCGGAGAAGCGCCTCGAGGAGGATCGACCTTCGCGCCATGTTCAGGCGCTCGCGAACGTCTTCCCTGCGGTCCATGCCGCGGCGCAGCGCTTCCTGCATCAGGAGATCCCGGGTGATCAGGCTTTCGAGAAACTGCATCCGGCCCGACGGGGTGTCCAGGATCGGCCGGACATAGGGAGGCAGCGATTTGGCCTCCTCCTCCAGCATTGCCTCGGTTATGGGCTGGTCATTGACCATCGCCAGGACCTTCTCCTGCTTCCCCTTCCCCGTTCCGCCGCAAGCCGAAAGGATCGGTACCATAAGAACGAGCAGCAGCCATCCAAACTTTCGCATCCGCGGAATCTCCTTCCCTGGACCCGCAAGGCCCAACTTACGGAAAAACTATATGCTACGCCCCGGGGGAAAGCGGTTCAACAGGTTTTTGGCCGCGGAAAGCACGACTTCCGGCGCATCCCCCGGGACCTTCATCGCCAGCACCTCCCCCCGCACGAACGAGAACGCCGCCTTCTCCCGGGTCAACCATTGCACCAGGAGGCGCCGGTCGACCTCCGCCCGGTCCGAAAGCGTAAGATAGAGCGCCCCGTTCCCACGCTTCAACTCGCGGACGCCCGCCTCGCGCATCCGGACCCGAAGCCGGGAAAGATCGCACAGCGCCTTCGCCGGCGCAGGGAGGCGGCCGAAGCGGTCGAGCAGCTCCAGCTCGAGCTCGTCGGCCGCGTCCACCGTTTTCGCCATCGCCAGTCTCCTGTAGAACTCCAGGCGGACCCCCGCCTCGGGGAGGTAGTCGTCGGGCAGGAAGGCCGGAATCCTCAAGTCGAGCTCGGGCTCCTCCTCCTCGGCGACGGTCTTCCCGGAAAGCTCGGCCATTGACTCCGACAGGAGCTGGGTGTACAGCTCGTACCCCACTTGGTGGATCTGCCCGGACTGGTCTTTCCCCAGCAGGTTCCCCGCGCCGCGGATCTCCAGGTCGTGGGAGGCGATCTTGAACCCCGAGCCGAGCTCGGTCAGCTCCTCGAGCACGGCCAGCCGTTGCGTTGCGTGCCGGGTCATCGCCACGTCTTTCGGCACGAGGAAGTAAGCGTAGGCGCGGTGCCGGTCCCGCCCCACCCTGCCGCGCAGCTGGTAGAGCTGGGCCAGCCCGAACCGGTGCGCCTGGTTGACGAGGATCGTGTTCGCGTTGGCGATGTCGAGCCCCGCCTCGATGATGGCGGTGCACAGGAGAAGGTCGGTCCGCCTTGCCGCGAAGTCGTCCATGGCGAGGGAGAGCTCCTCCTCGTCCGTCTGCCCGTGGGCCACGCCGATCCGGACGTCGGGGAGGATCTCCCGCAGGTACCGCTCCATCGCCGGGAGGGACTGGACCCGGTTGTGGACGAAGAAGACCTGCCCGCCGCGCCGGACCTCCCGGTCGACGGCCTCGCGGATCGTCTCCTCCGCGAACGGCAGGACGAAGGTGCGGATCGAGAGGCGGTCCTCCGGCGGCGTGGCGATGATGCTGATGTCGCGGATCCCCGAGAACGCCATGTGGAGCGTCCGGGGGATCGGGGTGGCCGAGAGGGTCAGCACGTCGACCGAGGCGCGCATTTTTTTGAGCCTCTCCTTGTGCGCTACGCCGAACCGCTGCTCCTCGTCGATGATCACGACTCCCAGGTTCTTGAAGGAGACGTCCTTCTGCAGGAGCCGGTGGGTACCGACGACGATGTCGACCAAGCCTTCGGAAAGATCCTTCGCCACCCTTGCCTGCTCTGCCGCAGGTTGGAAGCGGGAAAGGTTCTCCACCCGCACAGGGTAGCCGGAGAGGCGCCTTCGGAAGGTCTGGTAGTGCTGCTCCGCCAGGACCGTGGTGGGGACGAGGACTGCCGCCTGGCGCCCGTCGAGCACCACTTTGAGCGCTGCGCGGATCGCCACTTCCGTCTTGCCGTACCCCACGTCCCCGCAAACGAGGCGGTCCATCGGCCGGGGCGACGTCAGGTCCCGAATCACCTCCTCGATCACCTTCTGCTGGTCCGGTGTCTCCTCGTGGTCGAAGGCCGCCTCGAACTCCCGGAAGACGGCGTCAGGGGGAGCGGACGGCGGCCGGGTGGCCAGCTGTCGCTTCGCCTGGACATCGATCAGGTCCTGGGCCATCGCAAGCAGGGAGTCGCGCACCCGCTGCTTGGCCCGCTGCCAGGCGGTCCCTCCCAGACGCGCCAGCCGCGGCCGGTCTTCCTCGGAGGCAACGTACCGCTGGACGCGCGACATCTTCTCAACGGGCACGAAGAGGCGGTCCCCGCCGGCGTACTCCAGCACGAGGAAATCCCCCTCCACGCCCGCGGCCTGACGGCGCAGAAGCCCCCGATAGACGCCAATGCCGTGGTCGACATGGACGGCCAGGTCGTTCACGCGCAGCTCTGTGAGCGAGAACCCCTCGGCGGGAGGCGAGGCTTCCCGGCGGCCCTTGCGCACCCGGGCCTTCTCCCCGAAGACTTCCGCCTCGGTGACCACCGCCACGCCCAGCTCCGGGAACCGGAATCCGCGGGTCACCTCGGAACAGCAGAGGGCGATTCCCTTGCCCCCCTCGATCGAATCGGAAAGCGTCGCCCCGGAGGTCAAGGGGAGGGAGTACCGCCCCAGCAGCTCCTCCATCCGGTCGGATTGGGAGGGCGACAGGGACGTCACCACGAAACGGCTCCCCCGCTTCCACCACTCCTTCGCCTCGCCGGCAAGCGGAAAGAGCAGCCCTTCCGAGGCGGAGGTGACCGTGCTCCGCCGGATGTCCTCGTTCCCCTGCGCGTCGATCTCCCCCCGGACCGCGTCCTTTCGCCCGAAGGGGGCGACCTCGATGGAGTCGAAGCAGAGAACCGGAGCCTCCTGAAACTTCGGGAGGAACTCCTGCGGCGGGACGAAGATCTCCGCGGGAGCCGGAAAGCCCTTTTCCTGGCCGGCCAGCAGGTGGTTTTCCTCGGCGCCGGCGAAGGCGTTTCGCGCCCGGAAGAGACATCCCGCCGTATCGACCGCGGCGATCACCGTCCCTTCGGGCAGATAGTCGAACAGGGAGTCCGCCCGGCCGTAGAGGAGGGGAAGAATCGTCTCGATCCCGTGATAGCGGATCCCCTGGCCGAGCACGTCCCGGAAGGACTCGCCCGCCGTGGCGGCCGCCGCCGACAGATACTCCGGCCGGGTGATCACCTGGGAGCAGGGGATCACGATCAGCTCGCCTCCCTCCGAGCGGGTCCGCTGGGTCTTCGGGTCGTACCAGCGAAGCGACTCGATCCGGTCCCCGTCGAGGGTCAGGCGGGCCGGAAAGCCGTGGGCGGGGCTGCAGATCTCGACGATCCCTCCCCGGACGGAGAAATCTCCCGCCTCCGCCGTCGAGGGAAGCCGCGCGTACCCGGTTTCAGAGAGGTGCCTGGAGAATTCGGCGACGTCGATCTCCATCCCCGCGGATACCCGGCGCATCGCCCCGAGAAACGCCTCCCGGGGAAGCGTCTTCTCGAGCGCCGCCTCCACGGGGGAAACCACCACGGACGGGTCGCCCTCCGCCAGCCGATGGAGGGCCCGCATCCGGTCGTGGACCGCGGGTGCGTAGGGGGGCATCTCCTCGTAGGGAGCAACCTCCACGGAAGGGAAAAGGGCACACGATTTCTCCCCCAGGTACGCGGCAATTTCCCGGAAGCTCTCCTCCGCCTCCGCGACGGTGGGGGTGAGGAACAGGATCGGGCGCGCCAGACGCTTGAAGAGCGCCGAGACGAGAAACGTCCGGATTCCGGCGGGGGCCCGCAGGACCTGCAGGCACGCCCGGTCCCGCGTTTCGAGGGCGCGAGCGAGATGCTCGAAGGAAAGGGTCGGCGCGCGGGAATGCATTCGCTGGATCCGTTCAGGCGGCGTCGCGGGGGACGCGGAGCATCGCCTCCAGGGCCGCGTGGGCCTTCTCCCGGATCTCCCGCGGTACCGTGACCACGGGGGAAAGCGTCTCCAGCGCGTCCCGGACGTCCTCGAGCGTGGTGAGCTTCATGTTGGGACAGAGGAGAGCGCGGGAGGCCAGATGGAACTTCTTTCCGGGGTTCTCCTTCCGGAGCCGGTAGAGGATCCCCATCTCCGTGCCCACGACGAACTCCTTCGCCGGCGACCGGCGGCAGTAGCTGTACATCCCCGAGGTGGACAGGACGGCGTCGGCCATCGCCACGACCTCCGGGCGGCATTCGGGGTGAACGACGAGCAAAGCATCCGGGTGCGCTCCCATCGCCCTTGCGGTGTCCGCGGTCGTGAGCCGCTCGTGGGTGGGGCAATAGCCGTCCCACCAGGAAAGCCGCCGGCCGGAAACCTTCGCGACGTAGTGCGCCAGGTTCCGGTCGGGGACCATGAAGATCTCCTTTTCCGGAGGGACCGACCGGACGACATTGACGGCGTTGCCCGAGGTGCAGCAGACATCGGAGAGCGCCTTCACCTCGGCCGACGAGTTCACGTAGGTCACCACGACGGCCCCGGGGTGGACGGTGCGCCAGGTGCGCAGGTCGTCCGCCGTGATCATGTCGGCCATCGGGCAGCCGGCGTCCATCCGCGGCAGGAGGACGGTCTTCGCGGGCGACAAAATGGCGGCGCTTTCCGCCATGAAGTGGACGCCGCAGAAGACGATCACCTCCGCCCCCGACCGGGCCGCCTCCTGGCTCAATCCCAGGGAGTCCCCGGTGATGTCGGCGATCTCCTGGATCTCGTCGCGTTGGTAGTTGTGCGCCAGAAGGATGGCCTTCCGCCGGGTCAAAAGCTCCCGGATCTCTTTTTTCAGCGCCCCCTGCTCCATCGATGGGTTTAGTCCCTTTCCGCGCGCAGCGCCCGGGCGAACAGCTCGTCCACCGCGGTTTTGGCGTCCTTTCCCTCGTGCAGGATCCGGTACACCTGCTCGGAGATCGGCATCGGCACCCCCGTCCGGCGGGACAGGCCGACCGCCGCCCGCGCGGTGTTGACCCCCTCCGCCACCATCCTCATCCCCGACAGGATCTCCTGGACGCTCTCTCCCCTTCCGACGCGCATCCCGACCGTCCGGTTCCGCGATAAGTCACCGGTGCAGGTCAGCACGAGATCCCCAAGCCCCGAAAGCCCCGCGAACGTTTGCGGGCTGGCTCCCAAGCGCACTCCCAGCCGGGTGATCTCGGCCAGGCCGCGGGCGATGAGAAGGGAGCGGGCGTTGTGCCCGAACCCCAGCCCGTCGGACATGCCGGCGGCGATGGCCATCACGTTTTTCAACGCCCCGCCGATCTCGATGCCGATCACATCGGTCTCCGCATAGACCCGGAACCGCTTCCCGGAGAGGGCAGCCTGCAGGACGGCGGTCACCTTTTCGTCCACCGCCGCCACCGTGGCGCCGGTCGGCTTCCCCTCCGCGACCTCCCGGGCAAAGGTCGGCCCCGAGAGCGCGGCCACCCGGCCCGAAAAACCCGGCAGCTCCTCCGCGAGGACTTCGGTCATCCTCCGCAGGGTCCCGTTCTCCACCCCCTTGGCGAGCGATACCACGCAGGCGCCGGGGAAAAGATGTTTCGCTGCACCCCGCACCACCGCGCGCAGGTGGTGGGAGGGAACCGCGATGGCCACGATCCCCCGGTCCAATAGGGCCTCGGCCAGATCCGTCGTCGGCCGGACCTTCGGGGGGACGGGGAACCCGGGCAGAAAGGTCCGATTTTCGCGCCGCTCCAGGATCTCCGCGTACACCCCCGGTTCGCGCACCCAGAGGGAGACATCGCCGTGCCGCTCCGAGAGCATCGCGGCGAACGCGGTCCCCCACGACCCGCCGCCGACCACGGCAATCCGCGTTTCCCTTTCCTGCGACAAGTCCGCTCCCCTTCCGCCTTCCCCGCTCGAACGGCGGCTACCGCGCCTTCATCCGTTTCTTCAGGCGGTCGATCTTCTCCGCGACATACGCCGGGTCCTCCCAGTCGTTTCGAATCGCCTCGTACTGCTCCACCGCGGCCCCCAGTTGCCCCAACCCCTCGAGCGCCTGCGCCATTCCCCAGCGCGCGCGGGCGATCGCCTTGCGGTCGGAGACCAGGTAAAAGAGCTTGCGGAATTCCCGGTCGGCCTCGAAGAACTTCCCCTGCGCCAGGTACGCGTACGCCAGCATCCACCGGCCCTCCGCGGCCCGCGGGAAGTCGGGGAACCTCTCCATCAGCTCGGAGAGCGCGGCGACCTGCCGGTACGGGTCGGCCATGCCGCTGTAGGCCTTCGCGAGCAGGAGCAGCACCTCGTCCATCTCCGCGAACCGGGGGAACTGCCGCCGGATCGACTCGAGGTCCTCCGCCGCGGCGGCATAGTCGAGGAAATGCAGGAGGTGGATCTCCCCCAGGCGAAGCAGGGCCCGCGGCGCCTCCGCGGATCTGGGGTAATTGAAAACGAGCGACTCGTAGGCCTCGAGGGCCGCCGGGTAGTTCCGGTAGAAGGACCCGAACAGCCCCCCCTGCCGCAACAATGCGATGGGTGCGTACCGCGACTGGGGGAACTCCTTGGGGATCGACCGGTATCCCGCCAGTGCGGACTCCATCTTCTGCTCCTGCAGCGCCTTTTCCGACGCCTCGAACCGCTCCCGGGCCGGGTCCGAGCAGGCCGGGAGGGTTAGGAGACCCAGGCAGAGCAAGATGACACCGAACGATCTTGCCATCGCGCGGTCCGCCCTATTCCTCCTTTTCCGCCAAACGGGCCAGCGAGGCGACGCGCTCGTTCTCCTGCAGCCCGATCAGGCGGACCCCCTGAGTGTTCCGGCCGATGACGCGGATCTCGTCGACGGCCATCCGGATGATCTTGCCGGAGTCGGTGATCAGCATCACGTCGTCGCCTTCCGACACCTGCGCCACCCCGACGATCGCCCCGGTCTTCTCGGTGACCTTGAGGGTGATGAGCCCCTTCCCGCCCCGGGACTGGACCCGGTATTCCTCGATGCCGGTGCGCTTGCCGAACCCGTTCTCCGTCGCCGTGAGGAGCGTCCCCTGGGGACGGAGGATCTCCATGCCGACGACCGCGTCCCCCTGCTCCAGGTCGATCCCCCGGACCCCCACGGCAGCCCGGCCCATGGCGCGGACGTCTTTCTCGCGGAACCGGATCGACATCCCATGCCGAGTGGAGAGGAAGACCTCGTCCTGCCCCGACGTGATCGCCGTGGCGATCAGCTGGTCGCCCTCGTTCAAGCCCATGGCGATGATGCCTCCCGGCCGCGGGCGGGAGTACTCCATGACCTCCGTCTTTTTGATGACCCCCTGGGCGGTCGCCGTCACCACGTGTTTCCCCTCCACGAACTCCTTGACCGGCAGGATCGTGGAGATCGACTCCCCCGGCGACAGGGACAGGAGATTCACGATGGCCCGCCCCTTGGCGGCGCGGCTGGCCTCCGGCAGCTCGTGGACCTTGAGCCAGTAGACCTTGCCGGTGTTGGAAAAGAACATGATGTACGTGTGCATGGAGGCGATGAAGACGCTCTCGACGAAGTCCTCTTCCTTCGTCCCCATCCCCACCTTGCCCCGGCCCCCGCGGCGCTGCGTCCGGTAGAGGCTGATCGGATTGCGCTTGATGTACCCCGTGTGGGATACGGTAACCACCATCTCCTCGTCGACGATGAGGTCCTCGAGCCGGATGTCCTTCGTCTCCCGGACGATCTGCGAGCGGCGCAGGTCGGCGTAGGCCTTCCGGATCTCCAGGAACTCGTCCGCGACGACGCGCAGAAGCTCCTTCTCCTCCGCCAGGATCTTTTTCAGCCTGGCGATCTCCGCCTGGACGTCCTTCCATTCCTGGAGGATCTTCTCCCGCTCGAGGCCGGTCAGCCGCTGCAGCCGCATGTCGAGGATCGCCTGCGCCTGGATCTCCGTCAGTTCGAACTTCGCCACAAGTCCGTCCTTGGCTTCCTTGGGATCCTTCGACCTCCGGATGAGCTTGATCACCGCGTCCAGGTGGTCCAGCGCGATCTTCAGGCCTTCCAAAATGTGGACCCGGGCCTCGGCTTTCTTGAGCAGGAACAGGGTCCGGCGGGTGACGACCTCCTTGCGGAACGCCAGGAACTCCTCCAGCGTCTGCTTGAGGCTGAGCGTGCGGGGCTGGTTCTGGACGATCGCCAGGAGCTGCACGCCGAAGGAGGTCTGCATCTGCGTCTGCTTGTAGAGGTTGTTCAAGACCACTTCGGAGACGGTGTCCTTCTTCAGTTCGACGACCACTCGCATGCCGTCGCGGTCGGACTCGTCCCGGATGTCGGAGATCTCCTCGATCTCCTTGTTCCGCGCCAGGTCCGCGATCTTCTCGATGAGACGCGCCTTGTTCACCTGGTAGGGAATCTCGGTGATGACAATCGACTCGCGGTCTCCCTTCTTCGCCTTCTCGATGAACGCGCGGGCCCGAATCTGCACGCTGCCTCGCCCCGTGCGGTACGCCTCCCGGACCCCTTCCAGCCCGTAGAGGATCCCGCCCGTGGGGAAATCGGGCGCGGGGATATGCTCCATCAGCTTGTCGACCGTGATTTCCGGGTTGGAGATGAGGGCGAGGAGAGCGTCCAGCACCTCGCCCAGGTTGTGGGGCGGGATGGAGGTGGCCATTCCGACGGCGATCCCCGAGCTGCCGTTCACCAGCAGGTTGGGGATGCGCGCCGGCAGGACGCGCGGCTCCGTAAGCGACCCGTCGTAGTTGGGGACCGTCTCGACGGTTTCCTTGTCGAGGTCGGAGAGGAGCTCGGAGGCAATCTTCGCCAGCCGGACCTCGGTGTACCGCATGGCGGCTGCGGAATCGCCGTCCACCGATCCGAAGTTCCCCTGGCCGTCCGCCAGCGGGCACCGAAGGGAGAATTCCTGCACCATCCGCACGAGGGCGTCGTAGACGGCGGTGTCTCCGTGGGGATGGTATTTCCCGATGACGTCCCCGACGATGCGGGCGGACTTCTTGTAGGGCTTGCCGTACTCGTTGCCCAGCTCGTACATCGCGTAAAGAATGCGCCGCTGGACGGGCTTGAGGCCGTCGCGCACGTCGGGCAGCGCGCGGCCCACGATCACGCTCATCGCGTAATCGAGGTAGCTCTGGCACATCTCGTCCTGGACGGTGCGCCTCTGCGCAGGCCGGCTGAACAGTTCCATCTCTTAGGGCACTCCTATTCGGATCAGATATCCAGGGAGGTGACGTCCAGGGCGTTCTTTTCGATGAATTCCCGCCGGGGCTCGACCTGGTCGCCCATCAGCCTCGAGAAGATCTCGTCGGCGTCGGTCTCGTCCCCCACTTCCACCTGGAGCAGCTCCCGTGTCTCCGGGTTCATGGCGGTGGCCCAGAGCTGCTCGGGGTTCATCTCGCCCAGGCCCTTGTACCGCTGGATGGTCTGCCCTTTCTTCCCGGCTTCGAGGATCTGGTCGAGCAGGCAGAGCGGTCCGTCCGCCTCCGGGAACGTCCCCTCCCCTTCCAGCCGGTAGGGCGGCGGGAGGGTCTCGCGGATCTGGGAGGAAAGGGTGTTGGCCTCCCGCAGGTCCGCCGACTCCATCAGGCGCCGGCTCACCAGGCACTCCATCGGCAGTCCGCCCCGTTTCCATCGTAGGAGGACGCGCACCCCCTCGCCGTCGGTGTCGGGGTCGGGGTCGGGGTCGATGGAAACCGTCACGTGAGAAACCTCGGGGCGCGTGACCTTCCACTCCTTGGTCAGCGAAGTGAAGAACGACTTTGCGGACCCTTCGTTCGAGAGTGCCTTGGCCCCTTCCGCCGCACGTGCCCCCAGCGACAGCAGGACGAAGGCGGGCAACCCCCTCCGCTCGGAGCGTGCCGCGATCGTCTCCAGCCGGGAGATCTTCTTGAGCCAGGCGACCATCCGCTGTCCGGAGAGTCCCCCCTGTCCGTTCTTCGCAGCGATCTTTCGCCCCGCGCTGCCGTTCTCGATCAGGTGGTCGCGGAAGGCGCCGTCGTCTTTCAGGTACGTCATCTCCTTCCCCTTCCGGATGCCGTACAGGGGGGGCTGGGCGATGAAGATGTTCCCCCGCTCGAAGAGATCCCGCATGTTCCGGAAGAAGAAGGTCAGGAGCAGCGTCCGGATGTGCGCACCGTCGACGTCGGCGTCGGTCATGAGGATGATCTTGCCGTACCGAAGGTGCGCCGCGTTGTAATCCTCGCTGCCGATTCCGGTCCCCAGGGCCGTGATCATCGTCCGGATCTCCTGGGAGGAGAGCATCTTGTCGACCCGCGCTTTCTCCACGTTCAGGATCTTCCCCTTCAACGGGAGGATCGCCTGGTAGCGGCGGTCCCGGGCCTGCTTGGCCGATCCGCCGGCCGAGTCCCCCTCCACGATGAAGAGCTCGCACCGGGCGGGGTCCCGCTCCTGGCAGTCGGCGAGCTTGCCGGGCAGCCCCGCGGAATCGAGGGCCCCTTTCCGCCGGGCAAGCTCCTTCGCCTTGCGCGCCGCCTCCCGGGCCCGTGCCGCCTCGAGCGCTTTCTCGACGATCTTTTTCGCCACGGAGGGGTTTTCCTCGAAAAAGTTGACGAGCTTCTCGTAGACCATCGAGTCGACCAGTCCCTTGACCTCGCTGTTGCCAAGCTTGTTCTTGGTCTGCCCCTCGAACTGAGGCTCGGGGACCTTGACGGAGACGACGGCCGTCAACCCCTCGCGCAGGTCGTCCCCACTCAGGTTCTCCTTGACTCCTTTCAGCAGATTCCCCGCGTTGGCGTACTGGTTGATCGCCCGCGTGAGCGCCGAGCGGAATCCGATCAGGTGCGTGCCGCCGTCATGCGTGTTGATGTTGTTCGCGAAGGTGAAGATCGTCTCCTGGTAGGCGTCGTTGTACTGGAGCGCCACCTCGATCACGACGCCGTCCTTCTCTCCCTCGATGTAGATCGGCTTGGCGTGGAGAGGTGTCTTGTTGCGGTTCAGGTGCTGGACGAAGGAGGCGATCCCGCCCTTGTACTGGAACTCGTGCGTCTTCCCCGTGCGCTCGTCCAGGATGACGATCTTCAGGCCTGCGTTGAGGAAGGAGAGCTCCCGGAGTCTCCCGGAGAGCACGTCGAAGGAGAACTCGGTCTCCGTGAAGACTTCCGTATCGGGCTTGAAGGTAATCCTCGTCCCGCTCTTGCGCGACTTCCCGACGGTCTTCAGAGAGGAGACCGTCTCCCCGCGAGCGAAGGCGATCTTGTAGACGTTGCCGTCCCTGCGAATCTCGGCCGCGAGAGACTCGGAGAGGGCGTTCACGACCGACACGCCGACTCCGTGCAGTCCTCCCGACACCTTGTAGGACTCCCGGTCGAACTTCCCGCCTGCGTGCAAAACCGTCAACACGACTTCGGCCGCGGGTTTCCCCTCTTCCTCGATCATATCGACCGGAATGCCGCGACCGTTGTCGTCGATCGTGATGGAGTTGTCCGTGTGGATCGTGACGGAGATGGCGTCGCAGAACCCCGCCATTGCCTCGTCGATGGAGTTGTCTACGACCTCGTAAACCAGGTGGTGGAGTCCGTGGGTGTCCGTGCTCCCGACGTACATCGCCGGGCGCTTCCGGACGGCTTCCAACCCCTTGAGAATTTGGATGTTTTCGCCTGTGTACTCGGCAGCTCCGTTGCCATTTCGGACACCGCCGTTCGGGCCGTCGGGCATGACTCACCAACCCTTCAAAGATTAATCGATTTATTATAGTACAGAAATACCTGCGGGAGACCGTCAAAAACAGGGACGTTCCTGCCGGGTCCCTCTCCAGGACCGTCCCTAGAAGATCCTCATCGGCATGATGATGGCGAGGTAGCTGCGGTCCTCCTCCGGGCGGATGATGACCTGGGAGACGTCGTCCTTGAACTCGATGCGCGCCGTCTCCTCTTCGACGCCGCCGATCGCATCCTGTAAGTACCGGCCGTTGAACCCGATCTTCACCGGAGCCCCATCGTACTCCACCCCGAGAAGGTCCCTCGCCTCTCCGAGCTCGGGGCTCGTCGTCGAGACCTCGAGCTGCTTCCCCGAGAACGAAAGCCGCACGCTGTGGACCTTCTCCGGCGCCATCACGGCCACGCGTCGCAGGGCTTCCGCGAACGCTTCTCTAGGCACGCGTGCCACCTGCTGATTGTCCTTGGGAACTACCTGCCGATAGTCGGGGAACTCCGCGTCCAGCAGCCGGACCCAGAGCTCGGTGTCCCCTTTCGCTGCAAAGAGAAACTTTTCGGAGGCGGACAGCACCAGCGAAC
>Ga0214473_10005985_pt1 | contig 14550 bp, 14 predicted proteins | sample RVTome_7_FD_203509 | JGI IMG/M metagenome (GOLD analysis project Ga0214473, IMG submission 203509) | Soil microbial communities from uranium-contaminated site in the Upper Colorado River Basin, Wyoming, United States - RVT98D197 | ecosystem: Environmental > Terrestrial > Soil > Contaminated >... | reverse complement strand
CGGCTTGCCGGCGATCGGTGACATCCTGCAGCGAGGCCATGCTCTTGGATGTTCCCGGGACCTGCCCCATGGTCAGCACGATGTTCTTAATCTTCCCGTGCCGATCGACGAACCGAAACTCACAGCACCGCGGCGCCAACATGGGGTCTGATTTTCGTAGCAGGTGGTACTCCTTCATCCGCTTTCGATCTTCCCGCGCTACAAACTCCGTCCATTTCTTGGTGCCTTCGATCTCTTTTTTTGTGTACCCGCTGAGCCTTTCAAATTCCGCATTGGCCAGGGAGATGGTCGTATCGTCGTCGACGATCACCATGGGCTTGCCGTTGTTCTTAAAGATGGTCTGGTATTCCCGCGGCAATGCGGCTTCCGGGCCCTGTGAAGCGGCGATCGCTTTGAGGACACCTCGTCCCTCTCTGTGTATCTTGCTGGCACCGGCTTTCATTCCTATCTCCTAACCTCCTTAAAGGCTTAAGGTTTTTGTTCATAAAAACGAGAGAAAATATACCGTGATCTTCTTTACCTTCAGCATATTCTGTGCCAATATAATGGGATGAAAAATCGTTAAAGATCAATTAGTTACGTAGATCAAAGAGGGAGGGAAAAGGCGAAAGGCGTTTATTCTCCACGAAAGCGACATTTTTTGTCACTTTCGGAGACGACGGAATGGGGGCTCCTGAGAAATGGATGTGTTTGAGGGTTGTTTGATTGGAGAGATTAAAAAACTCGGGGGATAAGTGGCAATCGCGTCGAAGAAGTCATAGCGGGGAAATGTAGGATGTATCAGGCTGGGGTATAACGCTGAAAGCCGTCCCGGCCTTTATTCTTGGCGCGGTACATGGCGATGTCGGCGTTCTTCATTAATGTATCCGAATTGTCACCGTCGTCGGGAAAGATGGCGATTCCGATGCTGGTAGTAATGTGAAGCTGGTGATCATTAAAGACAAAGGGTTCTCGAAAGGCATGTAAGATCTTTTGGGCAAGGGTCGTTGTATATTCTATCTGGAGCAGTTCCGGTAACAAGAGCAAAAATTCATCCCCTCCGATGCGGGCGATAGTATCGCCCTTGCGGAGAAGTCCGCTCAGCCGATTACCAACGGCGCGCAGGAGCTGATCCCCCATGCTGTGCCCCAGGGTATCGTTGACGTCCTTGAAATAGTCCAGATCGAGCAGCATCACGGCAAGATTTTTTTTGGAGCGCCGACCCTGGGTTAATGCCATCGTGAGCCGGTCGCTGAAGAGCGTGCGGTTGGGAAGGCCGGTGAGAGAATCGTGGGTGGCCATGTACGCGAGCTCTTCCTCCGCCCGCTTGCGCTCGGTGATGTCCCTGATAAGGCAGATGTAGCCCGTTGTTGTTCCATCGAGTGACCGTATGGGCGATGTAACTATTTCCGCCGAGAAAATCGTGCCATCTTTCCGCATAAGATCCCATTCTTCCCTGAGGGAGCCAACCCTTTCGACCAACGGATAGGTGGCCTTGCCGTACGCGCGGTAGCTCTCTTCTGACGGATGGAGGACTCTTATCGATTGTCCTTCGACCTCGTTTTTTTGATAGCCGAAGAGATCAAGAAAGGCCTGATTGCAGGTGACGGCGTTTCTCTCTCGACCCAGCATCAGGATGGCGTCCGTAGAGCTCTCCACGAGGGTTCGATATCGCTCCTCGGAGTTTTTCAGGGTCGCCTCAGCAAGTTTGCGTTCGGTAATGTCTATCATGGCCACTTGCAGGGCCGGCCTTCCCTGATACTCGATGCGGCTGGGATAGGTTTCTACCCAGCGCACCGATCCATCCTTTCGAATGATGCGGAACTGGTAGTGCGGCAGGGCAGGCTTTCCCTCTATGCGGTCCTGATAGCGTCCCCAGGCGATTTCTTGATCGTCCGAATGCACCAGATTTCTTACCTGTTTGGAAGAGAGGGCCAGCAGCTCTTTCACCGTGTACCCTAACATATCGGCGTAGGCGGAATTGGCAAAGACCTCGCGCTGGTCTTGGAGGATGTGCAGGCCTTGCAAGGAATGCTCAACCACGGCATGATAGGCCTCCTCTGCCCGCTTGCGCTCGGTGATGTCGGTTAGTATCACAATGGTCCGGTCGTCTTTGAGCATGGTGCCTCTGAACTCTATCTCCTTCACGGTCCCATCCTTGCAGACAACACTGAATACCCTATCCAAAGCCCTACGGACCACGTCTTTCTTCCAGGCACTGATGACCAGTTCCCTGTAGTTTGGGTCTGGGTGGGCCCTGAGGAACCACTCCTTGCCCGTAGGTATATCGTTGAGGGTATACCCCGTGATGGCCGTAAATTCAGAATTGATATAGAGGTACCTCCCATCTTTGTCGATCAAGACCACTCCATTGGGGGCCTCTTGTAAGGTGGAGTAGAAGATTTCCCTTTCTTTCTTTAACGACTCTTCCGCGCGCTTGCGTTCAGTGATGTCTCTAAGAACGACGACAACTCCTGCCGCCTTGCCTTTTTTTCGCAGGAGAGAGCCGTAAATTTCGCCAATCCGCTTTTCACCTGTCTGCATATACCCTTCTACTTCATAGGGGGGTACCCGTTGGCCAGCTATGGTTTTGGTAAAGGCAGCAATCATCTTGGCCATGCTCTTGGCGGTAGCCATCTTTAAGATGGTAAATCGTTTCCCAACGAGTTCTTTTTCGGTATATCCAGAGACTTGCGTTATCCTCTTGTTTACTTTGATGATCTTACCCGTCATATTGACGAGGGCGATGCCGTCCATGACATTGTTAAAGATCGCCTCCAACTCTTCTTGGGACTCCTGCAGCGACTCCTGTGCCCTCTTGAGCTCACTTCGGGATTGCTCAAGGTCGGCAAGCTGGCGGCGCAGTGAGGCTGTTTCTTTAATAAGCGGATCTTTTGTCTTCTTTGTGTCTTTTGCCTTGGGCATCGCGCCTATTTCGTCCTAGACAAACTTGTACCTTCGCTCATAGGAGCCTTAAAAACCAACACAACACCTTTGTTTGTATTGTAGCATTTTTTGTGCCAAAATTAATGCTTTTATTGAAAGAAAAAAAATTATTTAAAATCAATGGGTTATGAATATGAGAGAATAGTTAACCCGTTTTTAGCCATTTTGTTGACATTTTTTGTCATTACCTCCTACCAATACAAAATCTGAGAGAATGAGCGGGTTTTTCTTTTCCTCCGGAAAGATGAGGGGATTTACCCTCTCGAAAAAAAACGTAAAGAGATGGTATTTCTCTTGAAGCATGGTAGTCAAACCCCTGAGAATCTATCATGGCAGCTCAAAGAGGCCTCATGGATTGTCTAGAACCTCTGTTTTTTTAAACATTGACATGGCAACTCTATGCTTTTACAATGGTTTCAGATGGCTTTCGACTCGGGCGGCCATATCTCTTCGACGCTCTTCCCGAGCGCCCGCGCCACGGCTTGGCGAAGCCGAAGACTCTTATTGATGCCGTGGATAGTATAGGACATGGCCGTGTGGCTGACCCCCTCTTGCCTGGCAAGCTGGCGTATAGAGATACCTGCCTTCAGGAGTTCTATCTTGATCTCTAAGGGGATCAAAGTTCTCTCTTTGCTAATTAAATTTCAATAATTACCATTATAATCAAATGAATGCGAAATTGTCAAGTAAAAAAATCGTAAAAATCGAAATAGGGAATCGTATTAAGCGCACACGCGGCAAAGACACCCAGAAAGAATTTGCGAAAACTCTAGGGTTTTCATCTAGTTACATATCAGAGGTTGAATCCGGTAAAACAAAGCCATCTTTGGAACTGCTTTTAAAAATTTCTCAAATTACGAATTACAGCCTGCATTGGCTTTTAACAGGGGAAGGGCCTCTGTTTATAGAAGCCACAGCATCGATGGTCAGGGAGGACTCAGCATCTTATGGGGCGCTGGGTGAGTTTACCCTTGTCCCCAGGTTCTCCCCTGCGGACGAGGCAGGTATGGACGTAAAAGGCATTGAGAAAAGAGGGAGAGACAGATACGCCTTTCGGCGTGCGTGGCTACACTCGAAGGGTAACGTGGAGGACCTTGTTCTCCTTGAGGTAAGGGGAGACAGCATGGATCCGACAATCGCTGATGGAGATGCCGTTCTCATTGATTGCTCCAAAAAACAGGTGCTTGCCGGCAGTATGTATGCCCTGCGCTTCAAAAACGCGGTTATGGTAAGACGACTGCAGCCGATAGGGGCTGCCCGCATCAAGGTCATGAGTGACAATAAGCTCTATGATTCGTATGAAATAGACCTTGAAACCGGAGATATCGAGATCATTGGCCAGGTCATCTGGATCGGTAGAGAGGTGGTAAGATAGGCGGGAACTTCGTCACTCCAGATGAACCGTGCTCGGTTTGCGAAATTGAATGCCGACACGGTAGAGGCCGGATTCAGCAGGATGCACGTTCATGACCTCACCCTTGAGGGAAGTAATTACCTCGCCCATGGCGAGCTCGAGCTCGACGACGGCTCCAACAGGCAGTTTATCAGCCATCTCGAGGGTTGCCCCCTCCAGGTTCAATTCCAAGGTCCGCCCGAGACCGTGTATGAGGGGGTTTTCTTTTCCCGGATCTATATTGATAAAGTTCAGAGAGCAGACCCGGATAGCTTTTCTGCGTTCTGGTTTCTCCGCCATATCGATCTCCCCAATAACAATTGTACCCTTTTTGCCTTCAAGAAGCAATAGTTCTGTGTAGTGCTCAAGGCGCCTGCGGTAAGGGTATTAACAGCTCTGAATAGAGTTGGCACTTGCAAGGTTTCACTACCCCCCCTCCTTTTCGGCGATCATGAAACCGGATGTGGTGACGTAGATACCGAAGGTCTTGGCCTCGGAAGGGAAGGTAAAGACCGTGTTGCCGTAAACCGCCTGCACAAAGGGGAGGCGGGGGCCATATTCGTACAGCCAGCGCCAGGCGGGGTCATCTTCGTTCGGGACAAGACTGTAGACTGTTGCCGGTTTGCTCATCTCGTCGTCGGTTCGAAGGTAGCGGCCGCGCACTCGGGTCAGCTTATACATAGTTCGCAGGCCGAGGAAATTGAGCCAGTCATCCCACTTAAGGATGTGCCCCTCAACGGTCCATTGCTGACCGCGCAGGAGATAGCGGTGGTTTCGCGCAATTGCCGGTGACTGAGATGTCACGAGCTCAAGGACCATCGTATCTTCCGTACCTGGTACCGTCTTACAGTGGATGGTGGCGACGAGCTCGCGCTGAGTAAAGGCAGTGTAGGACTGGATAAAGGCACCAAGGAACAACAAGGCTATGGAGGCAGAGATCAGCAGCAGGATTAAGAATACCCGCCGGGTACTGGCGATGACACCGAGCCTAACCATCGGCTTGCGCTGCAGGCGGCGTATGATCCGGTGTATTCGTTTGGCGATGAAGAGGATAAGCATTACCAGGCCGATGGCCAGTAGCCCCAGCCCAATGTAGATGAGCATAGAACCTGGGGAAGGGGGGTTAAACATCACAGTCGGTTCTCCTCCTTATGAGCTTTTTAGTTTCTTAACGAGGGACGCAACCCGCTTTCCCAATAACGCGGCATTCATTAAGGCGTCTCTATCAGGTGACCCAACACAAGATACGCCGTAGTGTCCTGTTGCATCAAGGGGGTCTCCCGCGACTATCATACCATAGATCAAGAAGGCCTGGATAATCGACATGAGCGTCGTCTCTTTTCCCCCCGACGGATCGCCGGAGGTGGCAAAGGCCGCGCCTATTTTCCCCTCCATCTTCTTGCGGACACCGACAAATTGGTCAAAGACGGCCTTGAGCTCCGCCGCCATGGTCCCGAAATAGACAGGGGAGCCGGCGATAACGCCATCAGCAGCCACAAAGTCATCCTTGGTAACATCGGCAGTTGATTTCACGATACAGGCAACCCCCCCTACCTCACCCACCCCTTTGGCTATCTCTTCAGCCAACCTTTTGGTATGTCCGGTCTTTGAGTGATACATAACGAGAACCTGCATTGCTTCACCTCCTCTATTGCTGCGTCGATACTATACACCACGGGCCAGGCTGTGTATAGATTTCTACTATGCTGCCGGGGAACGCTCGATCTTCTCCGCGCAGGGGATGCAGGCCAGTTTCCCTTGGATCTCCCTAATCCGCGTCTCCATGACGCTCTCGCCGCAAAATGTGCAGGTCACGGATTTCCTGATCCTTGCAGGCTCAGGTTCGTCAATCTGGACTTCTTTCAATGATACGATCTCTTCTTCAGGCGCAGCAAGAAGCCAGGTGGTGAATTGCGCCCTATTGTCTCTCATCCCTTCAGGGACAGAGCGGTCATTAAAGACTACACGCACGCCCCTTTTGGTCTTACGATCGTACAGTGTATAGACATGCTTGCCGTAGTCTTTGAAGATGAGGTTTCCCTTGCCGAAGGTGCAGCCGGAGAGCATTTGCAGGGCATCCACCCCGCAGGCGTTATTCTCGACGATCGCCACCAGCTCTTCATCTGCCGATCGCGAGCCCGCCAAAAAGGCGAGTCCGGCCTTTGTCATTCTATAGCCGATGGCCAAGCCGGGGCAGCTATGGCCGTGAAAGGCAACTATCTCTTTAAATGTTTGGCCCATCATTGTCTTCGCACTTTTGTATGCTAATGCGGAATTGAGGGCGATAAAAAGATATCACCCTATTTCGTATCTCTCTCCATCGCCTCCCACCCATCGACCATGCGCAGGAGCTCGAAGTTGCAGATCCGTTTTTCTAAGGAACCGTCGCGATTGCAGATGAGCTTCCCGGTCCTGGATCGCCGGGAAAGCAGGATATGCGTTCCCCGGAGATTGAGGTCCTCGACCTGCAGGGCGCTGAGCCTTACGTGAACATTTTTCATAAGCCTGACGTATTCCTCCTCCGTTATGATTCCCTCCCTCCACGCGCGCAAGGCATTCACCCCCTCGACATAGTCGCCGTCTCGCGCGGCCAGCACGTCGTCCGGGCCGTTCCAGTAGCCCCAGATGAGGATATAATCGCGGTCGCTTCTCAATATGGGTTTTCCTCCCGGTGTTATCAGGTGTTTGTGCGTTTCATATCTGCGGTTATCAAAGAGTGACTCTGAGATCCGTGTCCGCGCGCCGGTCATGTATATCGCCCGAGGATAGGTCGTGGGGATGCCGGCCTTTTCTAGTTTTACCGCCAGGGCCACTTCTTCAAAGGGGCTGTTGTACCCGAACTCGATGATCTCTCGCTCGTTATCCTTGAAAGGATCCATATCAGGCATAATACCGACGCGTGATGCCTTCCATACAAGGTTGATATTGTCTTTCGTAAGGGTGCGGAATATCTCATGGAACGCCGAAAGCCGTGTTCGCACGGATTTTTCCCACCGTTCGGGGAGAAAGTAGTCGAAGAGCTCAGGATCCTTCCCTACCACCCAGAGCTCTCCACCGGTGCTCTGGGTGCGACCGTAGATATATCCGACACCGAATATGTTCATGTAATGGAGGTGCGAAGGAAGGACCTTGGGCGTTTCTATGATGAATCTATCCCTCTGCTTCTGGAGATAATCGCTCCGTTTCTCTTTCCGTACCGCCTTTTCATGTTCAGGGGTGCGGCTGAGGAGCTCATAATCGACAAGGGCGAATACGATGTTCCCTTCCTTGTCTTTCATAAGTTTGCCGTTCTTCCGGGGCCTCAAGATGACATGGTGCGGCTTCCTATCGTGAACTTCGAACCCGTGCCGCTCTATGCGCTCGTATGCTGAGAGGGTGAACGACACCATCTGATCCTGATCTATAATCCCCTGTGCGCGCGCCTGGGTGGCATCGATCCCCTTGATCCATTCATATATCATTGCGTACAAGCGGTACATGTCAAGCTCGATCTCCACGTGCTTATCGATCTTTGCCTGCATCATGTACTCTTTTCTTCCGGTGCGCCAGAGCGCCACCCGCGTAGTGGGAACAAATATCGCCAATGGCTTCTGAGCGAATACCGTTCGATCGGCCGTCCGCAGGACATCCCTAAGCTCCGTCACAAGGGAGAATTCCTCAAAGGGGCTATTGAATTCCACATTCATAAACTCTTTGTCGCCCGGAATCTCCTGACCCATGCGGTTCCATTTTATGACGATCTCCTTCTGCCTACCGTTGATCCGCTTCGTGGTTACCCTGTACAGGCTGCTCGTCCCGGAAAGCCGTTCGGAATGCTGCTTAAACCATTCCGTGTCCGACCAATGGTTCTGGGGGAAGAGGCAATCTGCAAAGGGGAGGCCTGGTTCGGTGACGTATAGATCTCCCTCCTCGCCCAAACTAAAGTGGGTGTATGTAACGCCAAGAACGCGCACCTTCTCCGCTTCGGTACGCAAGGGAGTTTCGATATTCCTATTTGCGGATCTCATAGTCTGATTAGTTGAATAAGTCTCTATTTATATTATACGCTTTTTTTATAGTAATGTTATTTTTTCTTACGTGCCTTCTTTTCTACGCTCAATCTTTTTTTCGCGCGAGGCTTCTTTTCCGTGCCGGGCAATATACCGGCAACAGTTCCAATGAGCGAGAGGATTAAGGCGCCGATCGCGAAGAATATTATATAGGTATTACGAAACGCCTGTGCCGCTTCATATATCGCCTGATTTGACCTGATGTCGGCAATGTGAAAGAGGACAATGACTCCCGTAGCCAGGTAGCTCACCATAAATATGAGCAAAAACCAGATGAGGCCAAAGATGAGCTTTTTTATCATAGCCTTTTCTTTTTTTTCTTATATTGATCTGATCCAGCCTTAGGTTATATAGCCTTATATCGCTGCTAAACGGAGTCTATAGTAAAATTATGAAATAAATTAATGAGGTTTGTCAAGAATGGTTCTGATATTGAGGTCGGTTAATACTGTGCGTTTCTAATGAGGATTATACCTTATCCCCCCTATACAGGTTGACAATGCCGCCGGTAAGCCGCCGGCAACGGATCCGGGAAAAGCCTGCCTTATGCATCATGGCCATCATAGCGGCAGGTTCAGGGAAGGCCATGATGGAGGTGTGCAGGTAGTGATAGACCTCCTTGTGGCCTGATACCAATCCTCCTGCCCAGGGGATGAAACGCGAGAGATACCACCGATACACTTGTTTAAAGACAGGAAGGGTGGGTCTGCCGAACTCCAGGATCACCAACCTCCCTCCCCTTTTGAGGACCCGGACAAGCTCTCGCACCCCTTTTTCGGGGTACGATAGATTCCTGATGCCAAAACCGACGATGGCTCGATCAAAGGTCTCTGCACGGAAGGGGAGCCCTTCGGCGTCTCCGCCAACCGGGAAGATGGCAGCACTCTGCGCCCTTTGCATGCCCCTGCCCAGCATCACAAGGGAGAAGTCGAGGGCCGCTACCTGCGCCCCAGGCCATCGGCTGATAACGCCCCTGCCCAGCCGCATGGTGCCGGCGCAGCAATCCAACACGAACTCCCTGCCTAAGAGGCCGAGGGCCTTGATTGCCTCTCGCCGCCACCATACATCCACGCCGAGGCTGAGCAGGGTGTTTACCAGGTCATAGCTTCCCGCGATAGCGGCGAAGCTGCGAAGGACGAATTGCCTTTTGTCCATCACAAGGCTTACGATCCCTCGGTGATCCTTTTTCTCAGCTCCAGGCACATCTGGGGGGCATCGATCTCCATGGGGCAGCGCACCTTGCACCTGCCACAGCTAAGGCACGAATAGGTCAAGGGGGCCGCATCGGTAAGATCTCCGGTGACAAAGGCGGTCCAGATGGCGCCGATGCCGCCGAAGTATTTGTCGCCGAAACGTCCGGCGGTGACGGCGAAGAGGGGGCACTCATAGAGGCAGCCGCCGCAGCGCAGGCAAAAAAGGGCCTCCCGGAAGTCGGGGTCTTTGGCAAGCTTGCTGCGGCCGGCGTCGAGGAAGATCACGTGCATCTCCTTGGGGCCGTGGGCCCCATAGGTGATGACCTTTTCGATGTCGCCGGTCTTGCTGGGGCCGGAGACGAGGTTGACGTAAGCGGGGACGGTATAGCCGGCGAATCTCCAGGTCACCTCCGCCACCTTGAAGGCATCCTCGATGGTCGGCACTATCTTTTCCATCCCCACGAGGACAATGCAGATCGGAGGAGCGGAGGTGGACAGCCGGATGTTGCCTTCGTTCTCTATCTGGAAGAGGGTACCCGTATCAGCGGCCACGACATTGGCGCCGCTCATCCCGATATCGGCGCGGAAGAACTTATCGCGCAGGAGGCCGCGCACGGTGGCCACCTCGGTCTCGATATCGGGGGGGATTTTCTTGCCGGTAACGCGGGTGAGCAATTTTGCAACATCCTCCTTGGGCACATGGATCGCCGGTGCGAGGAGATGCATGGGCTTAATCCCCAGTTGCTGGATGATATATTCCCCGAGATCGGTCTCGTAGACCTCGTTGCCCTTGCCCTCGAGGTGTTCCCGGAGATCTATCTCCTCGCCGGTCAGGCTCTTGCCCTTGACGATGAGCTTGCCTGTGCCCACGATCCCGTCGATGATCTCCAAGGCCTCACCGGGGGTGCGGGCTATATAAGCCTTGCCCTTGTTCTGCCGGATGGCCTCGCAGGCCTGCTCGGTCAGCTCCTCCATGCGGGAGACGGAGCGATCCTTGATCCCGCGCACCTCCTCGGCGAGCTTGAGGGTATGGGGGAATTTTTTCAGGGCCTCATCGACATTCTTCCGGTAGCTCGCGATGGCCCGCTTCAGGGCCACGCCGATCTTGGGATCGCGGGCAGCCTCTTTTAACCTCTTCTTGTATGCCTTGGCTTTCGACATCTCATCCCTCCGGCAAAGCGCTGTGAAGCAGTTGGGCCATATCCATGACCTGAACCTCCCGGGCCTTCAGTTTCTTGACCCCTTCCCTGAGCTGGATAAGACAACCAGGGCAGGAGGTGACGATGGTGGAGGCGCCGGTCTTGAGCAACTCCTCAACCCTGTTGGCGGCTATGGTATGGCTTATCTCGGGGAAGATCACCTCGAAACCTCCTCCGCCGCCGCAGCAGGTGGACCACTCCTCTTTGCAGCGTTCTACGTCGGCAAAGACGACCCCCTCGATGGAACGCAGGATCTGACGGGGTTCCTCAGTCAGACCGAGGTATCTCGACAGGATACAGGGGTCGTGGTAGGTGACAGTGGTCTCGCGCGGCAGGCGAAACCGCATTCCTTTTTTTATTTCCTCCCAGACAATCTCCAAGAAGTGGCTGACCTCCACGTGCCCTCCTTTGCTGCCTCGGGGGAAGAGGGTGCGCAAGGCAAAGGTGCAGGAGGGGACCATTCCGATGATCTTTGTAATACCCCTTTCTTTTAATATCGCCTGCGTTTTTTCTGCCTGCGCGGCGAACTCCTCTTGAAAGCCGGCGTAGTAAAGAGGGGCGGCACAGCAGGGCTCTTCTTCGGCGAGATAGCCGACATCGATATTCATCCTGTGCAGCACCTGAACGGCGCTCAGCAGGGGGTTGTCTTCGCGGCGGAAGCGGCGGATGATCGTGCCGTAGAGATCCCCCAGGTTTATCCCGCGTTTATTGAGGAACTGGGTCATTCCGAAGGTCCACTCCCAGGGGAGATTGCGTTTGTCCAGGGCCCGGACAGCCGCGAGGATAGCCTCTGCCTCCCCCAGGAACTGATAACCGCATCCGGCGAAGAAGATCGTTTCCGCTTGGACGGGGAGTTCCAACCCCTTAGCCCATCGGGCCTTGAAATTGGCCCCGAAGATGTTCCCTTTAGAAAGAATGTTATCCCTAAAGAGGAGCAGCCCCTCAGGGACAAGCCCTTCCTTTTGTATGTGCATCACGCCTTCCTTAGCTGATTTTGCAAGAGAAGATATACCGTCCCACACAGGGGGAGTCAAGCCTTTTTCCGGCCCGCGCCAAGAGGGACAAATTTTTTACTGTTAGAGGTAATTCCTTTTTTTCTGCCACGTGCGGCAGACAGTCTTCCTTATTTAGCTTCGCACTCGCGGATGCAAAATCCAGAAATCAGCATCGTAGAAACGAGGGATACCTCCTATGGCCGTTAGGTGCAGTGGCGTTGCTCTGGTTAGTAGTTAAGCCTTTTTTGGGTTTGCCCCATATTCATTTTTACCGGGATTGCCGTCAGTACACATGAGCACTAAGAGCCATATCGCTCCAATAATGGGAATGAGGACGATAAACAGAAACCAACCGCTCTTTCCCACATCGTGTAATCTTCTTACGGCAACGGCAAGACCTGGTAATAAAACTGCCAGACAATATAAGATATAAATTACCCCGTAGCCACCGCCCTCGATAGCAGTTCCTAAAACATTATCTAAAATCGCTGCCACAATGGCAAAAATCAAATTGAACAAAAAAAACATCCAATATTCTTTTCTCCTCGCTCGTCCACTAAATACGGCGTACTTCTTTAATACTGCTAAATACCAATTCATGATTCTCCTCCTCTCTGTTGATTAACGCTTTAGAATAACTTGAAACGCCACTGCACCACCTACCTTACTGCTGCACCTTTTTGTCATACGCGACTAAAGCGCTTGTTACTTGCCGGCGCATAAACCAATCGCTTGCCGCAATCAATGAAGACGCGTATCTCCTCATTGATATAAATGAGTATGATGCGAATAAAAAACCCCCTTCTTAAATTTTTTAAGAATGGGGGTAGTCATATCTTTCACCCATATATTCACTCTATATTATTACAATACTATAGAACTCTTAATGGATGACTTCGATCTATGTGGGACGCTACTAAACCACGAAAAAAAAGTCAAGATAAAAATTAGGTGACTTGCCTCCCCCGGCAGAGGTAGCGAACTCAATACTTTAATAATAAGGCAGCGGGTTAAGAGGTGATAATGGAAGTAATGATGTGACTACTGGGCAGCGGCAATCAATGTTTCAGGCAGCGCCTCACCCCTCTCTACCAGATAGTCTTTATACTCCTGGTAGTTGGGCTGCACCCACATCGGCGTGCCAAAGATCTCATGCATCATGATGTTGACCGCCACCTTGGTGATGTAATAGCGGTGGTGCCGTCTCAGGATCGGATTGGGAGAAAAGAGCTTCAACAGCTCCAGCGGCCGCCAATAGTAGCGCCTCATGGTATCTTTATAAATAAGATTCACCTGTTCGAGGTGATCCGCCTCCCTGGTTGCCATCACTGCGTGCAGATAGTCATAATTGCGGTAGTCCCAGTCCTCGATCCTCCCCAATGCCTTCATGCTCTTAAAAAAAGGAGTCCCGGGAAGGGGGGTGATCAAGTTGAGGCCGAAGTGGTCCACATATTTCCCGAAGAATTTCAGAAAGGCCGCGCGATCTTCTTCCGTCTCCTCCCAATGGCCGATAAGCAAGGTCGCCATGACCATCAGCCCGTGTTTTTTCAGGAGCCCCATGGCCTTGAGGGCCTGCTCCGTCGACAGTCGCTTGCGGATATCCTTGAGCACCGCGTCCGCATGATACTCGAGCCCCATCATAAACTGATAGACGCCTGCCTCGCGAAAGCCGTCCAGGAGGTCCTCGTCTCTGATCACAAGATCGGCCCTCGATTGCAGCCAAAAGCGCTGATTCGTCTTGCGCTTGAGCATCTCCTTGATGAAGCCGACGCCTTGCGTCCGCTTGACATTAAAGGTATTGTCGCCGACGTAAAAAATATTCCGGTTGTATTTTTCTTTCAGGAGTTCGAGCTCATCGGCGATCAGCTTGGGGCTCCGGTTTCTCCAGGTCTTCTTATAAAAGGCTGATTCCGAACAGAAGGTGCAGTCCCACGTGCATCCCCGGGAAAAATTGACCACGAGTCCCTGCTTGCCTTCGGAGGGGAGCTCCACAAAGGGGTGCTCCATCTTGGCGAGGTGGTAGGCAGGCATCGGCAGGGTATCGAGGTCCTCGATAAAGGGGCGATCGCCGGTATAGCAAAACTTCCCTTTCTCATTAAGATAGGCAAGGCCCAAGACCTTGGAGATATCCTTCCTCTTTTCAATAGCCCTCAGGAATTCCGTGAGCGTCATCTCCCCCTCGCCGACGCAGATATAATCAATGGCTGGACAATCCCTGAGCGTCTCCTCAGCTGTAAAGGAGGGATGCTCCCCACCCATGATGACGACGGTGTCCGGGCTCGCGGCCTTGATGAGACTGGCCGCGTTCATCCCATCATAGATGAAGGCGGTGCAGATTACGGAGATGCCGACCACATCAGGCTTTTCCCGGCGGATTTTTTCCTCCAGGTCGCCCCAGGGATTTTCGTTAAGGGTGCAATCCATATACTCGACATCGAATCCCTCGCGCTCCACGTAGGCCAGGAGCTGCAGACAGCCCGGCGAGGGTGTCCATGCCCGCAGAATAGTCCAGATCTTATGGGGCGGGTCGATTAACAAAAACCTCATCCTGCTCTCATCTCCTCAGGACTTAATACTTTGTTCTCTGTTCAAGCGCCAGGTGACAAATTTCTTGAGCAGGGCGGTGATACCGGGGATGCGAAATAAAAGGTGGGATTTTGGTATGTCAAAGATCTCCCCGGAAATGAGCTTCCCGGAGAAATCCTTGACCCTTTTGGCGGCCTGCGTGAGCGCCTTGCCGTCCACGGTGGCAGCCTTTTTAAAGACGCCGTCGCAATAGCGGCATCGCGCGCACGA
>Ga0214473_10005984_pt1 | contig 14551 bp, 13 predicted proteins | sample RVTome_7_FD_203509 | JGI IMG/M metagenome (GOLD analysis project Ga0214473, IMG submission 203509) | Soil microbial communities from uranium-contaminated site in the Upper Colorado River Basin, Wyoming, United States - RVT98D197 | ecosystem: Environmental > Terrestrial > Soil > Contaminated >... | reverse complement strand
GTGATCGGGGGCGTGGCCCTCATCGCACCTGTTGTTGTCGCCAGACGACTGGCGCAAGCTGAGTCCCAGCCCGTCTCCGAGACCCCGGCTAATCCGTTGGAGGGGCCTCGCGTTCCACCCTGACCGCGCCCCTTCGGATGTGGTGGATGACGTAGTACACGAAACCGATCCCGAGCACGATGGCGATCGGGACATCGAACGGCCGCATGATCGCCCGCAGCTCTTCCCAGCGCGCGCCGAAGTAGTACCCTCCGTACGCGAGAGCGGCCGTCCACAAGAACGACCCGACAAACGTGTAGACCACAAAGGGCAGCAGTCTTGTCCTGGCAACGCCGGCCGGGAACGAGATGAAGGTGCGTACAATCGGCAGAAGCCTCGAACCGAATGCCGTCCAATCACCCCAGCGCTCGAACCAACGATCGGCGACGACCAGATCGTGTTCGCTGATCATCAGATACTTGCCATAGCGCTCGAGCAGAGGCCGACCGCCGATCGCGCCCAAGGCATACGAGAGAAGCGAACCAATGGTGCAACCGACCGCGCCCCAGAGTCCACCTTGCCAGATCGCCTCAAGCGCGCTGCCTCCCTGGGCCTGAACGAGAAGCCAACCCGACAGGGGCATGGTCACTTCACTCGGAATCGGAATGTTAGCGCTTTCCAGCGCCATAATCCCGACGACACCTCCCCATCCAATGCTTTGGAACAGGTTCGTCAAATACGCGATGATCTGATGCTCCAGCCAGGCTGGCATATCTTGGAATTGCCTCCAAGCGGCCGCTGTAATCCGGCCGGCGGGCGCGCGACTTTCGGATTATATCGTATCGGCCTGGCATTGTCCCCCCTGACTCATGGCCCACCCGGCGCTGCTCAAGGCTCGTCGAAGCCCGGCCGGCTTGACACCCCCCTACCGCTATGCTACATTACCGCCACTTTCCCCCATCTACAAAAAAACTGCTGATCGATCGCCAGGAGCACAATTTGGCCAAGTCGCGAACTGAACACATGGTCAATCGGTTGAGGGATTTGCAGGCCTCCTCGCCGGATGTTGAAGCCTCGGCCGTCGTCAGCGTCGACGGCCTTACCATGGCGTCTGCCCTCCCCAGCAATGTCGAGGAGGACCGCGTCTCAGCCATGTCGGCCGCGATGCTTTCCTTGGGGGAACGTATTGCTAGCGAACTCGGCCGCGGCGTTCTCGACCAGGTCTACATCAAAGGTGAGACGGGCTTTGTCATCCTCATGTCTGTTGGCAGCGAGGCCGTCTTGACTGTCCTCGCTCGTCAGCAGGCCAAGCTGGGTTTGATCTTCCTGGACATGCGACGAGCCGCCGAAGATCTGGCAGAACTCCTATAGGGAGCCTGCGGTCATCGCCAGAATGCGCCTGGGACGGACCAAGTTCGCTTGAGATGCCCCGTCCCGTGAACCCCCCGACTCGCGTTATGCCTCCTGATGAGCCCGACGTTGACCCATCCGATGCCTCTCCTAGATGTGCGCGTTGCAGGGCCGGAAATCCTCGACTGCCCTTTACGGGGCGCCGTGGTCCGGCGCGGGGGGCTTATCGCTGAAGGAGCCGGCCGAGACTCGAGCAATATGGATCGACATCCCCTATGCGGCCGCTGACCGTCGTCATCCCCACGTACAACGAAGCCGATAATCTGCGCGCGGTCGCGCTGAGCCTGTGGTCGCTTGAACTACCGGACTTGCGGATCCTCATTGTCGACGACGCTTCACCCGATGGGACGGGGCAGCTCGCCGAGGCCCTTTCGGCGGAGCAGCCGGGCCGAATCTCCGTGATCCATCGAGACGGGAAGCTCGGCCTTGGCTCAGCCTACATCACGGGTTTCAAACATGCTCTGAAAGAAGGCGCGCGGGCCGTGGTGCAAATGGACGCCGACTTCTCGCATTCGCCGTCATATCTGCCGGACTTCGCGGAACACCTGGAGCAGGCAGACGCCGTGCTCGGCTCGCGCTACATTCCCGGTGCCAGATTGGATGAGCGCTGGGGCTTTGGCCGCGTGCTTCTCTCACGCTGGGGAAACTTCTACGCCCGGACTATCCTCGGTTTGAAAGTCAGAGATGCAACCGGGGGTTTCCGGATGTGGCGGGCCGAGACGCTTAGCGGAATGCCCTTGGATTCCGTGCGATCGAACGGGTACTTGTTCCAAGTGGAGATGGCTTATGTGGCCCAGCGACTAGGCTATCGGATGCTGGAGCGGCCGATCTATTTCGAAGACAGGCGGATCGGGCAGTCCAAGATGTCCATGTCGATACAGCTCGAAGCCGCGCTACGCATCTGGCAGGTCTTATTCATCCACCGACATCTCCGACCTCAGCGACGCTTGTAGCCGACACCCGAGGCGGATCCGTCTAGGCCTCGAACGTGTCCCGCATCGCCGACGCGAGACGCTCCCATGACTCCAGCTCGAGCTCTTGGGCTCTGGCATCCGCCGGAACGCCGGCTGACTCAAGCCAGTCGAGAATATCACTCCGGACAACCCCCAGGCCGGATGCCAGCGCGTTGACGAGCTTCTTTCTCTTCTGACCGAACCCGGCCCGCGCCAGGCGGAAGATCGGGTCGATCAGATCCTGCGCCACTCTCGGCTTCTCACCCGCATCGATCCGCAGCACAGCCGAATCGACCTTGGGCCTGGGAAAGAACGCACTGGCGGGGATGTCTCCCCTCAGGCTTGGGTGTCCGTAGACCTGGACGCTCAGCGCAAGCAGACTCATGTCGCCGGGCGCGGATGCGATCCTTTCCGCCACTTCTCGCTGAATCGTGAGGACTATTATCCGGCTCGGATCTGGCGCTTCCATCAGATGGCGGATCAACGTCGAAGTGATGTTATACGGGATATTAGCCACGACATGGTAGGCGTCGCCTTCCATCAGCTTTGCCAGGTCGAGCGAAAGGATGTCGTCGTTCACAAGTCGAACATTGGCCAGATCAGCGACAGTTTCTTCCAGCGGCGGAATCAAGCGTCGATCGAATTCAACTGCCACGACGCGCCCAGCCACAGCTGCGAGCCGGGAGGTGAGGGAACCGAGGCCGGCGCCTATCTCGAGCACGGCATGCTCGCGGGTGAGGTCGGCCGCCTCGATGACCCGACGGAGCGAGCCGGGATCAACCAAGAAGTTTTGGCCCAGGCCCTTGTCTGGCCTGAGCCCGTACCTCCGCAGCAGCTGGCGGACATCCGGTGGCGATCCTGTCGATACTTGGGCGACCGAGGGGAGATAAGAGTCGCGGCGGGGGCCGCTCATGGAAAGATCCAGGCCATTCCTGGGAGTGGGCAGAGGAAATAGACGGTCACGTACTGATGCCAGGCAACGAAGTTGTCGTCGTCGTATCCGAGATCGATCCAGCGGCCTTTCACACCTCCGCCGGTGTCGGCTGCCTCGGCAAAACCGTAACCCGGGACGTACATACGTGTTCCGAAGGGGATCAAGCTGCGGTCGATCGCCACCAGCCCACGCGTAAGCGGCTTGCCGGAGGCGGTGATCCCGAAGTTCTTGGCACTGGCCGGTACACCTGCGCGCGAGGGAGAGTACGAGGTGGCGTACATGCTCAATGCCCTGCAGTACTGGATGGGGCCATCGTCGGTGTTGATCGATCGTGGGACGATCTGCGTCCCGTATCCAATGACGCGCGGTTCGGCCTCGCGTGCAACCCAGTCGCCCTCGACAAACCTTTGGGTTTCCTCTCCGTCTTCAAACCGAACCCGCACCCTGTTCGCCAGTACGCCGTATGCTCCGTTTTCAATGATCCGCTGGTTGTCGATTTCGAGATCATCGATTGGCTGGTAGGCCGTATCGAACGGGATCGGCTTCTCTTCGACTTCGACGCGCTCCTCGACTCGCACAACACGGATAGCCCCATCTGAGGGGACGACATCGTTCAGGGGTGGCTGGGTGAAGTCGAGCCCGATCAGCGAAACGCCTGCTTCAGCCAATGCCTCCCCGACGGTTCGGCCTATCGCTCGTGTGTCTAGCGTCAACCCGTGGAGCTTTATGCTCAGGGGTATTGAACGGGTGATCGTGATCGAGGCGACGTCATCGAGTGAGTTCTCGAGGACCGGCTCGACTTGATCGCCTGCGAACACCGAGATGCCTGCTTCCCAGAGGGCTTCACCGACGGAGGGCGCGGCAGTCCGGATCGTCCGCGTCGCACCGCCGTCGCTGACGATGATCTCCCTGCCGGCCACGAGCCTTAAGCGAGAGGGTCGGGGCCCGCGCAGGCGAGCTGTTACATCGGTGGGGGAGCCGTCGACCCACAGACGGTCGCCGGGGTACAGACGAATGCCGGCGGAAGCCAGGATGTCAGCCGGAGTGTCCTCGGCGGTCAAATACCAGGTTTGCACATCAGGCCCATCGATCAGCACTGGATTGGCGATGCTGACCTGGATGATCTGTTCATCGTGCGCGGGCGAGCCCGGACCTGGTTCGAGACGGTCGGAAGATGCGAGCGCCAGACCGGCGTCGCGCAGAACCCCTTCAACGGTCCTGGCGTGGGTGGAGATCCGCCGCGCGCTTCCGTCGACCACCAGAGTGATGTGTTTGGCCGTAGCCGAATACAGGGCTCCCATGCCGGCCAGCGCCAGGATCCCTGCGAGAATCCTGGCACGATCGCTGCCCAGCCTGGCCACTAGTGCTGTCATGGCGAGCCAGTATACCAGAGCCGACCGGACAGGCCTGAGATAGGGCTTCTAGGCACGGGTCTCCCGCAGATGAATGAGCGCTGGGGCCGATGAATCGGGGGCAGTGGGTGGCAGTTTCAGGGCCTGAACGACATAGGAAACACGAACGCCCGGGGCGACGATCGGCGGCACCCAGAGGCCGACCTTACCGCTGCTGCCTCTCGGCCCTGACGGGGTTCGGAGGGTCTCCGCCGCGCCGGGTCGTCCCGGACGCTCGCCCGGAGCATACCGGGCCAGTCCTGCGCTGTCAAGAGAAACTGCCGAGACTGGAATCCGGGAGGCATCGAGCAGGCCCACGACCCGGCCGGGGTACACAGCAGCGAGGCCGTAGAGGACCGATCTGGCATCAAGATGTCCAGGGACGATGAGAGAGCACTAGGCGGAGAGGGTGGGATTTGAACCCACGGAGCCTTGCGGCTCACGCGCTCTCCAGGCGCGCGCGTTAGACCAGACTACGCAACCTCTCCGTTACGCCGGCCGTTGGGCCCGGCAGGCGGCGAGATTATAACATGCGGGATTCAGTGCGTTGGTAATGCAAGCGTCCAGATGTTTTCGTCGATGCCCGAGCGGAAGGCGATATACGCTCCGTCAGGGGAAACTGACCAGTCGTTGTTGGCGACTTTGAAGGGGACCTCGCCTGATCCGAATAGCTTTGTCAGAGCGTCGCTCGTGGCCTCGTACTGCCACAGTCCATCCCCAGGCTGATTGATCACAAGGGGAACGATAAGAAGCCTACCTTCATCGCGCCAACGGTAGGAACCGAACGACTCGACAAGGCTTGCCGATCCGTCTTCAGTGGACATGACCCACAAGCCGTTGCGATCGGGGTCGGACCCAAAAGCGACGAAGAATGCCAGCCATCCGCCTTTGGGGGAGACCAAGGAGCCCTGGACCTCTTCCGCTTCGAAAAGCAGCTCCGGCTCACCGCCGGCCGCACTCACCCGCCACACTCCCCGCGGGCCGCCCGTGATCAGCCCTCCGCTCACCAGAATCCCCGCATCGTCCTTCGTCCATCCCAGGAAACCTCCCCCCACGACCGTGACGACGCTCGAACCCTGGCTTCCGTCAAGATTGGCGATCCAAATCGTCCGTTGGATCAGATTGAGGTTGGTGAATGCGTCGGATGATTCAGTCCAGGCGATGTATCGCATGGTATTGGAGAAGCGAACACCGCGCCCGTCGGTGGTGATTGTCCAGCGTTTTCCATCCTGGCTCCGCTCGAGGACCACAGTCTCTCCGGCGGCGGTCACCGTATAGGCGCCGTCGGGCGAGAAGAGCGCCGGCTCCCGGCGAACCAGCTTCGCCGGTCCGCCCGTCCTGGGAATCGCGTAGATCGAGGCCGGCTGCGTGGGCTCGGGGCGGGCCAGGAAACGGACCTCTCGCGAATCCGCTGACCAGAACGGATCCGGACAGCAACCGCCGTTAGTGAGCCTGACCGGACTCCATCCGTCCGCGGAAGTTGAAGGTCCGGCAGTCGGTGAACGTCCCGGAGTAGGTGTCGGGGTCGGCCTTGGCGGCTGCCCGGGGCTCGACGGGATGAGGGCGGCGCGATTGGAGCCTCCCCCAACAATAGGGGACTTGACCTGTTGTGCGACGACTCGCGGCGCGCATGCGGCACAACCGAAGAGAGCCAGGAGAGATATCAGCCGGCGCATCTCGCTACCATCGCGGGGGTAGCCAAGTCGTCGCGTACTCGTTCAGCAATGGCCCGCCGAAGATGACATCCGGCTGGTCGAGCAGGCTCTGCCAACGCAGCGGGTCTTCGAGATCTTGCTGGAATCCTTGAGCGGTCGACCCGACGAGCGCGATCTGATCCCAATCGGCGTCGATGAGCAGCATGGGGTTGTATCCGATACGGTGTCCTGGGACGTTGCGGATCTCCAGGTGAAGGTGAGGCCTCGAGACGCAGGTCCGATCTGGATCGCCGGTCAGGGCGACAACCTCCCCGGCCTTCACTTCCTGCCCTAGTTTCAAGTTCGGCCGGGTGAGCAGGTGTCCGTAGAAGGAGGCGTAACCGTTGGGATGGTTGATCATCAAGTTGTGCGGGGCAGAGCCATGATACGGATTGTCGACAACCACGACGACCCCATCCCCGATAGCAACGACCGGCGTCCCACAGCGGGCGTCAAGATCGATCCCGAAGTGGAGCCCCTGCCCTGCCGGATAGATCGCCCGCCGGTTCCGATAGGCGAATGTCGTATTCCCGTAGGGCTGGGATAGGAGCCACGTGCTCGGCCCGGGCGGGCCTTCGAAGGGAAGGATGAACGGCCGGGCTTCCTGGGGAGGCCCGGCGGCTGCGCTGGCACTCCGTTCATCCGGGAGAGCGGACAGCAGCAGGGCCGCTGCAAGCAGCGCGGTTCCAGCGCTGCGACATGCCTTTCGTCGATCCGGCGAACGCCTAGCAGAAGATGGGAGGCTCATTGTCCCACCAGTCGCGAGAGCTCCGGGTCGCCGGGTGTAGGGAACAATTCGTCGAGCACCTCCGGGGCGTAACGTTCAACCATTTCGGATGAGATGCTGTTCTCGCGACAGATATCCGCATAGAAACGAGCGCTCGGCCTCTCCTTTCGTTCCTGTGTCTCAATGTCCAGTTCATAAAGCCCGAACCGCTGAGTCCAGCCTCGATCCCATTCGAAGTTGTCGACAAGACTCCAATGGTAATAACCCTGTATTGGCCAGTTGAAATTTACCGCGCGCCACAGCTGATGCAGATGCACGGCAAGATAACGCGGACGGATCGTATCCTCCGCATCTTCGATCCCGTTTTCTGTGACGATAATCGGGCGACCAAACCTGTTTGCCCACTGCAGTGCAAGCCAGAACCCCTCCGGCGCGTTGGCGATGAAACCTGAGGGACTTAGATCAGCGTCTTGAGGATATTCACCCACCATCAATGCCCGCGCAGGGTGCCGCAGGTCGAAAGCGAACTGCTCGGTCGAGTAGTAGTTCAGTCCGAGGAAATCCTGCGTTCGGGCCGCTTGTGGAAGCCGCTGCGACGCGCCGGGAAGGTTCAACCTTCCGGTGTAGGCGGCCTCGGCGATGACGTCGTTGAAGATCCGGTGTCGAAAGCGGGCGATCCACCGATCGAGCGGGCTCTTGGGGTTGGCCGGCTGAAACCCCCGATAATGATGGGCCAGGCCGACACACGCCTCGGGTTGGATCTCGTGGATCGCGTGGTAGGCGGCGGCATGAGCCAGGGCGGTATTGCGCAGCGTAGCGAACGTGACTGTTAGCGAATGCCCGCCAGGCGGAAACACCCCCGTTAGATAGGCCAGGTAGGCAACTAGATTGGGTTCGTTAATGGTAACCCAGGTGTCGACAAGATCCTTGAGTGCACCGACCGCCTTGCGAACAAAGCGCTCGAAGTGGGTCACGATGATTTCGTTCGACCATCCGCCACGATCGGCCATCCACATTGGGGTTGTGAAGTGATGGAGGGTAACCAGGGGCACAAGACCGCGCGCTCGGGCGCCTTGCAGGAGCTCGCGGTAGAACTCGATGGCCGACTCGTCCCATGTGGCCGGGGTCGGCTCGATTCGGCTCCACTCGATCGAAAGGCGGTGCGCGGTTTGCCCGCCGGAGGCGGCTCGATCGAGATCCTCGCGCCAGCGGCCGCCCCACCAATCGCAGGCCTGTCCGGACGTATGGCCGAGGGCGATCCGACTCGACTGCTGCTCCCAGGCATACCAATCGTTGTTTGTATTGCCCCCTTCAACCTGGTGCGCGGCGGTCGAAGTTCCCCACGTGAAGCCGCGTGGGAATGTATACGCTGCTCGGATCATGCTCTTGCTCTCGGATCTCACCCGATCAGGCGTTCTTGATCAGCACTGCATTGCCGATCACGGTTCGAACGCCCGTCGGTCTGAATCCCAGCGCGGAAGCCTCGACCTGGGCCTCATTGTCGCCGGCCTCGACGCGGTACAGAGGAACGCGTCGTTCACCGAGAAGCCGGGAGACAATTGCCGCCAACACCGATTCGCCAAGTCGCCTCTCCCGTGCTTCCGGTTGAACTTCCAGATAGATTTCGGCGAAGTACTCCCCCATCCAATTTAGACCTGCTGCGGCGACAACCGTATCGCGCGAGCGGATCTCATAACGCGGCCAGCCAGTCGGCGTTATCGCTTCGACCACCAACACGTTAATCAGAGGCTTGAACTCCAGCGGCGAAAGGCGCATCAAGTCGAGCGTGCGGGGTTCCTCCAGTTCGAGCACCCCCTCCGTCCAGCTCTGCTGGTCCGCCGGCAGGTACAGCAGGGCCGGTCTGCCGGACCCAAGCCCTTCACGCATCAGCGCGATAAGCGGGAACGGCTGGGCCGCAAAGGGGATGGCAACCGGCCGGAATAAGTCCAACCCTGTGCTTGCCACAGCCAAAAAGCCGCTGGGATTGCTGTCATTGGCGTAGTAGCCGAAGAGTTTCACCTTCGAGGGTGAATGATGAAGCGCGTAGTAGGCCGCAGTCGCGTCGGCCGCGGAACGACGGTCTAGCAGGCTGGCCACCTGGGTGCGGTCTTCGAGATCGATCGGTCGGACTTGAGCCATTGAGCGGGGATTGTAGCTAAAAGCGAGCCGTCGGCCAAGGCTCACCTTGCCGGTCCCCTGCAAAGCCGATATAGTTGCCTTCGATGTCCCGCGTGACGGCTTCCAAACTCTCAACCCTCACGACCATTCTCGTATTTGGCGCAGCGGTGTTGAGCAGCTGCTCAACTCCCGGAGCGCCAGCCGCCGCCTCACTCGAGGACGGCGAGATCAGTGTCGCCGATACCTTCGAGGCTTTTTGGACGGACAAAGGCGGGTTGGCGACGTTCGGCCCGCCACTCGAACCAGCCCAATACGATAACACGCTTTTCCGCCAAACATTCCTCAACGCCGAACTGGTCTTTGATTCGCGGGCGACAACCCCTTCGCACATTTATCTTGCTCCACTCGGACGGGGCCTGGGATTGGCGGAACCTTCTGTGCCCGAACCCACGAAGCCAGGCGCTCGCTATTTCAAGTCAACCGGGCACACCTTGTTCACGGGCTTTGTCCAGGCCTTCGATCAACTTGGCGGAGAGAGCGTGCTGGGCGATCCAATCTCCGAGGTCGCATTCCGCGACGGATTGGTCGTGCAATACTTCGAAAGCGCCGGTCTGTTCCGAGAGCAGTCTGCCGCGCCGACCGAGGTCCATATGCTCGCCTTCGGGCTTGCGGCAAAGCCGGGAGCAGTCCGGTCGCCGCCGCCGGGGTTCCAGGCCGTGATGCCCCCGGGCATGCGCCCGCGCCCTTTTGGCACGTTCCTCGATCGATACGGAGGCGAGGCGGTCTTCGGGGTTCCCCTCAGCGACCCGCACCTTGCCCCCGATGGTTCGTTGGAGCAGGTCTACGAGCGGGCGGTGTTGTTCTCGCCCAGTGGTACCCCGGCCGAGGTCTACTTGCGTCCGCTCGGCCGCGCGCTGGGCCCTGTCGATACCGCAAACCCGAGGCCGGCCGATCCTCAAGCCCCATACTTCGCCGAGACAGGCCACTCCATCGGATTGGCATTTACCGACTTCTTTGTGGACCACGGCGGGCAGGCGGTTGTCGGCAAGCCGCTCGGGGAGGCCAGCGCAACCGACGGGGTTTTCAGCCAGCGCTTCGAGAACATGGTCTTAGTGTATCGCTTCGACCTACCATCGTCGCTGGCGATCCAACTGGCCCCACTCGGTCGTGATTACCTGGCGCGATTGGCACCCGGCTCTTCCGCCACCCTTGCTCCTACGGGTCCAGTACTTCCCCCGGCCGCGACGGAAACCACCACGACCGGTGTGGCGATTGTAAAGACATGGGTCGAGTGGGCGATCTTGCCCCGGGGCGCTCATCAGACGATATTCGTCGAGGTCCGAACCACCGACGATTCTGCTTGGGCCGGCGTGGCGCCGGTGATCGTGGTCGATGCTCCGGGCGGCAAGATGTACCCTCCGGTCCCACTGACCAACCCGGAAGGCCTCACCGCAGTTACGTTGACGATTGACGGTCTCACCCCGGGAGAAATCGTGACCTACGATGTAGCGGTCGCCGGTGACGCGGGAATCGGCTACGCCAGCGGTCAATTCGCCGGCGGTTTCACCAGCTTGTCCCCCTGAGTGTCCCGCTCCGAGCCGCGATCGGCTCTGCTCCTGGCCCACAGCCCCAAGTCTCACACCCACAAGGGCAAGTTGACGGCCTTCGGGCGGGTCTCGGGAATGATGCCGAAAGATGTCCCGGCTGTGGGCTAGTCTGAAGTGGAGGCTTCGGCCACAACCCTCACGTCTTCAATCGGCGGACCGAGGCTGAAGACATGCAGCATGTAGGGGATCGGACCGACTGAAGACGCCCCTGGTTCGATCTCGGCCTCGGCGAACCCCACGATCGCGCCGCTCGAGGCGAACCCGATCGCCAGGACCACGAGTCGGCGGACTTCGACGTCTGACGAAGCGGCGATTTCCGCCTCGCCCGATACTGTCCATAATGTCTTCCCGGCCAAGCTTTCGCGTATGCGCTCGGTCAAACCGACCTCGGGATAGCGCTCCTCAGGGTGGGCGGCTTGGATGGCGCTCAGAAGCGTCGCCTGGATGAAGTTGGGCCCCTCCCAGGGGATGGCGAATGAGGCCCACACCGGGACAATCTGACCGGGTCGGAGCAGGTTGATCGGCGTGTTAGCCTGCGCCATCGATTCCGGCTGGCCGGTGCTACCGAGAAGAGTGAATTGAACGACCACCCCCTCCAGCGCCGCCTGCCCAGGATTCGACACTGTTGCCAGACACATTTGCCCCTCGGTGCGTGTCGGATAGCATGCGACGCCCGAGATCTGGACGGGGAAGGGCGTCGTGGTTGGCAACTCAGGGATAAGTTGACCACCCTCCGGCCCGGGTATCGTGAGCTGCTGTCCGATGCTAAGAAGGCGCGGGTTGATACCGGGGTTGGCGGCGAGAAGCATTTCCAAGCTGACACCGTACCGCGCGGCGACCACCAGCAGGGTTTCGTCCTTCTGGATCGTGTGCGTGAAGAGTGTGGCCGACGGCCGAGGGGTCGCTTCAGAAATCGGCGGTTTCGGGGGGAGTGTAACCGTCGAGGTAGCCGTCAGTGCGAGATACGGACGGAGCGTGTGGGTCGCGGCCGGCGTCTGCGCAGAAACGGACGCCGAGCAACCTACGGCCAGCAAGGCCACAATCGAGCTCAATCTCCGGAACTCAGGGCTCACGTCTGGCGATTATACCAATGGGTTGTGAATTGTGCGGCTCGCGACGCTGTGCTAGACTTCGGCTTCGGTTCTCGTGGGATCGTCCGTGCCCGAATCACCTCACTCCACGCTTGACGAGGCCATCGCTGCGATCCGCAGAGGGGATCGCGCGAAGGCGCGCGACTTGCTGACGCGGCTCCTCCGTACAGACTCGAGCAACGCCGAATACTGGGTGTGGATGAGCGGTGTGGCCGAAACCCAGAGCGAGAAGATCCGCTGTCTCGAGTCCGCCCTCAAGCTTGATCCGAACAGCAAGGCCGCTCGGCGTGGACTGATCGTCCTCGGCGCCAGGTCGCTCGATCGATCGGATATACCGCCTCCGCTGAAGATCCGGCGCCGACAAATCGCCTCGGTCGCCACCGGGGCGGCGATGGGCGGGGCCCACATCAACTGGGTGATGACGGGTGCGAGTCTTCTGGGCGTGATCGCCATCGTGAGTGCCGTGTCTTTGTACCTGATCTTCCGGCCTCCGGCCGTCATCCCGCCGGCGCCGACACTGCCCCCGGTGCGCACCCCCACCTTGCCCCCAACCCCGACAATCCCACCGGCGACCGAGACCCCTATCCCAGCATCGACACGCATCTTCCGCACGCCGATCCCGGGTGAATTCGCTGGAACCCCACTGGTCTTCTTCGTGCCTATGTCCCCTACCCCAACGCCTTTCCTTGGCGTTACTCCTCACCCCAGCTACGAGGATTACGCGGCTGGCGTCGAGGCGCTCCGGCGCGGTGACTACGAACAGGCGATCGCGCACATGGACCAGGTGATTGGGTTTGATCCGAGTTTGCCGGATGCGCACTACCTGCGAGCCGAGGCGCTGCGTCTCTCCGGGCGCTATGCAAACTCCATTCAGGAGTATGACAAAGCCATCTTGACGAAGCAGGATTTCGCACCCGCATACCTCGGCCGGGGTCGGGCGATCCAGCAGACCAGCCAAGACGAGCTTCCGGCAGACTTCGACCGTTCCATTCAATACGATCCAAGCCTCATCGACGCGTACCTTGCCAAGGCCGACTACTATGCATCGAAGCGCCTGTGGAAGACGATGGAAGAGTCGATTCAGGCGGCGATCGATTCCGGTGTGCGCAGCCCTATCCTGTATATACGTCTCAGCCAGGCGCAAATCAACGGCGAGAAGTTCGTTTTGGCGCTCGAGAACGCGATCGAAGGAAGTGCCGAAGACCCGAGCTTGCTCGATGGATATTACTCTCTCGGGCGGGCCTATGTCGCTCTCGAGAATTACGAAGGCGCCCTGTGGCCGTTGCAGACTTACATTGTCTATGCGCCCTCGGACCATCAGGGTTGGGCCTATCTAGGTGACGCACAGCTTGGTGTCGGCGAGCTTGATGCGGCGGCCATTTCGCTGGATCAGGCTCTGCAGATCAACGATCGATTTGCCCCTGCGTATCTCGCGCGAGGCTACCTGCGAATGGCGAGGGGAGAACACTCCGAGGCACTCAATGACTTCAACAAAGCCATTCAGTACGGGACGGATAGCTACCGGCTGCAGTTTGGCTTTGGGAAGACCTACTATCTCATGGGCAACTTTACGGGCGCCGTCCGGCCACTCAACACCGCCATCAGCATGACCACGAACCAGAGGAAGATGGCAGACGCCTACGCACTCCTTGCCTTGATATTCGAGTCGAACCCGGATAACGTCAATGATGCCATCCTCAGGTGGCAATGGATCCTGCAACTGCCCGGAGCTGCTCCCGAAACCCGGTCGTTGGCCGAGCAGCATTTATTGGAGCTCACCGGGTCGATCCCGACTCTGACGACTGCCACCCAGTCGGCTTCCCCGGCTCCCCCCAGCCGGACGCCCACACCCGGGTGACGACTGCGTCTCCGAGCTTCCCCGCCCTACTCTGGGGCGTGCGGTGGTTTGGGCTGTGCTTTGGCCCGCGTATGAGCCGGTCCCCAGGCGCGCCTGCCTTTGAAACCCCCGTCCCTTACAGCTCAGGCCCGGCTCATCCCTGGACATTCTCTCGAAGCTGCGCTACCATTGTGGGGTTGAATTCCACATGAAAGCTCTGGGAGGAAGTTTTGGCAAACACAGCCTCGGCCAAGAAAAGGATGCGCCAGAATGCCCGGCGACAAGTCATGAACCGGACCGTGATCACCCGGGCCCGAACCTACTTGAAGCGCGCCCGGCAGGCCATCGACGCCGGGGAAGCGGACGCCGCCGGCTCGGTACGCGAGGCCATCAGTGAACTGGATCGCGCTGCGGCGAAGGGCGTCATTCACAAGAACAACGCTGACCGGCGAAAGCGCCGCTTGATGAAGCGGCTGCGGGCCATTCAAGATTGATTCGGCCGGGCCTCGAGAGAGTCGTTTGTCCTGGTAAACTCACGACGCACCTCCGGGTGCGTCGTTTCCGCTTGTGTGGACCCGGGGCCTCGCACGATAATCCCCCATTGAAGAAATCCGGGCATGTTCGAACGCGAGATTGAAGAAGCCACCAATCATGTCCGCCAGGCGCTCAGCAGCCTAGGCTTGCCCATACCGGAGGAGATCAACTGGGCACCGATCCCGTTCGCCGGCCAATGGGGCTACGGCACGGCATCGTGTTTTCAAGTGGCTGCGCTTGAGGCGCGCGGCAAACCCGGGGCTCAAGTGAAACAGA
>Ga0214473_10005982_pt1 | contig 14552 bp, 15 predicted proteins | sample RVTome_7_FD_203509 | JGI IMG/M metagenome (GOLD analysis project Ga0214473, IMG submission 203509) | Soil microbial communities from uranium-contaminated site in the Upper Colorado River Basin, Wyoming, United States - RVT98D197 | ecosystem: Environmental > Terrestrial > Soil > Contaminated >... | reverse complement strand
GAGCAGAAAAACGGCGTATGGAAGAAGCGTAAGGGGAGGAACGCGTACGTCGCATTGGCCCGTCATCGGGGCCTGAGCCAGTTGAGTGGATCCAAGGCAATCTGCCCCGGACCGCGGATCTCGAAGTGCAAGTGCGTTCCCTGATCGGTCGTGCCCCCGCCGACGTGGCCGACGACCTGGCCGCCCGTGACCCGTTCTCCCTTCGCCACGGTTGCATCGTCGAGCGTGGCGTACACGGTATAGAAGCCTCCGCCGTGGTCCACGATCACGGTCGTGAGGTAGGTCCCGAGCGGCCCGACCAGGGCCACGGTGCCGGTCGCGACGGCTTTCACCGGCGTCCCGGCCGCGGCCGCGATCCCGATGCCGTGCCAGGTGATGCGCGTGTTGTCTGGCCCGGCCGCGGGGCCGAACTCGTAGACGAGGCGACCTTCCACGGGCCAGGCGAGCGACCCCAGGCTGCCGCTCGTGATGGTCCCCGCCGTGGGCACCGCGCCACGGGCTTCCGCTTCGCGGCGCGTCCGTTCGAGGGCGGCAATCGCGTCGCCCACGCGTCGCTCCTCGGCATCGGCCGCCGTCAGGCGCCGCTGGACCCGCGCCACGTGGCGCCGCGTCTCGCGCAAACGGGTTTCCCGCTCCTTGGCGAGCCCGATGAAATGATCGAGCTCCTCGCCGCGCTCCGTGCGGCGGCGCTCGAGGGCGCCGCGCGCGTCGACCAGACCGCGCCGCTCTTGATCGATGCGGTTGCGCAGCCGGTTCATCTCGTTGGTCAACGCCCGGTCCTGGCGGCTCACCAGATAGAGGTACTTGTAGCGTGACAGGAGATCGCCGAAGCTCTCGGCGGCGAGCAGGACCTGGTAGGCATAGAGCGGCCCCCGCTTGTAGATGTCCACCAGCCGGCGCTCGAGCACGGCCCGCTTCTCGTCCAGGGCGTCCTGTGCCAGCACGAGGTCGATCGAGATGCGATCGATGGCGCCCGAGAGCTGCACGATCTGGCGATCGAGCTCGTTCACGATGCGGTTGGTGGTTTCGCGCTGCCGCTCGAGATTGGTGATCTCGTCGGTCAGGTCGTGGGCCTGCGTGCGCAGCCGCTCGAGATCCTGCTGCGCCTGGGTGCGCTCGCGCCGGATGTTCTCGAGCCGTTGCTGATTGTCCCGCATCTGCTGATCGAGGTTCGGGCGCTGAGCGGGAAGAGGGAGGGGGGAAGAGGGAAGGGTGGCCAGAGCGAGGAGCACGGCGCTCAATGCCGATACCCTTCCCCCTTCCCCCCTCCCTCTTCCCCCCTTCATACGCGCTTCAAATGCCTTCCGACGCTCAACAGACTTCCCACCAGCCCGATCACCGTACCGAACAACACGATCCCGAGTGCTTGCGCCGCTGTGAAGAACGACGAGGCGATCAGATAGCGGTTGATCATCGTATAGGCGGCGTAGGAGAGTCCGATCGCCACGACCCCGCCGAGCAGTCCCTTGAGGGCGCCCTGGAGCAGGAACGGGCGGCGCACGAAGCCGTTAGTTGCACCGACCAGCCGCATGATCGCGATCTCGCGGCTGCGTTGCAGCACCGCCATCCGGATCGTCGTCCCGATAATGATCACGGCGACGATCGCGAAAGCCGCCCCGACGACCAGGCCGACCGCGGCCGCCAGCCGCCGCAGCCGGTCGAGCTTTTCCACCCAGTCACGCCCGAAGCGGACATCGTCCACGAAGGTGAGCCCACGCAGCCGGTCGGCCACCGCGTTCACGTGCTGGGCATTCTGGTAGCCTGGTTTGAGCTTGACCTCGATCGAGGCGGGGAGCGGGTTGCGCTCGAGCTCCCGCAGGAGATCACGGAACTCCACCAGCTCGTGCCGCGCGCGGGCCAATGCGCTGTCTTCAGTCACAAGCTCCGCCGAGGCGACCTCGGGGAACGCTTCGATATCCTGCTCGGCCAGGGTGACGGTTTCGATCGGCGTGCCGGGCAGGACGTACGCCACGATCTCGACCCGCTCCGCCACGCCGCGCAACGCCTGGCGCAGGTTGACCGCCACCAGGCCGAACAACCCCAGCACGAAGAGCGAGAACGCGATCGTGGTGACCGACAGTGCCGACAGGAGCGGGGCGCGCCGGAACGCGAGCAACGCTTCGCGCATGGTGAGGGTCACGCCGGCTGGCCCCCGCTCTCCGCAGCCGGCTCGTCGACGGCCGAATCGTAGACGACGGCGCCTTCCTGCAGCTCGATCACCCGATACGGCGCCGAACGGACCATCTCGAGATCGTGCGTCGCCATCACGACCGCGGTGCCGCTCGCGTTGATGTCCCGCAGCAGCTGAAACACGCCGCGCGTCGCCCGCTCGTCGAGATTCCCGGTCGGCTCGTCGGCGAGCAGCACCTGCGGCTCATTGACGAGCGCGCGAGCGATGGCCACGCGCTGCTGCTCGCCGCCCGACAGCTCACGCGGGTAGGCGCTCGCCTTGGCGGCGAGGCCCACCTGCGTCAGCACGCGCATCACCCGCGCCGGGATGGTGGAGCGCCGGGCCCCCGTCACCTCGAGTGCGAAGGCGACGTTCTCTTCCGCGGTACGATCTTCGAGCAGCCGGAAGTCCTGGAACACGATGCCCAGGCGACGGCGCAAATGCGGCACATCACGGGGCGCGAGCTCCGTCACGAGATATCCGGACACGCGGACTTCCCCGGAGGTCGGTTGCTCGTCCGCGTAGACGAGCTTCAGAACGGTCGACTTGCCGGCGCCCGAATGGCCCGTCAGGAACGCGAATTCACCCTTGGCGATATGGAAGGAGACGTCTTTGAGGGCGAGACCGCCCTTCGCGTACGTCTTGAAGACGTTCGTGAGCTTGATCACCTAGAGCTGCGCCAGCGCCTGGGCGAAATCCGCGATGAGATCGTCGGCATCTTCGAGTCCGAGAGAAAATCTCAGGAATCCGTCCGGAATACCAGCCTGGGTCCGCTGCTCCGGAGTGAGGCTCTTGTGGGAGGTGAGTCGCGGCTCGGACACCAGCGTCTCCACGCCGCCCAGGGACGGGGCGTGTGCGGCGATCGTCAGGGCGCGCAGGAATCGCTCGGCCGCCCGGGCACCGCCCTTCAGCTCGATGCCCAGCATCCCGCCATACCCTTCCAGGATGCGTTTCGCCGTCTTGTGGTCTTTGTGCGACGAGAGGCCGGGGTAATGGACGGTGGCGACTTGCGGTTGCTTGCTGAACCACTCGGCCACGGTCTGGCCGGTCGCGGAGTGCCGGGCCATGCGCACGCCGAGCGTCCGAAGCCCCCGCTCGATGAGCCACGCCGCGTGCGGATCGATCGACTGACCCCAGAGCTGCATGAGCCGGCGCACTTCCTCGATCACGGCTTCGGTACCCGCCACCGCACCGGCGATGACGTCGGCATGGCCGTTCAGGTACTTGGTGGCGCTGTGAATGACGATGTCCGCGCCGTGCTCGAGCGGGCGGTAGGCGACCGGCGAGGCGAACGTCGAGTCGACGAGCAGGGCGAGACCCTCCGCCTTGGCCAGAGCGGCGATGGGCTCGACGTCGATGACCCGAATCAGGGGATTGGTCGGCGTCTCCAGGAACAGTGCGCGTGTGTTCTTGCGCAGCGCCTCTTTCCACGCCCGGGACCGGATCGGATCGACGAACGTCACCTCGATCCCGAAACGCCCGAACTCCTGCGTGAACAGGCGGTGCACGCCGCCGTAGATCCACTCGGAGGAGATCAGGTGGTCGCCCGGCCGCAGCACGGCGAGATGCGCCAACGCCGTGGCCCCCATCCCGCTCGCGAGGAACAGCGCCGCCTCGGCGCCTTCCAGCACTGCCAGGCGGCGGCCGATGGCGACCTGGTTGGGATTGTTGCCGTAGCGGGTGTAGAGGACTTCCGCCGAGGAGCCGACCGGATTGGTGAAGGTACTGCTTTGGAAGACCGGCCGCGTCACCGGGGTCCAATCGGGCCGCGGCTCCGCGTCGCCGTGGATGGCGCGCGTGGAGAGGCCGAGCCGGCGCCGGCTCACGCGGCGACCAGCGCCACGACCCCGCCGGCCGTCCGGGCGGCGAGCCGCAGCGTGACCAGCTCCTCGAGCAGGGCTTCGGCCGTATCGCGCGGGCCCAGGCCGTCCAGGGTGCCGTCGGCGCGCTCCAGTAGCGCGGCCAATCCGTGCCCCTCGAGCACGGGGCCGAGGGCTTCGAGATGGGCTTCTGAGCAGCCGCGCAGTACGAGGACGCGGATGCGGTCGCGTAACAGCTTTGCGACGATTTCGTCGGCGCAGGAGTAGTCGATGCAGCGGACGCCGGTGAAGTCCATCCGCGTCACGTCGGCCGGCAGGACCTCGGTCACGTACACCTGCTCGATGTGCTCGCGCACGGCCCGGCCGGTGGCGCGCGTCACCAGGTCCGCGTACGTGGCACGCACCGCCTGGCGCAGGACTGCGGAAACGTCGATCGAGCGGATCACCTAGTGTCGGGCCTTTTGCTCCGGGACGATGACGAGCACTTGCGAACCGGGGAACGGCGGCAGCCCTTCCGCGAGCGGGACGTCGTCGTCCCAGGACGGGGCGATGGCGATACGGGCCGTGCCGCTGCGAATGGCGATCTTGCCGTCCCACCGCGAGAGGTAGTTCCGGATCCCCTTGAGCCCCTGACCGCGACCCGGATCCCGGAACCGGCTCACTCCCTGGACCAGCGCCGCCTCCAGCGCCGTCGCGTCACTCCAGCGATCGCCGAAGCGGCGACCCTGCGTCGGCTCGAGCGAAGCGCGGAATCCCACGCCGGCGTCCGCCACCGCGATGACCACGACGCGCCGGGCCAACCGGCGCCGCCAATGATAGCTCTGGACCGCGACCCACCCGCCGGTGCCGGCGTGCTCTACAATATTCTGACACGCTTCCGAAAGCGCCATAGCGAATCCCATCGTCGCCTTCGGGTCGATGCCCAGCTCGCTGGACAGGATGGCCGTCGCGCGCTGCTGAATGCGGCCTACGACCTCGTGCACGTCGTCGGCGGCGCGCACGGCGGTCACCGGCAGCAGTACTTCCGAGTCGGCGGCCGGTTTCACGCGTGGCACGCGGCCGTGAATCTCGAACAGATCGCCGGCGGCGGCGAAGAACCCCGCCCGCGCCCAGTAGCTCTGCACCTCGGGGGCGGTCGGTGCGGTGAGCAGCGGCACTTCGTCGCTGGCGGCGCGCGCGGCCTGACCCGCGGCCAGGAGACCGACGAGCCCGTAGGGGGACGCCCACTCGGTGGCGTGCGCATCGAACAGCAGGCGCCCGCCCTCGGTCACCGCGCGACTGTAGGCCCCCGCGAACTGGTCGAACGAACGATCGTCGAAATGCGCGGGTACATCCACCAGCCGCGTCATCCGGGCGCCAGCCGGCCCAGCAGGTGATCGCGCAACCCCGAGGCCCCGCGATGCGTCACGTTCCGCGCGGCGAGCCGGTTGCCTTCCCGGAGAGCCGTCTCGAGCGACGCGCCCGCCAGGAGCCGCGCGCACGTCACCGCGCCGAAAACATCTCCGCAGCCGGTGGGATCGCCGCCTTCCGGCACCGGCGCCGTCTGGGCGATGCGCGCAGTGCGCACCGGGGATCCGGTGAAGTACACCGCGCCCCGGATGCCCAGCGTGACGATCAAGGCCCGGCAGCCGCCAGCCAGCGCGCCGGCCGCCACGACCAGTGGGTCGGCTCCCAGCTGCGCGAACTCATCCTCATTCAGCTGCACCATGTCGAAGCAGCCGAACCAGCTTTCCGCGCCCGGGAGCGGCTGCAGCACCCGGGTGCCGTCATCGGTGCGTCCCAGAAAGAGGCTGTGGAGATCGGCGTAGATCGACCGCGGAAAGCCGCGCCGCACGAGCCGCGCCGTATCGAGCGACATCTCCCAACCGGCAATGAAGTTCACATACAACGCGTCGAGGTCGCTCACCAGCGCCCCCAGCTCGGGCCAGGTCCATCCGGGCACGCCGCCCGTGAGCCGCTCGCAGCGCCGTTCCGCCGACATATAGTGGAGAGTCACCCGGTTGTTCGGCTCCGGAACCTCGATGAACCGCGACGCCGGTGCGGCGTGTCGGACGTCACGCAGGAACGCCGCCGCGCGGGGGGCGAGATCCCGCCCCACCTTGATCAACGGCACCAGCTGCCAGTCCTCGTCCAGCGCGGCGTCGAGGCCGGCAAGAGCATAGGCGATGCCGCCCCACTCCTCCACGGCGGCGCGCGCCGGATCGCGGCCCTCAATCGTATCCCACACCATCGTCCCCACCACACCCAGCCGCTTCAGACGCGCCCCCACGTGCGCTTGATGAACACGGCTGCCGCGCCCCAGACACCGGCGGTCCCCGGCAACTCCCCGGGGAGGATGCGGCACACGTCCACGGCGGGCTTGAACGCGCGGCGCTTCACTTCGTTGCGGAGCGGGAGGAACAACGTGTCGCCCGCCCGGGTGACACCGCCGCAGATGACCACCACGTTCGGGTTGAAAATGTTGATGATGCTGGCGACGCCCGCGCCCAGGAGTCGGGCGGTCTCGTACACGACCTCGAGGGCGTACGCGTCGCCGTCGTGCGCCGCGTCGTACACCACTTGGGCGGTGATCTTGGCGAGGTCCCCGCTGACACGATCAGGTAGCGCGCTGTCGGCGCCGCTCTGGAGGCCTTCCACGGCGCGCGCGGCGATCGCCGGGCCCGAGGCGTAGGCTTCGAGGCAGCCGTAGTTGCCGCACTTGCAGCGGCGACCGGTCGAGTCGATGGTCATATGGCCGATCTCGCCGGCGATATCGGAAGCGCCGTGGTAGATCTCGCCGTCCAGCACGATGCCTCCGCCGATACCGGTGCCAATCGTGAGGCCGACGACGTGCGGCACGCCGCGCGCCGCGCCGCGCCACCATTCCCCGAGCACGGCGCAGTTGGCGTCGTTGTCGAGGGTGGCCGGAAGCCCCAGCCCTGCGGACACCCGATCGCGCAGCGGCATGTTCACCCAGCCCAGGTTGGGGGTCAGGATCACGATGCCCGTCTTCGTGTTGAGCGGGCCAGGCGACCCGATGCCGACGCCCGCGATTTCCTTGCCCGCCGCGTGCGCCATGGAGGCGCGTGCCAGGGTCACGATCCGCTCCACGACGGCGTCCGGCCCCTGTTCGGCATTCGTGGACTCCGACAGGACCCCGAGGATCTCGGAGCCGTCCTGGGCGACCGTTCCAACCACGACGTTGGTGCCGCCGACGTCAATTCCGACGATGTATCGCATCGGTTGCCTCGATCGCCCGCACGACCTCATCCACGGCGAGCGCCTGCATGCAGGAATGATGACCCAGCGGGCAGCGGGCCGGACCGTGCGCCGAACACGGCCGGCACGCCAGCCTGTCAACTCCCAACGCCTGGTCGCGCGGTCCGCGCGGCCCGAAGCCGAACGCCGGGATCGTGGGTCCGAAGATCGCCACGGTCGGCGTCCCCACCGCCTGCGCAAAATGCAGCGGCGCGCTGTCGTTCGTGACCAGTACGCTCGCCTGTCGAATCAGTGCCGCCGACGCTCGCAGCGTCAACATGCCACAGGCATTCGCCGCGCCATCGATCTGTTCCCCCAAGGGAGCGTCCTCCCGGCTGCCCACGACCACGATGCCGGCGCGCTGAGCCAGCCGGCGCGCCAGCTCCGGGAAGTACGGCCACCGCTTGCTGCCCCAGATCGACCCGGGCGCCAGCGCCACGAACGGCGGGTCGATCCGCGCCTCGCGCAGCCATTGCGTTGCGGCGTCCACGTCCGCGGCGGTGAGACCGAGCGTCGGCCTAGTGGCCGGCGACGGGGGCCGTCCCGCCAACGCCAGCAGCCGGTCGATCTCGTGACCGGTCGCCGGACGGGGGCGCGATTCAGTGTACAGCGAGCGCCAACCGTCGCGGTACCCGACCCGTCGCGGGATGCGAGCGAGCCACGCCAGGGCCGCGCTCCGCAATGAACGATGGGGAAGGTACGCGACAGCGTAGCGCTCCGCCTGCAGCCGCCCGGCGAGCGCGCGCAGGCCTCGCCACCCCCGATCGGCGCCGCGCTTGTCGTACGGAATCACGTGCCGCACGGCCGGGTGAGTCTCGAGCAACGGGGCGGCGGCGGGGGTCGTCACGACGTCGAGCGGCCCCTCGGTTTCCGCCAGCGTGGCGAGCAGGGGGGTCGTGAGCACGACGTCGCCCAGGAAGGCGGTCTGGACGACCAGGCTAGTCAACCTGCAGCACCGCCAGGAACGCTTCTTGGGGAATCTCGACTGAGCCCACCTGCTTCATGCGCTTCTTTCCTTCCTTTTGCTTCTCGAGCAGTTTTCGCTTGCGCGTGACGTCGCCGCCGTAGCACTTGGCCAATACGTTCTTGCGCAGTGGACGGATCGATTCGCGCGCGATCACCTTGGTGCCGATTGCGGCCTGAATGATCACCTCGAACAGCTGGCGCGGGATCAGCTCCTTCAGCTTCTCGGCGATCTTGCGGCCCCACTCGAACGCCTTGTCGCGGTGGATGATGACGCTGAACGCGTCCACCGACTCGCCGTTCAGGAGCATGTCGAGCCGGACCAGATCGGCGGCACGGTACTCGAGGAACTCGTAGTCGAGCGAGGCGTAGCCGCGCGACACCGTCTTCAGCTTGTCGTAGAAGTCGAGGATGATCTCGGCGAGCGGGAACTCCCAGGTGAACTCGACCCGGGTGGGGTCCAGGTAGTGCATGCCGCCGTAGATGCCGCGCCGTTCCTGGCCCAGTTTCATGATGGCGCCGATGTAGTCGGCCGGGGCCAAGATGCGGGCCTTCACGTAGGGCTCTTCGATCCGATCCAGCGTGGAGCCATGCGGCAACCGGCTCGGGTTTTCGACCAGCTCCATCGCTCCATCGGTCCGATACACGTGATACTCCACGTTGGGGACCGTCGAGATCAAGTCGAGGTCGAATTCCCGCTGCAGCCGCTCGCGCACGATCTCCATGTGCAAGAGACCGAGGAACCCGCAGCGGAACCCGAAGCCGAGCGCGACCGAAGTCTCGGGCTCGTAATGCAGGGAGGCGTCGTTGAGCTGCAGCTTGGCGAGCGCGTCGCGCAGCTCCTCGTACTGCTCGGCATTGGTCGGGTAGAGGCCCGCGAACACCATGGACTGGATGTCGCGGTATCCCGGCAGCAGCGGAGCGTCGCGGTGGTCGGCGTCCAGCACCGTATCGCCGGGGCGCGTCTCCTGCACGCCGCGCACGTTGGCGATGAAATAGCCGACTTCGCCGGCCTCGAGTCGCTCGGTGGGTTTGTGCCCGAGCTGGAGATAGCCCACTTCGTCCACCTCGTACGCGTCGTCCCTGTGCGCGCCGAAGGCGATCCGCATGCCGGGCTCGAGCTTCCCGTCCACGAGCCGGATGCTCGGGATCGCGCCCCGATAGCGGTCGTAGTAAGAATCGAAAATCAGGGCCCGCAGCGGCGCATCGAGGCGGCCCTCCGGGGCCGGGACGCGATGCACGACGGCCTCGAGCACGTCCTGGACGCCGGTACCCTCCTTGGCGGAGATCCGCAGGATGTCCTCCGCCTTGGCGCCGATCAGGTCGTGCATTTCAGCCGCCCGGCGGTCGGGCTCCGCCCCCGGTAGATCGATCTTGTTCAGCACCGGGATGATCTCGAGCCCCGCGTCCAGGGCCAGGAACAGATTCGACAGTGTCTGCGCCTGGATCCCCTGCGAAGCATCGACCACCAGGATCGCCCCTTCGCACGCGGCCAGGGAGCGGGACACCTCGTAGGTGAAATCGACGTGGCCGGGCGTGTCGATCAAATTCAGCTCGTACAGCTGCCCGTTCCTGGCGTGATAGTTCATCCGGACCGCGTTCAGCTTGATCGTGATGCCGCGCTCGCGCTCCAGGTCCATCGTGTCGAGGACCTGCTCGCGCATGAGCCGCTTGTCCAGTGTGCCGGTGAGCTCGATGAGACGATCGGCCAGGGTCGACTTCCCGTGGTCGATGTGGGCCACGATGCAGAAGTTGCGGATGTTCGCCTGACGCATGAGAGGCCAAATATAGACGGACGGCTTACCTTCCATGTCCAGGAATGCTCCCCTGACCTCACTCACTGGCTGGTTCGATCCCGGTCCCAAAGGCGGCGCGCTCCGGCTCGCCGCGAATGGGTATCTGCCCGCCAAGGGCGACCCGGGCGTGCGGCTGCCGGGCCTGCGTCGCGGCGACCTGGTGGTGCTCGACAACGGCCGCGTCGTGTCGGTGAATGGCGTGGCGCCGGCGGCGCTCGACCACCGGCCCGAATTCGCCACGCTCAGCGCCGTGCACCCGTCGCGGCCACTGCTGCTCGAGTGTCCCGCTGCGACGAGCCCGGGCACGGCCGAGATCCAGCGCACGCTGGATCTCGTCTGCCCGTTCGGCTTCGGTCAACGAGCGTTGATCGTCTCACCTCCGAAGGCGGGGAAGACCACGGTGCTCCAGGCGGTGGCCGAGGGCGTGGCGGTCAATTACCCGGCAGCCGAGTTGCTCATTCTGCTCGTAGACGAGCGCCCCGAGGAAGTCAGCGAGATGGTGGATTGGGGCCGTGGCGAAGTCATCGCGTCGAGCTTCGATCTGCCCCACGAGCGGCATGTCGCGGTAGCCGACATGGTCTTCGAGCACGCGCGCCGACAGGTCGAGCTGGGCCGGGACGTGGTAGTCGTGCTGGACTCGCTGACGCGGCTCGCGCGCTCGCACAACACCGCCGGCCGCTCGAGCGGCCGCACCATGACCGGCGGTCTCGACGCCAACGCGCTGGCCAAGCCGAAGGCGCTGTTTGGCGCCGCCCGCGCCGTGCCGAACGGGGGATCGCTCACCGTCATCGCGACCGCCTTGGTGGAGACCGAAAGTCGCATGGACGACGTGATCTTCGAGGAGTTCAAGGGCACGGGCAACGCCGAGCTGCGCCTGGTGCGCGAGCTGGCGGATCGGCGGATCTACCCGGCCGTAGACGTGGCGGCGAGCGGAACGCGGCGGGAAGAGCTGCTAGCGACTCCTGATGTGGTCAAGGCTCGACAGGAGCTGCGCCGCCGCCTTGTGAGCCTGCCGACGGCGCAGGGTATGGAGACCCTCCTGGGGTTGTTGCGGCGCTCCAAGACGAACGCCGAACTGCTGAAGCCCGCCTAGCGGGGACGCACGGGCTGCCGGAGGATGGTACGGAGCTTCGGCGGGGCGACGCGCCGGGGATTCCGACAAATGGATCTCGCGGCTTTGGGACTGACGTACTCCGCCTTGAGCCTCTTGTAGAGATCGAGTTTCATCTCTCAGCCTCGATGCCGTTCAGTGTTCGCCTTGCACGATCTTCCGGTAGCTCTCCGGGTTCCATCGTGGCCGCTCCTGGGCATTGGCGACTTCCCAACCGAGGAAGTACTCGAGGCGCGTGAATCGCGCTTCCTTCTCGGCGTCGATCTTGTCGGGCGAGTCGCTCACCTCGTGATAGTCGGGGTGCAGGCCGCTCGTAAAGAAGAGCACCGGCACGGCTTTGCGCGCGAAGTTGTAGTGGTCGCTGCGGAAGTACAGCCCCTCTTGCGGCCACCGATCTCCCACCGGCGTCATGTGCAGCTCGGGATGGGCGGCGGCAATGCGCTCGAGCGTCGTCCCCAGATTGGAATGCTCGCGTCCGATCACGACCACCGAGTCTTTGAGCGTATCGGAGCGGCCCACCATGTCGCTGTTCAAGTCCGCCACGACGTGATCGAGTGCCACGGTGGGGTGAGCGGCCCAGTAGGCACTCCCCCACAGGCCGCGTTCTTCGCCGCTCACCGTCATGAACACGAGGGAGCGACGCGGCCGCTCGGGCGCGGAGGCGAACGCTTCGGCCAGCTCCAGGACGGCGACCGATCCGGAGCCATCATCGTCGGCGCCGTTACAGATGGTATCGCCGCCCTTGGCGGTGCAGCCCTGACCACCCGATGCGGTCCCGATGTGGTCCATGTGCCCAGTGAAGAGCACGTATTCGTTGCGCAACGCGGAATCCGAGCCCGGCAGAATCCCCACCACGTTCGGCGCCGACGTGTGCTCGAGCAGTCGCTGGGTGAACTGCAGGTGCAGCGTCGTCCCGGGGAGGGGGGTGGTGGCCAGCGGGCCGATGGGTCCCAGGGCGTTGCGGTTCGCGCCCGCCTGGGTGAGCCACGGCGCGAAGGCCCGCTCGGAGACGTACAACACGGGCGGGAGCGACATCGCACTCTGTTGATCTTCCGGATTCACGACCCGGATCGTCGCGAGCCCGGGCGCCTTGCTCCAGAGCGAATCGGCAGCAGCAGAATCGCGGCAGCGGGTCGCAGCGGGACTGCCTGAACCGCCAGGGCGTTGGTGCTGGGCCCCAGGGCCAGAATCACGAACTTCCCCGTGACGGCGGCGCTATCGAGCGAGCCGCCCCGTAGCGGGTCGCCGCCCAGCAGGGTGACCGCGCCCGCCAACTCTCCCGCCGGTGGCTGACCTTCCCCGAGTGCGATGTCCCGTCCCAGCTCCCAGCGACCCGGGGCTCGACCGGTCGCCCAGACAGAGGAGCTCTCCGGTTGGAGTCGGTAGATCTCGAGCGGATACCGTTGCAGGTAGGTGCCGCCGTCCCCCCCGGGCACCAGGCCCAGGCGGCTGAATTCTCCGGCCACGTAGCGAGCCATGGTTTCGAGTCCCTGACTCGGCGTCCCGCGCCCGCCCATTGAGTCGTCGGCGATCAGGAAGAGGCGGCGTCGCACGTCGTCAGCCGTGATCGTCGCGGCCCCGCTGGGAGCGGCCACTGCAACGGGGGTTGCGACTTGGGTCGAGGTCTGATGAGCCGGTCCGCCGCAGGCGACGAGGCAGCCGATTGACACCAGCGCGAAATGCCGAGGCACGGGATCTCCTGACGGGGGCCGAAAAACTAACGCGCTCGGCCGCGGTGGACTACGGACGAGCGCGTCAGCGAGTTGCAAGCGTCGCCGGTTACGGTCGGCGGCGCCGGAGCTCTGGTTTCCCGGCCGCCTTCGGCGGTGCCGGGTCGCGGCCCCGCCGCGGTTCGGCGCGCGGCGCTTCCCGACGGGTATCGTCCCGCGGTCGTTCCGGCCTAGCTTCCGGACGCGGTGACTCGCGTTGGCCGCGCCAACCGTCGGAGGGACGGGGGTCGGAACGACGCGGAGCCTCGTTCTGCCGCGGCTCGGTCTGCCGCGGCTCAGTTTGCCGCGGCTCGGACTGTCGTGGCTCGGTCCGCCGAGGCTCGGTCTGTCGCTGGCTTGGGCGCCGCTCGACCTGAGGTTGGTCCGGCCGACGCCGGTTGCCGGTGTCCCGGATGGCGGGTTGCTCGGGACCATCGCGGCGCTGCCGAGTCTCGGTCGGCTCCTGCCGTTGCCGCACTTCGGGTGTGCCGGCATCCCGCCTGCGCTCACCCACTCCCGGCACGGGGATGGAGCCGCGCCCGCCCAGATCCGCACCGCGGACGCCGCGGCGACCGTTGCCGTTGACCGGACGTTCCCGCTCGCGGGTCACGAAGCGATCGTCGCCCAAGCCACCGCGATCCTTGAAGATGAAGCGGGGCTCCGGCCGGAACGGCCGAGTGAAGACGACCCGGGTGCCGCCGTAGTAGCGGTAGGGATAGTAGTACGGGTCATCGAACACTACGATCCGGAACCGCACGCACGAATACGAATAGGGGTTCCAGTGCCGGTAGCTGGCATAACTGTGACAGTCGTAGCACAGAAAGCGGGGATAATCGTAATGCCGTTCGACGTAGTAGGGGACGATGTCGTAGTCCCAATCGTCGTTCTCTCGGACGATGCGCTGCGCGAGATCGGTGAGGGCGACATAGGGGTCGCCGCGCACGCGTCCTTCCGCAATGGCGCGGTAGTCCCAATGATCCCCGGTCATGATCGGGTCGTAGTCGAACGGGTCGGCTGCGCCGACCGCGAACACGTACCCCACGCCGGGATAATCATCGATATCGAAGGCGTCGTCGTCGCGGCCCTGGATCTCGAACTCCGGCCCACCGCGCACGAAACCGTCCTCCCACGGCTCACGCGGAAACAGCACGCGTACGCGGCCGTCGGTATCGACCCGGAAGATGGTCACGTAGGCATCGCGGTCCGCGCGCAGGAACACGCGTGCGCGCTGGCCGGTGTGGTAAGGATCGTCGCCCCGGTTGGTCCAGACTTCCACGCGCGGTCGCGCGAACCCGGGGGTGCGAAGGGGGGTAGCCGGACTTGGAGAAGGCGTCCCCGCGAGCATGGCGAGTATCAGGGTTGCGAGCATATGACCTCCGGCTCTCGCACTTGGCAGGCCACGTGCCGCGCCGAGTCGGCGGGCAACGGGTGCGCCACCAACTACTTACGCCGTCGCGAACGGCTGGAATCACGTCGATTCTGTCCTCTACCATGGACAAATGAGCGCTTCTAGCTTCCGCGAGCCATGAGCCCAGCGCAGCGATTCGACCTGCTCGATCCCGCGGAAGCGGCACGTCTGGGCGGGATCGAGATCGTCGCGCAGGGTGTGGTGGAGGGCTTCCTCGCCGGCCTGCACCGATCACCGTTCCGCGGCTTCTCGGTCGAGTTCATCGAGCACCGCGCCTACCAGCCGGGCGACGAGCCACGCTATCTCGACTGGCGCATGCTCGCCCGCTCCGATCGCCT
>Ga0214473_10005981_pt1 | contig 14556 bp, 6 predicted proteins | sample RVTome_7_FD_203509 | JGI IMG/M metagenome (GOLD analysis project Ga0214473, IMG submission 203509) | Soil microbial communities from uranium-contaminated site in the Upper Colorado River Basin, Wyoming, United States - RVT98D197 | ecosystem: Environmental > Terrestrial > Soil > Contaminated >... | reverse complement strand
ATCCTGCTTATCATCCTGAGAGGTAAAGTTTACGCTGAAAAGAGCAACAATTAATGATTACTCCGCAACAAAGAATTGTGTGTATACTTGCCGCCTTATTACTTTTGTTTCTGATAATCAACCTTATACGGAAAAGATTATTGAGCGAAAGGTACTCTTATGTCTGGATTTTAGCAGGCATAGCGGTCTTTATCCTCCCGCTCAAATACGAAGTGATCCAATTTTTCTCAAGGATCATTGGTGCCAAAGATGATGTAACAACTCTTTTCTTGATTTTCGGCTTCTTCGTAATCCTACTCCTGCTCCAGTTGTGCATCAATATTACCGCCCATTCGCGAAATCTGAAAAACCTTGCCCAGAAAGTTGCTTTGCTGGAGTATGGACTCCCCCAACTGGAAAGAGTTTTTCAAAGTGAAGCCATAGTACAGGACAGGATTAAAAATAGGCCTTTGATGCCTAAAAGCTTGAGCCTTTTGACAATTAATAGAGTGTCGAGAACGGCTGTATACTTTTTTGTTTTTTGGGGTATCTTTTGGGCGGGCTATTATCTGATATTCTTAAAAAAGGCATATCCAAACGCCCTGGACACTACTCCCGAAGCAATTAAGATGTGGTTTTTAGTTCTGGTGTATTTTTCTTTTTTTTCTTGCCTTTGTATTCTTTCCTCTTTGCTTAAACCGGCAGATCAAACCGACTTTTCGTTTACAGCTCTGGTGTTGAGAGTTTTTGCCTTTCCTTCGTTCGTCAAGAAAAAGAAAGGCTTGTTTCCAGCCCTGATCACCGGAGGAACGGCTTTTTTAATCACCATCCTGGGTGTTTATCTGGGATTGAAGTTAATAGATAACAACTATCCTTTCCGGTGGGCCATATTCCTCGCGTATATTCTCTTTTTCTTACGTATGGCTGTGATAATCTCCAAAACAAAACAAGAAAGATTGTTCATCACCTCTACTGTTTTTGTTATTGCAACTATAATTATTTACCTTACGTTTATAAATGACAAAATGGCTTTGATCTCAGCCTTGGCTACGGGTGGAATATTATTCATTATTGCCTTTGGCGGAATCTGGATATTAAAAAGGCTTATCGGAAAATATCTTCCTCTTTATGCAGGTGCTGTGCTAGTTTTCTCCTTGGTTGGTTTGCTGTTTTTTCTCCTGGGATATTTCCATCTTGCCACACCGACAGCTATGTTTGTCACAATATTGGTTTTTCTGATCTTGGGTTGTATGAGTCTTGTGAAAAATGGCAGGGAATATTTCCATTACAAGATGAGTATTTACAGGGCAGCGAACGTATACGAGTGGCTGTGGACCTGCGGCATTTTTTTACTGGCCCTGGCCTGTTTTACTATGGTGCTTCAGATTGACCTTTTTAGCGATTCCGTGAGAGTTCATATACCAAATATTCAGTCTTTTATTTTCAATAGCGGTTTTCAGTTCAGAGAATATTCCCTGGCTGATTATATGAATCCCATTACTTATGCTATGTTAAGCTTGCCTTATGCATTGGGTGGATATGTCGGAATTAAGATGGTTGTTTGGAGTTTTGGGCTTCTGCTGGTCTTCGCTATAGTCGATACTGTGATAGAGTTAAAAATGTCAAGGGCTTTCGCCTTGGGGGCTGCTTTTGTCTTTTTTAGCCTGCCTGTTTTCGCATGGCATTATGGATGTACTGTTTACCTGGATCTGCCTGGTGCTTTTTTCGCGATGGCGGCTTTTGCTTTGGCAATCCGCTGGTATGACAAAGATCTACCGGACAGCCGGGAAAAATTATTTTTCAGCCTCTTTCTCGGTTTGGCAATCGGCATGGCTATGGTTGTAAGGACAAGCGGGGTAATCTTTGGAGTCGGTCTTTTAGTATGTATTTTCAGCACATCTTTACGGCTCAATAAAAAGCCTCTGTATTGGGTCTTTGTGGGAATATTAGTATCCTCCTTGCCTCATTTTATAGTAGAGTATTACTGGACGGGAAATCCGATATTGCCTGCTTTTAATTCCTTTTTCAATAGCAGATTTCCTGCAGCCGGTATAAGAGCAGGCGGACTTTCCGGATTTACCTTTAAACAATATTTGATATTGCCCTACTCTTTTACCTTTGATTCACGGATGACCATTAACGAAGGAGTTAACGGTAAGCTTGGCCCTTTTTTCATGATATTTTTTCCTTTGCTTTTCATAGGCTTTTTTAGAAAAAAAAAGCAAGGTTGGTGGGCTTTGTTTATTTCCACGTTCTTTTTTGTGATTCAGGCAATTTTTGAGGGAACCCACCTAAGGCATCTGCTGCCGGCTTTTCCACTTTTCAGCGTTGCGATTACGCAGGGAATATGGAACATTCATCAACGTCCCAGTTCCAATCGTCGTTTATATGATCTGCTCGGCTGGATTTTTGTTGCAGCCGTAATAATGCTGGCATTTTTAATAAATGCATTTATGGGAGCGCCAAACACTGACATTTTTAAGCGACCAAGAGATTTAGAATGGTCGACAAAATATTATCCCCCGTTCAAGGGTTTGTTAAAGTTTAAAGAAATGATTAAAAACATTCCATCTCCGGTACGCATTGCCGTATCCGGTCACAATTTCCCTTCTCACTTGTATGATGCCGATAGTAAAGTACTGGCAAGAGAGATCGTTAGTATATATTTACTTGTTACATATGGCAGGACATGGGATAATCCCGAGTTGATAAGAAACCTTCTTTCACGGGATTATGATATTTGGATTCTGAATAGTGATTATGCTTTTGCGCCGTTTTTTGAAACCGGGTTCCAGACAGCGGAAAGGTTGATTTATACTGACAATGGGCTCTACACCTTTGTTATAAATGATGATCTGATACCGAAACCCGGAATATCCGTCCCTTTGCCGCCGGATTTCGTATCATCCGGAACATGGAATATCCCAATCCCTGAAAATGGGAATTTTATCTCATTATTCCTGAAGTCCGACAACGCGGAGCATCTTTCACTAAAAATTGATTTTAAAGATAATGACGGTATTATCTTAACCGAGCCTCTGAATATGATTGAGAGAAAAATAGGGGAGAGAAAAGTGTTCAGGGGCATACTTCACATTCCCGTTCCCAATGGTTCCAAAACCGCTACCATCAAACTGGAAGGTATAAATATTAAAGATCTCTCTGGCGGAGCCTATTTATCTTCCTTTGCATACATCGAAAAAGTCCTTTGGCAATTAGTTGACAAGTTAGACTTGCCCCCTGTTCTGGATGAATCAGGGTGGTATAGATTTCCACTCAGACAAAAAATTCCCGGAGACAGTATTAACTCAGTGGTCTTGTCCAGAATAACGATGCCTGTGCCGCCTAAGGGAAACATTGAAAATTCAGCCTGGTTCAGGTTTATTGGTAACGGTCCCTTAGCGGTCGAGACGGAAAAGGGATTAGCCGCGGATTATGACCATTGGTTGAGATATCCATTTCAACTACCCAAAGGTGTTAATGAAAGCACAACTCGTCTGGGGCTTGCCTCCGTAGGTCCCGAAACGCTGGTAAATGTTGATTTACAGCGAGTTGATAACGCTGGTAAAATTGTTGGGGTCTACCGGCAGACCCTGGAGGTAAAAAGTAAAGAAGAGAGCTACGAGGTGCACCATTCTTGGGGATTCCCGACTATTGAAGGTGAGCATTGGAATATAATTGTCTGGCCCGAGGTCGATCAACCCGCAGCAATCCTGACTTCCTGCGAATTAACTGTATCAGCAAGCACTTCCGGGTGGATATCCACAAATGCTTTTAATTGGCTTTGCAGTAAGCCAATTGAGATTCCTATTTCGACCGGCCGTATGGGTATAAATCTTGGCTTGTTCGCTGAAAAGCCGGAAAAAGTTAACATCGATTTGGTAAAAATTGATCCCTCGATAGAAAAAATAGTCTTTACTTATCGAAAAACTATTGATTGTTCTGGCGGTAAAGGTGACTATGTTATCGATTACAGAGAGATTTATTCTTTAGAGTTAGCTGATAAAAAATATGAATATAAATTTTTTATTTGTCCGGATACGAAAGAAATAAATCTCTGGTTGACCGGGTGTACTTTAAACTTTTTTTCAGCGGATATCTTGTCCTCTGACAGGCGAGATGATCCAATTTTTGGCCTGATCACCCACCAGAAATCCGAAAAATGAAAATTTTTAAAACTATAAAGAATTGGTACTTTGGAAATATTCGGAATATTTTTGGTTTAATCTTCAGGATATTTTTTAAACCGGGCAGGTTGGTGTATTATATTATACATCCATCTGAAGGATTTAGCTTGTTATTGAAGTTGTGTCCTGTCAGTCATTACCTGCCAATTCTAAGAGTTTTTGTTAATTTCCCTTCCCTTGAGCAGTCTAAAAAAAAAGTTATTGAACTTAATACCCACAACCATTATCAACATACCCTTATTTTCCCCTCCCCGTCAATGCCTTGGGATTTTATGGTTCAAAGGCCTCAGCAATTAGCTAAAAATTTAGCCGGATCAGGCGCACTTACAATCTATGCCACTCAGTGGCATTTTAACCATTTACCGGATAAGATAGTACGGACAATTATGTATGTGGACGACAACCTTTATCTTTTTAATGATGGCCGAAATGGACGGTCGCTTGAGGTACTGAACTGTCCTATTGTTTGGCAGTACTGGGTGCACCAGAATCCTTTTATTGAAAACATAAGAGGAAGAAAGATTAAAAGGATATATGACTGGGTGGATGATTTGGAAGTTTATGGATATACAAGAAAGGAATTGGAGGCACATCGGCAGCTTTTGAAAACGGCCGATATAGTAATTACCTCGGCAGCTTCGCTTTTTGAGGAGGCGCAGAAAGTCAGACCTGATTCAGTGCTGATAACAAATGGCTGCGATTTCAATTCTTTCCGCAATCCTTCCTATGAATCCTGGCCCGAACTCGAAGAACTGAGAAAGAATAACGAGTTGATTGCCGGATATTACGGCTCTCTTAGCCCACGGCACTTCGATTGGGAACTGGTTGCCTATTGCGCTAAGAAAATGGCAAATTGGTTATTCCTACTCGTGGGGCCAGGGACAGATAAAAAAAGCCTTAAGAAGTATGGTATAGACAAATTAACAAATGTCGTCATCTGGTTAGAACAACCCTATCGAAGAATACCGCAGTTATTGATGAATTTTAATGTAGCTATAATCCCTTTCAAAGTGAATACTATTACTAAAGCGGTATCACCGATTAAGATGTTTGAATACATGGCAGGAGGTTTTGCTCCAGTAACCACCAAGTTGCCCGAATGTATGAAGTGTAAAGGAAATTTGGTTGGTGATGACTTTGCCTCTTTTGGCCAATTGATTGAAAAAGCGTACGAATATCAAAGAAATAAAGAATTCCAGGAAATATTATATAAGGAAGCTTGGGAGAATCGATGGAATGCAAAAGTACAGAGAATCCTGGATATTTTAAAGGAACGAGCAATTATCGAATAAAGGCACAAATGCCCTAAAACAGGGATAAGCCTTGGAACAATATTTTAAAGAAGTTTTCCGGTTTGTTTTTTATACTTCAATTTGACAAATTCGATGGGGGAAAGGATATTTCAGGCTGCAAAAAGATCTATCAGCCTTGCAGCAAGACAGAATTGTTTATAGATTTGACATTATTAGGTACATTCTGGCGCGAAAATGGACCGGAGAAAACCAGGAATATTTGAATCAGGATCAAGCCAGCAGATCCTCCATCATCCGATCCGCGATTTCGTTGGCTACCTCGGGCGAGTTGTAGTAGCCGGATTTAATCCTCTGCCTGACCTGGGCGAGCTTTTCGGCACCGGCCTCCAGGTTTTCGGTTTGGGAAAGTCTGGCCCGCATAAGGAGGTGGTCGCCGTTTATTATATCGGAGAGAGCACCGCTTTGATGGATGGCCTCCGCGGTTTCCTCGACCACTTGATCAATCTCGAGCTGGCCAGCGGCCAGCTTAGCTTTGGCTATAGCCACCTTGTCCTGCCGTATGACCGACTGTTCATCGATCCCATCATGCAGGGTCTTTAATTCGGATTCGGTGCGCTGGAGGTTGCGGGCCTGCTCGCTAATCGTGACCGTGTCCGTCTTGATTCTGGGACCGGCCTGACTTTTCGCTTTAGCTACGTCCTTTGCATTTTCTGTTTGAGTTGGGTTCTTTATATCCTGGGCCTGCGTTCTCTGAAGAACCTGATCGATTTTCATCAGCTTTAACCTCTCGATGTCAAATGTTCCAGCCATCCCCTGAGTCTTCCTGACCACGGAACAGCAAGAATTATTTCACGTCCTTAGATAGTATAACCTATATTTTCTTATATTTCAATATCTGCGGTCCGGAGGTCCTACCTTAACCGACGTTCGCTATATCTTAATTGAAACTACTAAAAATGTGCTTATTCAGCTGATTCCGCCAGGTGATTCCGGAGCAAATCGCCATGCTATTCCGGAGTTATTCGGCCACTGGAATAGGAGCGTTGCGACGCTGTCGTTTAGTTATTAACACGAAATTCTTTTCCAGTCAATGAAGAATGTATTTTTCTCATGGATACAGTTAAGTCCAATAAAATATGCTATTGGAGATACGTTTAAATCTTGTGAAATAACCTTAATAATACTCTGAATTTACAACCAGAAATGTGTACACTTTTTATATACTTAATTTGGCATTATTAGAGTTAGAGTGTATCAACGCGCTCTAAACTCTTAACTATTCAGTATCCTTTTGAGATTTAAAATCAAATCTCGAGTGATTTAATCAGTTTGATATCCAGAACTTGAAGCTATACTAATTATCCGTGCAAACCATCCCCTATCGAAAAAAGAGTTATTCAGTGCCCTCTTATCGTCCTAATCCCTTCCGGTTTGATCCGTAGATACTATTACAGAACAATCTGTCATCCAAACAGACGAGGATTTTTTCGGCCAGAGAATCAATCTGTATTCGTAATCTTTCAAAGGTTTATCAAAAACCAACTCATATTCTACTACGTAAGTATGTTCACCTTTTATACAGAGAATGGAATTCCTGAATACCGAAATGATTTCGTTTGTCAATGGATCGATTTTATGTAGATCTATGTCAACACTGTCTGAGGCCGATTCTAAGTCGAGACCAACATTTACAGAAAGGTGACAGTCCGAGGAATCTGGAATGTCAATAATCCCACTGCGAAGCCAATGGCCGACATTCGAAGCCAGCCCAGTTACTTCTTCTTCCGCCACAATCAACTCTCCAGCGTTCAAGATTAGCGGTGGGTAGCCGACTTCTGGCCAGACTATCAAATTCCATCTTTCATCCCTCTCTTTTGACGATACTAAAATTAAATTGGCGACATAAGCGGCACTGTCTGGATCGACTATAATCGGAATCCTGTTAACTTCAACTATCTTACCTGTATCATCCAGTCTCTGATAATCCACGTCTACAATAGTTTTCTGATTAAAAGAATGCAATTGCATTCTCACGGCAAAACGATTAGCTCCTCGGGGGACCTCGAACGAATATCTCAGCCAATGATTATTGTCGGTTGGGATGCCGTGTGTCGTTTTCATGTCAAGCTGGCCAGGGCCTGGAAACTGGTACCAGGTCGATAGATCTCCAGGTAAGACCATTTCAGATAGGACTTTGGTGACGGCTTTGTCCTTCGCAATTTCTCCTTCACCAGGGAACCTGTACCACCCTGAATCTCCTAAAGCCACGGGAATTTCAATGTTGCTAACTATCTGCCGCTTCTCTTTTTTATAATATGCATGTTCAGGGAAATATGCGCCGCCGCTTACCACTTGGGTGTTCTCACCAGACAATAGAACAGTTATAGTTTCGGTTTCTCTGGGAATCGGCATGTGAAGCGGTATGAAATATTTTCCCTCAACCCGGTATACCCGAGGAATAACGACCAAATTATCCTTCCCGGGGCTGAGAATAACGCTGGCAATGGGAACCTCAAGCGTGTCTGCAAATACCCGGAGAAACAGCGCAAAATACTCACCCACTCCGGGATTGAGAATTTCCCAGGCTCCGGTTTCCACAAAATCCAGAGGGGTCGCAACTGAAACACCAGGGTTTGGTAAAAGGCTGTCATTGACAAAAAAAGTACAGTAATCGTCAGCGGTATAAAGCAGGCGCTCTGCGGATTCAAAACCGAAATCAGAATACAAAGAGTTTTTAATCTCTCTGAACTTGGTAACCCATAGATCGTAATCATTTCTTAGAATATTTTCAAATATCCCCGGATGGTTCCGCCAATCATCTCCTAAGGACCACTCGAGATAGTCAGTGGTAAAGAAATAGGAAGGTCTCGGCAGATGAGAAGCGATGGCCCAGTTCACATCTGCAATACGAGTTTCATCCGGTAGATTTTTGGCAAAGGCAATATACCTATCGAGGCCATGGAAGTCGTAATATTCAGTCAACCTTGAAAAGTACGTTGATTTTTTGAAATAATCTCGATCTACGTAACCCATCACTGAATAGACAGCCAGGGAAATAAAAATAAGACTAAGTACCAGGATCCATCCCAAGCTCTTCAAGCGGGATCGATAAACTTCCAGAGTCTCTGCCGTATAATATATTCCCTGCGAAATTGCTATTGCCACCAAAGGAACCACGCAGAATAAATGCCTGATATGGTTAATACCTTCGAACAAATCCTGAATTAGAAAATAAAAGGCAGCAATAAAAACTGGCCACCAACTTCTTTTATTCCGATATATTCCGATGAATAAAAAAGGAAATAACATCAGAAAAAAGGGGCCAATAACTCCATTAAATCCCTCATCAACGATATAAGAGCTGTTGAAGGTGAAAGAATAAGGCAGAACCAATTTTTGTGCCAATGAATATCCAGGCAGCCCAGCAGGCTTAACCGAGACTTCGGCAAAATAGCTTTTAAAATAGCTCTCAAATGCAGGAAAAAACGGATTGCCAGTCCAATGGGCGGTAACAATAAAGTGCGGAAATGATACTGTTATCGCTCCAAGCATAATCCAGGGAAAAAGCCTTTTTAGCTCCATCCGGGATGATCCGATAAGTATACAAAGCGCTAGAGCTGTAATAAATACTACACCGTTTAGCTTTATAACTACAGCCATGCCTATGGCCGCACCAAGGAACAGATATAAAAGCTGTAAATTTTTTTCAATTGGGCTTTTTTGAATACACTGCAGGGTTAGGGAAAAAGCCGAGACACAGAAAAAGGTGATGGGCATGTCCAGGTAAATAGTAAATCCGTAGTGGAAAGAATAATTTGGTAAACTAAGAAAAATAAATGCCGCCCCGAGTGCAAAAGCTCGAGGCAACCCTATAAGCTTGCCTGCATCGACGACCGCTGCTACGAGTAACATTCCCAAAATCCAAACAACCATTTTAGTACCGATATAACCAGATAAACCGAAAGGCACACTCATCATGGCATAGAATACCGGATTCAAGTAATCGCTGTGCGTAAATGACCTGAATGAGTAACCATTGTCCCGAAGAAAGGATTGGATCATGGGTGTATGGATTCCTGTGGAATCCCAGCAGTAATCCGGTAGTGTGACACCACTGAAAGTAATCAAAGCCAGGAGGAATAAACCCTCTAACCAGAACAGCTCACTAAGATTCATCCCCCGAAAAATATTCACCTTGGATATAAAAAACTCCCTGCCGAACTTTAAGAAACTCACCCACCCTAAAATTAAGGAAATCCCAATCGCGATATGCCGGCTTAAGGGCGTAGCAAGATGAAATATTCCAAGGATGAAAAATACAAGTCCAGTAACACAAAAGACCGACACCGCTCCACCATAAAAGGGGAATATCCTGCCAGTAAGTACTTTCAGCACCCAGAGTCCACCGAATATCATAATAAAAAACAAACTACCGCTGATCAGAGCCTGGGCCAGTGAACTCTTGTCCCCGGCGAATACCAGAATTGCAACAACCGAAAGAACCAAATAAGCGAGCAGGACGTCATTTAATTTATCCTTTTTAACAAAGGAAATAAGCGCTGCCGAAAGGAAAAAAATTATTCCGTGAGTACCAACCAGACCCCAGAAAGCAGGATGAAAAGCAGAATATACCCTGTGCCCGTGATACGCATCGATTAGGAAGTATGCATAATAACAAGCCCATCCCAGAGCCCAGACCCCAATTAGCACAGTAAGAGATAGGAATACTTTAATGTTTAGGTTATTTGTCACTTTCTCTTTCCAAATTTTTCATTTGTCTTTTCGCCTCTAAAAAATCTGCAAGATCAGGCATCTCTTTTTCATTCACTAGAGGACAGTAGTTGAGGCGGCTCCCCAAAGTCAAGACACTTTTTAGGCTGCTTTTAGGAGAATCTCCACGGTTTGGTATTCAGTAATTCTGACACATCCTTCTATAACGATTCTGGTAAATTTGAGTCTGATAAATTCATTCGAGCTTAGCAATTCAAGGCTCGAATGTGGGTGGTCGGAGTTGTACTCCGAAATGGCTCTTTGACAAAGCTTCAGAGCCTTATCGAAGTTGTCGCATTCTTCAAGCCAGAGCCAATCCTGCTTGAGAGTCCCGATAACCGATTCGACATGAACATTCTATTCCGGGCTGTTGAAACCAATCCGCGCGCGAGTGATCTCATAGGTCTGCAAGATGTCAATATATGCACTGCTGGTTGGCTGGCAGCCGTTGTCCATACGCAAGGTGAGACCTTTGTGCCGGGGGCCCTCAGAAAACTCCCAGTATAACGCCATGTTCAAAGCAGCCAGCCACTCTTTAACCCGGCACCTGTGGTTAAGGTGCCAACCAACGATCCGGCGAGTGAACAGGTCCAGAACTACTACCAGGGACAATTTTACTCCACTTGCGAGCATGAACGAGGTTTTGTCCGTGGCCCACCACTAATTCAAGCCGCTGGGGGCGGCCCTTTTTTTGGTGGTCCGATGCACTTGTTTCTTGAGCCGGCTGCAGAGCAGTTTCTTCTTCTTGAGTATTCGAGCTGTCCGTTTATAAGCCCGTTTAAGGTTAGTCTGCTTCCTGGTGAAAGCCCTGATGACCTATTTTATCCCACAAAAACGAATGAATCGCTTTCAACTCGGTTATCCAGTAGTTCAGTACTTCATCCTCGGCTGGCGGCGCCAGTCCTGTCAACGGCTTGGCTTTTCAGTTTTTAACCAGGCCGTGCAGACTCTGCCAGGGAACCTGCAAGGATTTCCCCAGCCGGCGGAAAGAAACTCCTGCTTCCCGGAAAGTTTGGGTCAGTTCTCGATTAATCAGAGCTATTTTGAAATACCTGGGTCACTATTCTCTGATCACCAACCAACTGCTTGGCTTGAGCTAATTCGACCTCAAGCTACTCCTCTCAAGTCTTTTGAAGGTCTCTCTTATTCTTGCCCGACTCGGCCAGAACCTGCAGCGACCGATCACGAAATTTGTAAAGATAGATCTAGCTGATACCCTTGCGGTTGCGGATTGCCGCGTGAGATTCCTGACCTTGGTACAGCTCCAAAATGGCCTGAAGCTTTTGTTAGTCTGATAAAAAATGTTTCGGCATGGAGTATCTCCTATCTCTGGTAGAGATACTCCCACAGCCTTTGGGTGTCAAGGCTCGATTCCTGAATTGAGAGAGACCGTTGATCGACTGGAAAACAGGAATTGGATAGCCCCTCGTCGCACTGCACTAAGCTTTGTCGGTTTATCCTAGGGAGCCAAAATAAACGGGCTTTTTTGGCTTATAACTTGCATAAAGAGCTAAAGAAAATGCAGAAACTGTCGATATAAAATAATAGTTGAACTTTTTATTTGGAGGATTCTTCAGATGACTAAATGGATTGAAGCTACTTTGGCGGCAATAATCTGGTCCTGGCTCATGCTCTTGCAGGCGTTTAAGAAATCGGTAGTAAATGAGAAGAGATCGAGTCTGGCAAGTACTTATCCACAGCGCTCTTTAGAACAACATAGCGTCAGTCTACGGGCCTGATTTAAGAAAGCATTCTGTTAATAAAATTAGAAGCACGAACTATCCAATAAATCCTCTTTTCCTTTAAAGCAGATAATGTGGAATGGATCGGTCTGATACCTGATAGGGGCAGTAGTATCCTCCTTTTGATCGGCAATATTTTCCTTCCAGTGATTGGCAACATTTTCCTTCTTGTTAATTAGGATCTGTGGCGGGATTTTCTTTACCGAGTTTTCGCCCCAGGGGTTGAAAGTCGTCTCGAATCTCTCCCTTCTTGAGTAAGCACCTGTTTTCCCGATTGCTGTAGATTCTGTCGGCAGTCACGTAAGAGGGTTTCCGGCCAAAGAGAGATTCGTATTACTTGATCTGCTCCTGGACAAGATCAGCCTCGGGAAAGTTCTCCGCGGACAGCTGATTCGGCAATGCAAAACCACCCCCATAAGACACCGCGACCTTGGGACCGAACTCCACCGCCCCAGGACCGTTTTTGCCCCTGACAATTGGGCGGGTCCAAGGACGGTGAAGACTGACAATACGCTCAAGGGAAGAAGACCTGCATCCGAGGTCACCTTCGAACCATGAAATTCCAACCTGAGACTGCGATTAAAACCAACCCTCAAAGCCTTACCTTCTAGTTGACTCATTTTTCACCTCTTGAAAGCGTGATTCTCCTTATATTTTAGCCCTTTAGCCCGGATCCGAAAATCGCTTTCAATCTTTATTTGGTGAATCCAGGCTATGAGTCTCCAGCGTCATCCACGCTGAGGAGACCTGCAAATCGCTGTCTTTGGCAATCTGTGTGGGGAATAGTGTGGGGAACTCAATGCAGAACAAACGAAAAGGGCTTGGGGAAACCTCCCAAACCCTTGTCATTTAATGGCGGGGCATAGTTGACTATTTTCAAACTTTTCTGCGAGAGTTACCGGAGGGGTTAATGAAGCAGATTCAGGAGGTGGTGGCTTAGAACGAGATCTCAGAAAAGTTTTGAGGAGAAGCTCAATAGCTTCTCCTCAATTTGTGGACTGGAAAAGATCCAAAACCTTATCCTTACTTCACAAGAACCATTTTCCTGGTCTGAATAAACTCGCCTGCCACCAACCTGTAAAAGTAAGTTCCACTGGATACTTTCCGGCCGTTTTCATCCGTGCCATTCCAGTAAGCAGTATAGACGCCAGGTGCATCGAATCCCTGAAATAGAGTTTTTACAAGCTTTCCCCTGAGGTCATAAATCTTGAGTGACACCAAACTGTTATTGGACTCAGGGATGCTATATTGAATTGTCGTTGAAGGATTGAATGGATTGGGATGATTCTGCATCAGGCTGAACGCTTTTGGCAGACTAAGAACGGAAGTTCCGTCAGCAGAACTTAAAAGCGATCTGCCTTTCCCTTTGCCGGGCGCCTGCTGTTTCTCGAAGTAGGTGGTTAACCTGCTAAGCATCGATAGCAATACTGCTCGATTACTCGAAATAACCCATTTATCCACTTTTTCCCCGAGGTTGTCCAGACGAGCCAAGGCGGCGACAGGATTTATATCGCATATTTCTTCCGATAAGTCTTCCAGTTGCTCGACAAGCGCACCCTGGTGAGATGCTTTATCGAATCCAGAGGAAGGCATGCCTCTGACGAGGTCAACAATCTCTGCAGCGAATTGGCAGGGTGTCAGGATTGTCAGAATCATCTCGTCGGTTGCAGTCGCGCCATCATCGTCGGTTACGGTCAAGGTTACGGTGTAAACTCCGGGTTCATCTATTATGCAAGGCACTTTTATGCCGATCGTATCCCGATCATCAAACGTCCAATAGTACGAGAAGGGATTCGGAGGGATAGTCCCATCGGGATCGTATGATCCGCTGCCATCAAGCTCGACTATTTCGCCCAACAGGATGGTCTGATCTGGTCCGGCATCTGCCACGGGCGGTTGGTTAAATTCCGGTCCCTGAACATTACCGGTATTGTATAGGTCGTGCCGCCACTTGGGCCAGGGCGAGTTGGCCAGCCCCGCCCCTGTGCCTGTGTCAATGGCGTAGAGTTTTTTGTTTGTATCACAGATATACACTATACCGCCGCTCGAAATAGCGGGCGAAATGTCTTCTATCATGCCGCTGGTTGTGTAAACCCACTTCTGGGTGCCGTTCGGGTTGATTGCGTAAAGCTTTCCATCATGATATGATCCTACGTAGATCGTGCCGTCGCTGCCGATCGCAGGTGAGCTCCATATCACGCCTCTTGTAGCGAAAGCCCATTTCTGGGTGCCGTTCGGGTTGATCGCGTAAAGCTTTCTATCATCCGAGCCCACGTAGACCGTGCCGTCGCTGCCGATCGCAGGTGAGCTATATATAACGTTCCCTGTAGTGAAAGCCCATTTCTGGGTGCCGTCAGCGGGGTTGATCGCGTAGAGCTTTCTATCAGCTGACCCCACGTAGACCGTGCCGTCGCTGCCGATCGCCGGTGAGCCATATAAATATTTCCCTGTAATGAAAGCCCATTTCAGAGTGCCGTCAGCGGGGTTGATCGCGTAGAGCTTTCCATCATTCGAGCTCACGTAGACCGTGCCGTCGCTGCCGATCGCAGGCGAGCTTCTTATGATACCCCCTGTAGTGAAAGCCCATTTCTGGGTGCCGTTCGGGTTGATCGCGTAAAGCTTTTT
>Ga0214473_10005980_pt1 | contig 14556 bp, 14 predicted proteins | sample RVTome_7_FD_203509 | JGI IMG/M metagenome (GOLD analysis project Ga0214473, IMG submission 203509) | Soil microbial communities from uranium-contaminated site in the Upper Colorado River Basin, Wyoming, United States - RVT98D197 | ecosystem: Environmental > Terrestrial > Soil > Contaminated >... | reverse complement strand
CCATTTTTGACTCCATGGAACAGGGCGTAGTCTTCATCGACGATAACAACCGGATCGCCTACTGTAACCCCGCTGCGGAAAAAATCAGGAAAATCCGCTTTGAAAAAGTCCGAGGTCAGTCCATCCTACAAAATCACCCTTCCGAGAGTCATCCGAAAGTTTTGAAAGTCATCGAAGAGTTAAGGGCGGGAAAAGTAAAAGGGCACCACCGGATGAACATCCAAATGGTGGAGGGCAAATTCTATGATAATACCTATTCTGCTGTCTGGGGCGCCAATAATCAATATCTGGGGGTGATCGTCGTGTCCCAGGAAGTGACAAAGCGGAAGAAGGCGGAGGGCGAGCTCAAGGAGACTTTGAAGAAGCTACAACTGGCGAATCAGGAGTTGGAGCATCTGGATCAGATGAAAGATGATTTCTTTTCCAACGTGAGTCACGAATTGAAGACGCCTATGATCTCGGTGATGGGCTACTTGGGAATGCTTCTCAAAGAGAAAGCCGGTCCCCTCACCGAACAACAGAGAAGATTTATGGAGACTTCTTATAAGAATCTCATGAAACTGGGGAAAAACATCGACGATCTCCTGGAAATGGCTGAGATGGGAATTCAAAAGGAGAGTTTGGTCTTTAAACCCCTTGACCTCTGCAAGGTGATTGAATTCTCTTGCTATACGGTTGATCCTCTGGCCAAAGAGCATCAGATTCAACTGGACCTGCAACTTCCTCCCGATCCGGTCCGGATTTCAGGTGTGGAGGATAAGCTCGGTCACCTCTTCGACAACCTTCTTACAAATGCCATCAAATACAACCGCCAGGGGGGGAAAATTGGCGTCCGTCTGGACCGTAATTCAGAGTTTGCTATCGTCCGTGTGGAGGATACGGGGATTGGGATCTCCCGCCAATCCTTGAAAGAGGTCTTTACCCGCCATTTTCAGGAAAAAGGGACCTCTTCGGCAGCCTCCAAGGGTCTGGGGATCGGTCTTTCTTTAGTCCAGGAAATTGTCCATCTCCACCAGGGAGAGATTCAGATCGAGAGCGAACAGGGCAAGGGGAGTGTCTTTACGGTCATGCTTCCCGTTGCGGAGTCCCAAGTTCAAGGGGGCATCCTTTCGAACTCCTGACCCCCAATTCCGAATTCCGAACTCCACACTATTTCTTTCCCGTGAGTCCTTCCTGCTTTCCGATATCGATGAATGGTACAGCGCCTCCGGTGACTCCTGGCAAGACTCCGTTCCATTTCTCAATGCTTTTGTACTGGACCAGGATCGGACTAATCGAGCGGGAAAGGGCATCATTCGCTTTGGCCTGTCCCTGGGCTACGACTTGAATCGACTCCGCCTCTCCCTTCGCCGTTGCTACTTTTTGTTGAGCCTCGATCTCCCGTTGCGCCAGAACCTGCCTCTGGGTCTCCACCTGCTGCTGGGCCACCTGTTTGGCCTCAATGGCCCCCTCATATTCAGGAGAAAACCGGATATTGGCAAAGTAGATGTCATCGACGATAATGTGGTATCTGGTCAGGTTCTCACCCAACTTACCCATTGCCCTCTTACGGATCTCCTCCCTTTTAGGAAGAATCTCCCCGATCGGATAGGTTGGCACAACTTCTTTAACAAAGTCATTAAAGGCTGGATCAATCACTTTGTCGGCAAAGTCGAGCCCCACTTTCTGGTAAAGGTCATTGACATAGGCCGGATCGATATGGAAGTTCATCATCCCTGTCATTTTAACCATCTGGTATTCTTTTGAAGAGGCGTCGATCTCCTTGAAAGGATGAGGTTGGACTCTAACATCCACCTTGATTACTTTCTCGGCGATCGGCACCTTGAAGTTGAGTCCTTCAGCCATGATTCTCTTCTCAACGCTTCCCCACCAGAGGACCACTCCCCGATGTCCCGCAGGAACGATGGCGAACGTGCCCCAGGCAAAAATAAAGACGATGAACAGGATGATAATTATCCCGATAGTCCTTGGCTTCGGGGCCCTGATTTCAACTGATTCTAATGAACGTTCCGGCATAACGCACCCCCTAAAGAATCATTGCAAAATGATCAATTAGCAATAATCAATTAACAATCTAAATCCGTAAATTAAATATTTTCATTCCGCAATCCGCCACGGTACGGGCGGTCGCATCGACCGAATTCTGCATTCAGCAATCGCTTAGGGTTTTAGGGTCCATCCTACCTGTCTGGCACAGAATTCCCTTGCTGCCTCGACACGATGGGGTGTCTTTTCGATATCGACGATGACCGTAAAACAGTGGTCAGATCGCTGGAAAGAATATTGGGTAAAGGGAAAATAATGTTCCGTAGAACCGCTCGGAAGGTGGGCATCCTCCAAATGCGTAACAACCTGGTCACGGTCCTGGATTTGAATGTCAGCCCGAACTGGTATTCCCTCATTTCTGATTCTTGCCCTAAAACGGACTTCTTGGCCGCGTTTTACCGGGTCGGGGAACATATCCAGATCCTCAACAAAGAAAGGACCGATCCGGCCTAACGTCCACCCACGGAAAGTCTTCCGGGCACACACTTCTGTGACGAGATCCACCGGCCTCCTGCTCCGTTCGATATCGACTTCCAGGGTGAAACAATGTTCTTGTCGCGAGAAGCGATAATAGGTTTCAGGAAATTCGATTCGATTGTTTCCGGGTTGAAGGAAAACATCATGTGCGACCGTGATTACTTCATCCCGATCCTTGATGAGGAGGCTCACCCTCCCCGGATGCTGGGAGAGATTTGAAATAACAGCCTGGAAATTCACCCTCTGGTTCTCTCTCACAGGATCAGGTGTCATCTCCAGTTTCTGGAATTTCAAATCGCCTGGCCGGATCCGTGGGCTTATTCTTTCAAGAACACGTTCCGGCTGGGATTGAGCCAGTACGGGAACCAAGAATAGAATGGCCATCACCAAAAAGCCGACGCTTCTCTTACTCATCTTTTTCAACCTCCCCTCCGTTTGTTTTAAATCAATTTCTTTTCCACCAGAAACCCCATGGAAATCTGGCAGGAAGTCGTCGCCAGGGAAATGGCCTCGGAGAAAGACCGCTCGGCTTCCTGAAATTGGGACATCTGGATTCTCCCGATCACTTCCGTGACTTTCCTCTGTAAATCTCCATAACGGCCCAATCCCAAAACATTCTCGGCAATTCTCATTTCCCGAAGCAGTCCTTCTAAGTACCAGATGAGAACCTTTGTCCCTCCGGATAATTCTTCTTCCTTCAGCGACCCCATCTGATTCAGGAGGTTGATTCCAATGATCAATCCGGATTTCATCTTCTCCGAATACTGAAGTTCATAGATTGCTTCTTTGGTCTCCATCTTTTCCCTCGAATCATGAAAATGGTCACCGGTTTTGACAAGTTAAGGTTACGGCTACGAAGCCCGTTTCGTTTAGGGTTGGGCGGTTACGTCAACTTCTCAGGACGAAGAACGTTACCGAAAGACGATACGGGCATCCTTCGACAAGCTCAGGACGAACGGTTTTTTCCGATCATGGTGAGCCTGTCGAACCATACCGTAACCGTTGAACGAGATCTTTAATTTCCAATTATTTGCGCACAGGTAATAGATGACCTGTTACCGATAAGGCTTCAGGATCTCGGAAAACTTCGGATCGACGACAATTCCTAATTTCCCCGCCTGATCGAGATGCTGCGCGGCCAACTTATATTCCTTCTTCTCATAATAAGCAAAGGCAAGTTGATAATGGGCCTCCGCATACTTGGGGTGAATCGTTAAGGCTTTTTCATAGGAAGTGATGGCCTCTTCGGTCTTTCCCTTCTGTCGGTAAACGCTGGCGATATTAAAATGTCCCCGGGCATAGTCCGGATTGATTTCAATCACCTTCAGATATTCTGCCAGGGCATCGTCCAGTTTCCCGTTTCGGAAATAGATATTTCCGAGATTGTTACGGGCTTCAGTATAGTCGGGATTGATCTCAAGGGCTTTTTGATAGTTCGAAAAAGCTTCCTTTAAGTCGCCTTTCTCATAATAGGCCACTCCGAGATTGAAATAGGCCTGAGCGAACTGAGGCTCAATGCGGATCGCCTTCTTATATTCCGAGACTTCCTGTTTCCATTTTCCCTGTCTTCCATAGACAATTCCAAGATTGAGGTGGGCTTTTGAATGGTTGGAGTCCAATTCTAAAACTTTCCCATATTGGAAGACCGCCTCATCCAGGTTGCCCCTCTCGGCGGCCTGAAAGGCTAATTGAAAGTAGTCCTCGATCCCCTGGGCCTTGTCCTTTTTTCCCGACATTCCTCCTCCTGCGCAGGAGATCAGCAGGAGAAGACCGAGGGTCATGCAGAGATATTTTCCGGCAGTTTTCAATGAAATCCTCCTCTTCAGAGAACTCTGAAAAACGACTCTACGTTCTCTTGATGAATCAGAGATTCCGAGACCCTTTCAGAAATCTCTTAAAACTTGCAGAATCATTAACAAAAAAAGAAGACGAAATCAAGCAAATTAATCCTCGACCAGCAGCTTCTTGCTGAGATTCCTGAAAAAGCCCAGAAATCTCAGAGAGCGAAAAGTAGTTTTTCATAGCTCTCTATGCTAAAATCTTGACAATCCAAATTTCTTTAGCCCTGAAATGTTAGATAGACTGCTTTTCTTAACCCACAATCAAGACAGGAGGGATTCATACGAGACCTATTCTGATTGTCGAAGATGAGAAAGATATTGTTGACCTGATTGCCTATCACCTTAAGCAATCAGGTCTGCCTGTTCTGACAGCTTCCGACGGGCCTGCCGGTTTGGAACGAGCACGAAAAGAGAGGCCGGACTTGGTCATTCTGGACCTGATGCTTCCCGGAATGGATGGAAAAGAGGTCTGCAAAGCACTCAAATCGAATCCCAATACCAAGTCGATCCCTATTCTGATGCTCACAGCCAAGGCAGAAGAAGTGGACCGGATTGTGGGGTTTGAGTTGGGGGCGGATGATTACGTCACCAAACCTTTCAGCCCAAGGGAACTGGTCCTCAGGGTTAAGGCGATCCTCCGCCGTAAAGAAGTTCCTCCATCTGCCGATAAAACGATTCAGATAGGAGACCTTGTCATAGACACCGCAAGGCACCGGATGACGATAAAGAATATCCCGATCCAATTAACTTCCACGGAATTTAAGCTTCTGCTGGAATTGGCCACCAATAGAGGCCGGGTTCTCACCCGGGAAATCCTTCTGGATAAAGTCTGGGGTTATACCTATGAAGGATATGCTCGAACCGTGGATACTCATATCCGCCGATTGAGAGAAAAGCTGGGCCCTGCCGGAACCTATATTGAAACCATCCGGGGAGTCGGATATCGATTCCAGGAGGAAGAGGAGTGAGACTTCGATTCCAGTGGCAATTCACCTTTATTTTTTTACTGGTCCTCTTCTCTCTTCTGTTAATTCAAGGGGGCCTTTTTTTCCTTTTAGGAAGATCCTTCCTTTTTTCGTTTTTTATCTGTCTGCTCATTGCGTTTCCGGTTGTCATCCTCATCTCGAAATATCTCACCGGGCCGGTACTCAAGATGACGGAGAAAGTTCAAAAAATAGTTCTCCGCACCTCCGATCAAAGAATACAAGTCTATTCCAATGACGACCTTGAAGGGCTTTTAAAAACAATCGATGAGATGGATTCCCAACTCGGGAAACGGATCGATGAAATCTCGAGAGAGAAGGATTACCTTCAAACCATTCTCAGAGGGATGATAGAAGGAGTCCTCCTCGTGGACGGGAGAGGCCGGATTCTCATGGTGAATAGCGCCTTGCGTCAACTCCTCAACCTCTCCGCCAATGTGACCGATAAAACTCCGCTTGAGATTATTCGCAATGCAGAGCTGGAAAGGGCCATCCGGAAAGTCATCCAGGGAGAAAATAAAGTTTCCCTTGAGTTGAAAATGCCCGCCCCCGGAGAGAAGATCCTGGACGTGAATGTGGTCAGTATTATGGCCTCCTCCGCCGAACCAGGAGAGAAATCCGAGAAAGGCAGGGGGGCCATCGCAGTCTTTCACGATATTACCCGGCTAAAGGAGCTGGAAAAAGTCCGTCAGGATTTTGTGGCGAATGTTTCCCATGAACTGAGAACTCCCCTTACCTCTATTAAAGGCTATGCAGAGACCCTTTTGGATGGAGCTTTAAAGGACGAGATCGCATATCAGTTTGTTCAGGTAATCAAGAGGCATTCGGACCGTCTGGCAAAAATCGTGGAAGATCTCTTAACTCTTTCGAAGATTGAGTCCAGGGAATTGGATCTAAAGATAGAATCCTTATCCCTGTCAGATCTGGTCAACGACGTCATTGCTCTTTTAACAGAGACGGTAGAAAAGAAAAAGATCTCGATCTCCCGACAGGAAATCCTATCTTCTTTAGCGGTTGAAGGCGACAGGAATTACCTCGAACAAGTTTTCGTCAATCTCCTTGACAATGCCATCAAATACGGACGGGCAGGTGGAAGAATTACGATTTCCGCCCGGGAAACGGGGCAAAAGGAGATACAAATATCCGTGCAGGACGACGGGATGGGAATTCCGGAGCAGGACCTTCCCAGGATCTTTGAACGCTTTTACAGAGTAGACAAAGGACGGTCTCAGGAATTAGGGGGTACGGGACTGGGCCTTTCGATCGTGAAGCATATCGTTCAGGCCCACGGTGGCAAGGTCTGGGCTGAAAGTGAATTCGGAAAGGGGTCCACCTTCTATTTTACTCTTCCCCTACGAAGGACATAAATTCGAAATCCGAATAACGAAATCCGAAACAAATCCTAAATTCGAATTTTCAAATGTACGAAACGACCTTTCATTTCCTTAGTTTCGAATTTCGGATTTCGCCTGCCTTCGCCGAAGCGGCTACGCGCAGGCAGGTGCTTCGGATTTGTGTTCTCTCATCCTCACAGATCTCCCAGGGCTTCCTTGATCCGGCTGAGATCCGTTTCGGAGACATGGACAGCGAAAATCGATTCCTGCGCATTCTCCATGGCCGAGCCGTAAATGTAGTCGATATTGATTTTTGCTTTCCCGAATCTTTTTACCACCTCTCCAAGCATCCCCGGCTGATTGAGCAAGCGGAATATCAAGATGGGCTCTTTGTCTACCAGGTGATTCGCTTGGAGCAAGGCTTTCTCCGCCGGGGCTGCCTGGTCCACGAGGAGACGGATCATGGAGTAGTCTGAAGAATCCTTCAGAATGCTTCGATAACTTTCCGCGAGGGCGATTCTCCGGTCTGTCTTCTCTCTGATTTTAAAGAGTTCCTTCACTGCATCCTTGGCATTTTGAATGCTCATGGCGAGGATATTCACCTGAGCCGCCTTCAGGACATCGCAAAGCTTTGAAAGCTCTCCCGGCGCATTGGGTAAAATGACTGAAAGTTGAACCCTTTGTTCCATTGCTTTCTCCTTATTCTTGGAAATCAAAAGCATTATAGAAGATGATGAAGACTAACAAATCGGTCAGGAGAGGTCAAGCAAAAACAAGCAAAAGGAATACGGAAATATCCTTGACTAAATTATTAACCCTCCATAGAATGACACTGCAGTCATAACACACCTCAAAATAAATATTGGGTGGTCTTTAAGTACAAACGTAATCAAGTCCATCCAGAGGAGGTCATTCTGTGACAACACCCATTGTATCAAAGCTTTTTCGGTGGCACCTTTCACGAGAGGCGCTGGTCGCACTAATGGTTGGAGGGGTTGTTATCGGTTTGTCCGCTTCTATGATACCTTTTAAGAACTGGCCCTGGGCGAGTGTTGCAATTCGTGATATTGGACAAATATTTCTGGTAGGTATTCTTTTTCCTCTGGTATTCATTCATCGGTCTGGCAAGGACTGGAGCGAGTTTGGTTTTCACTTAAAGAAATCGCCCATTTTTCTTCTAATCAATCTTGTTCTTGGGATTCTTTTGTTTTTTATGCTCCTGTCTAAGAGTCCCCCCCCGGCGGATTTCCGCCTTAATGCGTCTACCTTATGGTCAGCAGCTTTGGTCATGCTGGCTTTGGTTTTCGAGCTGATTTTCTTCTACGCTTTTCTGCGAACCCTTTTTGAGCAGGCCTTTGGTATCGTGCCGGCGGTTATCCTTACTGCCTTGTTTTATGCTTTTCATCACATGGGATTCCAGCCGGAATATGGTAAGTTAATCTTTGTTGGCCTCCTTTACGCCATCACCTATCGTTTGGGAAACAGTGCCTTGTTGATATTTCCATTCTTTCTTGGCGTAGGTGGAACCTATGACGTGCTCATTCAATCTCAAAAAGTTTCGCCTATTTTATATCCCGAAATCCGGGCTGTGTATCTTGGCGTTCTCATTTTAATAACAGTGGCCTGCATCTGGAAGAAGGTTCCCGCCCATAACTCGTTAGTCCCGAAGGAGAAGATACAATGACGGATAAGAAAAGGCGTATATGTCCTGTTGCAAGAGCGGGTAGTCTCGACAACAGAATAAGAAGGTGGTTACAAAATCCTCAAAAGATATTGGGGCCGTACGTGAAGAAGCGGATGACTGTCTTGGATTTAGGTTGTGGTCCGGGTCTATTCTCTATCGAGTTGGCCGAGATGGTGGGCGAATCGGGTCGGATTATTGCCGCTGATTTGCAGGAAGGCATGCTTCAAAAACTGAGAGATAAAATTCAGGGAACGGAACTCGAAGAGAGAATCACGCTCCATAAATGTGAAGGAGACAGAGTAGGCGTTTCGGAACAGGTGGATTTTGTCCTGGCCTTCTATATGATTCACGAAGTGCCAGACCAAATACAGATTTTCAAAGAAATAGAATCCATCTTAAAACCAACTGGTCAATTCCTCATTGTGGAGCCAAAACTATTTCATGTATCGAAGAAGGCTTTTGAGAATATGGTTATGAATGCTAAGGTTTGTGGATTTGAAGCGGTGGAAGAACCGAAGGTGTTCTTGAGTAGGTCAGTGATTCTGAGGAGGGGCTAACAACGCCGGGCAGCGAACCGGCCAAACTGCGGCCTCTCGCTGATGGCGGGCGTAATGTATGGGGCCATTGGAGTATACTTAACAAAAAGATTGGGAAACCAATAAATAATTTGTAAGTATCTGTTATCGAAGTGAAATTTCAGAACCGTCCCCTTCTCTCCATGGTTTATGCGTTGTAGCGATCATGGCGCAGAGGTCACGAATCGCTTGCCGTTCTCCTTGCACAGTAGCTGAATGAGTTGCCGGCCGGAGAGCGCCGCTATCACCGTGCCGGAGAACGGTGTAGTCCACTGCCCGACCATGTACAAGCCGGACACACCCGGCAAGGTCCGAAGCATGGCCCGTTTCTTCATGTTGTCCGGTGTGATGTACCAACCGTCCGGGGAGCCCTGCCAATTGCCGGTGTAGCGGACATAGGTTGCGGGGGTCGGCACATCCACCACTTCAACCTGGGACGCAAACCCTGGCCACCGCTTGTCCAGCGCTGCGATGGTGACCTCGGCAATCCGCTTTTTTTCCGCTTCGTAACGTTCGCGATCTCGCGCCAGCGCCTCCCAGTAGTCATAGCGAGTCGGATACCACACCTCGACCGCAGACTTCCCCGGAGGAGCCATGCTCGGGTCGAAGCTGTGATGGAGGACGCCCAGCCACCGTTTTTCCTCCCCGGCAATGTTGATCCCTTTGTCGAGTTCAAAGATGAGGCGGCGCGGCTCATTCGACATATCGCGGGCGACACCAAGCGCTACGTGGACGAGGGGCAGCACCGGGGTCCATTCTTTATACATGCGCCGGATCTCATCATTGAGGTACCGACCCCTGAGGATGTCGAAGATAAGCTTATGGCCGTCGCCTGCCCATACTACGATGTCCGCCAGGTGCTCGGTGCCGTCCTCCAGGCGCACACCCACCGCCTGATCATTCTTCAGGATTACTTCCGTTGCCTTACTTTTATAATGAATCTCTCCGCCAAGTTGTTGGAACATTTCAGCCATCTGGAAAACGACCTTCTGCGATCCTCCAAGCGGGACGCCGTCCTCGTAAGCCGATTTCATGAAACCGGCAAGAGCGATCATCGGATACCGGACCATCGGCCAACCCGGCGAGTCGATGACGAACCGGACGGCATTTCTCAGAAAGGGGTCCTTGAAGCGCTGGGCGAACTCCTGGATCGTCATCCGTCCATACTTTCTGAACGTCCCCATGAGCGGTAGAATGGCTGTAAACATTTTCAGGTAATCGAGGGGCCCGGAGATCTCCGCCGGCTTCAGCGACGCCGCGCCTATTATACTCCTGCCGCAAAGCAGACGGACGAACTCCTTCGTCAGCCTGGCGTCCGCCGGAGACAGGGCCAGCATCTGGTCCTCCAACCGGCGGGGATCGGCGCAAATGCTTAGACTCTTCCCCCCACTCTCGATGCGCGTCAACTCATCGTGATAAAAGAACTCACGACCCTTGAGCACGCCAAGTTCATGCCACATCCGGTTAAAGGGTCCGGACTTCGAACCGAAGAGAACGTGCATACTGATGTCGAAGGTATATCCCTTTCGTTTCCAGGCAGTGCACAGGCCGCCCGGGATACTCTGCATTTCGAGGATGGTCGTTTTGTATCCGTTCATGAGGGCATAACAGCCGGTCGAAAGCCCGGCAATGCCAGAGCCTACGATCGCGATTCTTTTCTCCATTATTTCTTCTCCTCTTTTTGGAAGGTTTACGGCTCAATTGAGCTATGTCTGCTTAATTTTTGACATGCCCTCTTATCAGAATGAACCAACTGTACGAAAATCTGAGTTGTAAGTCAATTAGAAAAAACTTGTAATGGGAGTTCAATATATGAGGGAATTGTTACAAAAGTATCCATCGTTCGATCCTCTCTTGTGGCAGGAAGGAGATAAGCACTTGCAGTTGAAGCGATTATCAGGCACAATTGCTTCATAATATGAAGCGATTATGGGACCCTCCATGAGATATATCTGGCAACACAAGAATTGGCCTCAATTCACATGGCGAAGCGAACCCTTACTGCCTTTGATCAGCCGGGCGCGTCTGGCGCAGGGAAAACTCCTATCCAAAGTTGTAAGTCTCGGTTTCGAACTCGGCCAGGAGGCTCGTGCTGATATTTTGACTGAAGAGGCTTTCAAAACTTCTGCCATCGAAGGCGAGCGTCTCAACCGTGAATCCGTCCGGTCTTCGGTGGCGAAGCACTTAGGTCTGCCCACCGCAGGCTTGCCGTCCGCGACTCGTTCCGTGGATGGTTTGGTGGATGTTCTCCTGGATGCAACCCAAAATTACGACAAACCCCTGACTGCAGCAAGACTCAAACGTTGGCAGGCCGCGCTTTTTCCCACCGGACAATCGGGGTTGTCTCGCATTCGAGTGGGAAAGTGGCGGAGTTCTGAGCGCCCCATGCAGGTTGTGTCGGGCGCCGTGGGTCGGGAAAAAGTCCATTACGAGGCGCCTCCCGGTAACACGGTTGAGAATGAAATGAACCAATTTCTTTCATGGTGGAAGTCAAGCGCTGGCCAAGAGGATGGACTTCTACGTTCCGGTCTGGTTCATTTTTATTTTGTGACCGTTCATCCCTTCGATGACGGCAATGGCCGTATTGCCCGTGCTTTAACGGATATGGCATTGGCGCAGGATGAAAAGCTTTCGACACGTTACTACAGCCTTTCCTCTCAGATTATGGAAGACAGGGATGATTATTATGGCATTCTCGAGGAAAGTCAGAAAGGAAGCGGCGACCTCACCGATTGGCTTAAATGGTATCTCGGGTGTTATAACCGTGCAGTTGCAGGAGCTGGAGAATTAATCGCAAATGTTTTATCCAAGGCCGAGTTCTGGCAGCGCCATGCCCGAGTGCAGATCAATGAACGGCAGCGCAAAGTTATCAATCGGCTCCTGGATGCCGGGAAGGGCGGCTTTGAGGGTGGGCTCACGACCCGCAAATACGTATCGATGGCTAAGGTGAGCCGTGCAACCGCCTTCCGCGAAATCTCGGATTTATTAGAAAAGGGCCTTCTCCGTCAAAATCCCGCCAAAGGCCGCAGCGTCAGCTATGACCTGACCTGGAGTTCTGCTTGAATGACTTGTTGGCCCACAGCCCCAATTGCCATATTCTGGCTTTTCTGCTATTCGTCTTGCCCATCTATTCTCCCCTTCCCGGCCATAGTGCGCTACGCTACCATGTGGCCACCACAACGAGAATAAACAAACCGAGAAGAAAGAATGCGAATCCTCGAGGGAATCGATTGATTAACCGGCTGATCCCATAACTTACCAACAGAGCAAGAAGAAAAACAATTCCAGCCTTGGCCATGGGTGGCCCTCCCGGCCAGACCATCAGGATGTCCTGGAACATAACCACAAAAACAAGATGAATCAGGTAGATGTTGTAAGAATTCGCTGCAAGGTTCTGGTTGAACGGGAAGTGGCTGCTGCGATATTGCAGTGCAAATGCAATGAACATAACCAGAAATGCCAGGCAAAAAAAGGATCGAAGTAGTGAAAAAGGCACAAGTAGACCTGCGGAAAGCTGGTGGGGGGTCGCCGGATTGGAAAAGATACGTTGGCCCATAACGAGGAACCCAAGAGTGAGTAGAAGCCCCACCGGAACCCAGATGGAGAGCCCGCGAGGGAACTCATCTCCCGCAAACCATTGCCTTGAATACGCGAAAAAGCCCAGGGCAAAGTATGCCATGTAAAAAACCAGGTGAGTGGGTTGGAATTGCAGCAGCAGGTCAATCCTGACCCACGACATATCCGGAACGAAGAGGGAGACAATGAGATATCCCGCCGAGGTCAGAACCCCGAAAATAAACAAAACCTTTAAGATGGATCTTATCCGCGCGGGTTCGGAATTGGAGGAGCTGGCAGGATTTCTCAGCCATCTTTTTTTTGCGCTGTACAGAAGAGCAAATACGATAAAAAATACCAGGAGAAGCGAGATGAACCAATAATGCCATTGATTCACACTCTCGGGAGTGAGAGGCCCGATCTGAAAGGTCCCGAAACCTTTTAAATACGTAATCCAATAGCCCAAAAAGGGCTGGCGTGATTGGCCCGCTGCAGACTTCATCTGGCCTGAATATTGAAATAACGGGATAATGACAAAAATGGCAAAGACCCAGGGGATCCCCAGGCGATTGAATTTTCCCGTAAGGAACTTCCAGGCCCCCTTCCTCAATAATGAAGGTAGAGCAAAATACCCCGCAACAAAGAAAAAGATGGGCATCATGAACACATCGAAGACTTCCCTTATGATATCTGCGGTAATTGAGCTGCCGTCATGTACGGACCAGTGGGGAGTGACCGTGCTGTAAGCGGCCACGGCGTGAAAGAGGACAACAGACAACATCGTCAAATTGCGCACCGTATCAAAGAATTGTGAACGATTCGGGTTCAAACTCAGACTATTCATTTTTCTTCCTCTATCCAGACAGAATGATTCATCAGGCCGAACTCTCTAAAGGCTTGGGCCAGATGCAGACCAAGGGCGCTTCCGTTTGGCTTGGGCCGTTCTGATTCCCAATAAAGGTGCACATTCAAGTCACTTTCAAAGGAGGCATGGCGGTATGTTTTTATTTCTGCCAATTCCCTGATTTCGCCGGATCTGACCAGCGATCGGAGGAATTCGCCGAGTATCTCCTCGCCATTCCCTGCTCTCCGAAGCTTTATGATCTCCAACCACTTTACCATATCTTCTCCAGCATTTCCGTTTTTATACCCATCCCTATGCTTCAGTCGTGCCAAAATAAAAACTCTAAAAATATTAACTGGTTAAAAAAGGGGAGCCCATTCAATTGCCAATATTGGCAAAAAGCAATTGCCTTATTTCGCAAATTGCCTCATAATTGCCAAATGAGGCAAAACCATAACTAACCTTAATAATCTCATTCAGACGGCTGCAAAAGTAATGGAGGACTTCGATGTAATCAGGGTGGATTTTAGAGGTTGAGTGTCTGCTGGATCGGTTTGTCGAAACTATTCTTACACTTTTGCTTTTTCCATGCCTTATCTTATATCTCCCTTTACTCCCTGTGAGGTGGCAAAAAGAGTTCGGTTTTGGGAGAATGGATAACGGCAGTGATATGCATTATCGCGTGGGTTATTGGCGACCCTATCGGATTTGCCGTTACCAATGTTGGAACAGAAATAATGGTGTTTCCTATATTGGGCTGGATTATCATCCTCGACCTGAAATCTGAATAGCCTAAATGATAGGCTGTGGTAACCACAAGAATGAAAAGCCATGCCAGAAAACCAAATGCTATTTTCTTCCCCAATGGTTTCTTGCCAACATCGAAAGCTCGCCAGGTGGCAATCCAAGGAAACGATGATAGGAGCAAACCATCAATCAGTCCATAAACCAGTCCTCTCCAGAATATCAACCAAACCAAATAAGCCCCGGTGAATCTTTCGGTCTCTGGCCTTGATAAGACATTCTGCACCATCAAGGCTCCAAAGATTAATCCAAGCAAGACACTCCAAACCAATCTCTTGGAATACCATTCTTTGATATTTAACTTTGTTTTCCTAATATAGATAGAAAAGAATATTATGATGATTCCGAAATAGACCAGATAATACAAGTCAATGGGCAGAGTCAGTAAATCACCAAAAATGAAAGAAGAACCG
>Ga0214473_10005979_pt1 | contig 14558 bp, 13 predicted proteins | sample RVTome_7_FD_203509 | JGI IMG/M metagenome (GOLD analysis project Ga0214473, IMG submission 203509) | Soil microbial communities from uranium-contaminated site in the Upper Colorado River Basin, Wyoming, United States - RVT98D197 | ecosystem: Environmental > Terrestrial > Soil > Contaminated >... | reverse complement strand
CGACCCGTCGTCGGTGGTGACGATCAGCTCGTCGCTGCAGGCGCGGAACCGGTCCTCCCAGAAAACCAGGTCGCGGGATCGAAAACCGATGATCGAAATGGTGGAGTTGCCGGCCACCTTGTGGCCGCGCAGCTGCGGGAAGATCGGTGCGACGCCGAGACCACCGCCGACGAAGACCACCCGTCCGGCGGGGTGGATCTCGCTCGGCACGCCGAGCGGCCCGATGAAATCGAGGATTTCGGATCCCTCGGGGAGGGCCATCATCTGGAAGGTCGTCTTGCCGACCGCCTGGATGACCACGGTGACGGTCCCGCGGTCGCGGTCGAAGTCGGCGACGGTCAACGGGATCCGCTCGCCGGTCTCGTCGACCCGGACCATCAGGAAGTGTCCCGGCTGCGCCGCCCGCGCCACATCGGGCGCCTCCACCTCCCACAGAAACGTCGCCGGTCCGAACTGCTCGCGCTTCAGGATCCGATACACGCCGTTCCCCCTCTCCGGTGCGTCCCTCTCCCTGTTCAACCTGACCCGATGCGCCATCTGGCGCAGCAAGTGGGCAGTCTTCGGCCCCGAATACCGCTCCGGCAGCCCCTCCGAGACGGATGCGGGGCAACCGATCGGGTCAGGGTCCTAGGGATAGGCAAACGCCGTGCCGCGGAATGGGGAGCGGGTGGCTCAGGGCTTTCTTGGACGGTACCGGACGTTCGGGAGATCCTTGAAGTCGCAGTCCTGCGTCCAGAGGGTGGCGTTGAATGAACGGGTGGTGGCGAGGACGATGCTGTCGGCCAGCGGAAGACGATGCTGGATGCTGAGACGGGCGGCGGCCAGGGCGAGCGGCGCGTCGAGATCGACCACGATCCCCTGTTTCATGGAAGCGGCCGCCTGAAGCGCGTCGTTCTCGCTGCGGATCTGGTGGATCTTCTTGAAGACTTCGAACAGGCAGAGAGTCGGCACGACCAGCCGGCGGGTTTCCTCCACCGCCTTCGCGAAGAATGTCGCGTTCGGGCCGTTGGCGAAATACTCGAGCCAGGCGCTGGAATCCACCACGTTCACGGCCGATCGTCCTCGCGATCGATGTCGGTGTCGATCCCCGCGAGAAAGCCGCGCATCTGGCGGATCGGACGCACCGGGATCAGTTGGATCCGGCCGTTGTCCACCAGGACCTCGAACTTCTGGCCGGGCGCCAGCGCGAGCTTCTCCCGGGCTTCCTTCGGGATCACGATTTGAAACTTCGAAGACACCGTCACTCTCGGCATGGGGGCGGTCGATCCAGTATTCGCTTTACAGGGAACATATCGATCGAATAAGGGAAAGTCAAGCGGTTATTTCAGCCCGGTGACCAGGTAGAGCTCCGAGAGGGTCTGCTGGAACGAGTAGGCGTAGGTTCGCCCATCTGGGGTCATGACCAGCGACCCCAATGTGCCGACGCCGGCCCGATCGTGCGGCGCCAGTTCCTTCCAGAGGGTGCGTTGCCCCGACAGCACGTCCAGGCGGAAGACCGGGGTGGGGATTTGCCCCGGACGCAAGACGAACAGGGCCCGGCCGTCGGCGGTCCAGCGGACGATCCGATCGCCGGGTTCAATGCCGGGGATGGGGCGTGGTTCACCTCCGGCCAGCGGCAGAAGCACGAGCCGTCCCTCCGGGTCGATCGCCACCACGGCCGAGCCATTGGGTGAGATCGACTTGGACTGCTCGGTCAGGGTGAATCCCTCGGGACTCAGCGGCGCGGGTTCGCCGCCCTCGGCTTCGAGGATGTAGAGGCGGAACCCCTTGCCGGGCTCGGCGGCGGAGAGGAGGACGCGGTCCCCGCCGGGGAACCATTCCGCCCAACCGAGGGTTGCGAATTTCCCGCCGGCGAGCGTGGCCGGCTTGCCGGCGCCGGTCGGGATCACCATCAACCCCGAAGGGTGCATGGCCAGCGTCCACTGTCCATCGGGAGACAGCGTCGCCGGAACTCCCTCGCCGAGCCTGACCGCCGGCGATCCATCCATCCGCCGGAGGAAGACGAGTGAGCGGTCCTCGAGATCGCGGAATAGGAGACTCTTGCCGTCGGGCGAGAGATCCGCGGGCAGTGTCGACTGCAACCAGGAGAGATCGATTTCCTCCCCTCCTTCCGGGGGCAGACCCGCGGCGGGCCTGCGATTCGACACGGAGGTCATGAGGGCCCGTCCGTCGGGCGCGACGTCGTGGATCTCGTTGAAGCCCGGTGATGACGCCAGGGAGCGCTCGCTTCCTTGGAGATCGACGGCGAAAAGCGCGCTGGTCACCGAGCTCTCCGAGGCTTCCAACCAGATCTCCCGTCCATCGGGAGACCATGCGAGGAACCACCAGTCGCGAAACTGCCGGCCCTCGAACCGCTTCTTCCCGGCCCGGTCCACGACGACGACGCTCGACCCAAGCCCGAATCCCCGCCCCTCGAAAAAGGCCACATGCTCCCCATCGGGGGAGACTCTCGGGTTGGCAATTACTTCGGCGGTCTCGTAGATACGCCTGCCCGCGGGAAATTCGAGGACATGCTGGCCGCCGATCCGCCTGACCACGGCGATATTCTTGCCGTCGGGGGCCCAGTCGGCGTAGGCCACATTCTCGAGCAGGTCACGCGGCGCCCCTCCGCCCAGCGACGCCACCGCCAGCGTCCCCGATCTGAAGTACCAGTTGTTGGCCACTCGGGGGTTCCTGAGGATCGCCAGCTCGCCGGTGCGCGACACCGATTGGATTTCGCAGTTCTGCAGACCGAGCGGCAGCGATTCGGGGCTCCCCGGGCGGACCTGGAATATCTCCAGCGGCCGGCCGTTCCAGGCGGCGCTATAGATGATCGTCTGGCCGTCGGGGGCGAACCGGGCCGCCGAGATCCAGCCACGCTGAAAGGTCAGCTTCTGGTAAACAGGAGGAGCGGCCGCGGGGGCAGGGGCTGCCAATTTCCCGATGGCGAACCCGGCGATCGCGATCGCCGCGACCCCGGCCGAGATGGCAAGGCGGCTCCACCAACCCGCGCCCCGGCGGGCGCCGACCTGCGCCTGCACCCCGGCCGACGGCGTGCTGCTCCCGGCGATCGACTCGAGATCGAACGCCACGTCGCGGGCCGACTGAAACCTCTCCTCCGGCTGCTTTTCCAGGCAGTGCAGGACGATCCGTTCAAGGGCTGCCGGGATCGTCCGGTTGGTCGCCGCGAGGGACGGGGGATCCTCCTTGAGGATGGCGTTCAACGTCTCGACGGCGGAGTCGCCGTGGAACGCCCGCCGCCCCGACAGCGTCTCGTGCAGGATCGCTCCCAGGGCGAAGATGTCGGACCGGTGGTCGGTTGGCAGGCCACGCACCTGCTCGGGGGACATGTAGCCGACCGTTCCGAGGACGGTCCCCGGCGCGGTCGGGGCGGCCGGGGTGGTCGGCAGATTGGTGAAGCCGGATCCGGACAGATTGTCTTGCGTCAGCTTGGCGAGACCGAAGTCGAGGATCTTGACCCGACCATCGTGGGTGACGAACAGGTTCTCCGGCTTCAGGTCGCGGTGGACGATCCCCTTGGCGTGGGCCGCCGCCAGACCGCGCGCCACCTGGGCGGCGCAATCAACGGCCTTGCGGAGGGGAAACGCTCCATCGGCGAGACGCTCGCGCAGAGTCTGCCCCTCGAGCAGTTCCGACACGACGTAGGGGGATCCACCCTGGGTGCCGATGTCGAAGATGGCGAGGATGTTGGGATGGTTGAGAAGCCCCGTGGCGCGGGCCTCCTGCTCGAAGCGCTGCAAGCGCGCCGAGTCGTGGGAAAAGTCGGCGGGGAGGACCTTGATCGCGACCTCGCGCCCCAGACGGGTATCCCTCGCCCGGTAGACCTCTCCCATCCCGCCGGAGCCGAGCGGCGCGACGATCTCGTAAGGGCCAAGACGGGTGCCGGTGCTCAACGTCATCGAGGTGTCGTGATCCGAAATTCCGCGGTGCCGACCGGATCTCTCCAATCCCCCCAGGACCCGGTCCTGAAGTTGGCGGCATGATAGCGCAGTGGGGCGTCAGTGCGGTCAAAGCGGAGCCGACGTTATAATGCCGGCAATGAGCCGAACGCACGCCGTGCTCGCGGCCGATACGACGGTCGAGGCCGAGCGCATCCTGGTTGAACGCTGGCGGCGCATGACGCCGCCCGAAAAGGCGCGCGCGGTGACCGAGATCAGCCGGGCTGTGCAGGAGTTGTCGCTGGCGGGTCTCCGGATCCGTCATCCGGGTGCGTCGGAGCGGGAATGTCTGTTGCGTCTGGCTGCCCTGAAGCTCGGCCGCGATCTCGCCTGCGAGATCTATCCTGAAGCGGCCGCGTTGTTCGGCCGTTGATGGTGGTCTCCGATCCCGTCCGCATCGCCCTGATCGTCGCGCTGGGTGGCGAGTTCCATGCCGACACCGACTCGCTTCGTCGTGCGGTCCGCGAACATGCCAGCGCCAACGTGATTCACCTTACGACGTCGACGAAGCCGGAGGACATCCTTCTCCGGAAGCTGCGCTGGTACCGTCTGGGAAACGAGATCTCCGACCGCCAGTGGCGCGACATCCTGGGGATCGTGCTGACACAGGAAGGTCGGATGGATGACCCATACCTTGAGCGTGGCGCGCAGGTCCTCGGCGTCTCGGATCTGCTCGCTCGTGCGTTGTCCGAGGCGGGAGGCAAGTAGGTCGGTAGCCGGAGGCTACGGCCGCCCGTGCGCCCCGGTCCCATGTCCGTGGCGGCTGATCGCCAGGCGGAAGATGCCGAGTGACAACGCGAGGACCCCGATCATCGTGGCGATCGGGCCGCCGAGCGGCGACTGCAGGAAGGACGTGAGGGCCCGCCCGGTGGCGGCCGTCACCTCGAGACCGCGCGACATCGAGTCGAGAACGGCGCTTTGGGCGGCGGGGGTGGCGGGCGCAGCGGCGGCGCCGGTGGTCAGCAAGGCCGGGACGAGGGCGACGACCACCCACCCGATCATCCCGACGCCGAACAGCAGGAAGCCGCCGAGGATCCACCATTCCCAGGGGCCCATCGGATCGCCCTTGGCGACGGCGTCGGCGGCGGGCCCGGCTGCCGCGCGACCGCGCGCGCCGCGGCGCGACTCCGCCAGCCCCATGCCGGCGACGATCCCGAGGATGACGCGATCCTCCATCTCGTCCGGGGCTTCGATCAGAGGTTCGGACCGCAGAAGACCGTCCATCCGCAGCGCCTGCGCGTGAGCGGCGCGGCAGGCGGCGCATGTTTCGAGGTGCGATCGCAGTCGTGCCGCCTGCGTGGCGGACAGGGTCCCGTCCACGTCACTCCAGACGGCGCGCCGCCAGCGGCGGCAGGTCCAGCGGCCGATCATGACCGCACCTCGCGCCGGGCCGCGTCGCCCGGGGCGTTCGGGGGGACGATCGCCGCCGCGGCGGATGCCTCCCTGGCGGCTGCCGCGCCGCCCGCCGCTTCCTGCCACAGCCGGAGCAGCATCTCGCGTCCGCGGAACAGGCGGCTCTTGAGGGTGCCGGTCGAGACGTTCAGCGCCTTCGCGGCCTCCTCGACCGATCTCTCTTGAAGGTAGAAGATGGTCAGGGTCTCGCGGAACGGCGACGGCAGCTGCGCCACCAGGCGCCGGACGCGGCGCGCCTGCTGGGCCGACGCCGCCCCCGCTTCAGGGCCCTCGGCGGTGTCGGGCAACTCGACCGGCGGCCGGTCCTCGTCGGCGACCGCATCGATCGACTCGGCGGGCCGCGGCAGCCTGGAGAGATGGCGGTGGAAGGTGTTCAGCGCGACCCGGGTCATCCAGGTGGTGAATGCCGAGTCGCCGCGGAACGACGGCAGCCCCCGGTAAATCCGGATGAAAGCTTCCTGCGCCATGTCCTCGGCCTCGGCCCGGTTCCTCACCAGCCGCAGGGCCAGTGAGAAAATACGCGACTGGTGATTCTGAACCAGGAGACGGAATGCATCGAGATCCCCTGAGCGGGCGGCCCGGACCAGTTCGTCGTCAGCGGGTTCTCGTGACATCGGTGGCACTCCGGGCACCATCGCCCGCCTGACCTGATTGGATACCGGTCGCCTCGCCCTGGTTCCCGGGTCCGGGGGGGCTTGGACCCGGCGCCCGGAATGCCGACAGGGTAGCACGCCGGCCGGAGCGTCAAGCGAGGCCCGCAGCCCTGAAGTCTCCCCGGAGGCGGGTGGCGGGCGGCAGCGTGGCGCGGCTCCGCGCTCGCCGCGCGGGGCGTCGGGTGCCTTCCTAATCCGCATGGCGCGGCTCGAGGTCGCCTCGCCGCGCTGCCGCCCGCCACGCACCCCCCAGGGAATTCCCCGGCCACGAACTCCCCCCACCCCGGGGCCCCGCGCCTCTCTTCGTCGATCGCCGGTGCTGCGCGACCTTGGCAACCCCTGACCAAAGAGTCGGCATCCCGGACTGTTGCCGGGAACCTGGACGGCGGGCGGTGTGTCTAAGGGGCTGGAAGGCGGCCGACCGGCCCGTCGGGAGTCCCGGCGGCCGCTCCCGAGACGACGGCAATCGGAGGTGGATGATGGATGAGCTGGCAGGCGTTTTCGCGGTGATGATCCCCATTGTGGGATCGGTCGCGTTGTTCACCTTCCTGGCGATCGGCAGGGTCGCCGACAACCGGCGCATGCAGGAAGAGGCCCGCGCCAAGTACGAGTTCCTCAAGAAGATGGCCGAGGGGGGATCGTTCGATGTCCAGAAGTACATGGAATTCGAGCAGATCGAGGCAGCCGCGCGGCGGGCGCGGAAGATCGAGAACCTCAAGATCGGCGGGCTCATCCTGATCGCCGTCGGGCTCGCCCTGAGCCTCTTCCTTTACATGATCGACACCGACGGGGGCAACGTGGCCGCGGTCGGCGTGATGCCCGGCATGATCGGCCTGGCAATGTTCGCCGGCGCCTGGATGATGTCGCGCGGCACGCAGGGGACCTCCGGAAAACCGGCCTCGCGCGGCTAGCCTGTCCGGGTCTTGCGTCGGGCCGCGCGTCCGGACTGCGGTTCCGATCGCGGGGACGGCCGCCGGGAATCCGGCGGCCGTCCCGCCTCCCGGCCGCGATTCCCCGCCTTGCCCCGATCCGCGCCGCTCCTGTAGTCTTACCGCGCCATGCCCGATCAACTCCGCACCAACCGCCTGACGGGCGAGACCAGTCCGTATCTCCGGCAACACCGGCACAACCCGGTCGACTGGTACCCCTGGGGCGAGGAGGCGCTGGCGCGCGCCCGGGCCGAGGACCGGCCGATCTTCCTGTCGATCGGCTACTCGGCGTGTCACTGGTGTCACGTGATGGAGCGGGAATCGTTCGAGGACCCGCGGCTCGCGGCGGTGATGAACGAGCGGTTCGTCAACATCAAGGTGGACCGGGAGGAGCGCCCCGATCTGGACGACATCTACATGGCGGCGACCCAGATGCTCAGCGGGCAGGGGGGGTGGCCGAACTCGATCTTCCTGACCCCCGACCTGAAGCCGTTCTTCGCCGGCACCTATTTCCCGCCGGAGCCGCGCTGGGGGCGGCCGTCGTTCGAGCAGGTGCTCATGGGCGTGTCGGACGCGTACCGCCAGCGCCGCGGCGACATCACGAAGGTCGCCGACGAAGTCACGGAACAGATCCGGAAGATGGCCGACATCGCGCCGTCGGCCGAGGCCCTGGGCGCGTCGGTGCTGAACCGGGCGTTCGGCGATCTCTCGGGGCGATTCGACGCCAGGGACGGCGGCTTCGGCGGCGCGCCCAAGTTCCCGCACAGCACGGACCTGTCGTTCCTGCTGCGCTACTTCCGGCGCACCGGCAATCCCGAGGCGCTGCGGATGGCGGTCATCAGCCTCGACCGGATGGCGCTGGGCGGGATCCGGGACCACCTGGGCGGCGGCTTCCACCGCTACTCGGTGGACGCGCAGTGGCTGGTGCCGCACTTCGAGAAGATGCTGTACGACAACGCGCTGCTGGCGCGCGCCTACCTCGAGGCGGCGGTCTGCGTCGCCGGCCAGCCCGTCTCGCACGCGTTGCCGGCGGGCGGACGCGAGACGGCGTCGTTCTATCGCGGCGTGGCGCGCGACACGCTCGACTGGGTGCTGCGCGAGATGACGGCCCCGGACGGCGGCTTCCATGCGAGTCTCGACGCGGACAGCGAGGGGGAGGAGGGGAAGTCCTTCGTCTGGACCCCGAAGGAGATCGCCGAGGTCGTCGGACAGCAGGAGGCGGCGCTGTTCTGCTCCGTGTACGGCGTGACCGCGGAGGGAAACTTCGAGCACGGCCACAGCATCCTGCACCTGAGGAAGACGATCGACGCGATGGCAGACGAACTGCGCACCGACCCGGCCGAGATGCGGCTGCGGCTCGCCTCCTGCCGGTCACGCCTGCTGCAGGCGCGCGACCGGCGGCCGCGGCCGGGGCGGGACGACAAGATCCTGGCCGACTGGAACGGCCTGATGATCGGGGCCTTTGCAGTGGGCGCGCGGACCCTCGACGATTCGCGTTACGCCGAGGCGGCGGTGCGCGCGGCCCGCTTCGTCCTCGACCGGATGCGGCCGGACGGGCGCCTGCGGCATGCCTCCATGGACGGCCGGGTCCGGCACGCGGCGCTGCTCCCCGACTACGCGCACCTGATCGCCGCCTGTCTCGACCTCTACGAGACGACCTTCGAGGTGCACTGGGTGGAGGAGGCGCGCGGGCTGGCGACGCGGATGCTGGATCTGTTCTGGGACGATCGCCAGGGGGGGTTCCTGCTGACGCCGCGCGACCACGAGGCGATCCTCGCCCGGCCGCGCGAGAACAGCGACGGGGCGACGCCGTCGGGTGTCGCCGTGGCGGCGCTGGCGCTGCCGCGGCTGGCGATCCTGACCGGCGAGGACGATTTCCGCCACAAAGCGGAGGCGACGCTCCGTCTGTATCGCGATCGGATGGAGCGCTTCCCCTCCGCGTTCGGCATGATGCTCTGCGCCCTCGACCAGCACGTCGGGCGGCAGCGGCAGATCGTCCTGGCGGGACGCAACGCCGCCGCCGGACTGCAGAACCTGGTGCGCGGCGTGCGGGAGCGCTTCGACCCGAACGCCCTCGTCCTCCTCGCCGACCCGTCCGACGCGGAGGCCGCCAGGACGATCCCCCTTCTGGCGGGCAAGACGGCCCCCGCGGACGGTCCCGTCGCCTACGTCTGCGAGAACGGTACCTGCGCCCCCCCGGTCGCCACGTCGCAGGAAATCCCCGTCTGACGGAATAAATCCTCTGTTTTCGGTTCACAGATTGGTACGGAATGCACAGCAAAACATGACGGTACTTGACAGGGATGTCTCTTAGGCGTAATTTCCGCGCCATCTCTTTCCCTTTCCAGCAAGAGTCGGGTGGCCCGGGACCGGAAGGGGCTGACGCGGGAGTCAGGGGTGACGTACCGGCAGGCATGTGCCTGCAGCCGGGTCGCCGCAACGTTGTTTCGTTCGTGAGGTGCGTGCATGGCGCGAGGGACGATTGCCAAGGTCATCCGCGATCGCGGCTTCGGATTCATCCGGGGCAACGACGGGAAGGAAGTCTTCTTCCACCGCTCCGGGCTCATCGGCCTGAGCTTCGACGATCTCGAACAGGGCGCAACGGTGGACTTCGAAGTCGAGAAGGGTCCGAAGGGATTGCGGGCCAACAATGTCCGCAATGCGTCGGGCGCCAGCGCCGAGACGGCCTGAACCCGCCGGGCGTCGACACGCCCAGCTGCTGGCCGGGGAATAGCATCGCCGCCGCCCCGGCCGTTCGTCCTCCCGCTCCCGTCACGCCGCCCGCAACCGTGACCTGCCTTCATCACGCCGCATGACACGCTCCGGGTCGTCCCGCGGAAAGCCCCCGCGCCCGCGCCAGGCCGCAGATGCGCCGCGTCCCCGGCGGCTCAAGCTCGCCGGGCACCTGATCGACTCCGGGCTGATGTCGCGCTGTCTCAATGTCGTCGTCGAGAACGGCGGCGCCTACGACCTGCACCGCTTCGACATCGGCCGCACCGTACACGATTTCTCGACGGCCGAGTTCTCGGTGACCGCCCCCGACCCGCAGCGCCTCGATCTGATCCTCGGCAACCTGACCTCGATCGGCTGCCACCTCCTCGACGAGCGCGACGCGCTCCTGAAGCCATCGGAGGCCGACGGCACCGTGCCGGACGATTTCTACTCGACGACCAACCATCGCACCGTCGTGCGCGTCGCCGGCGGGGAACTCAAGGTCGAGGAGCAGCGGATGGACGGTGGCGTGGTCGTCAGGGACGGGCGCGCCGTCTGCACGAAGCTGCGCGACGTGCGTCGCGGCGACCAAGTCGTCTGCGGCCACGACGGCGTGGACGTCTTCCCCCTGTTCAAGGACCGCGAGAAGCAGGACTTCGTCTTCATGGCGAGCGATGTCTCGTCCGAGAAGCGTGTCGAGATCACCGTCGCCGGCATCGCCGCCCTCATCCGCGACGTCCGCAAACGCCGCGGCCGCCTGGTCGCGGTCCCGGGACCGGTCGTGGTGCACACCGGCGGCGGGGAACACCTCGGCCGGATGATCCGGGCCGGTTACTTCGACGCGGTGCTGGGGGGCAACGCCCTGGCGGTGCACGACATCGAGCGGGCGCTGTACGGGACCTCGCTCGGCGTCAACCTCGACACCGGCATCCCGGTCATGGAAGGGCACAAGAACCACATGCGGGCGATCAACGCCATCCGCCGCCGCGGCTCGATCGCGCGGGCCGTCGAAACCGGCGCCCTGAAGTCGGGCGTGATGTACGAGTGCGTCAGCAACCGGGTGCCGTTCGTTCTCGCCGGCAGCATCCGCGATGACGGCCCGATGCCCGACACGATCATGGACCTGGTGCGGGCCCAGGACGAGTACGCCCGGCTTCTGAAGGACGCCGAGGTCGTGCTGCTCCTCGGGTCGATGCTGCACGCCATCGGCGTCGGCAACATGATCCCGGCCTGGGTCAAGACCATCTGCGTCGACATCAATCCCGCCGTCGTCACCAAGCTCTCCGACCGTGGTTCCGCCCAGGCGATCGGTGTCGTCACCGACGTCGGCCTGTTCCTGCGGCTCCTGGCCGACGAACTCGCGCCGCGGACCTGATCGCCCGCCGCGCCGGGATCATCCGGGGGACCTGTCATGGAGGCGCTGTTCCGCTGGATCGGCATCCTGTTCGTGCTGTTCCTGGTCCTGCGGGTGTCGCTGGCGCGGCGCGGAAAATCATTCGGCCTCGGCGCCGGTCCGACGCTGCTGAACCTCGTGACGGGCGGGCTCGCGGGGCTGATCCTGCCGACCTGGGCCGGTGTCCGGGGAGGCCCCGCCGCCGGCGCTCAGCCGATGAGGTACGGCTCGTGCGACACGGCGACGCCGGCGCGGCGGCCCTGCCGCCGCAGGGCGAAGGCGAGGATGAACGGGCCGACGCGGCCGAAGAACATCGCCGCCACGAGGACCAGATGCGCGGAGGACGGCAGGCCCGCGGTGATCCCTCGGCTCAGACCGACGGTGCCGACGGCGGAAGCCGATTCGAACCAGATCCCCCCGATCGCGGCGGCGGTGATCCAGGAGACGAGAACGCCGGAGGCGGCGAACACCGCGGGCACCGCCACCGCGACCGCCAGCGCGCGCCGGCGGTAGGCGGCGGCCTGGTCGCGCGCGGCGATCGCCCAGAAGGTCGTCGTCTTGATCCCTCCCGCGGTCGAACCCGGTGCGCCGCCGATGAGCATCAGCATGATGATCAACGCCGAACCGGCGAGGGTCAGCCCGCCGAGATCGGTGGTCTGGAATCCGGCGGTGCGCGAGGAGACCGACAGGAACAGCGCGTTCAGCAGACGCGTTCCCTCGGGACAGACGGCGAGCGCGTGATCGCGTTCGAGGATCCAGATTCCCAGGCCGCCGGCGGGTACGAGGACGGCGATCGACAGCAGGGCGGCGCGCGACTGCGCCGTCAGACGCGCCCGGACCAGGTCCCACAGTGTCCCGAAGCCGAGACCGCCGGCGATGATCAGGCTGGCGACGATGCCGAGCGTCGCCGGATCGTCACGGTAGCCATACAACTGGTCGGAGAACGCCGAGAACCCGGCGTTGCAGAAGGCGGAGACCGAGTGAAAGATCGCCTGCCAGGCCTGGCGCATGACGTGGCCATCGGGGTTCCACCAGGTCCGGAACAGGAGCAGGGCGCCGGCCGCCTCGATGACGGCGGTGAAGACCAGGGGGCGGACCAGCGCCGCCCGCACCTGGGGCAGGGCATCGGTCTCGGAGATCTCCACCAGGCTCCGGCGCTCGCGCGCCCCCAGCAGGCCGCCGCCGAGCAGCGCGACCGATCCGGTCAGCGTCAGGATCCCGAGACCGCCGAGCTGGATGGTCGCCAGGATCACCCCCTGGCCGAACGGCGACCAGTGCGTCGCCGTGTCGACGACGCTGAGACCGGTGACGCAGGCGGCCGAGGTCGCCGTGAACAGCGCCTGCACCCAGGTGACGCTCCGCCCCGGCGTGACGGCGCCGGGCGTCATCAGCAGCAGGGTCGAGAGTCCGATCAGGGCGGCGAAAGAAGTCCACAGCGCCGTGATCGCGCCGAACGGCAGCGCCAGGAGGGCGCGATGGAACCAGGGGGACTTCAGGACCACCAGGAACACGAGGTAGCACTGGATGGCCAGGACGTTGATCGCATCGAGCGTTTCGGCGGCGCCGTGGCCGGCGAGATAGCGGAACTCCGGCGAGTTCCGCAGGGACGCGGAGGCGATCAGTCCGAACACCAGCAGGAACATCAGGGCGTAGTCGAGACGGTGTTCCCTGAGGTGGCGGAACGGTTTGAGGGATACGGCCGGGCGCGCGCATTGCAGCAGGATGAACAGCAGCGCGCAGTCGGTCTGCACTTCGTGCCAGATCGCCGCGTGCCGCGGGTGCGGGAACCCGTACTCGACGAGCAGCCCGGCGAGCGCGACGAACGCGACCGCTCCCATGGCGAGGGTGATGTTGCGCTGGCGCCGCCGGGATCGGGCGGCCGCGTCGGGCGGCGGGCCGGGTTCTCCCGATCGCCCGTTCATCGCGGCGGGGCGGCTCCTGTCCCGGCGCCGGCGTCGGGCGGCGCAGTCACGCCGGCCGGCCTGATCGTCCGGCGCGTCAGGACGATGTGGTGCGGGATCCAGGCCTCTTCGCCGGCGTCGGTCAGGATCACGGTGTGCAGCAGATCGGTCCGCGCCACCGTGCCGCGCACGCCGTCCGCCTCCAGCCGCGAACCGACCGGCGCGGCGCGGCGGTAGGCGAGGAGGATGCCGGCCGCGATCTGGCGTGCCGCGGGCACCAGCGATGCCGCCACGACGATGAGGATCAGCAGCAGGGCGATCCCCATCGCCCGGCCCCCCTCGCCCGGGATGACCAGGGCCAGGAGCGCCACGGTGGCGAGACTGATCGTCACCTTGACGATCGCTTCGCTCAAGGTGACGGTGTCCGGTGCCAGGGCCCGCGTCGCGTCGAGCTCCTCGCGGCGGACGCGTCCGAACAGCAGGCCGGCGAAGCGCAGCGCCAGGCGCGCCGCGACGATGACGATCAGGGCGGCGATGAGCGGCGGCAGCCATTCCAGGGCCTTCTCGAGGGTCGCCACCAGGAGGTCGGTGACGAACGCCAGCATCCGCCAGGCATAGGCCCGGGTCTGCGGAAACTGGGCGAACAGGACGGCCAGCAGCGTGTAGGCGGCGACGAGGGAGAGGAGAATCCTGATCGCGCCGAGGGCCCGCAGGACGAGCCGGCGCAGGGCCGGGACACCGACGGCCGTGGTTCCCAGGATCGACAGGGCGGGCCAGGCGGCGTCCGGGGCACGCAGGATCCGCAGCTTGAGCCGATCGATCATCGCCAGTGCCACCCACAGGAAAACCAGGATCGCGGCGGCGTAGATCAGCTGCCGGATCCACCGGCCGAGCAGGAGCAGCGAGAAGGTCTCCTCTTTGTGAGTCCCCAGCGCGGCGCGGATGCGCCCCGCCCAGTCCGCCGCCAGGACCGTCGGAGAGATCCCGTCGATGGCGGCGTCCGCCGGGGTGACCTCGATGATCGCGTGGGGGCCGGCCTTGAGGATCAGGATCTCGCCCTGGGTCTCAATCCGGACCTGCTCCGGCCCGATCTGGGGATCGCGGGCCGCCAGCTGGAGTTTCCGGGTGGCGACGGCGGCGCGCTCCGCGGGCGTGATCGTGCCCAGGGGAGCCGACAGCGTGAAGACCTCGTCCCCTCCGAGACGGACGGTGGCGCGATCGCCGGGGGGTGCCGCGACCACCGGAACGAGCCCGCCGGCGACACACGCCAGCAGCGCGATCGAACCCCAGGATCGTCGTGGCCGGGATCGTCCTGCAGCGCGGGCGGCTCTCATGACGGCGCCGATTCTACCCCGCGCCGTGTTGAAGCGCAGGTAGAGACCGCGGCGGATGGGTCCCCTACTTTCCTTTCAGCACCATCGTCCAGGTGCCGGTCTTGCCGTAGTCCTGGCTCACCAGGACTCCGAGCGGGCCGGCGACGTAGACGATCCGGCCGTCGGCGCTGCACGCCACCGCCACGCCGCCGGTGTCGCCGCTCCAGCGGAGCTTGTCGCTGAAGTCGGCCTGGATCTTCTGGGCGTAAGTGTCGCCCGGCCCGGAGAGCGCCTGCAGGATGAAAA
>Ga0214473_10005977_pt1 | contig 14560 bp, 15 predicted proteins | sample RVTome_7_FD_203509 | JGI IMG/M metagenome (GOLD analysis project Ga0214473, IMG submission 203509) | Soil microbial communities from uranium-contaminated site in the Upper Colorado River Basin, Wyoming, United States - RVT98D197 | ecosystem: Environmental > Terrestrial > Soil > Contaminated >... | reverse complement strand
CCCGGTGACAACGTTATAGGCGCTACTTTTAATAAAGTCGGGATGATTAAGTTTAAGGCAACCAGAGTCGGCGCTGATACTACTTTAATGCAAATCGTCAAAATGGTCGAAGAAGCTCAAACTTCTTCAGCGCCAATCCAGCGCCTAGCCGATCAAATATCCGGCTATTTTGTTCCGGCGGTTATCTCGGTAGCCGTAATCGCCTTTTTTGGATGGTGGCTTATAGCCGGTAACTTTGCCGTTGCTATCTGGGCATTTGTTGCCGTTCTCATTATTTCTTGTCCTTGCGCTTTGGGTATTGCTACTCCGGCTAGTTTGATGGTTGGCGTCGGTAAAGGCGCTGAGTTAGGAATTTTAATCCGCGGCGGTCAGTACGTTGAGCGAATCGGAAAACTTTCTACCGTCATTTTTGATAAAACTGGAACGCTTACCAAGGGTGAGCCGACTCTAACAGATATCGTAACTCTTAACGGTAGCAACAAGGATGAAATCTTAAAATACGCCGCCATTGCTGAAAAAGGCTCTGAGCATCCGCTTGGTGAAGCCATAGTTCTAGCAGCCGAAGAGAATATTCCTGACCCGGATAAATTCGAGGCGGTTCCCGGACATGGTATCAAAGTAAAATATCAAGATAAGGAAATTCTTGTCGGCAACCGCAAGTTAATGAAGGAAAACAATTTGGAGATAGATTCACACGAAGAGAAGATTGCTACTTTAGAAGCTCAAGGCAAAACAACCATGTTTGTATCGGTTAACAATAAAGTACTGGGGCTGGTTTCGGTGGCCGATACCTTGAAAGCAGATTCTGTTAAAGCTGTAAATGAGCTAAAAGAGCTCGGCGTAAAAGTCATCATGCTCACCGGTGATAACGAAAGAACCGCTAAAGCAATTGCTAAAGAAGTTGGTATCGACAATATAATGGCTAATGTCCTTCCTTGGGAAAAAGCTAATGCTGTAAAAAGCCTTCAGGAAAAAGGAGAAATTGTGGCCATGGTAGGTGACGGAATAAATGACGCCCCTGCTCTAGCCCAATCTGACATCGGAATCGCTATCGGTAGCGGCTCTGATATTGCCAAGGAAACCGGCGGAATTATCCTGATTAGAAATAACATTCAAGACGTGGTAAACGGCATTAAACTCGGACGGGCTACAATGAAAAAAATCAAGCAAAACCTGTTCTTGTCGTTTTTCTATAATACTTCGGCAATTCCGATAGCTGCTTTTGGATTGCTTAACCCGATAATTGCCGCTGCCGCTATGGCTTTGAGCTCCTTATCGGTTGTAACTAATGCCGCTTTGCTGAAGAGATTTAAAATCCAAGAAAGTTAATCTCTTGTCTGTTTTGCGAGGACTACTCCAAATACCAGCACAGTGGCTAATGCGGCGAATTGAGCGTAGCTTATGCCGAAGGCCAGGATGTCACTTTCTCTCGTGAACTCCACGAAAAAGCGTATTAACGAGTAAATTATTATTACAACCGAGAAAAGAGCGCCGTCGTTCTTGAACTTTTTGCCCCAAACCATGATCAAACCGAAAGCAATAAAATCAAGAGCGCTTTCGTAAAGCTGGCTCGGGTGCCTGAAACCGGCCAACATCGGAAATTTAACCTTTAGAAAAAAATCCGTAATTTTGCCGTAGGCATCGCCGTTCAAAAAGCAACCGATACGGCCGATAGCTTGGCCTATTAAAAGAGAAGGCGCAAATACATCGGCCACTTGGGCAAAGGAGAGTTTGTGGTAGCGGCAGAAAGAATAGGCCGCAATAAAACCGCCGAGAATAGCTCCTTGAATCGCTAAACCGCCGGCCTGAATCATAAAAATTTCAACCGGATTGCTAATGAAATACGGAAGTTCCGTTAATACATAAATAAGGCGGGCCCCGAATAGGCCTGACAATAATAAGTAAAAAGCCAGGTTGAGAATTTTCTCGCCGTCAATTCCTTTCTGCTTGGCAGAGCGGTTGGCAAAATACAAGCCGACGAGGATGCCACTGGCAACGAAAACTCCCCAGCTCCTAATAGCTAGTGGTCCAATATGAAAAAGTACCGGCTTCATAATCAAAGCATAACGTCATCAAGCATAAAGTCAAGAAATGAAAAAAGCTCCGGAAAATCCGAAGCCTTTCTCATTAGCTATAGTTGCAAAGTTTAAGATTACTCGCCGGAAACGGCTACCACATCTGTCGCTTGGGGACCGCGTTCGCCTTCTGTAATCTCGAACTCAACTTTTTGGCCTTCTTCTAGTGTTTTGAAGCCTTCGTTTTTAATGGCTGAAAAATGAACGAAAACATCATCGCCATCTTCACGCTCAATAAAACCGTAGCCTTTTTCCGCACTAAACCATTTAACTGTTCCTGTTGCCAATAACAAACCTCCTTCTACAAACTAGAAAAATACTAACATAGCAAGCAGGTAATGTAAACAATTAGCGATTATCAATTGGCGATTAGTGGTTAGTGCCGAGGGTGGCGCCGGAAGGAGGGCTCCGCACCGGGCCCTACAATGTACGGGCAACAGTAAAAACTTTCGTATTTAACCCGGCCGCTGCCAAAGCCCGGGCAGCCTCCTTTAAGGTGGCTCCGCTCGTGAAAATATCATCCACTATCATAACCGGGCCTTTAAGCTCGATATTTCTCTTTGCCTTAAAGGCACCTTTCAAATTTTCTTGACGGGCACAGGCCTCAAGAGCCGCCTGATCCTTGACTTTCTTTTGAAAATCCAGCGTATCAACAAGCGGGATTTTAAGGTGATGAGAGAGACTTTTAGCAATGAGCTCGCTGGAATTATGTCCCCGGCTGAACTTCTTCCAGGCGGTAGTAGGAATAAAGGTGAAAGCGCAAACGGCAAAAAAATCGGGCTCTATCTCTTTTATAGCCATCTTGGCCAAGGAGTCAGCCAAAGCAAAGCCGCTTTCAAGTTTAAGAGACAGCAAGAAGTCTTTGGCTGCTCCTTCATAGGAAAGTAAAGACCGGCCTTCACGAAAACGAAAACCCTTACCCCGGCATTGGCGGCAGGTATTCACTTCCAAAATAGTCGGATAACCGCACTTTAAACAATGGGTGGGACCAATGAATTTAAAGGAGGAAGCGCAATTTTGGCAAACCGCATTCGATGAAGGCTTGCCGCAACTAAAACAACTTTTCGGAATTAACAAATCAACAACCACTTTAACCGGATTCAACATGAGCTCAATTCATTTAGTTATTAACTAGTTTACTCGTTTACTTGAAAAAGCCAATAATCCCCAGCCAACTTTTATGTTATATTTACAACATCAAATAAAGTCCGGCGAAGAAGTCGCTTACCATTGAGGAGGATTTATGAGCTGGGGCCTTAAGAACCGTCTCTCAAGAATAATAAAACCACAAACGCAGAAAACCGTTATGCTGGCTGTTGACCATGGTTACTTTTTAGGACCGACAACAGGCCTTGAAGATGCTGCAAAAACCATTAAACCGCTTTTACCGCATGCCGACGCTTTAATGCCTACCCGGGGAATCCTTCGTACTTGCGTCGAGGTTGAAGCCGATACCCCTATTGTTCTCAGGGTTTCCGGCGGAAACAGCATTGTCGGACAAGACTTGTCTAATGAAGGCCTAACGGTCTCGATGGAAGATGCCATTCGGCTAAATGTCAGTGCTGTGGCCTTGTCTATTTATGTCGGCTCTAAATATGAAAAGCGAACTCTTCTGAACCTGGCAAAACTTGTAGACGAAGGAGAACGCTACGGAATTCCTGTTCTTGCCGTTACCGCTGTAGGTAAGGAAATGAGTAGGGATGCCCGTTACCTTGGCTTGGCTTGCCGGATTGCCGCTGAAATCGGAGCTCATTTTGTAAAAACTTATTATTGCGAAGGCTTCGACAAAATGGCGGCAAGCATCCCTGTACCGTTAGTTATGGCCGGAGGTAAGAAACTGCCTGAAAAAGAGGCGTTAAAGCTGACCTATGATGCAATTGCAAATGGCGCCAGCGGTGTCGACATGGGAAGAAATATTTTTCAGTCCGATAACCCTGTCGGGATGATTAAGGCAGTAAAAGCGATTGTCCACGAAGGCTCATCGGTAGATGATGCTTTTGGGATTTACCAAGGTGAAAAAGTAAGAGTATAGAAAATCCATTGAGAGTAGCGGTTTACTACAATAACAACGATGTCCGGGTTGAAGAAAGGCCCATTCCCTCTTTAAGTCAAGGTGAAATGCTGGTTAAAGTAAAAGCCAGCGGTATTTGCGGAACAGACACTATGGAGTGGTATCGTCTTAAAAAAGCTCCATTGGTGCTCGGCCATGAGATAACCGGCGATATTGCCGAAATCGCACCCGGGGTAACGGATTTTAAGGTTGGCCAGCGGGTTTTCGTATCTCATCATGTTCCCTGTGATACTTGCCACTATTGCCTTGCCGGCTACCATACGGCCTGTCATACCCTTCATACCACCAATTATGACCCGGGCGGTTTTTCCGAGTTTATTAGAATTCCAAAAATCAATATAGAAAAAGGGACTTATATCCTGCCTGAAGATATTTCTTACGAGGAAGGCACTTTTATCGAACCGTTAGCATGCGTCTGCCGCGCTCAAAGAATTGCCAAGATTAAGCCGGGAAGCACCGTGCTTATCCTTGGCAGCGGCATCTCGGGAATCCTTCATGCAAAGCTGGCAAAAGCAAATGGTGCCGGCAAAATAATAACAACTGACATAAGCGGGTGGCGGCTTGAATTTGCCGAAAAACAAGGGGCGCTAGCCTTAAAAGCAACAGACGATATTGCCGCAAAACTAAAAGAAATAAACAACGGTCATCTTGCCGACTACGTCATTGTTTGCACTGGAGCTACCTCGGCCGCACATCAATCCTTAGACTATATTGATAACGGGGCAACCGTTATCTTCTTTGCGCCGCCGGCACCGGAAGTAAAACTGCCTTTACCTATTGCCGAGCTTTGGCGAAAAGAGGTTACCTTGCTCACCTCTTACGGAGCAGCGCCAAAAGACCTGGAAGAAGCGCTTCGATTGATTAGAAACCGCACTGTCGAAGTAACCGACATGATAACCCACCGGCTTGGTTTAGATGAGATTGCTGCTGGATTTAAACTGGTGGCTGAGGCCGATAAGTCGATGAAAGTAATTGTCCAACCCCAAAGATAGTGCCAATCACTATTCATCAACCGCCAATTATCTCAACAATAACTGCGTTAACGGAACGGTAACCGCACTGGCGATTGTAAGAATAAAAATGGCGCTTGACAAGAACTCGGCGTCGAGCCCGTATTTTAGGCCGAAAACCAGGCTCAGAAGAGCCGGCGGCATAGAAGCGCCAAGAACGCTTGTCTCAACCGAAAGAGAATCCAGTTGAAAGATTCTTGCCAGTAATAGAACGATAAGGGGAGAAAGAACCAGCTTTAAAATAAAAGTTAAACTTAGGAGTGGAATGTAACGCTTGGCCTCCTTTACCGGCTCCAATGATAAGCCAACCGATATCAGGATCAACCCGACGGTCACAGCCGCTACGATATCAACTGTGCGCATTATTACCTCGGGCACAGCAAAAGGTTTAAGGATGAAACCCAGAACCAATCCATAGATAGGCGGAAATGAAAACAGCTGTCTGAGGATGGAGGGTTTTTCAGCGCTCTCCCCGAAGACAGAGCAAATATAAAGTCCGATAGTTAGAATAACGATAACCGTTCCAAATATGTCATAAAAAATGCCGCGCACCAAACCGGCGTTGCCGTGAAGAGAAATCAGCAAAGGATAGGCGATATAGCCGGTGTTTCCTATCGCCGCTACCAGCATAAATGTTCCGGCCAATTGGGGCTCGAGTTTAAGAAAACGGCTAAGGAAAAAAGCAATCGCCATTACAAGGGCAGTAGTCAGCAAAGCAATTACCGCAACAAAATAAAGTTTACCTTCTAAATCCGCCCGGTAAATTCCCTTAAATATGAGGGCCGGCAGAGTAAGGTAAATAATAACGTTGTTTAAAATAGGCGCTTGCTCTTGTTTAAGAATTCCTAATTTTTTGGCCGAGTAGCCGAGGAGAAAGACCAGGACGACACTGGCTATGATTGAGAGCAGTTCGAAGTTAAACATCAGCTCAACTTTTTGAGATTAGCGCCCAGAGGCGGCTTGATGACGCCTTTTTCGGTAATAATGCCGGTTATTAGCCTTACCGGAGTCACGTCAAAAGCGGGATTTGCCACCTTAACATTGTCAGGAGCCACTTGCTTGCCGAAAACAAATTGAACCTCAGCCGGCGCTCTTTCTTCAATGGGAATTTCAGAGCCATTTTTTAAACTGAAATCGACGGTGGATAAAGGAGCGGCCACATAAAAAGGGATGCCATGATTCTTGGCAAGGACAGCCACGCTGTAAGTCCCTATTTTGTTGGCGGTGTCTCCGTTCTTGGCAATCCTGTCGGCGCCGACAACCACCTTGTTGATTTTTCCCAGCGCCATGAAATAACCGGCCATATTATCGGTTATTAAAGTTACGTCAATTTTGTCCTCGGCAAGCTCCCAAGCTGTTAAGCGGGCGCCTTGTAAAAGCGGCCGCGTTTCATCGGCATAAACTTTTATCTTTTTGCCCTCTTGCACTGCGCTTCTAACGACACCGAGCGCCGTCCCAAAACCGGCCGTTGCCAAAGCGCCGGCGTTGCAGTGAGTCAAAATAGTATCGCCGCTTTTTATGAGAGCGGCCCCGTTTTTACCAATGCGCCGGTTAATTTGCTCATCGGCGGCCGCTATGTTTTTAGCCTCCGCAATAAGGGCGTTTTTAATTTGGGAAAGAGATTTTTGCCGGCTGGCTGAGTAGCATTTTTGCATTTTTTCGATAGCCCAAAAAAGATTAACCGCCGTGGGCCTGGTTACGGAAAAGCGCTTGCATATTTTGGCAAATTCCTTATCGAAAGCTTGAAGCGTTTTTGCTTTAGATTGCTTGCATCCCAAAGCAATGCCCAAAGCGGCCGTAACACCGATAGCCGGCGCGCCTCTCACCGTCATATTTTCAATAGCAGTGGCTACCTGCCGGTAATCCTTGAGGTTTAAGTAAACTTCCCGCAAAGGCAGTTTGCGTTGGTCAATTAAGCTTAGAGCATTATTTTTCCACTTAACCGTATAGAAACTCATGCTTTCGACATTATATCAATAAACTATGTAGGGGCACCCCCCCCCGTGGTTGCCCTTTAATTGGTTAATTTTATATAGGGCGGACATAGGGGCCCGCCCCTACACGCCGACGGGACCCCGAGACGTTTAATTAGCTTGCCTGTGACTCTTTAAAGTGGTAACTTGGGTACTTGCAGAATGAGATAGGAGGGTATTGTTTGAAATTAAAAATCGCCATATTGAGCTTTATCGTGATAGCCTTATTGGGCGCCGGCTGCCTCGGCAATGACACGCAAGAGGCTAATAAACTTATTCAAAAAGCCAACCTGGCTTCGAAACACTACGTTGCCATCGAAAATAATGAAATCGCACCCCTGGCCTTGAAAATTCAAAAAACCGAGGGCACAAAAATCGGCGCTAAAAATTCTTTAGTCTACGTTAAAAAAATACTCGAAAAGAATAATGACCAGCTTGAGTTACTGAACGACGCTAAATCAGATATCAGCCGCATCTCAAGTTTCCGTGTAAGCGAGGAGCTTAAGAAATACGCCCAATACACGCTTGACGCTCTCGATGCCGACATCGAAACCCTGAAAATATCCAGAAACCTTTATTTGGAATTGCAGAACCTGTACGGGCTAATCACGAAGAACACCCTAGAGCAGAAAAAATTCGAAAAAATCAGCCAAAACGTGGAAAACTTAAGCACCCAAGCCGACAGGGCCGATAAAAAACAGCAAGAATTAGACGCTATAAAAGATGCCTACTATAAAAAATACTTGGCCCAGGATTAATAAAGTCACCACAAGCCCTGTCATCCTGAGGAGCGAAGCGACGTGAGGATCTCTGGGCCCATTGACAATGTGTCCAGAGATTGCCACGCCACGGATGCGGACTCCTCGCAATGACAGATTTTTGAAGATTAAATAAATTGAGGTGGGGAATAATTTTTTTGAGGTGATATTATGGGCCAAGATAATATAGTAGCTACGTGTCACGTGGCAGACTGTGTATGGTGGCAAAGTGAGCATTGCACCGCTCCGCAAATCAAGGTTGATTCTATGGAAAATCACGCCGATTGCATTACTTACGAGAAGGAAGGTGGAATGTAGATGATGGCTGATAAAGGATTCGTAAGCTCTTGTAATGTTACGATGTGTTCGTGGAACCAAAATAATGATTGCACTGCCCCAGCTATTACGGTAGAAAAGCGCAAGACTCACGCCGATTGCGACACTTTTTTAAATGAGCAAAATCCGTGGACGCCGTAGCTATTGAGAAATTATTAGGGCGGACACATTGGTCCGCCCCTACAATGTGTTCAGATTCTCTTAATTATCATTACAAGAAGGTCGTCGGATAAAACACCGTCGGCAAAATTCTTAGCAGTGGAACTTAGTCTTTGAGCTAAATCGTTAGTACTTAAGCTTGCTTCATTCGTGATAAGCCTCCTCAAACCCTCTTCACCAAAGAGAGAGCTGTTTACTCTTGCCTCTGTCAAACCGTCGGTATATAGAGCCAGTAAGTCCTGGGCTGCCAGCCTCAAACGCGTAACCTTATAAGTTTTACCCGGAAAGACACCTACGGCCAAGCCGCTTTCTTTGATAAAGGAACCCTTTGATTTTTGAAACAAAAAAGGCCGCGGGTGACCGGCATTGACCAGCTCGAAAACACCATGGCCAAGATAAACAACAACTGCCAAAGTAACAAAGCGGCCGCGAGTAAGCTGTTTTTGAATCATATCGTTTACTTCACTTAAGGAATCTGCCAAAGGAAAACCCCTGAACAAGTAGCCCCTTAAAATATATTTAATCATCGCCGTATCAGCAGCCGCTTCAACCCCCTTACCGCTTACGTCGCCGACGATAATAGCCCACCGCCTGCCGCCGAGCTTTACAAAGTCATAGAAATCACCGCCGACGGCCGCTTCAGCCGTAGCCGATTGATAATGTACTCCAATATCAAGACCTTTTATAGGGGGAATTTTCCCCGGTAAAAAACTTTTTTGCAGAGTTGAGGATATTTTTTCCTGGTTTTCATAAAGCAAGCTGTTTTCCAGACCCGTCGCCATATCATCGGCCGCTGCCTGCCAAAGACTCAAGTTATCCTGATTAAAAAATCCTCTTTTCTCAGAAGCAAACGAGAGCGCTCCGATTACCCGTTCCTTACTTACTAAGGGAACAATAACCAAGCTCTTTACCCACGGTATAAGCTTAATTTCGGACTCGGTTTGCCGGCGCAAATGAGCCTTATCGATATCTTCAACAACCAGCGGTTTGCCGGTGCGAAAAACTTCGATTACATTCCTGGGCTCATCCAAGCGGACAACTCGTGAAGGCCTTGGAATTTGGAGAGGAAGACCCCGCTCGGCAATTATCTCCAGACCTTTAGCATCGGGATTATAAAGCATCACAAAGGCCGGTTTGATATTAAAAGACGAAGTCACGAAATCTATCGCCTGCTGAGCCAAATTATTAGCCCTCAAGTTAGAAGCCGAAATAGAGCCGATCGTTTGCAAAAACTTAGTCCTGTCCAGCTTTACTTTTCTTTCATGCGATTGTTTTTTTAATTCTCCTAAGGTTTGTTTAAGTTTAAGCCGCATGTCGTTTAAGTTCCGGCTGAGTACTTGGACTTCATCCCCAGAGTTAACCGTGATTTCCCTATCCAGATTTCCCCCGCCAAGCTCTTCAGCCGCGTACGAGAGTTTTTTTACGGGACGTGCTATCGAGGTAGCAAAGAACATGGAAATCAAAAGAGCGATGATAACTAGGCCTAAAGCCGCTAAAGTATTCATTATTTCACTTCTCCTTACCGGCGCTAAAGCCACGCTCTTTTCGGTAAAGGCGCCGGCAACCCAACCCAACCCGTCAACCGGTTTTAGCGCTCCAATCAACTCTTTAAATCCGGGCGGTTTAAAAGAAGAAGTTTTAGTGGTCTTGCCGTCTAAGGCCTTTTTCACTGCCGGCAAATTCTTCCAGTGCCGGTTAGCCGGTGTTTTGGCTTGGATATTTTGAAATACTAAATTGCCGTTTGCATCAATAACCACAATCCCTTGTGCCGACCCTTGGCTTAATGGAAAAATCTTGGCAAAATTATAAACTTTGAACTCGCTTAACAAAAAACCAGCGGTTTTACCGCCTTTGGTAATACGGCTAGCCAAAGTTATTTGCATAGTATTTTCTTCGAGATTGGTCAGTACATTTCGTTTTCCACTGGCCGCCCCCATGGCTTTATTCTTGGACAAATCAGCGCCATTTTTAGGCGGTAAGCCGCCAACAACCCTTTTCTCCGTATTTAGAAACCAGGAACCGTTAAGAAAGTGGGCGACTTTCATAGGAGCGATAAAATCGGTAATCTCTTCCGGGCTATGCTCTATTTTGGTTATTACAATCCCCAGGCTTTGCTGGTCTTCAAAGGTTTCTTCTATGAAGCCTCCAAAAATCTTGCCCGCCAGCCGTACGTCTTCAACCTTGTCATCGATAGTTTCTGAAGAATGAAGATTTACATCGCTAATAAAAATAGCTACCAGGATAAGGAGGAAGGGTATGGTGATAACCAGGTAGATAGCCAGGAGCTTCTTCCATATTCTGTTAAGCATTCTCATAGTTAATAGATACCAGGGAAAGATGATTGGTAAACAAAGAGCGGACACAGAGGTCCGCCCCTACTATGCTAAAAAAATGTTGATGATAATCCAGAGCATCGTGGCAATACCGCCGGCCAGATGTAAAAGAGTTTGCTCGCGAAATAATTTAAGAAAAGTTAAAATGCGGCCGACGAAAAGCCAGCCGAAAGTGAGAAAGATAAGGGCCTGCCACAAACTGCCGTTCAACCCGCTATTAAAACCAAGAGCAAGGACTCCCACGCCGAAAAGATACAAATAAAAAGCAAGGTGCCCGTAAAGACCTTGCTTAATAGCATCCAATTTTAAAGAATAAGCAGAAACGATAATGCCGCCCATAACAAATATGAAGCTCGTGAAAACGGTACCCATTTCTTCACCTTTCAGAAAATTGTCAAAGACCGCCTTTATTTCTTGCGTCAGGTCTTAAGTATTCTTACCTATTTCCAGCTCATGATAATCCTCTTCACATGATTAAACCAATGCTGTAAGGATAAAAGTTTAGGTATGGTTGAGAAAAATTCGCTTAATTATTTGGAGGCGGAGCGCCTTGTAATATTTATCATTATGCTTATCCTGGCTTACCGCTTTATGCTGCTAACCGCCGAAGTCTTAATCCTCTTCGCCCTCGTCTTCCTAGTTGTCTTGCTATTGAACCCGTTAGTGGTCTGGACCGAAAAAAAGGGACTTAAGCGCACTTGGGCCGCTATCTTGAGTGTGGTGGCAATACTTATCCTGATCGCCCTTATACTAGGCATTGCCCTTCCGCCTATAGTTAAGCAAGTAAACCTCTTAGCCAAAGAACTTCCGGGGATCTTAGACAGTTTAATCGAAAATGCCAGGCAATTTTCCTCTCAATTCCCTTTCCTGGAAAGTATCACAAGCAAAATAGATATAAGTAAATTATTAACCTCCGGTCCTATTTTTTCTGCAATATCGAAGGCAAGCCAAAATTTAATAGCCCTCGTCTTTTTTAGCATCTTGGCTATTTTTCTAATAATTTTTACTCTGGCAAATCCAAAACCGCTGCTTGTAGGCTTTCTTCAATTCTTCCCCCGGGAAAAAATCAACAGGGTGAGAGAAAGCATAATCCTTTTAAGTGACGGTTTGGCGAGGTGGTTTTACTCGTCGTTAATCATAGGAATTATTAACGGCACTATTGCCGGCATAGGGCTGCTGATAATCGGTGTAGACTTTGCCCTGATCTTTGCCGTCCTTTTAGTTTTGGCGGAGTTCATTCCCCTGGTGGGACCGCTGGCAATAGCCATCACGGCCGTCCTCTTCGGCTTATCGCAAAGCCTCTTAACGGCATCACTGGTAGTCGTAGTCTTTGTTGTCGTACAAATCCTCGAAGCTACTATTTGGAGTCCTTTGATACTGGCCCGCCGCCTGGAGCTTCACCCCGTTTCGGTTGTTTTCGCCATTCTGGCCGGAGAGCTTTTACTGGGATTGGCAGGGGCCCTTCTAGCAGTTCCGATTCTTTTAACAATAAAGATTTTTTATTACGAATTTTACCGCCGGGGATTCGGCCCCGGCTTCCTGGAAACCGAAGCCGAAGAAATAATGGAGATGGAATTGAGACACAGGCACAAATAATTTATGTGCCTATCTCCCAGCTAGCCAGGTACTTTTCCTGCTCAGCCGTCAATTTCTCCAAACCGATATTCATGCTTGCCAGCTTTAAGCGGGCAATCTCCTGGTCGATTTCCTCGGGAACCGGATACACTTTTTTCGTTAAACTGGTAGCATTTTTATACATGAACTCAGCCGCTAAGGCTTGGTTAGCAAAACTCATGTCCATTACCATCGCCGGATGGCCCTCGGCTGCCGCCAAATTTATCAGCCGGCCTTCACCCAGCAAGTAAATCCTGTTACTGTTTTTAAGAGTGTATTCATCGGTAAATTCTCTTATCTGCCGCTTTTTGGTGGAAAGCTCTTTTAGCGCCGGGATATCGATCTCTACATCGAAATGGCCGGAGTTGGCTAAAATAGAGCCGTCTTTCATCAGTTCAAAGTGCTCTTTGCGCAAAACATGGATATCGCCGGTCACGCTAATGAAAACATCGCCTATCCGGGCGGCATCGGCTGCCGTCATTACCCGGTAACCATCCATAACCGCCTGTAGAGCCTTAAGCGGATTAACTTCAACGACTGTAACGTTAGCCCCCATACCGCTAGCCCTGCTAGCTACTCCGCACCCGCACATGCCGTAACCGAAAACCACGACGTTCTTGCCGGCAAAAAGAATATTTGTGGCCCGCAAGATGCCGTCAATCGTCGACTGGCCGGTCCCGTAGCGGTTATCAAATAAATGCTTGGTTTTAGCGTCGTTAACCGCAACAATCGGGTAGAGCAAAACTTTTTGCTCGGCCATGGCCTGCAGTCTTATTACGCCGGTCGTTGTTTCTTCGGTTCCGCCGATAACTTCTTTTGCTTGTTCCGGTCTTTTTGAGTGAATACTGGAAATTACATCGGCCCCGTCATCCATCGTTATTTGCGGATGGTGGTCAAGAGCGGCATCGATATGCTTGTAGTAAGTTTCGTTGTCCTCTCCCTTGATGGCAAAAGTGCCAATGTCGTAATCTTTTACGAGTGACGCAGCTACATCGTCCTGGGTTGAAAGCGGATTTGAGGCACATAAAACCACATCGGCACCGCCCGCTTGCAGGGTGCGCATTAAATTGGCAGTTTCGGTCGTAACGTGCAGACAGGCACTGACTTTTACATTTTTCAGCGGTTTTTCCTTCTCAAAACGCTGTCTAATCAGCTTAAGAACAGGCATCTGATTATCAGCCCATTCGATTCTTAGTTTTCCTTTCTCGGCTAAAGCTAAGTCTTTCACATCATGATTAATCGTTTGCACAGTCATTTATCTCCTTTTCTAAAACAGCTTGCAACAGTTTAGCAAAATTACCCGTCGATTGGCCAACATTTTGCAGAACTTTCTTGTGGGAAATTTCCTTATGAGCCGCATGCTCGTTGGAAACCACGGTAATACCAAGTACTTTTAGGCCCATTTGCCTGGCTACTATTACCTCGGGAACAATACTCATACCAACCACGTCTGCGCCCAAGTTCTTAAGCATGGCGGTTTCGGCACCCGTTTCGTAATTCGGGCCGGCCACCGCCGCATAAACACCTGTTTTTAAAGTTATTTTGTTAGCTTTGGCGGCTTCTTTGGCTTTATCGGCCAACGGGCGGTCATAAGACTCGCTCATATCGACAAAGCGGGGACCCATCTCAGCAACGTGAGGCCCGATTAAGGGATTAGCCGGCATTAAATTCAAATGGTCGGTCAGCAGAACCAGTTCGCCTTGTTTAAAGTTTTCTCTAAGACTGCCGCAAGCCCCGCTTACGACAAGAATTTTTACACCAAGCTTGGCCAATACCCGCACCGCGAACGTAATGCCCCACATGGTATAGCCCTCGTAATAATGAAAGCGTCCTTGCAGAACCGCCAAATTAGAGCCCGCGAACTGGCCAAGGATCAAATTTCCGGGATGCCCGGAAACAGTTGATACCGGAAAATGGCTGATTTGACCGTAATCGATAGCCGTAGCCGTCTTTAGCTCATCGGCAAAACCGGCTAAACCGCTGCCTAAAATAACCCCGACTTCAGGAGAAAGCTCACACTCGCTCCTGATACTCGATACCGATTCGTTGATTTGCCTTAAAACCTGTTGCCTGGGATCTATTGCTTGTACCTCGGATTGTCAACCAAAACCGGCTTTCCTTCTTGTTCAACAACCAATTTCGGAAATCCTATTTTTTCAATTGTGCCATAGTCGTGGCCGGCATCGGCCGGATAGATAGCTAGAAAAGAAAATGGTTCGCTACCGGTGTTA
>Ga0214473_10005976_pt1 | contig 14560 bp, 18 predicted proteins | sample RVTome_7_FD_203509 | JGI IMG/M metagenome (GOLD analysis project Ga0214473, IMG submission 203509) | Soil microbial communities from uranium-contaminated site in the Upper Colorado River Basin, Wyoming, United States - RVT98D197 | ecosystem: Environmental > Terrestrial > Soil > Contaminated >... | reverse complement strand
AGGACCGTGACAGTGGACATGAATGAGAAGGTAGTCCACGCGGTATTGCATTTTCTCTCGGCAGAGACCTTGTAAAGGAACCTCTGCATGCCCATGAGCACGAGCGCAACAATGCTGAGGACATACCAGTTTGCCATCCCCACGACCTGTGTCCTTACGTTGATTCTATAGATATGACTACAATTCCAGCCCCATTTCAAGAACCAAGTCTCTCTTGGAAATAAAAAAGCCTCCATCCAATAAGGGTTTCTGGATGGAGGCTTCTCGGAAATTCTTTGGAGGGGTTTTAGTTCACCGCATCCTTCAAGGCTTTGCCGGCCAAGAACTTGGGCACATTCTTGGCCTTGATCTTGATCTCTGCGCCGGTTTGTGGATTTCTTCCTATCCTCGCCTTCCTCTTGGCGACCTTGAAGGTCCCAAAACCCACCAAGGTCACCGCGCCTTTTTTCTTCAGAGCCTGTGTGATGGCTCCAAAGACGCAGTCCACTGCTGCCTGGGCCTCTTTCTTGGTGCTGACTAACTTTCCTACCTCGTTTACCAGATCCCCCTTATTCATGTTTCAATCTCCTTTCTTAAATGGTGAGTGGGTTGTTTGTTTGCGCTGGCACAGTTTATACAAGTTTTTAGAGATTTCAACTTAAAAGTTAACAAAAAAATAATCATCATCTCACAACACCAACAGGCATGGGGATGGAACTCACGTTCTCACTATTGTTGACGTTTGGAGACACTGCTATCGATCAGTAGTTTCTCCAGCGTCTCGTAGGGAACCGCTCCCACCAGAAATTGCCGGCCGATCAGAAAGGTGGGCACAGCATTGACCCCCATTCTGTAGGAGCGTTGCCAGTCCCTGTCCACAAGTTCTTTGAAAGATCTTTCCTCCAGGACCTTGCGTGCTTCCTCTTCGGGTAGATTCAGCGACCCGGCAAGAGCGACGAGCTCAGAAGTCTTTCCGATGTTCTTGCCTTCCGCGAAGTAAGCGCGAAACACGGCATCATGATAGACCTTGCCTTTGCCTTTGGACTCGGCCCACTTTCCAAGCTCCTGAGCGAGTCTGCTGTTGTAAGTCTTGTCTCGATGCCCGAAGGGTAACCCTTCCTCCCGTGCAACTTGCATCAAGCGAGCCTTCATCCCCTCAAGATCGATCCCCCGACCTTTGAACAGATCCTGTAGAGTCGTCCCCTCCTCCGGGGTTTCAGGATGGAGTGGGAAGGCTACCCACGAAATCTGAATGTCGTAAACCGTCTGGAGTCGTTCAATACGCCCGGTAATGAAGTAGCACCACGGTCAGATGTAGTCGGAAAAAATCTCCAAGAGAACAGGTTGGCTCATGTCCGTGCCTTTCCTTTTATCCAGGGGCTATACAGCGCAAGTCCCGTCGAGCTTTACTTCTTCGATTTTCCCTTGGAGCCGTACTTCTCGGTCTTCTCTGGCTTTTCCGCCTTCTTCTCCTTGTTCCGCTTCTGGGTGAGGTCCAGCTCGACCGAACCGTCCTTCTTGAGGGAATGAAACGCGTCTGATCCCGGTTTGATCCCTAGGTTCTTCGCCATCACCCCCCACCCCTTGTCCTTGTTCACTTCGTATTCCTTGACCATAACGGAGAGAGGCTTCTTTATGGATGAGGCAAGCCATACGCTGACGAACACATCGCCGAAGGGCATCCTCATTTTGTAGACCAGGTCTTCGATCTGAACCTTGGGTATGGCGTAAGAGATACTCAACTCCGAGACGAACGCGTCGACATGCACGCCGGCTTCGACATTCAGGTTCGACAGCACAACATCCAGATCTTTGTCCCCTGTGTTCGGCGTGTACTTGGGGCCTGCTTTGGCTGCAGCAGGTTGCGTACTCGTTGTTGTCTTGGAGCCGGCCTTGGGACTTGCGGCCGTGGCCCACGTGGCGCTCATAAAAGCACCAAGAATGATTAATCCGAGAATCTTCTTCATCATGTCCCCTTTCAGTGGCTCTGACGCCTGAAGCTGGGCAGATCATACCTTTCAGTTGAGAAAAGTCAATCCTTCGGCTGCCCCCTGCTGTCGCATGGGGCTTGCTCAGGATTGACCCTGAGTGGAACTTGACCGCCATCGAAGGGGCAACCTTTCGACAGTGCCTGCTTCTCCACCCTCCGTCCCGCCTATAGCGGGACTACGGAGGACGGGCGCACGTGGCATGCTCAGGCTATTTAGCGTCCCTTCTCGATAACCTTGATCAGGGTGTTCGCAGGAAGGCTCTCCTTGAGTTCCATGCCGTTGAGCAATGCTGTGTCATCCAGATCATCCTTGGGTATTCCCATGGATCGAAGGCTGCTCTCCACCGTGCCGGCCGCCTTCGTTGTGCGGAGGCGAATCCGATCGGGCTTCACGTTGATCTTCTTCGGATCGGACAGTTCTTTGAACCCTCGCATGGTCCTCTCAAAGGTGTTCAGGTGTTTGTCAAACGCGGATGGAGCGGAAAGCCCGTGAAAATAGAAGATGGATTTGTCCTTTTGGATGAAATAGGACACAACCCGAATCGCGCCGCTCTGACCTTGAACGTCGCAAACAAGACGATGAGCAGGAAAACCGCCTACCGTGATCGAATCCGAAGCAAGCACCGTGGCGCCATTCGCCTCTGTGAACTTCGCCGCTGCTTCTTTGGGTGATTGAGCGGTGGCGATCGAAAAAATGATTCCCCCGTCCTTGTTCTCGCTCATCATCTGAACCTGGGCTTGGGTATTGTTGAGCTTCCAGTCGGCAGGGACCGGGAACTGAAACTTCATGTCGGGGTGGTAAAACATCCCGTCCTCCACATAGCCCTGCCGCGGATCGTCTCCGTACACGAGGCCATCGATGTGCCTCAGGTAGACGTCGCGATTCACCTTGAGATCTCTGCTCCCCAGTTTTTGCTGCCATTCCCTCGCCTCTTTGCGCACGGCTACGACGCGGTCCTCAGGACTTGGGTGAGTGGAGAACCACCCCGGCAAGCCACTCCGGTCGGAACCCGGGTTCATGCGCTCCAGGGTCTCAAAAAATCCGGCCAGCTCTTTGCCGTCGTAGCCCGCCTTGCTCGCATACTCCACACCCAGTTCGTCCGCCTGCCGCTCGTTGTCCCTGCTGAAACTGAGGAAAAGCATCCCCACCCCGAGCTGAGCCACTCCGGAAACCACATCGCCGAGGAACAATCCTCCGACGAGCACACCGAACTGGGCCAGCTGCGCACGGCTGTATTGCTGAGCCGAATGACGGGCAGTGATATGTCCCAGCTCATGCCCCATAACCCCTGCGAGCTCGGCCTCACTGTTGAGATTCGCCAGAATGCCTCTCGTGAAGTACACATAGCCTCCGGGAACGGCAAAGGCGTTGACCGCCGAGGCATCGACCATGTCGAACTTGTAAGGCAGGTTGGGCCGGTGAGAAACCCTGGCCAGCCGCTGACACATGTCATTGAGATACGCATTCAGCTTTTGATCCTCATACACGCCGTATTGCTTGCGCACCTGGACATCCGTCTGCTTGCCGAGCTGGATCTCCTCCGATTCGCTCAGGAGCATGAGTTCAGGCCCCCCGCTCACCGGATTCACGGCACAGGAACCGGAAGACAGGAAAAGGATCAAAGCCACTCCCAAAACAATCAACCTAAAGCATTTGCTTTCCATCTCGCCTCTCCATCCCTTTTGCCTCGGCCGCAGCCGAGCTTTTGAATGTTCGGCTCATCCTAGGGCAGGGTTTCAGCTAAGTCAAGAATCTCTCCATCCTTCTCCCGCGAACCTCTCTTCCGTGCAGTTCTCCTCCCTCGATGCCTCTCATCCCCCTCGGGCTTTTATCTTGATTTGCCTCCGGCTATTCCCTAAAATGCGTATTGAAAGCATCTCCGTGAAAGTAACCCAGGCAACTTATCAGCCTAACCAAAGCAGCCAACCGAAAACCAATCCTCAGCGCCATTCAACCATCTTCAAAGCGTATTAATCCATGTTCTTCTTTAGACCAATGCAGTGTCACTGAGCGCCGCAGTTTCCGGCGTTTCCATGCTTCCTCGTCCCGCCAAATCGGGACTGAGTCTCCTGGCGAGGGCGAATAAAAACTGAAAGGAGAAAAGCAAAGTGGGTATACTATCATGGATTATCATGGGACTTATCGTCGGTATTATCGCTAAATTCATTCTGCCCGGCAAAGATCCGGGAGGGATCATTATCACGATATGTCTTGGAGTTGCAGGAGCGTTTCTCGGAGGGTTCATCGCTTCCCAGCTCGGCTTCGGAACCATAACGGGTTTCAATTTCCACAGCCTCCTGATAGCGATCGGAGGATCTATAATCCTTTTGATTGTGTATCGCTTCTTGAAACGCTGATTGATAGAGGACAATAAGCCGATCACATCGGCTCTCGGCTCAAGAACGAGAGGCTCCGGCTCTGTTGCCCTACCAATGTTCCGGAGGATCTATGTCTATTGTACTTTGGGAAAAGAAAGACACCGTTGCCGTGCTCACCATGAACAACAAGGAGAACCGGCAGAACCTCGACTTCGCAAACGCCATGATCAAAGCCCTCGATGAGATTTTGGAGGACAGGGAGATCTTTGCAGTCGTGATCGCATCAAGCGACGAGAAGAACTGGTCGCAGGGTATTGACCTCCAGTGGCTCATGGAGCGAAGGGCGGCCGATGATCTCAATGCCATCCGGAGTTTCATATACCGGATGAACGACGTGTTCAAGAAACTGCTCCTCTATCCGATGCCGGTGATCGCAGCCATCAACGGGCACGCCTTTGGAAACGGTGCGCTTCTTGCCTGCACCTGCGACTTCCGCTTTATGCGGTCGGACAAAGGATTCTTTTGCTTTCCCGAAGTGGACGTCAGCATCCCTTTCCTTCCCGGCATGATCGCCTTTGCTAGAAAAGCGATCCCTGAGTACAAATATCAGGAGATGGTGTACGCGGGGAGACGACTCACCGCTCCCGAACTTGAAGAACATCACATCATCCGGAAAGCTTGCAGAGATAAGGATGAACTCATGAAAGAATCGATGGATTTCGCCAAGACGTTTGAGAAAAAGCGCGGCATCTTCGGGGAATTGAAAAAACGGATGTACAAATCCATCGTCGAAGTTTTGGACAAGGAAGATCCCGAATTCATAGAACCGCTTTTCATCGTGGTGCAGGATTGAGAGGCAGGCAGGTTTTTCACGGCCTGCCTGCCTTGATCGGGTGCTGTTTATTCCTCAGGCTCGATAGGGATAACGACGACCGGCACAGGCGAATTCTTCAAGACCTTCTCGGCCACGCCGCCGAATCGGAAATGAGCCTTAGCCCCGTGGCTAGCCATTACCACCATGTCAATTCTTTCCTGGTTGATCAGCTTGAGAATCTCCTGGGCCGGGTCTCCTGAAGCGATGTGTTTGATGTAGAGCGGGCAGCTCTGCAGATACTTTTCGCAGACTTCATCCAGTCTTTTCTTTGCCGTCTTCTTCTCCCACTCCTGGATCTTGTCAAAATGGGACTGGTCAAAGTCTCCGTACCAGGGTGGGTGCTGGGCCAGTTCCTGAATGACATAGAGCACGTGAACCTCTGTCTGGTATTTTTCAGATAGAGAGGTCACATAGCCCAGCGCTTTCTCCGCATTCGGAGAGAAGTCGGTCGGCCAAAGAATCTTCTTCACCTCCATGCTGATTCCTCCTTGCCCTAAAAGATAGACGCCTATGTTTTCAAATGCCAGTCTTGTGGGGAATGTTCCGTCGAATTTAGTGAAATGGAACTTTTCTTGTCAAGGTGTTTTTGTGTGCGAGACTACTTGGACTCGGTAGGATGTTTCCCCTTCTCCCACTCGTTCCAGCCGCCTTTGAGCGCGAAAACCTTGGAATACCCTGCCTTCATGAACTGCTGCGCCACACGGGCACTGGTGTACTCGTTCGTTCAGGCGCAGTAAAAGACCAGGGTCTTGTCCTTGGAATACTTGGTCATCCAGGTATCCACCTTTTCCGGGTCCTCCCTGAGGGCCCCCTTGATCTTGACCTTGCTGGAAGTCCAGTCCGCGTCTCTTCGAACGTCTACTACCACAAGATCAGGATTGCCGAGCATGCCCTTGAGTTCTTCGATGCTCATTCTCTTCGCCTCTTGAGCAAGCGCCGGCGTGGCGAAAACTGCTGCAACCGCAAAGGCAACGACGATCGCCGTAAGCACAATCACTTTTCTCATGATCTTCCTCCATGTTTAACGTTCCAGGTCCTGTGAATGTTTCATTCCATACTTTTTGAAACGCTCGCTGCATTTTCACTTCTCAAAGCTAATTCTTTATTTCAATTCCGCCAGGAAATCCTGATAGGCCTTTATGGTCTCTTTCCTTTTCTCGAAGAACGGCACGTGACCGCACTGGTCCAGGACTACCACCTTGACGTTCTTGAGCCCTTGCCTGAATCTCTCTGCACCGGACACATGCAGGATGCGATCGTTCGCGCCCCACAGAACCAGGGTTCTTGCTTCCATCCGGGGAAGGCGTTGCTCAAGCTGATCCTTTCCTCCCCGTTCAAGGTCCCCAAGCACCTTCCCATAAAACGCATAGTTCGAGGCCCCGAGTTCTGCAAAATAGGTTTTGAAGGCGCCGGGCACAGGAGGGACGCGATAGAAAAGAAGTGTCAGGATCTCTTCAAAGCCCTCCTTGGTTTTGTAAAGAAGAGCAATCTCCCCTGTTTCCGCGTATCGTCTCCACATGTCGCTCGGGACCCGGGAACTCACTCCTGCGGGATTGAAAAGAGCAAGGCTTTTGACCTTCTCAGGGTACTCGCTTGCGTAAAAGCCAGCGATATAGCCCCCCATAGAGGACCCTGCAAGATGAAAGCGGTTGAGACCCAGGCTTTCCGCAAAACGGTTCAGCCTTTTCACCTGGCTCCGAACATCATAGTTGGCGGAGTCCAACCGTGAATTCTCGCCAAAGCCCGGCAGGTCAGGAAGGATGAGGCGGTAAGACCGGGTAAATGCTTTTGGGAAAAACACCCAGCCGTCCTTTTCCATTCCAAACCCGTGAACAAAAAGAATGGTCTCTCCTTTTCCGCCCTCCAGGTAGACCCAGCGGTGATCGTCCACCTGGATCGTGTGCCGTCTCAGCCCTGCGTGCCATCGGAGAGTCTTCTTAGCACACTCAAGAATGAACCCTGGGAAATAGAAATAAACGACCAACGTCGCTGCCACCACCGACAAGAAGACCGCCAGAACGGCTTTTATTCCACCAGCCATGACCGGCCCGCCGTCACTTTTCCTTTGAAAGTTCTATGGCCTTTTCAAAAGCAGCTTCCATGTCCGGGAGGTGGGTGATCTCGGGAACCACCTGGATGTACTGAACCAGACCTTGACGGTCCACGATCACCACAGCCCGCGCGAGCAGTTTCATGTCATCGATGAGAAGCCCTGTGGCTTTTCCGAAATCTCCTGCCTTGTAGTCAGAAAGATAGCGCAGGTCCGTCAGTTTGGCCTCCTCGGCAAATCGCTTTTGCGCAAACGGGAGATCTCTGCTGATGGTGATTCTCTGAATGGATGCGGGCAGCCTGTCCCCTTCTTCTCCCAGGTAGTGAGTCTGGGCTTCGCAGACTTTTGTGTCCACCGAGGGTACGATGCTCAGAAAGAGAATCTTTCCTCTTTCCTGGGATAGATCCACTTCCTTCATGGTCATGGCATCGACCAGGGCCACGGAGGGCAAAGGCTTGCCCTTTGAGATCGGCGTCCCGACGAGCGCGAGCGCTTTCCCTCCTCTGGACACCGACGTGCCCGGATTCACGGATGAGCGATCCACAGGAGGTTTGGGCTGAAGAGTTGCACAGCCGCCGAGCAGAAACGCAAAGACAAGAGTGAAGCAACTCAGAGTGGTTTTCAGGTTCATGACTTTTTCTCCTTGGCTAAAGGAAATTCATCTGATCCGCTTACCCAGAAGCCACTGAAGTTTTCCCCTTTGAAGACCAATGGCCGCTTCCGGACAAATTTCCATGCAACAGTAGCACCGGATGCATTTGTCATAGTCATAACATGGAATGCCGCTTTCGCCTTTCGATTCCCCTATTGCCCCTCCCGGGCATATGGCCTTGCATTGGTAGCACAGCGTGCATCGCTCTCTGGACGGGAGAGGTTTTTCGACAAGAAGCTCTTTGAAAATCTTTGTGTTCAACGGCCAGTGCGACACGGGAGACCGGCCGCTCGACTTGCTTGGAACATAATCACGGACGTCAAACGCATCAAGGCTCGCACCCTGGACATCGATCTTCTCAAGCGCGCCTGTCCCGAGCCCCCTCTTCTCCCCGAGAGTCACGGTAAGCGCTTCTCTCACGCGAAGACCCACCAGCCTTGTGGCGACCGCATCCACAGACACGGCGTCAGTGCCTGCCAGGATGGCGCCGATCTTTCTTGGGGTGCCGGCTAACCCAGGGCCTTCGCCCTCCAGACCCGTGACCGCATCCATCAGGTGGATGAAGACCTTGGGTTTTTCAAAGGCGTTCAGAAGAGCACCGTAGTAATCCAGCAGGAACTCCGAGAACTCCTCCTTGCTGGGCGCCTTCAGGTGCCACTGGCTCTTGTTCAGGCCGTAGATCAAGCCGAACAGGTTCTTCACAGCACCCGTCATATAGGTCAGGCCGTGAGTTTTGAATTTAGGCAAATTCAGGATGACGTCTGCATCAAAAACAGCCGCCGAAATGTCAAACCTCTTGTACCGCCACGGCCCGTCGGAGAACAGGATGGCTGTGCTTCTTGGATCTGCGACCTCGCAGCCCTCCTCCTCCACGATTCGATCGTAGCCGCTTTTCTTCATCACCTTAGCGAGCGGCTGAAAGGCCGGGGACTCGCACAGGACCGGTGTGCCTCCATGGTCCCGGACCATGCGCAGCGCCGCCCGGAAAAACTCAGGATGGGTCACCACGCTTTTCTCCGGCGTTGTGGCGCTCAAGAGATTCGGCTTGATCACCACCCTCTTACCCTCAAAGATTCCCGGCCCAAGACCGATGAGATGGAGGGCTTCAACCATCTTTTCTCTGATCAGCAGGGCATCGTAGTCCTCACACTTCAGAAGCGCGACGCGAGTCATCTTTTCTCCTGTGTCCCGAAGAATTTCAGAAGCACTGAGTTCTTTTTTGTTTCAGTGTTTTCGGTTATAAGACGGCGAGAGAGACATCCTATATTATTTTCAACCTGATTTCACCACCAGAAAAGCGTGAGTTCCGATGAAGCGACAGGGCTGCAGCATCCTCTTTGTGAACGAGCAACGGCAGATTCTTCTTTTCTTGCGTGATGATCTCCCTAACATCCCCTATCCCAATACCTGGGATGTGCCGGGAGGCCATGTGGAAGAGGGTGAAACCGCGGCCCAATGTATTGTTCGCGAGATGAAAGAGGAGATGAGTCTTGAGCTTGAGGGGTTTGAGCTCTTCCTTGTCAAGGAATTCAGCGACAGAATAGAGTACACTTTTTGGAAAGCCGCCGATCTGAATATCGATGAGATCTCCCTGCAGGAAGGTCAGTGTCTCAGATGGTTCTCGGAGCAGGAGGCCAAGGCGACGGCACTGGCCTATGGATTCAATGAAATCGTTGCGGACTTTTATACAAAAGCCCCTTTTCTGAGGCGCTGATTGTCTCTCAATTCCCCGGCCCCTGGTTATTCCATGTCAAATTCCTTCATATCAAACCAGTAGCCTGTCTTGGTCGCATAGTCGAGCTGCATTTGAACCGCAGCGATGTGCCGGTTCTCAATCACCAGGAATCGGGCGAAGAGGGCCTGGTTTTTCCCCGTCATTTCGCTCACCATGTTTTTGTAGAAATCGCTGGTTTCGATTTCGACCTTCAGGGCCCGGCTCAGGATTCTCTTTTGGTCTCCCCTGGCTTTCTTGGATATCTCTGCCTTAAATTTACCCATCTGCTTGGCGATGCTCTCATCCGAGGGAATCACCGTCTCCAATCTGGGAAGGGTGAGTTTGCCTGTCTTCTTCCAGTGCTCCAGCCTGTCCAGGAGGTAGTCCAGGTGCCGCTGCTCATCCTCGGCCATGGTTTCCAGGAAGCTCTTCCCTGCAGGTTCGGAAACCTTTTGCGCCGCAGCCCTGTAAACATCACGAATTTTTGTTTCATACTGAATCGCTGTTTTGATCGCCTCTTCGAGAGTCATGCTTCTCCCCTTTTGTTGACGGCCATGGTTCTTGAAGCCCGAAACCGGATTTTCATTTCCTCTTCCGGAAGAATTTTGTACACTTGTTCGAAAAAAATCAAGGAGTATTGTCATGATCCTGCCCTTAGTCCAAAAGCGAAGAAGCATTCGCAAATACCAGAAAAGAAAGATTGAACCTGACAAAATCCAGGCGCTCATCGAAGCGGCGCTTCGCTCCCCTTCTTCCATGGGTTACAATCCTTGGGAGTTCGTTGTTGTTGACGACCCGGATCTCCTGGATAAACTCTCAAAGGCCAAACCCCAGGGTTCCGCCTTCATCAAGAACGCCCCTCTGGGTATCGTGGTCTGCGCCGACCCGGAAAGAAGCTTCGTCTGGGTCGAAGACGCATCCATTGCATGCACTTATATTCAACTCACTGCTGAGTCGCTGGGCCTTGGCAGCTGCTGGATCCAGATCCGAGAAAGAATGCATGATCAGGCAAAATCGGCGGAAATCTATGTCGCCGAAGTTCTGAGTATTCCGAAAAAAATGAAGGTCGAAGCGATGATCGCGATAGGCTATCCGGATGAGCAAAAGGCCCCTCACTCTAGAGAAGGGCTTCAGTACGGCAAGGTGCATCAGAACTTCTATGGGAAGCCCCACCAGAGTTGAAAACCGCAATTCCTGAATTGAGAAAGAAAAGAATCATGGAGAAAGTGCCGGCAGAAGAAATTCATCAGAGACTGACAAAATTTCAAGCAGACCTTACCACCCACAATTTGGACGGCGCGCTCCTCTTCCAGAACGTGGACATTAGTTGAAAGACTCACCCTAACCGAGCAGGTCCTGATCAAACTCAAACCTTGAGAAGACTCTCGGGGAGTCCGCCCCTCTGTCACTGCAAAAAGCGGGAAGACTGCCGACCATACAGGTAGTTGCTACCCGAGGAAAGCTTCCTGTCCACGGAAAACGCCCCTCCTCCCTTGATGAGCAGAGCAAGACATATACCGATCACGAGGATGTGATATTCGAACCCTTCTCCCTGTTGTTGCCCGAACCAGTTCATGAAAAACCCGTGCTGCACATGACTCAGGAACATGCAAATCGTGATGATCGCGCCGATCCCTAACGCCCAGAGCCTGGTGAGGAAGCCGAAGACGAGCAGGACTGCGCCCAAGGACTCGACCACCATGAGGGCGCCGACCGACCACGCAGGGAAACCCATTCCCGCAAAGGCTTGAAGGGTCTTCGTGATTCCAGGCCCCCCGAACCATCCCAGAACCTTCTGTGCCCCGTGAGGAAACATAACGACTCCCAGGGCGAGCCGAATGAAGAGCTGAGCAGGGCTGCTGTCTGTCCTCAACAATTCCTTGAACATTATTCAGACCCTCCTTTCAAGCACCTCTTTTGCTGTCCGGGTCCTGCGCTCAATCCATCTCAGAACACCTGTGTATCAAATTCTCAACCCAGTCACAACCTTTTCAGTCCGCTGATTTTGGTTAAAAGAAATTGCCAAAGAAGGCCAATGAAGGGTTTACATATAGAATTTAGCATGTTAGAATATTTCCCCAATGTTCGTGGGACTCCCTGATGAGTGGAGGGTCCCACGCTTTTAGGACACAGGAGGTTTATCCACATGAAACTCAAATCCTTTCTTTTCCTGCTTCTAATCCTTGTTTTTGCTCTGGGGTCATGCGATTCCAAGAAAGAAGAACAAAAGGCGGCTCCGCAGGTTTCCAAAGAAACGCCGAAACCGAAACCAGCCGAGGCCGCCCCTCTCGATGCTCTGGCCAAAGTTGGAGACAGGTACATCAGAGTCGCCGATTATGAGAAGCAACTGGTCAAGCTGTCTCCCAAGCTTGGTGAATCAGAGCACGGCCGCAAGTACGTTGTGAATCAGTACATCGAGAACCTCTTGATTGAGAAGGAAGCCGAGGCAAGAGGACTCACTAAAGATCCGGCCATTGCTGCCAAAATAGAGGACTACACCCGTAGCCTTTACAGGAACAGCCTTCTCCAGAGCCTGAAAGAAGGCCAGAAATCGATTTCAGACGAAGAGGCCAAGAGGTATTTCCAGGAGCATGAAGAGGAATTCATTCAGCCCGACAGGGTGCGCCTTAGCCTGATCGAAGTGGACCTGGACAAGGAAAAAGAGATCAACGCCATTCAAAAGGAACTCAAAGCAGGTAAGGATTTTGCCCAACTGGCCATGAGTCACAGCAAACATGTGAGCGGTAAGCGGGGCGGAGACATTGGTTTCGTCACCCAGAAGCAGTACAAGGTCTTGACCGATGTGGCTTTCACCATGAAGCCGGGCGAAATCTCCAAGCCCTTCAAATCGCCGACCGGATGGTCCATCATCAAGGTGACGGAATTTGTGAAGAAACAGGACATCCCCATGGAAGAGGGGATCAAACGAGCGCGGGCACGTCTTGAAGCGACGGAAACATCCAAGTCCTTTGACACCCTCATGAAGAGTTTGAGAGAAAAAAACCAGGTCGTACTCTACGAAGACAAAATCAAGCAGATGCAAAAGCAAGCTCCGGCTCAGGAGGCCCCTGCGAAGAAAGGGCCCTAGTCAGCCAGGCCTGCTTACCACGCGACAAGAAAGACGATGTTCGGAGGCCAGGACGCCCCTGGCCTCTGTTATTTGGAGAGATATCCTACGCGATCGACCAAGGGATTATGGACCACATTCGAGCCATCGGTTTTGACCTTTTCAACACCTTGATCACGGTGGAACCTCAAACTCTCCAGGAAGCCCACAGTAGGCTTTTCAGCGGTCTGATTGAAAGCGGGTTTCAGCTCGAGGAGGACGCTTTCAGAAAAGCGCATCGGCAAGCCGCCATGGATCATCTCGCGGAATGTCAGAAAAGCGGGAGGGAAACCCACAACCGTTTCTGGATCAGCGCAGCTCTCGCAGACCAGGGATACGAGGTTGCACCAGACGACTTAAGAATTGCCGGCGCGGTTGAGCGTTATTTTTCAGCTTTCCTTGAACACTGCCATCTGATCCCCGGCACGGGGTACATGCTCGAAACCGTGAAGAAGAGGTACCGCCTTGGCTTGTTGACCAACTTCACTCATGGTCCTGCAGCCAGAAACATCCTTGATCATCTGGGCATCACTTCCTTTTTCGGCATCATCCTCATCTCAGGAGAACTCGGATACCGCAAACCTCATCCATCCGTGTTTCTGAAACTCATCGAGCAGTTCGGCGTTGAAACCGAACAGATCCTCTATGTTGGAGACGATCCTGAACCGGATATCAAGGGGGCAAGGGCAGTGGGGTTGCAGCCTGTGTGGACGACCTATGTCATGGATCACCAGATCCCTTACGCACGAGGCATTCTGACAGGGGTGCCAGAACCTCCGGACCCACCTGTCCCAAGGATTTCCACCTGGCAGGATCTCCTGTCGCTCCTGAACGACTGAATCTCTCGCAGAGCCCACAGCGCGGCATAGCCGCAACCAAATCCGAAGCACGAAATCCGAAATCCGAAACAAATTCGAATGACCAAAATTCGAATGATCCAAACAAGTTGGAAAGCAAGACAAGAAATTTGCTTAAGAAAATTTTAAGAAATCGAACGTTAGTAGTACAGAGCAGCAATAAAAGAAACAAAAACTCTCTCCTCGTCCAACTCTGTGGGCTCTGCGAGAGATCTTCTCATCTTTTGGGTTTCATGCGGCAGAGAATCACGAGAACGGTTTTCTGAGGGGAGCGGATGCTTTTCTGCTGAGCCTTAAGATCAAAGTGGCGCTGCATCTCCTTGAAGAAATCTAGGCTTGTCTTGCGGATACCCTCGCACAGGATCACCTCGCCTTCCGGCTTCAAGAAACGCTCAAAAAGGCGCCGGAGGGGTTCGAAGTCCTTTTCGTGATAAACGACTTCCGACCCCACGATAGTGTCAAACCGGCTATAGAGAGAGGGGGCGTTCCAGTCCAGGTCTATGATCTCGACACCTGTGCAGTGGTTCATTTCCGCGTTCGCCCGAGCAAACTCAATCGCCTCGGGGTTGTGCTCTGTCATGATGACCTTGTGACCGAATGATGCTGCAACCACACCAACAAGGCCAAGGCCGCATCCGATCTCAAGAAACCGTTTTTCAGGTTCAGCAGGAAGGCCGGCCAGAAAATCAGCCAGAACCCAAGAGGCCTCCCATACCTTTGCCCAGAGGGGAAAGTCGTGAAGGGGGTCATTGGAGTCTATGTACTCTTCGATAGATTTCGGCGTGAGAAGGGTGAAACTGCGGCCCCTGATCTTTACGGACTTTTCTTCCGTTTCGCGATGTCCAATCTTCCTCAATGCTTTCACCTCTCCCACGCCCCCTGTGTAGCAGTCTCGCGCCGGCGGGACGCTTGACCTCCCTTTATAAACAAAGCAGGCTGGATAATCAACACTCCAGCCTGCTTTCGGAAGTTCTTCAGTTTTTCTATTTTCTGTTACTTGGAGGCTCCGTTCCCGCCTC
>Ga0214473_10005975_pt1 | contig 14562 bp, 8 predicted proteins | sample RVTome_7_FD_203509 | JGI IMG/M metagenome (GOLD analysis project Ga0214473, IMG submission 203509) | Soil microbial communities from uranium-contaminated site in the Upper Colorado River Basin, Wyoming, United States - RVT98D197 | ecosystem: Environmental > Terrestrial > Soil > Contaminated >... | reverse complement strand
GGGCTCAACAGCACCAGTTTGAAACCGACCTTCTGCCATGGAGATAACTTGAGAAAGTATAATACAAACCATTTTCATTGTTCGAGGGTGCCCTCCGGGCATGGGATATTATGGACTCATTAGTAATTGCATAGAGCATAGGGCAAAGAGCATAGGGTTAGATTCTATTAATTGCAGAGCATAGTGCAAAGAGCATAGCGTCTGAAATCCCAAATCACAAATTCCAAATCCCAAATAAGCTCCAAATTCCAATATCAAATGACCGATTAGATCTTGTCTCGAATTTGGGTGATTGGGATTTGCTGCTTCCTTTTCGCTATGCCCTATGCACTATGCTCTATGCCAGTTAAAGCCAGCGTTTGCGCCGTTTGTATGCCTTGACGTCTTTATAAGACTTCAGAGCGCCTGAGGCCGCTGTGCCCAGGTAAAATTCCTTGACATCCGGATTCTCCCTGAGATTGACTGCACCATCCTCCATCACCATCTTCCCGTTCTCCATGACATAACCGTAGTGTGCAATCGATAGGGCCATGTTGGCATTCTGTTCCACCAGGGCGATCGTGGTCTTCTGCTCTTCATTAATCTTTCTCACAATCTGAAAAATCTCTCTGACCAGGAAAGGGGCTAATCCCAAAGAAGGCTCATCCAAGAGCATGAGCTTGGGGTGGGCCATCAAGGCCCGACCCATGACAAGCATCTGCAACTCCCCGCCGCTGCAGTATCCAGCCAGCCTGTTCTTTCGGGCCACCAATGGCGGAAAGTAATGATAGACGAGCTCGAGATCTTTCTTGTAAGGCTTCCCCCACCGGGTCGCTGTTCCCACCCTGAGATTTTCTTCAACCGTCAGGTATTTAAAGGGTTGGCGGCCTTCCATGACCTGAATGATTCCCAGACGGGTAATGGTTTCCGGTGCAGAATTATGAATTGGGCGGCCTTCAAAAGCGATCGATCCCTCTGTCACCTTCCCGTTTTCAGGTTTGAGCAATCCCGAAATGGCTTTCAATGTTGTGGTCTTGCCTGCCCCGTTGCTACCGAGCAAGGATACAATCTGGCCTTTTTGAATGACCAGGGAAACCCCTTTCAACACCTGGATCACATCGGAGTAAACAACGCTAATGTTGTTGACTTGAAGAAGGATATTGTTTTCCATACCTGCCTCTGGATATCGTCTAACGGTCACGGTAATCCCGCCGTAGGCGGGACCCGTATCGTCATTCGGTTACGTCTTACGTTCAAAAACTCTTATGAAAACTAACGTTTGTCGTTGTCGAAGCTTGTATCGAGGCTCGTTTATTGATACTGGATATTCGAGCTTCTTTTTATCCGAGCTTCATGCTTCGATACCGGCTTCATCACCATTAAACGATATTTCTTTTAATCTTATCGAAACGGGCTTCGCAGCCGTAACCTTGACCCCCCTTCATCCCCCCTTAATCTAAGGGGGGAATAGTGGGGGTTATCTATTTTCATGGTTCGAGCCTGCCTGCCGGTAGGCAGGGGTGCACTCCGGGGCATGGGACATCAGTATGAAAATGGCCAGAGCCTGAAGCTTGAACGGATAATGCGCCACACCTCCGCCAGTCCCCTGGGCTCGAAAATAATGAACAGGACAATGGCCAATCCAAAGACGAATTCCCTGAGAGGAGCGATCGTGAGGGCCACTCCGGTGAGAGAGCTCAGGTTCATGAAAAACTCCGTGGCAGAGCTTAGAACTTCATTGAGCGTCATGATGAATATGGTGCCGAATACCGAGCCGGGGATGCTTCCCAGCCCTCCAATGATGATCATGGCGATAAATTCGATGGAGAGAGATAATGTAAAAGGCTCCGGTGTAATACTTCCGATATAGTAAGCCGAAAGGCCTCCTGCAAACCCTGCATAAAAGGAACTGATGGCAAAAGAGAGGAGCTTATAGCGAAAGATGGGGATGCCCATGCCCTCCGCGGCACGGTCATTGTCACGGATTGCGATAAAGGCGCGACCATAGCGTGTGCGGATGAGGTTGACAGCCAACCAGGTCATCACCACGAAACAGAAAAAGATCACATAAAAAAAGTTTCTATCCCCCTTGACGTCGAGTCCAAAGAGATTGGCGCGCGGGAGCATGATTCCCTCTGCTCCCTTGGTGAGGCCCTCCCAGTGCACAAAAAGATATTGAATGATGAACTGGCCCGCCAACGTGGCAATAAGCAAATAAAGGTGCTTGAGACGGGCGGATGGAATTCCGAAAACCATACCCACCAGGGCCGTCATCACTCCTGCGCATAGAACGGAAAGCCAGAATGGGAAGCCGAGAGCGGTTGCAAGGATAGAGGCCGTATAGGCGCCGACCCCGAAAAAGGCGCCGTGGCCCAAAGAGATCTGACCGGTATATCCGATGAGCAGATTGAGCCCGATGGCCGCAATAGCGGCAATTCCAATGTTGTTGATCACGTAGAGCAGGTAAGGCTTGCAGACGAAGGGGATGACAAAGAATAGAATAAGAATTCCAATCCAGCACCAAATCCTGCCAAAATCCGTTCCAAAGATGGTCAGCTCGTCTTCATAGCGTTCATTAAACTTTCCACAGGGGTGGAATTTCAGCTTTCGCATCTTTCCTCCATACCGTGTCGCGTGTCCGTGCCCGTATCTGTGTCCGTGTCAGTGTCTGTGAATTTAGGAAAAGATTCTCTTTTCTCCCTATCTCCTGATCTCCTCATCTCCTTATCTTTCTTTTCTAGACTCGCTCGATTTCCACCAGGCCAAAAAGTCCATAGGGTTTGACCAGAAGAATCAAGACCAGGACAATGTAAGGAACCACTTCCCGAAGGGCTGTGGAAACGTATCCTCCGGTGAAGGTCTCGAGCAATCCGATGATGAGCCCCCCTATAATCGCCCCGGCAATACTCTCCAACCCTCCCAGAATAACGACTGGAAAGACCTTGAGACCCATGTGGCTGAGATTATGGACGCTGATTCCGTTCATAATCCCCAGAATGATCCCGCTGATGGCACAGACCAGCGCGGCAATGGCCCAGGAGAGAGCAAAGACCCTCCTCACGTAAACTCCCAGGGAGAGGGCCGCTGTCTGGTTATCTGCTACGGACCTCATATAAATCCCTTGGGAGGAATACTTGAAAAACAGGCCGAATATGGCGAGGAAGATCAAACCGATCAGTAAGGAGGCCGTATAGACCGGTGGGATCGTGATTCCCCCCCACTGGATGGAAAGATAGACGGGTAGAAAGTCGGGATAACTATATAAGTTCCCGCCGAAGATAAAAAGCATCAAACCTTTAAAGATCGCCGCCAGACCCACGGTGAGCATGATGACATAGATCAACGCCTCGCCAATCAAGGGACGGAGGAACAATCGTTCGATGATAAACCCAAGGGCGAAGCTTCCAAAGAGCGTCAGTAAGAAAGCGATTGGAATGGGCAACTGGAGCCGCAAGCTAAAAACCAGAAAAATAAAAGCCCCTACCGCCATGATTTCACCGTGAGCGAGATTGAGGACACTCGACGACTTAAAGATCATGACAAAGCCCAGGGCGGCAATGGCATAGATAAATCCTATCGAGATCCCTTGAATCAGGAGCTGCAGGAAAAATTCCATAAAGCCAACCTCCCAGTTCAAAAAAACCAATGAAAATTGCAAAATGAAAAATTAGCAATTAGAAAGGAGTCCATAATTGAAAAGACATATCGTTTTGAAAATCTCCCCTCGCCCCCTCTTTTCCAAAGAGGGGTAATTCCTCCCTTTTCTAAAGGGAGGCGCCGCCGTCCAGAGCCGCACTACTAACGCCAAGCCAAGCATTGGGACTCTGGCGCCGGACGGTTGGGAGGGATTATATTGGGTGTTCGCAAAGTCCTTTAATCTCCCCTAACCCCTCTTTAGGAAAGAGGGGAACGGATTTTCCTGGAAGGACTTTACGTGCCCAAACAGTTACAAAATTTAGAATTTCCATTTTGCAATGATGCTCTTATTCCACCGTTAGTATTTTCACCCGGGTGGTAATGGTGCCCACCTGTCCGTCACGGTAGCGAACCTTACCCGTCACCTCGAGCCCTTGTTGATTGCCATACATCGCCTCGATCAATTGGATGTACTGTTCGTAAACGAACTTCCTTCGCACCTTTCCAGTTCTTGTGAGCTCTTCGTCATCGGCGTCGAGGAGCTTATAAAGCAAAATCATCTTCTTCAGCCTCATCGGTTTGGGCAATTGAGTATTCACATGGCGCACCTCGCCAAGAATCAGCTCCTCAATGGGAGGTTGTTGGGAAAGATCGGTGTACGTGGTATAGGGAATCATTCGGTCCTCTGCCCAGCTGCCCACATTTCCAAAATCGATGTTGATGAATCCGGTGATAGAGTCACGGCCTTCGCCGAAGACAACGGCTTCCTTGATATAGGGGCTGAATTTAAGCCGGGTCTCGATGAAGTCCGAGGAGATGGCCTCGCCCCCCTTGGTCCGCATGATCTCTTCTTTGCGGCCGATAATGAGGAGATGCCCGTCATCATCGATATAGCCCGCATCCCCGGTATAAAGCCAACCGTTCCTCAAGGCTTTATGCGTTGCCTCAGGGTCTTGATAATAGCCGACGAAACAGGAGGGGGTCCTGACAAGGACCTCCTGATCTTCTGCGATCTTAATTTCCGTTCGGGGCAAGGGTTTCCCAACCGTCTCCGGTTTCACCTCGCGATCCGGTTGAACTTGAAAGACGCCCCCGCCCTCGGTGAGACCGTAGGCATGCTTTAGATTCAATCCCTTTGCGCGGAAGAAGCGTATCACATCCGGGCTGATGGGATGCCCTCCTGTCACCGCAGCACGAATTTGCCCGCACCCCACGCGATCCAACAGGGGACGGTAGACGATTCTCGCGAAGATCTTGTGAAGAATTTGCAGATAGCCGGGGACAGGTTCTTTTTTAGATTCCCGGTCCACCAAGGCTCCCCCGGTCTTTTCGCTTAGGGCAAAAAGCTTTCGCTTGATAAAGCCTGCATCTCCAATTTTTACCCTGATCTTGGAGGCCAGGTCTTCCCAGAACCTCGACGAGGTAATGATGACGACCGGCCCGATCTCTCGAAAATCTTCTGCCTGGGTCTCGAGGGTCTCGGGAAAATTCATGGCCATCCCCGTGAGGGGCGAGACACCGACTCCCCACATCTGGTCTACGATCCATGCGGTTGGAGTGATCGAAATCCAATTGTCTCCCGGACCGATGGGAGCGGTTTCAACCCATTTCCTCGCGATTTCGGTGAAGCTGCGATGCGAGATCATCGCCAGCTTGGGGATGCCCGTCGTTCCGGAGGTCATGATCATCAAGGCGACCTCATCCGGTTTTCCCTTCCATAACTCCCCTTCGAATCGGTCAGGCTCCTTCTGATCGAGCTCCTCGCCGAGTTTGAGAAGCTCCTGAAAACTCATCAACCATGGATGAGGGGTATAGCTCCTCATTCCGGTGGGGTCGACATAGACGATCTTCCGCACATGAGGGAGTTGTTCCTTCATCTCCAGAAGCTTATCCACCTGCTCCTGGTCTTGAGCGATGACATAGACGGCCTGAATTCGATTCAGCAGGGTCATCTGTTCTTTCGCGATCGATGAAGTAAACAGATTCACCGTAATCGCACCCAGGGCCTGAGCCCCGATTTCCGTGAAGAGCCACTCCGGGTGGTTATCGGTGATGATCCCGATGTTTTCATTTCGTTTGAGACCCAGGGCCAGCAAACCCAAAGCCGCATTTTTTGCATAACGATAGTAATCCTCCCAGCTATAGGCCAGCCAGATGCCGTACATCTTTTCACGGATGGCTATTTTACCGGCCCCCAACCGCTTGGCCTGTTTGAATAAAATCTGGGGAAGGGTAAAGTCGGCCAGGGCTTCCACGGTTTCTTTATCGATACGATTTGCATTCTTAGCCTGCATTAAACCTCACTCCGAATTTAACACCCAAATAGAACCACCCCCCTCCCTCACCCTCCCCCTCTGAGGGGGGAGGGACGGGGTGGGGGTGCCAGTATTCCAACTTTCCAGTTAATCCCTCCTCCCCCCCTTTAATAAAGGGGGGGAGGAGGGGGTTAGATCTTGGCGGTATCTCCCAGATAGGCTTTGATGACTTCCGGGTTGTCTTGAATCACCTCCGGAGTGCCTTCTGCAATCTTCTCCCCAAAATTTAAGACGATCACCCTTTGAGAAATACTCATCACGATCGACATATCATGTTCAACGAGGATGATGGTCTGTCCCCATGCGGAGTTTAACTCGATGAGAAATCGGACCATATCCTCTTTTTCTTCAAGAGTCATTCCGGCAAAGGGTTCGTCGAGGACTAATAGCTTTGGCTCTAAGGCTAATGCGCGACCCAGCTCGACTCTCTTCCTCAACCCATAAGGCAGGGAGCCAACCGGTTTCTTACGGATGGCTTGCATCTCCAAGAAATCGATCAGCTCTTCGAGGATCTGGCGATGAAATACCTCCTTCTTCCGAACCGATGAGGCGAAGAAGGCTGCTTTTCCGATTCCGTAGTCGCAATAGAGATGCCTGGCTAAAAGCATGTTTGCCAATACCGTGATCCCGGGGAAGAGTTCGATGTTCTGGTAGGTCCTTCCAATCCCCTTTCGGGTAATTTGATGGGGGCGCAGACCTGTGATCTCTTCTTCGTTAAAAAGGATCTGCCCTTTTTGCGGATGGTAATAACCCGTAATCGAGTTGAGGAGACTCGTCTTCCCTGCGCCGTTCGGACCGATAATACTCACAAATTCTCCCGTGCGCACGGTGAGGCTCACGTCATGGAGGGCCATCACACCCCCGAAGGTCAGGAAAATCTTCTTCACCTCCAGCTCGGCCCGTCGATCGACGGACCGAGTGGAGGCGAAGATGCTGGGACGACCCCGAAATGCCTTCATTCCTTCCCCCTTCGTATCACTTTAGCGCTTTGAAATTGAATAGAATTGGTCCCCCGGTCAGAAATGATTCCAGACTTTTAGAATGCGGGCATTTATATTTTGCAGTATTGAAATGTGGAAAGTAAACAAAATACTGTAATCCTTTTATAGCCACTTGATTTAGCGAATAAAAGGTTTCCGCCCTGCCTTCGCCGAAGCGGCTACGCGCAGGCAGGTCTAAAACTCTTCCATCATCCCTGACTGGGGTCCCATGGTGTCAATTTTTCAAAGCGCTAAAGTGTTACCCCCTTCAAAATACGCCACTACTTTATTTCGGGAGATTTCAGAACTGTAATTTCTTTTTTACCCGGGACGAAGAAATTGGTCATGGGTGTATACGTCGCATCTTCATTGATTTTAACGATCCTGCCTTTAAACGAGCCTTCATGGTTGTCTTTCGTGAAGGTCACATAAGGAACAAGGCCTCCAAAGTCTTCGTTCTTAAATGTCTCCAAGGCCTTGTTGATGGTCTCTGAATCGACCTTCCCGAATAACCCGGAGGCGGTATGAAAAGCCCTTTCCATAATCATGGCGACCACTACACCTTCCCAGTAGGAGGCATCAAACTTGTTCACGGTCTTATACCTTGTCCACAAACCCTCCAGCAACTGGATGCCTTGCATTTTTTCACCCTTGGGAGTTCTATCCCCGGGGAGGACCCCGCAGAATTGCATGAAGAGTCGATTACGAATCACCCCTTTCCCAAGTCCCCAGAAATCCGGGTCGGTGGAGGTCCAGGTCCCAAAGAAAGGAACGTTGTAACTGACCTTATCGGCAGATTTAAGCGCCGTAATAATGGCATCCGGAAGGCACTGCATAAAGATATATTCCGCACCCTTTCCCTTGAGGCGAAGCACTTCGGTGCTCAGGTCCACGGTCCCCATGGGAAACTCTTCAATACTCACCAGGTTGATATTGTTATTGGATGCGTATTCCTTGCTCGCGTCATGAATCGACCTCCCATAAACATTATTAAAGGTCAACAATCCGACCTTGGGCGGCTCTTTCCCCTTGTGGATGCCCTTAATATATTCCAGGACAGCCTGGGAATCTAAGATGTAACTCCCGAACGGCAGATACACATAATCAACGGGAGCTTTGAGAATGCCCTGGAAGGTGGAATAATTGAGGCCGGGAATCTTGTATTCCTGAAGAATGGGTTTGACCTGGATCCCTGATCCCGCATCCCAGTTTGAGATCATATCCATCTTATCTTCGCAAAACTTCTTCGTCTGTCTAACCGCTTCAGGGACTTTGTAGGCGTGATCAAAGACGGTGACTTCGATTTTTCTTCCGGCAATTCCTCCTTTTACGTCATTAATATAGCGGAAATAATCTTGCTCGCCCTTGGCGTGGTATTGACCCCAAGAAGAGGACGGGCCGGTAAGATTGATGACCGACCCGACTCGAATGGGTTGAGCCCCTACCGGCGCGACCAAAGTCAAACAGATAATCCCTACGACGATCGATAAAATGGATACGCTTCGCTTCATTTTTTTCTCCTTTCTTGAGTCTCAGGTTTTGTGCCCACCCTTCACAAAAATCTTTCAGGAATACCGGTCCACCCATAAAAAGGCGGACCTCTCCTTCCTGCACCTCCTTTCCCAAGGGTTTTTGATCGGAAAAGATACCCCCACCGTGATCCTATTGTACACGTAAAAGAAATTATTGCAAATGAATTAAGATAGGACCCCCATCCCCCTCCTGACCTCCCCCTTGAAGGGTGAGGAATCATGCGAAGTGCGTGACGATTTCCCTCCCTCCCAGGTCGGTACGACTCGTTACCGAGGGGAGGGGCAGGGCGGGGGTGGGTTTAGATGGTTTAATTCAACCGTACCGAGACGATTTTTGAAACCCCGGGCGTCTCCATGGTGATCCCGTAGAGCGTTTGGGCAGCTTCCATCGTACTCTTGTTATGGGTGATCATAATGAACTGAGACGTTTTTGAAAATTCCTTGACCAGCTCGATGAATCGATTGATGTTTGCGTCGTCCAAGGGGGCATCGACCTCATCCAGGAAACAGAAGGGCGTGGGCCTGATCATAAAGAGTCCAAAAAGGAAGGCAATGGCAACAAGCGCTTTTTCTCCGCCGGAAAGGAGGTTGATATTCTGAAGCTTTTTCCCCGGGGGCTGGGCAAGGATATCCACCCCGGTGGTCGCTGGATCCTGTTCATCCAGGAGGAGGAGGTTTGCCTGTCCTCCTCTGAAAAGCCGGGCAAACACCTCTTTGAATTTTTCATTGATGAGATGGAAGGCCTCCACAAACCGCTTCGTGGTCGTGCGATTGATTCGCACGATCGCCTTCCTGAGGGAATCGAGGGCCTGATGAAGGTCAGCCTGTTGCTCCGAAAGAAAATCATGCCGCTGTTTCAATTCTTGATATTCTTCGATCGCCATCAGGTTGACTTCTCCGAATCCTTCCAAGACGCCTTTTAACTCTGCCAACCGGTTTGACATCTCCTCCCTCGGGAATTCCGCAGGGGAGCTTCCAATCGAGGCGGAAAGGGTTGCGCCGTAGCGTTCTTTCATCGACTCCTGAAGGTGGGAGAGCTTCAATTGAATCTCCGAGGCCAGGATCTCTTCCGCATGGATCTTCTGCCTCACCTCTTCCGATTCCCGGCGCAGGTATTTGGAGGAAGCCTCACCTTCTTTCCATTCATTCAAGAGACTTTCCACCTTTTCTTTTTGGGCGGAGAGACCTTCTTCTTTAAGATGATGCTGTTTCACGCCGTCTTCCAGCTCCCTTTCCCATTGTCCTATCTTCCCGCGAAGCCCGGCCGCCTCTTGACGGCATTCCCTAATCCCCCTCGCTTTTCTGAAGACCTGTTCCTTTAAGATCCCTTGAGTCTCCGAGAGATCCTGAATCCGACCTTCCAGGCTTCTCTTTTTTTCCTCGACCGAAGCCTGAAAGACCTTCTTCTCAGTGAGCTTTTCTCCCAATTCCTCGTACCCTTCTCGAACCTCCTCTACTTTCTTCTTGATGAGCTGAAGCTCTCTCTCCTTTTCCTGCCGGGCCGCTTCTTCCCTCTCCATTTGAGCAGAGACCTCTCTCTTCTCTTTCTCTAAATCCTGACGCTCCTCCTCAAGCTCTCTTTGCTCAAATTGGATCACCTCCACCCTCTGAAGGAATTGAGAGATCTCCTTTCTCATTCCTTCCAGGTCCCTTTCCTGATGAAGGAGTTCGATCTCTTTTTCTTGAATCTCCTTCTTCTTATTTTCTAACTGGCTTTCCCTCCCGACCATTTCCTGTTGGAGGCGTCTCTCCTCATCAACCACCTTCTGGCAGGCTTCTTCTTCTTCCCCGACCTTTTTCTCCAGTTCCCGGATCTCCCTTCGCCTCTCCAGAATTCCAAGACCCTGGTCGCGGCTGCCCCCCGACATCACCCCAGAGCGCTCCAGGACATCGCCTTCCAAAGTGACGAGGGTCCCAAACCTTCTGCCATGCTTCATCCAGTGAAGCGCCTCTTCCCAGCTTTCGACCACCCCCACATCCCCGATCAGGAAGTGGGCCAGCGGGGCAAACCCTTCTTTAATCTTCACAAAACGAGAAAGGGGAATGGGGCTCCCTTCCTCATCAGAGAATTGATTTTCAGGGTGGATCTCTTGAATCCATTTCGGAATAAAACTCCCCCGGCCGAGTGACTCTCTTTTAAGAAAGGCCATCGCCTCCATGCCTTCCTTTTCTTCCTCCACAATCAAATATTGCAATCGCTGCCCCAAAACCGCTTCAAGGGGAACCTCATATTTCGGGTCCGGGTCCAAGATGTCTGCAACGGCCCCTGCAACCCCTCTCCACGTTTCCTGTTCGTCCCTTTTCCGCAGGAGAATCGATCTGACCCCTTTATGATATCCCTCATAATTTTCTTGAAGTTCTTTGAGGGAAAGGTAACGGGAGCGGTCTTGCCTCAAGGCTTCCTCCAGGGCAGATCGTTCGTTCTGCCTCTGACGGAAAACCTCTTTTAATCCCCCGACCTCTTCCTCCCATTGGGCCTTCTCTTCCTGGTACCTGGACTGGATGGAGAGGCTGATTTCCTTTTCTTCGATTTTTTGGGAGGCTGCCTCTTCCAGCTGTTTGAGCTTCAGGCTCACTTCCTCGGACTCTTTTGCATTGGATTGAATCCGCTTCTCAAAATCCACCCTCCTCTCCTCCAGGTGGATGAGGCGATTTTTGTAAGAAGTCAATTGGGTCAGAGTGTCGACCAACCTCCCTTTCTCGTCTTCTAACTCATCTGAAAGCTCCTGGTAGGTTGTCCTAAAATCACTGAAAAGGGTCTCCCACTCTTTCAGGATTTCTTCGTTTTCAAAGCGCTCCTCTTCTAATTCTTTTCTGGATAACTCTGTTTTCCGGCACTCGCTCCGTGTCTCCCTCCAGGTCCGAAGGGCCTCTCTGATTTCTTCAATGAATTGACTCTCCTGTTTTTGAAAACTCCCCTCTTCTCTTTTGAAGAATTCAATTTCGTTTTCCGTTCTTTGAATTTTTCTGCCCAGTTCAAAAAGCTCCTGCTGGAGACCCCGGAGTTTTTCTTCTTCCTCCATTCCCTCCAGCTTCCTGGCTTCGACGAAAGCCTCTTTCTGGGCTGTTTGGGTTGAAATCTCCATCTCCCGGCCTCGAAGGGCTTTAAGATATCCTCTGGCTGCCTCTCCCTTCTCTGAAAGTTCGGCGTATTCCTGGAGGGCGAATCGGATTTCGATCTCCTTGACCTCCTTCCGGATGGCTTTATACTCCTCTGCCCGTTTCACCTGGCGTTCAAGGGTGACAATCTGGCGTTTCACTTCAGCGATGATATCCTGAATCCGGAGGAGATTTTGTGTGGCCGCCTCCATCTTCATCAGGGCGAGCCTTTTCCTCTCCTTATATTTCGCAATGCCGGCAGCCTCTTCGATTAAAAAACGCCGATCCTGAGGACTGGCGTTGATGAGATGTTCCACCCGGCCCTGTTCGACGATCGAGTAACCATTCACGCCAATCCCGGTATCCAGGAGAAGATCCGTAATGTCCCGCAGACGGCAAGACACTTTATTGATCAGGTATTCACTTTCTCCGGACCGGTAGAGCCTCCGGGTGACGGTCACCTCGCTGTATTGTCCATATTCCTCAGGGGCCGATCCGTCTTCGTTGGAGAAGGTCAAGTTGACCTCCGCCATTCCCAGGGGTTTTCGGCCATCCGTCCCGTTGAAGATGACATCCTCCATCAACTTTCCACGTAAGTGTTTGGCGCTCCGCTCGCCAATGACCCAGAGGATGGCATCCACCACATTCGACTTCCCGCAACCATTCGGTCCTACGATGGTTGTAATGCCCCCGGGAAAGGAGAGGTGAAGGCGATCCACAAAAGATTTGAACCCCGTTGCCTCAAGTGATTTAAGCTTCATGAACAACCTCTTGTCTCTCGAAAAAGTCTCCCCATCCCCCTCCTGACCTCCCCCTTGAAAGGGGAGGAAGGTAGCGATTTCCCTCCCTTTCAGGTCGGTACGACTCGTTACCGAGGGGAGGGTAAGGGTGGGGGTGGGGAAAGACGGAATAGAGTAGGATTAAAGATGAAATCATGTGTCTATACAATTATGGACCGATTAATAACTCATTTCCTTATTAACTCATTAACTCAAACATTAGTATTTGGTGCTTAAAAATCCCTTACCCCTTTTAGAGCATTATTTCGGATTTTTCTATGTATTCGATCGCCGCCCGGAGCCGTTGAATCACCCGGTCCTTTCCCAGGATTTCTATGACTTCATCAATGGGAGGACTGACCGTCCGGCCCGTCAAGGCTACCCGGAGGGGCTGGGCCACCTTGACCAAGGGCTCTCCCCGGGATTCTGCCAGTTGGTGGATCAAGCGATGACTTGATTCTTTATCCAAAACCGCTTCTTTTGAAAAGGAACCGATGATCGCATCAAAGACCGGGACCGTTTCTTCGTTCAGAAATTTTGCAGCGGCTTTGTCATCATACGTGATCCTTTCACAGAAGTAAAATTCCGACCCGTCGGCCATTTCCACCAGTGTCTTCACCCGCTCCTTAAAGGAGAGAACCGCCTTTTTCAGAAGGCTGATATCATTGGCTGAAAATCCCTTTGCCTCAATGAAAGGCTTTACCATGCGGGTCAATTCATCTAATTCCGCCTTTTTGATATACTGCCCGTTCAGCCAATCCAATTTCCCGGGATTCATGGCGGCAGCGGATCTTCCCACGGCCTCCAGACTGAATTTCTCAATCAACTCCTCCCGGGTGAATTCTTCCTGGTCTCCATAAGACCATCCCAACCGCACTAAGTAATTGACCACGGCCTCGGGCAGGTAGCCCATTTTTTGATATTCCATGACCGATTGGGCGCCGTGACGTTTGGAAAGCTTCTTTTTATCCGGGCCAAGGATCATGGAGACATGACCGAATTGGGGGAGAGGATATCCAAGACCTTGATAGATTTGAATCTGGCGGGGCGTATTGTTAAGATGATCGTTTCCCCGAATGACATGGGTAATCCCCATCGTGGCATCATCGACTACGACCGAGAAGTTATAGGTGGGGAACCCATCGCTCCTAATGATGATCAGGTCATCAAGCTCCCGATTATCAAATTCCACCCGTCCCTGAATGAGATCATCCACGACTGTAGTCCCCTCCTCAGGGGAAAGGAAACGGATAGCAAAAGGTCTTTCTGGATAGGGAGGCTTCCGAAGAAGGCAGGTTCGATCATATTTTGGCTTGCCCCCGGTCTTCAGAGCGGATTCCCTCTTCTCCTCCAGCTCTTCGGGTGTGCAATAGCACCGATAGGCCTTTCCCGCGCTCAGGAGCTTTCCGGCGGCTTCCCGATAGAGGTCGAACCGCTGGGTTTGATAAAAAGGCCCCTCATCCCAATCCATCCCCAGCCAACTCAGGGCATCCAGAATGACCTGGATCGCCTCCCGGGTGGAACGGGCCGCGTCTGTATCTTCAATCCGAAGGATGAACTTCCCCCCAGTGTGGCGTGCCAGCAACCAGTTAAACAGGGCAGTCCTCGCACCACCGATATGAAGGTCCCCTGTTGGGCTCGGCGCAAATCGGGTTCTCACCTCCGCCATGATCAATTCCACGCCTCATTTAACTTGAAAATAAAAGTCTCGTCCGGCGGTAACGGTATGGTTCGACGAGCTCACCATGATCGGGGAAAAACCGTACGTCCTGAGCTTGTCGAAGGATGCCCGCCCTGTACCATTTTAAAGTCAATGTGAGTTTGTACTATATTAACTTACATGGCTACGGGTGCCATGTTTGGTTCAGAGCTTATTTGTATCAGGTACAGGACCCGTTTCGTCATTCGGTTACGTCCACTGGAATTATCGTTTGTCGTTGTCGATGCTGTCGATGCTGGATATTCGAGCTTCGTCAATTGCGAGCTTCCTGCTTCGATACCAGCATCGTCACCGTTATACGATATTTTTTAATCTTAAACGAAACGCCTGCCTGCCGGTAGGCAGGGGCTTCGTAGCCGTAACCTTAACCCCCCTTCATCCCCCCTTAGTTTAAGGGGGGAATAGTGCGGGTTATCTATTTTCGTACTTCGACCCTGCCTGCCGTGTAGGCAGGGTCGCCCCCTCGTTACGAGTCGATTCCGACCGGCCATGGGACATTAATAAATAGTTAAAAAAAACCCC